>Ga0316583_10000269_pt1 | contig 14332 bp, 10 predicted proteins | sample J_170502JBrBrA_D_FD_204513 | JGI IMG/M metagenome (GOLD analysis project Ga0316583, IMG submission 204513) | Rhizosphere microbial communities from salt marsh grasses in Alabama, United States - J_170502JBrBrA | ecosystem: Host-associated > Plants > Roots > Rhizosphere | place: USA: Alabama... | reverse complement strand
CTTTGTCAAGGAGCTTGAAACCCGCCTGTTCGGGAAAAATGACCGGACGTTCGATGCGCTGATCACGTCCAATGTGATGGTCGACGTTACGGGAAGAATAACCGGTTATGTATTGATCATAAGAGATATTACCGCAAGGAAGATTTCACAAAGGCAAATCGAAAAACGTAATATCCGGTTGAATATTTTAAATGCCATATCCAAAAGCGTCAGCAGCAGTTTGAATCTTGATGAGATTTTAAATAGCGCTATCGATAAAATTCTCGAGGTTCTCGAATCCGACAGTGTCAGGATTTATCTGCTGGACAAAAAAAGAAAGGTTCTCAAACTGGTGGCGCACAAAGGTATTTCAGCCAAATTGATTAACGAACCCTTTATGCAGTATCGTGATCCCGGCGACGGGTTGTTGGGTCAGACCATACTGGACGGCGAGACCCGATTGGTGGACAATTTTTTGAGGTCCCAGGATCCTTATGTCGATTCGATTATCGAAGAGGGCCTTCATTCCACCGCTTATATACCGTTGTCCACAAAAGGGGTGTTGATGGGCGTCATGTGTGTGGGCAGCCATTATCCCGTTGAGTTTGCATCCGGATATATTGAATTTTTAACGGCTATCGGGAGTCAGATCGGCGTTGCCGTGGATAATGCAAACTTATATGAAAACATAAAACGGGCCTATGAAGATCTCAAAGATGCCCAGGAACAGATTGTCCAGTCGGAAAAACTGGCCTCCCTTGGGAAATTGGCCGCCACTATCGCCCATGAGATAAACAATCCCCTTGCCGCAGTTCTGACCTATATCCGCCTGATGATAAAACTAAAAGACCGGAATCAATTTTCTTGCGAAAGACTCGATGACATTACCCGGTATTTGGCCACCATGGAGTCGGAAACCGCCAGATGCGGAGAGATCGTAAAAAATCTTTTGGCATTTTCCCGCCAGTCTAAAATCACCATCAAGCGCCATCGCGTTGCCGACATTATTGACAGGACCTTGAGTCTGATTGCCCATGATCTGGAAATGAAAGAAATCCATTTGAAAAAGATCATCGAGCCGGATCTGCCAGATGTTCATTGTGATTTTCAGCAGATTCAACAGGCCCTGTTAAATCTTATGTACAATGCGTCAGACGCTATGGTTCAACGCGGTACTCTGACAGTGACCGCCCGTAGAAAGCCCGGTGCCGAAAAGTTTCTGGAGGTCATGGTTTCGGATACGGGACGAGGCATTACCGATGAAGACAAGGAAAAGATATTCGATCCTTTTTTTACAACAAAAGAAGAAGGGAAAAATGTGGGCCTTGGTTTATCGGTGGTTTACGGCATTATTACGCGGCATAACGGAACCATAGAATTGGAAAGCGAGGCCGGAAAGGGGAGCACTTTCACGGTGGGTCTGCCATGTGGCTGAGTTCGGTAAAGGCGATTTGATTTAAAACCAAAAGATGAAGGGAAGGAGCCGACAATGACCAAAAACCCACGAATTCTTGTTGTTGATGATGAAGCGCCGATGCGAGAAGCGCTTTATGACTGGCTCAAGGAGGATGGTTATGAGGTTGGTTTGGCTGAAAGCGGAAAAGATGCCATTGCCATTGCCTTGGAAAAAAGCTGGGACGTCATATTGCTGGATCTGAAAATGCCGGGCATGGATGGATTGGAAACCTTGAGACAGCTTAAGGGAAAAGCGGTCGGAACAGATGCCGAAATACTCATGATGACCGCCTATGCCACCGTAGATACAGCGGTTCAGGCCATGAAAGAAGGGGCTTTTGATTATCTTGTCAAACCCTTTGCCCCGGACGAGATCGAAATGCAAATCAAAAAAATTGTCGCCCACCGGGAATTGGTTCTCGAGAATATATTACTGCGCCAGAAGCTGGAGGAAAGGTCAGAATATGATGAAATTATAGGAAAAAGTGACGCCATGCAGGAAATTTACGATTTGATTTCCCAGGTGGCGCCCACGGATTCTACCGTACTGATAACCGGAGAAAGCGGTACGGGTAAGGAATTGATCGCGCAGGCGATTCACGGCAACAGTCTCCGCTGCTACATGCCGTTTATCGCCGTAAGTTGCGGGGCGCTTCCCGACTCTTTGCTGGAGAGTGAGCTGTTCGGGTATGAAAGAGGGGCCTTTACAGGCGCAGAGCATACCAAAAAGGGGCGATTTGAAATGGCAGATACGGGAACACTTTTTCTGGATGAAATCGGCGATATCAGTTTAAAGACGCAGGTGGATTTATTAAGGGTTTTGCAAGGAAAGTCGTTCAGGCGTCTGGGGGGGCAGGAAGAAATTGAAGTGGATGTGCGTATCTTAGCAGCGACCCATCGAGATTTGAAAAAGGCGATCTCTGAAAACAAGTTCCGTGAAGATCTTTTTTACCGTTTGAATGTCATTTCGATTCATGTCCCGCCGCTGCGAGAACGAAAAGACGATATTCCGTTGCTGGTAAAAGCATTTATACGCCGGTATTGTTTGGAAATGAATAAGGAACGGGTAAAAATCGCGCCGTCCGCCTTGAAAATGTTGATGGATTACGACTGGCCCGGAAATGTCAGAGAATTGGAAAACGTTATTGAAAGAGCGCTGGTGATTGGCCGGGGTAAAGAAATCGTTACGGATGACCTTCCGTTTACGCGTAAAGAACTTGCGTCTGCTGAAATTCCCAAATCATTAAAATCAATGGAAAAAATGCATATCAAAGGAATCCTTGAGGAAACGAATTGGAACATCAGCAAAACCGCCCGTTTGTTGGAAGTTGATCGGCAGACGCTCTATAATAAAATTGAAAAATATAAGATTGAAAAGGAATCATAAATCGATTTGCCAGACTGGGTTACCATCTGTCCTGTAGGTTCAGTTGACCAAGAGGTTCTTGATCACATTGCAAAATGTATTTCGATCCGCTGCGGTCTTTCCTGCGGGGTTTCCATGGAAATGGAAAATCCTCGTTATGCATATAATGATGTCCGGTGCCAGTATGACTCAAAGCTGATATTAAAACGCCTCATTCAACAAAGCCCCAATAATACCCTTAGATTTATCGGTGTTACGTCAGTGGATCTGTATGTGCCGATCTTAAAGTTTGTTTTTGGCTTGGCACAGATCGACGGTAAATGTTCCATCATATCCCTGCACCGGCTTTATCCCATGTTTTATGACCAACCCGACGATCCGGATCTATTCTTGTCCCGGGTGGAAAAGACGGTTTTGCATGAGTTGGGGCACTCATTCGGCATAACCCACTGCAGAGATCGACACTGTGTGATGTATTCCTCGGTCCGGATTGAAGATACGGATTTCAAATCCGCAGATTTTTGTCCCACCTGTATGGAATTGTTTCATTGGTTTCTTAATAAATCCTCGCGTCCATCACGATAGCCTGAATTTTTGAATATTCGGTGATTGAGGTATGCCGAATATTTCGGCGGACTGTCTTTTTTTTCGACAATGCTTGAATATGTTGAAATAATAGAATGTTATCTTCAAACCCATTCTATTTGGACAAATGAATGCCGAAAATTTCGGCAATATTCTTCTTGAGACAACACCGCAATCAAGCTGTTCTTTTGAAATTATATTTAAGTAAAATCAAATAGTTATATTGACTTTCCCGCGTCTTTATCGATTTTGGCACAGACCTTGCTGATAAAAATAATAAAGTGAAAAAAATTAACACATCACATCATCATTTAAAAAGGAGGAAATAAAATGGAAGCCAGCAGAAAGAGGGAGTCGATGAAAATCGTACCGCCGGGAAAGAAGAAATGTGTATGGATGGAGGCCGGAGTTGTTTCCTATAAACTGTGCGACAACAATTTTGACTGCTCTACCTGCGTATACGACCATGGCATGCATGAAAGGGTTGCCCGGTATAAAGAAAAAGTTGCCATGCAACCTGTTGAAACAACGCCTGATAAATTTACCGAAACATGGGCGGACAAGATGATGCAGCTTCCGGCCAGCCGTCGTAAATGCCGCTATATGATCACCGGAGAAGTGGTTCGCAAAATATGCCCCAATGCCTATGAGTGCGGCACATGCTCTTTTGATCAGATGATGCAGGAACGACTGCAGACAGATACGCTTCCGGTGCATGCCGTGAGCCAGGAAAGCGGGTTTGAGATGGCCGAAGATTTCTACTACCATGAAGGCCACACGTGGGCCAAACCGGAATACGGCGGACGTGTGCGGGTGGGGCTGGATGATTTTGCGCAAAAACTGATCGGCCGACTCGCGAGGATTGAACTGCCGAATATCGGACAGGAAATAATACAGGGTAAGGTGGGCTTTCAAGTCAGACGCAATGGCGAAATCGCCAAAGTGCTTTCTCCCATAGACGGTATCGTGACCAAGGTGAATGACGCGCTTCGGGATCAACCTGATCTGGCCAATGAATCTCCCTATGAAAAGGGGTGGCTGTTCACCATCGAGCCGACAAAACTGCGCAAAAATTTAAAAGAACTCTTCTATGGACAAGAAGCTCATAATTTTATCAGCGAGGAAAAAGAAAAGCTCTTTGCCATGGCCAACCAGGATCTGCGCGTGGCTGCAGACGGCGGTGGTTCGGTCGAAGATATTTCCCAAGAACTCGAAGGCGAAAAATGGGCCAAGTTTGTCAAAAACTTTCTTAAAACCTGATTGTCATTTTAAAGACGGGCGATAAAAAATACCCCCCTGCCGGGTTGAACGGCAGGGGGGTATTTTTTTGGATAACATGCTGGATTTTAAGCACCGGGTTGATCGTAGTTCCTTATTAGTTGAAGTTAAAACAATCCGAAAATTTTTGGCTATTCCGCATCCCGGCGCGGCAAAATTCCGTGCCCGCTGTTGAATGATTTTTTATGTATAAATCAATAATTTTGGTTGACAAAATCGTCCTTCAAAGGGTAAAAAGCTTCTTTGTTTGCGATCCGGAAGTTCGCAAGTCAACGGCATCCGGTTTCAATCTTCCTTACTTACTTTTTAAAAACAAAATTAAGGAGCATCGTATGACCGAGAAAGTTAACGGATCAGTAATCGTAGTGGGTGCCGGCATTGCCGGTATGCAGTCTGCATTGGATCTTGCCGATTCCGGCTTTTATGTTCATCTGGTCGAAAAGTCGCCGGCGATCGGCGGTGTCATGGCGCAGTTGGACAAGACCTTTCCCACCAATGACTGTTCCATGTGAATTATTTCTCCCAAGCTGGTCGAGGTCGGCCGGCACATCAACATCGAGCTTCATACCTGTTCAAACGTTGAAAGGATTGAAGGCGAGAACGGAAACTTTCACGTTACCCTAAACAAAACCCCCCGCTATATTGATTCCGACAAATGTACCGCCTGCGGTGATTGTGCCGGCGTGTGCCCTGTAACAATACCCAGCAAATATGATATGGGCCTGGCAGATCGGAAGGCCACTTACAAGCTGTACGCCCAGGCCATCCCGGGCAGCTTTGCCATAGAAAAATTTGACACGGCCCCGTGCCGGATGGCGTGCCCGGCAAATTTGAATGTCCAGGGATACGTGGCCATGGTCAAGCAGGGAAAATACGAGGAAGCCGTCAAGATCATCATGGAGGATTTGCCGTTTCCAGGCATCCTCGGGCGAATCTGTCCCCATCGCTGCGAAAAAAGCTGTCGCCGGCTTGAATTGGACTCGTCGATTTCCATCCGCGAGCTTAAACGGGTGGCTGCGGATCATGTGGATCTGAGCAAGCTTCCGGTTCCGGATATTACACCCAGAAATGAGAAAGTGTCGATTATCGGGGCCGGCCCTGCAGGTCTTACCGCAGCCTATTTTCTGGCCATCGACGGGTATGGGGTGAGTGTTTACGAATCCATGCCCGAGCCCGGCGGAATGATGCGATACGGGATTCCCGAACACCGGCTGCCGCGGTCGGTGCTGGATGCGGAGATCGATAATCTCAAACGATACGGGATAACAATTCATACCAATACTGTTATCGGCAGGGACCTGACCCTTGAAGAACTCCGCGAGCATGGGGCAAGTGCCATCTTTTTGGCCATCGGGGCGTGGAAAGGCTTGAAGCTCCGGATCCCCGGGGAGGAGACCGCCGAGGGGATTTCCGATGTGACGACCTTTTTGCGGGAGGTGCATCTGGGGAATTTAAAGCAGCTTTCCGGGAAGGTGGTGGTCATCGGCGGTGGCCATTCGGCGCTGGATGCCGCGCGGGTGGCACTTCGGCTGGGTGCGAGCGAGGCGCATATCGTCTACCGCCGGAGCCGGACCGAGATGCTTGCGGAACCCGAGGAAGTGGAAGAGACCGAAGTCGAAGGCGTCAAGATCCATTTTCTGGCGGCGCCGATCAGCATTGGCAGTGAAAACGATAAGGTGACGGGTATCGAGTGCATCCGGACCCGGTTGTCCGATATGGACAGCACCGGCCGTCGAAAGCCGATTCCCATAGAAGGCTCTGAATTTTTTATCGAAGCCGACCATATTATCCCTGCCATCGGACAGGAGCCCGATTTTGCCGGTTTAACCCAAAAACTGAATCTCAACGTGTCCAAATGGGGGCTTTTGGAGGTGAATCCCGAAACCCTTCAAACAAACATTCCCGAGATTTTCGCGGGCGGGGATGTGATTTCAGGACCGGCGACGGTGATCGAGGCGGTGGAGGCCGGCCAACGGGCCGCCAAATATATCGGGCAGTATCTGCAGGGCAAAGTCCTGCCCACTGAATGGCAGGAAGAACCACCCATGGGCACGAACTGGCAAGCGCCGTCAAAAGACGAACCCATGAAAGATCGGCTGAAGGTTCCGACGCTGCCAAAGCAACAAAGGCTGTCGGGATTCGAAGAAGTAAACCTTCAGGTGGATGAGACATCGGCCCAGGAAGAGGCGGACCGGTGCCTGGACTGCGGGGGCTGCTGTGAGTGCTATCGATGCGTCGAGGCCTGCGGTCCACAGGCCGTCACCCTGGAAACCCATGCCCAAAAACCCGAGACGGTGGAACTCGAGGTGGGGTCGGTGATTCTGGCGCCGGGATTTACGCCGTTTGATCCTTCCAAGTTCGACAATTACAATTACGCGAAACATCCCAATATTGTCACGTCTACGGAATTTGAACGAATCCTGTCGGCCACGGGCCCTTTCATGGGGCATCTTACCCGGATATCGGACAAGAAAGAACCCAAAAAGATTGCATGGTTCCAATGCATCGGTTCCAGGGACCTTAATCGCTGCGACAACGCCTATTGCTCCTCCGTATGTTGCATGTATGCCGTAAAAGAAGCGGTCATCGCCAAAGAACATGCGGATTATGATCTGGATTGTGCGGTCTTTTTTATGGATATGCGAACGCCGGGCAAGGATTTTGAAAAATATTACAATGATGCCGAAAACAAACACGGCGTCCGGTTTATCAGAAGCCGGGTTCATACCATCGATCCTGTTCATGGAACCGATGACCTTGAGGTTCGGTATGTTACGGATAAGGGTGAGCTCAAAACCGAGATCTTCGACATGATCGTCCTTTCCGTGGGTATGGAAATATCACCGGAAATGGTGGATATCGCAAACGATCTCGGCATAGAACTGACGGATGGGAAATTTTGTAAGACATCGGATTTTCAATCTTTTGCAACATCAAGAGATGGTGTTTTTGTCTGCGGCGCATTTCAGGGACCCAAAGATATCCCCGAGTCTGTCATGGAGGCAAGCGCCGCAGCCTGCAGCACCGGCGTTAATCTGTCCGCGGCCCGGGGCGCTCTCGTCAAAGAGCGGATATTCCCCGATGAAAGTGATATTTCCGGCGAGGAACCGCGCATTGGCGTGTTTGTGTGCAATTGCGGCGTTAACATCGGCGGTGTTGCCGATGTGCCGGCCATTGCCGAGTATGCCAAAAACTTGCCCAATGTCGCCTATGTAGAAGAAAATCTTTTTACCTGCAGTCAGGATACTCAGGATAAAATGGTCGAAGTTGTCAAAGAACAACATTTAAACCGCATTGTTGTTGCGGCCTGCACCCCGCGAACCCATGAGCCGCTGTTCCAGGAGACCATACGAAATGCAGGTTTGAATCCGTATCTTTTTGACATGGCCAATATCAGAAATCAGTGCACTTGGGTTCACTCCAATGATAAGAAAACCGCTACGGAAAAATCCAAGGATCTCATTCGGATGGCCATCAACAGAGCATCTTTGCTGGAGCCGATTCCAGCGGTTTCCGTGGACATCAATAAATCCGCTCTGGTCGTCGGCGGCGGCGTCGCCGGCATGACTGCAGCACTGAGCCTGGCTGACCAGGGCTTTCCGGCAACGATTGTGGAAAAATCCTCAGAACTCGGCGGCGTTGCAAAGGATCTCAAAAAGACTTGGAAGGGACGGGATGTTCAGGAATTCCTCTCAGGTCTGGTGAATAAAGTAACCCGGCACCCGGGCATCGAGGTGCTAACGGATTCGGAAGTCACTGACGCATCCGGATTTGTGGGTAACTTCGAGACCCAGGTGTCGAACGGAAACGGGACAAAATCGGTGAAACACGGGGTAACCATTATCGCCACCGGCGGAAAGCCGGCGGACGTCGACGAGTACCTTTACGGTCAAAATCCCCGGGTGACCCGCTGGCATGATCTGGAGCATGATCCCGATAAATTAAAGGATGCCGAAAGCGTGGTATTTATCCAGTGCGTTGGATCAAGAGACGACAACCGGCCGTATTGTTCGCGGATTTGCTGCACGTCTTCCATCTTACAGGCCATTGCCATCAAAGAAGAACACCCTGAAACCGATGTGTTTATCCTATACAGAGATATACGGACTTACGGTGAAAGGGAGGCGCTTTACAAGAAGGCAAGAGAAATGGGGGTTATTTTTGTCCGCTATTCTCTGGACAACAAGCCCAAGGTTTCTGAAGTCGAGAACGGGCTCGAAGTCGATGTGTTTGACCCTGTTTTGCAAAGAAGTTTAAAGATTAAGGCGGACTACGTCAATCTGGCGACGGCGATTGAACCGGCGGATAATATGGCGATATCGGAATCTTATAAAATTCCCCTCAATGCTGAAAAATTTTTCATGGAGGCCCACGCCAAATTGCGGCCGGTGGATTTTGCCACCGACGGCATTTTCCTGTGCGGGTTGGCCCATTATCCCAAGGGAATCGACGAAAGCATCGCCCAGGCCATGGCCGCCGCAGGTCGGGCCACGACCGTTTTGGCAAAGGATTCCGTGCAAATTTCACCGCTGGTGTCTCAGGTGGATGCCGATCAATGCATCGGTTGCGGCTTGTGCACGGAAGTTTGCGCGTTTTCGGCCATCGAACTGGAAGAGATTGAAGGAAAGGGCTATCGCGCCAAGAATATCCCGGCGTCCTGCAAAGGATGCGGGCTTTGTGCGGCATCATGTCCGCAGCATGCCATCGATATGCTCCATTTTCGGGATGCGCAGATTATCGCATCGGTATGTGCGGCAGTTTAAATGGTTGAATCGTTCAATCGTCGAATGGTGAATGCGTTGACAATAAGAACTTGCGACTTGCCAATTGGGCGACTCAACCGCTTAACCAGTGTCCGTCGATACGTATGAAAGGACACGACCTAAAATTAAAAGGGTGATATGAATGGCAGAATTCGAACCAAAAATTGTTGCTTTTCTGTGTAACTGGTGTGCCTATGCCGGCGCCGATCTGGCGGGTGTTTCCCGACTGCAGTACCCATCGAGCATTCGAACCGTCCGCGTGATGTGTTCGGGAAGGGTCGATCCGATGTTCGTGCTGGAAGCCTTCAAGGACGGGAGCGACGGCGTGCTGGTGGCCGGGTGACATTTCGGTGATTGCCATTACCTGGAAGGTAATGTTCAGGCCGAGAAAAAAATCCGTATGACCCAAAAATTATTTGATATTGCCGGCATCGGCAAAGAGCGGGTTCATCTGGCATGGGTGTCATCGGCCGAGGCCCAGCGCTTTGTAGAAGTCGTTGTCAATGCCACCGAATCGGTTAAGGCCATGGGAAAGTTCGACCCCAAAGCCTTTGAATATGAACTCGCTGCGGTTGAGATGACCCTTTCCGGAGAAACACTGAGATGGATGGTGGGCAAGGAAGTCAAGATCACGACAAAAGGGGATGTCTACGGGCGCAAATGGGATGTCGAAAGTTTTGAAACCATTCTCGATGCGGTGCTCGAAAGAGAATATCAAAAAAATCTGATATATAAGGCCGTAAAAGAAGGACACACTTGCGTCAGGGATATTCACGATAAGATCGGACTAGATCTCAAGAGAATTTCGTATCTTTTGGCGGATTTGGAAAAGACCAACAAGGTAGAGTTTACGGGAATGAAAGATCGCATCCCGGTTTTTGCAGTATTATAAGGATTGATGATTGAAGAAGATTGAAGCGTGAAAATTGTTTCGAGTTGATCATTCGCCAATCGGCAATCTTCAATTCATAAGGGAGGAAAAATGACGAACAAAAGCGGATCGGTTATGGTTGTCGGCGCAGGTATTGCCGGAATGCAGGCTGCGCTGGATCTGGCCAATTCAGATTATAAGGTGTATCTGGTAGATAAATCGCCGACCGTCGGTGGGATGATGTCCCGGCTGGACAAGACCTTTCCCACCAATGACTGTGCCATGTGAGTGATCTCGCCGAAACTGGTCGAGGTCGGCCGGCATATGAATATCGATCTGGTGATGTGCAGCGAAGTCAAAAGCATCAGCGGCGATCCGGGAAATTTCGAGGTGTCGCTGGTCAATCATCCCCGGTATATCGATCCTGTTAAATGCACGGGGTGCGGGGAGTGTGCCAGACACTGCCCGGTGACCGCCGTCAACCAATACAATATGAAACTGGACGATCGACGGGCCACCTATATCGAGTATGCCCAGGCAGTGCCCCTTGCATTCGGCATCGATACCGATACCTGCATCGGCTGCGGCCTTTGCGAAAACATGTGTATCGCCAAGGCGATAAAGTACGATGACGCCGAGCGTGAAAGCACGCTCAAGGTCGGGTCCGTGATACTGTCGGTGGGAAGCCGCGGATTTGATCCTTCGGGCCTCGATTATCTGGGATACGGCAAGTACACCAATGTGGTGACCAGTGAGGAATTTGAAAGAATTTTGAGTGCATCGGGTCCTTATTTCGGTCATCTGATGCGACCCCTGGACCGGGAGGAACCCAAAAGCATCGCCTGGCTGCAATGCGTGGGATCCAGGGACGCCAACCGGTGCGGCAACGGTTACTGCTCTTCGGTCTGCTGCATGTATGCCGTCAAAGAATCCATGATCGCCAAGGAACATGTCCACGGAGAACTCGATTGCGTGGTGTTCAATATGGATATGCGAACCTTCGGCAAAGATTATGAAAAATATTATTTGCGCGCCCGGGACAAAGAAGGTGTTCGTTTTATCAAAGCCAGGGTGCACAGCATCATCGAGGTTCCGGAAACCGGGGATCTGATTATTCAATATGCCGATGAAGCCGGCAAAATGAAAGAAGAAGTCTTCAGCATGGTGGTCCTGTCGGTGGGACTTCAGGTTCAACCGGACGCCGCCGAGCTTGCCCAGCGCCTCGACATTAAACTGAACAAATACCATTTTGTGGACAGCGATCCCTTTGCACCGGTAGCCACGTCGCAACCGGGGATTTATACCTGCGGGGTACTACAGGGCCCCAAGGACATTCCGGGTTCCGTGACCGAGGCCAGCGCGGCCGCCTGTCTGGCGGGCGCCGAGCTTGCCGAGGCCAGGGGCACCGACATCCCCAAGGTCGAAATTCCCAAAGAGATGGATGTTACCGATCAGGATCCCCGCATCGGTGTATTTGTCTGCAATTGCGGCATTAATATCGGCGGGGTTGTGGATGTTCCCGGGGTAAAGGCGTACGCAGAAACCCTTCCCAATGTGGTTTATACGGATGAAAACCTGTTTACCTGCAGCCAGGACACCCAGGACAAAATCAAAGAAAAAATCATCGAACATAACCTCAACCGGGTGGTGGTGGCATCCTGCAGTCCCAAGACCCACGAAGCCATGTTCATGGAAACCTTGGAAGCCTGCGGGTTGAACAAGTATCTTTTTGAAATGGCCAATATTCGCAACCAGGATTCCTGGATTCATTCCAAGGAACCCGAGGTTGCGACGAAAAAGGCCAAGGACCTGGTTCGAATGGCCGTGGCCCGGGCCGCTACCCTGAGAACCCTTCACGAGAAAGTGGTTCCCATTAACAAGCAGGCGCTGGTCATCGGCGGAGGCGTTGCCGGAATGAACGCCGCGCTGAGTTTGGGCAACCAGGGCTTCAATACCGTATTGCTTGAAAAAGAAACCGAACTCGGCGGGTTTTCACGAAAACTTCACCACACCATCGAAGGGGCGGATGTTCAGGCTTACCTCAAGACCCTGGTTGATGACGTAAGCGGCCATGATAAAATCGAGGTGTTGACCGGGGCCCGGATCGTCGGATTCGAAGGGTTTAAGGGAAATTTTGCCACGGAAGTGGCCTTGGACGGTGTCGACAAGAAGCGAAAAATCGATCACGGTGTTTTTATCGTGGCCACCGGTGCCGGGGAATACCAGCCCAAGGAATTTCTATACGGAGAAGACGATCGGGTCTTAACCCAGGTGGCGCTGTCCGACAGACTGGAAGAGAAAGGCGCCGACGGCCTCGACAGCGTTGTCATGATCCAATGTGTCGGTTCCCGCAATGACGAGCATGTTGAATGCTCTCGAATTTGCTGCCAGAATGCCGTCAAAAACGCCCTTCACATCAAAAAGCTGAATCCGGAAACCCAGGTCTATGTGTTGTACCGGGATATCCGGACCTACGGACTTCTTGAGGACTACTTTACGGAAGCCAGAGAACAGGGCGTGATCTTTATCCGTTTTGACGAAGATGCGCCGCCGGATGTTCGCAGTGCGTCCGAAGGGATGCTGGTTACCGTTAAAGACCATATTTTGCAGCAAAATGTCGAGATCAGGGCTGACCTGGTCACTTTGAGCGCGGGGATGCGGGCCGAAGATACCGACGAGATGAGCCAGATTATGAAGCTGAACCGCAATCCGGAAGGCTACTTCATCGAGGCCCATGTGAAACTGCGTCCGGTGGACATGCCCAGTGACGGCGTCTTTTTGTGCGGGACCGCCCATGGACCCAAGTTGATTACCGAGGCGATTTCACAGGCGCAGGCGGCGGCTTCGCGGGCGACGACATTTTTGGCCAAAGATGCCATCAAGCTGTCGGCCATTACGGCCAAGGTGGATGTGGACCATTGCGTCAAGTGTTTGACCTGTGTCCGTTCATGTCCCTTTGGGGTGCCGGAATTTAATATCAATGAAAAAGTCATCGAAATCAATGAAGCGATTTGTCATGGCTGCGGCGTTTGCGCCAGTATTTGCCCGCGGCAGACCATTCATTTGAGTTTTTACGATGACGATCAAATAATGTGTAAGATTGATGCCCTACTCGAGGCGGAGGGAACATAATGGCTGATTTCGAACCGACAATTTTAGCATTTTGCTGTGACTATTGAGGGTATTCGGCTGCGGACCTGGCAGGTTCCATGCGACTGGACTATCCCGCAAACATTAAAATCGTTAGACTTCCCTGTACCGGAAAGATAGATGTCATACATCTTCTGAGGGCCTTTCAGAAAGGCGCAGACGGCGTATATGTCGTGGGTTGCCTGGAAGGAACTTGCCACTATAACGAGGGAAATTTCAGGGCTCGTGAACGGGTGGAACATGTCCGCATGTTGTTGGAAGAGATCGGTCTCGAAGGAGACAGGGTGAGAATGTATAATCTTTCTTCGGGTGAAGGGCCCACCTTTGCAGCCTATGCAAAGGAAATGACCGACCACATACGGTCTCTGGGACCCAACCCTATTAAGAATTCGACAAAGGCCTAAAAACGGAGGATACATTATGGCTGAAGAAGCAATTAAACTCGGCGGCAAAAAGAAAAGTATTTTTCTGGACAAGGTAAAGGAGCTGCTTCCCGAAGGGGGGCATCTTAATCTTTGCCTGACTTGCGGCGCCTGCTCGTCCGGATGCCCGGCCACGGGCCTGGAGGATATGGACCCGAGAAAGTTCTTACGCATGGCTGCCCTTGGAATGGACGAAGAAATAACCAGTTCGCCCTGGGTGTGGATGTGCACCATGTGTCAGCGGTGCATTTACGTGTGCCCCATGAAGATCGACATCCCGCAACTGGTCTTTAATGCCCGGGCGTCATGGTCCAGGGAAGATCGGCCCAAGGGGATTCTCGGATCGTGCGACATGGCATTGAAACATGATACCTGCAGCGCCATGGGGACGTCCGAGGAAGACTTCCAGTTCGTGGTGGAAGACGTGCTGGAAGAATACCAGGAGGCCCAGCCGGAGTTCAGT
>Ga0316583_10000268_pt1 | contig 14334 bp, 13 predicted proteins | sample J_170502JBrBrA_D_FD_204513 | JGI IMG/M metagenome (GOLD analysis project Ga0316583, IMG submission 204513) | Rhizosphere microbial communities from salt marsh grasses in Alabama, United States - J_170502JBrBrA | ecosystem: Host-associated > Plants > Roots > Rhizosphere | place: USA: Alabama... | reverse complement strand
ACATAGGCTAATAATTTAACCAAATCTGCCTGTTTCTTGTTCGGTGCAATTCGCCCGACGAATAACAAATTAGGTGTACTGCTGCGGATTTCACTCGCGGTGCTTGCCGCAATCGGTTCATCGTAAACCTCCGGTCGCAGCGTTATAGGCAAGATAGAAATGTTTTGATATCCCTTCTCAATCAATTCGAGCTCGTTAAAGCTCGAATCAGCCAGTGCTAAACCGGTCCGATTGCGCATGTCATCCAGCTGCGCCAATCCTTTGCGGGCCATATTTGCCCAACGCGGGTCCGCTTGCTTGAAGTATTTGACGGGAGTGATGTTGTGATAGATCAATAACAACGTTAAAGGCTGCTGTAATAGAAATTCCGGTACTTCAGAGCCGATGCTGTGATGGTAGATAGCCCAGTTTTCACCTCTGGTCCGTTTGTAGCTGGCTAACGGTTTTACCTTTTCAGCAACGCTTTCATGCACGTACTGGGCATATATCTCTGATTTGAAGCCAAGGTCAAGCAGCCAGTCGCGAATTAAAAACGCCTGACCTGTGATTGCATCGCCCGAGGTTGCCCCCGTTAAAAATTGATGCAAAGACGTCTGGCTCACGATTCCTTTCCCGGTTCCTTATGCCCTGCCAAATCATCCGCAGAAGTCCGGAGTGGTTTCTGTTGGGATTCGGCCGTGTTCCCTAAAAAGCGAGTCAGTTCATTGAGTGTCACGGCAAGTTCTTCATTAATCCGGTTCTGTTTTCGTGCAGTACGATTAATATAAAAAAGAGCCAGGCCAGTGATTTGCTCCCGTAGTTTCAGCAAGATGCTGTCAAACAAAGGTATCCGTTTGGGGATGTTATCTAATGGGGCAGCTGTCACCTTCAACGAGGGCGCTTCGGCGAGTATTCTTAAATGATTTTGAAGAGGGTGATCTTGGAAGAGCTGCGGCGTTCTTTTTTGGTAAGCGAATGGAGGAACAGAAATATTCAAGGAACCTGACTCGGCTTCTCTTTTTTGGGCGCGGTTCTCTATTTCGGCCGTTATCGTTTCCGGCGTCCATTCACTGTCATGAAGTGTAATCCAACCGCCCATTCAAGCAATCAGCAGGAATAAAGAACAGTCATTTGCAATGCGAACCCAATGCTGAGTACTGCGATTTACTCCTCTCCTTCTTCTTCAAAGTATTGGCTAATAGCTGTGAGCACCCCCAATAAATGGCGATTTACTTCTTTTTGTTGTTCGGTTAGCTGCTGAACGTAATAGATAACCAGTTGGTGAAACATAGTTCGGACGTGATCGACAAGCCCACCGACTATCGGTAGATCAGACTTCACAATCTGCATCTTAACCTCTAGTTCGTTCTGAGCGAGAATGGCCTTATAAAGATGTTCATAGAATTCAGGTGGGAGACGATCGCCCTTGATCGGCAGCGTGGCTTGCGACGGCAGTTTTCGCTCAAGAACTTGTTGGCGAATTTCTTGCATGATTGTTTCGATATTGACTTTATCAAGCAATTCTTGTTCCGACTCTTTCATACTTACCCAGTGACCATCATTTTTATGATGTGTTAAATATACCATAGACCCTGTTTAGGGAGTATTCGCCGTTATTGACGTTTGCCCTGCGTTTCTTGGTCTGAGATTACTGGGGGTGTAACTAGTAAATTTGCCGGTTTACCCCTGAATTGTATAGACTAAGCGCATGCATATTTTGATTGCTGCACCGGCGTTTCCACCATTTATTGGTGGTGGCGAACGCCATACGGGGACCCTGGCCAGGAATCTCATTGAGAGAGGACAATCCGTCACTGTTTTGACCAGCGCTGCATTAAAGGAATCCGACTTCTGGCGCGGATGTGGGCAAGAAGTCGAAGTCGTTGAGGAGTGTCCCAACTTTAGGATTATTCGCATGCCGATTCTACCGGCTCCGGGTGGTTTCCGCGGATTACTGGCCTGGCGTAAGAGCATGGTTTTGCTCTCAAATCTTTCGGGTACAAACAAAATTTTACAATCGATGGCTGAAAGAGTGCCTTCTTTAACGAAATTGGATGAGGCCTTAAGCTATATTGATAAGCAGGTTGATGTTGTCCATGGGTTTAATATCTCCTGGGAGTATGCGATGATGGTGGGCTGGAGATATGCTTACCGCAATGGTATTCCCTATATTGCTTCACCCCTTGCACACCTAGGTACAAATTCTCGTGATCGGGTGGCCTTAAACTCAACGATGTCCCATCAACGTTATATCATGTCAACGGCCGACATGCTTTTAACCAACACCTTGATCGAGGCTCAAGGGCTTGAATCCCGAGGTGTCTATACAGCAAAAGTTGGAGTTGCCGGACCAGGGGTAGACATTCCCGAGTCGGTCGCTGAATTTCCTGAATCTAGCGAAAGATGGAAACCTTATGTCTTGTTTGTCGGCCGGTCGAGTTATGATAAGGGTGCTCTTCATGCAGTGCAGGCTGTGCTAAGTCTCCGCGAGAAGGGAAGTAACATACAGCTGGTGATGATCGGGCAGGAAACGGAAGAGTTTCGCCGATTTTATGATGAGCTGGCGGATTCAGAAAAGCGGTATACCCATGTTCTGGGTTTTGTGAGTGAGGATTTGAAACATGCTTTTTTGAGGGATGCTTTGGCATTACTCTTACCTTCCCGTACCGATTCTTTTGGCATCGTACTGCTGGAGTCCTGGTTATATGGCCGTCCGGTGATTGCAGCAGCAGCGGGAGGTATTCCTGGGGTTGTTGACAACGGTAAAAACGGCATATTGGTTCCATTTGGTGATTTATCCTCCCTGGCAAACGCCATCAAGCTGCTCATTGAAGACGAAGAGTTGAACAGTATTTTGGGAGAAAATGGACGGAAAAAACTGCTGGAGAACTTTACATGGGAGGCTGTTACTGACAAAGTGATTTCCGCCTATCATGAAGTTACCGGTATTCCAAAACCTATCTGACAGGGGAATTTAGGAGAAAATTCTGCGAGTTCTGCATATGGTTCACCAATATCCACCTCATTTCATTGGTGGTACGGAGTTTTATACTCAGGCGGTAGCTGTCGCGCAGGTTGAATCTGGCCTCGATGTTGCTGTTTTTGTTCCCGTACCCTGGACAGAAGCACCTGATATGGACTCGCTTAAGCCCGTTGTCGAGAAAGGCGTCAGAGTCTATCGCGCGCCGGTTGGAGAGCGCAGCCGGACGAAGGTTTTTATACACTCTTTTAGACAGCCACAGCTTCAACGGTACTGGCAAATGGTCCTGGATGCCGAACAGCCGGATCTGGTGCACATTGAACACTTAATGGGTCTGCCTTTAAGCGTCGTAGATGATTTGCGGAAGCGAGGAATTCCCTTCCTGGTGACCCTTCACGACTATTGGTTCGTTTGCGCCAATGCCCAACTTCTGACCAATACGAATCAGGAGATTTGCAGGGGGCCAGATTCATATGCATTGAATTGTGCGCGTTGCGCGTTAGCTCGCGGGGGATTTGACAGCGCTTTAGGTCTAGCCCCCACCTTGGCTCCGATCATGAAACATAGAAATAACCAGACCGCTGCCGTGCTCAAAGATGCTAATCGAATTATCGCCCCCACACATTTTGTATGTGATATTTATCTTTCCCTTCTTCCAGATGTGAAAGAGATCGATGTGTTAGCGCATGGAATTGATGCTCCAAATAGAAGCGTTGCTAATGCGCAAAGGGATCAGAGGGTAAATCGCAAGGACGGCCGATTACAGGTAGGTTATATTGGCAGCGTCGCCCGGCAGAAGGGTGTGCATGTACTTGTTAGCGCCGTCAATGGCTTATCTGAGGAAGATATCGCTTTAACTATCTATGGTGATTTGAAATCCTCGCCAGAGTATGTAGCTGAACTGCAGCGCATGATTACAAGGCCAGGAATTGAGATGCGTGGTGTACTTGATCGCGACGCGATCTGGTCTGCGATCACTGGTTTTGATGTGGTGATCATACCCACCTTATGGTACGAGACCTCTGTACTCGTTATTGATGAAGTTTTTGCTATGGGTGTTCCTGTGATTGGTTCAGATATCGGTGTTTTACAAGAAAAGATTAAAGATGGTGAAAACGGCCGTTTATTCACACCAGGTGATGTTAAAGGATTACAGGATATCCTTGCTGAGTTGGTCAAGTCTCCCGGCATCTTATCAATCTGGCGTCAAAATATAGAGCCTGTTTTTTCTATTGGTGACCATATAAGCATGCTTGAAGAAATCTATGGTGATGTAGTAAATCCGGTATAATGCGCGATTGGTAATAAAGCTTAACGATCGCCGGCTTATAAATTCGCTCCTCGTGGATTAATAAACATTGCCGGCAAATTCTAAAAATGTCTGTTGAATATGAATCGGCGGAAAACAATTCCGCACCAAGTTATGTTTATGATGCTGATGGGGGAACCACAAGCTGGCGATCGAAGATCAGTGAGCTGTGGGAATATCGCTACCTGCTGCGCAATCTCGTTGTCCGAGATTTAAAGGCCCGTTATAAAAATTCTGTTTTTGGTATTCTGTGGAGCCTGTTGAACCCACTGGCAATGATGCTGGTATTTACATTGTTGTTTTCCGTCATGGGTAACGCGGGGACTCGCCAGTATCCGGTCTTTGTTCTGGTAGGTTTAATTCCATGGATGTTCTTCACCGGGGCGCTCATGTCCGGTACGACTTCGATAACAGGGAATGCCTCACTCGTGAAAAAAGTGTATTTTCCGCGTGATTTGCTGCCCTTATCCTCGCTCCTTTCCAACCTTGTAAATTTTGCCATCGCTTTTATTGTACTGGTCATCTTTCTTTACGCTTTTGGTATTGGATTGACCAAGCATGCCTTTTGGCTGCCGGCGATCCTGGCCGCGCAGTTGATTTTTACATTAGGGCTTGTTTTGCTGCTTGGCTCGTTAACCGTTTTTTACAAAGACATCATGATGATCCTGGATGTCGTGATCCTGGCCTGGTTTTTCCTGACCCCTGTATTTTACTCACTGGAGAGATTTGGTTCTACCGCCACATTATTCGGAATCACCTTCGTCCCAGCGCAGGTCATGCGCTGGATAAATCCTATGGCCTCGATTATTGACGGCTATCGCACGGTTCTTTGGGGAACTTATGCCAGCTCCGGTCCGGTGAGCATGAATCCCGCTTATCTTATTCGTACCTTTGTCACGGCCGTGATTGTATTGGTAGTGGGATATTTCGTTTTTTATCGCCTTGAATATCAGTTTGGCGAAAAGCTTTAGTCCTTTATATATGCATCACTTTTCCCTTCGCTTCCGTAACCTGCTCTTCGTTTTAATAATCCTTTCCCTTATTATCCTGGCTACAGCCTGTCAAGGATTAAGCAGTTCCACCCCGACGCCATTCCCGGCCCAAGAGATTTCGGCCGCAGGCGAGGAACCGGAAGTTTCAGCAACGCCAACCCTTGAAGAGACCGCCATAGTAGAATCTGAAGCGGGTCAGGACTCAAAAGAGAATTCTACACCTACACCTTCACTAACGAAGAAAAAGCCAACAGCTAAACCTGTTGGCAGCCCTACAAAGACCCGGCCTCCGACGGCGACACCGATTCCCACATCAACACCGACGAGCGCACCGCAGTTTGCCCCTGTTTTACAGATTCAAGAGCCTCAACCGGTTCGCGAGGGTGTTTCAACTCCGGCGACTGCGATCCCAACTGCTGTGCCGGAGTTTTCAATACCTTCCGGAACAACCAATATCTTGCTCTTAGGAAATGACGATCCCATAGGTGACACCGGTGTTAAGCGAACTGATACGATGATCATTGTGTCAGTTAATCGTGAAAACCAAACCGCGTCGATGATCTCGCTCCCGCGTGATCTGTTTGTGTATATCCCAGGCGGGACAATGAGCCGTCTTAATACAGCTATTACTCTGGGTGGCGTCAATTTGTTGAAGCAGACGATCCTTTACAATTTTGGCGTGCCAATTCATTACTACGCACAAATAGATTTTGCTGGATTTGAAGAGGTCGTCGATGCTGTGGGTGGCGTCGAGGTTACAGTTACCTGTCCTTTTAAAGATTGGAAGATTAAGTCTCCTGAACTTGATCCGGAAGATGAAGACAACTGGTATGTTCATGAACTCGAACCAGGTATCTACGAAATGGATGGCGAGACTGCTTTGTGGTATGCGCGTTCGCGGTTGATGTCGGATGATTTTGATCGTGGCCGCCGCCAGCAGCAGCTCTTACGCGCTTTGCTTAATCAAGGGGTTAAACTAGACTTGGTGTCGCAAGCGCCGGTTCTTTGGAATACCTACAAGGATACAATCGAGACGGATATGGATATCGGCCGTATGTTGCAAATTGCCTCTCTAGCGCCGGGAATCCGTGATAATGGCGTCCAGAATCTTTACTTATTAGGTAAAACCGAGCCCTGGATCGTTCCGGATACGAATGCCCAGGTCCAACTTCCCGTGTGGGAGGGACCGGGGAAAATGCAGGAAACCTTCCAGCGGCTCTTCCTGCCCCCCGCGCTAAATAAGGCCAGCAGAGCGCCTATTGTCGTTGAAATAATCAATGCCAGCGGCAAGGAGGAGATGGCTCAATTGGCAGCAGAGAACCTGGCCTGGTATGGCTTTGTACCAATCATTAGCGATGGAGAGCTCCCGCCGGAAGAAACGACCACACTCACCTATTTCGGTCCTAACTTTAAGGGTTCTTATGACTGGTTGATTTCCTGGGTTTTCCATCTCAATCGCGATGATATCGTTTTGAATGATCAAGATACCAGCCACCAATTCGATTACCGCGTTATTCTTGGCGAAGATTTCGATCCCTGTCTAAACGATTTGTATGCCCCTCAGGCTTTTATATCTGGCTAACCGTTGCCCAATCACGCTGCTAAAGGCATAATCCCCAGTCGTTAAAATTCATGAACGGCGGGTGAAAGATCTCCGCCGTCTCCCACTACCATTTGATATAAACTTTTGGAGGGAACAGCATGAACGACAGACGCGAAATCCGCGGTTGGGTCATGTATGACTGGGCTAATTCCGCATTTAGTACCACCGTCGTAACTGCCCTTCTCGGACCCTATATTTTGGCTTTGGCCAGATCTAGTACAGAACCAATTAGGGTATTCGGGGTGCTAATTGAGCCGGCTGCTATCTACACATTTGCGGTTGGTTTTAGTGTTTTCCTTCAGATTCCATTGCTGCCATTATTGGGCACGATTGTAGACTATACAAATCTTAAAAAGAGAATTTTGCTGACCTTCGCTTATATTGGCGCGATGGCAACGATTATGCTGTTTTTTATTCGCGTGGATATGTCTTTCCTGGGAACCAACGGCGCAATCGTTGTGGGCAGCATGCTCTTGATAATTGCTAATCTTTGCTTCGGCGCCGCTATTGTTGCTTATAATTCTTTCTTGCCCGATATTGCCTCTCCAGATCGACGGGATGCCGTCAGTTCGCAAGGGTTTGCAATGGGATATCTTGGTGGCGGTCTTCTCTTGTTGATCAATCTGGCTATGTTGACTTTAATGGATGACACAGCTTTGGCTGTACGATTAAGTCTTGCCAGTGCCGGCGTTTGGTGGCTTGTATTTACATACTTGTATCCTCGTCGCAGACTTCAGCAGCGCCAACCTGCCCGTCAGCTACCGCCTGGGTCGAATATGATCACCCATGGTTTCAAGGAGATTTGGAACACCCTAATAAAATTATATCGGCAATATCCTCAAACTTTGCGCTATTTAATTGCTTATTGGATTTATAATGACGGCATCCAAACGGTGATCGTTGTTTCCGCGATTTTTGCATCGGAAGAGCTTGGGGTAGCGGATGATAAGCTCTTAATCTTGATTTTACTCATTCAAATATGCGCCTTTTTTGGAGCCTTGTTGTTTGGTCGCGCAGCACAGCGAATCGGCGCCAAGATGGCAATTATGATTAGCCTGGTGATTTGGTCCGCGATAGTCATCTATGCTTTTGCACTGCTGCACGAGGAATGGCAGCTTTTTGTGCTTGGTTTCTTTGTAGCCCTCGTTCTTGGAGGATCGCAGGCTTTGAGCCGATCGCTTTACTCGCAAATGATCCCAACTGATCATGAAGCGGAATATTTTGGGTTTTATGAGATTACTGAAAGATCGTCTGCCATAATCAGCACCGTAGCCTTTGGCATCGCGGTACAGCTTACGGGTTCACAGCGAATTGCTATTGTGACCTTGATTATCTTCTTTATTGTAGGGCTCCTATTACTAAGCCGGGTGAATGTCAAGCAAGCAATAATTGAGGCGGGGAATGATCCCTCAGGCGTTGTTCTCTAGGCTAGGTATTCAAAAGTCTTTTGACCAATCCTGGCCGCGTTCCTTCTTTCGTTGGCTTTTTTTCTTTTTTTCCTCCAGCCGTTTTTTCTTTGCTTTTTTTGAGGGTTTTGAAGGAATCCGGAGCGGCTGTTCCTTTAGAGCGTTGTTTAGAAGCGCTACAAAGCGCGTAATTGCTATTTGGCGATTGCGATTTTGGCTCCTTGAATCTTGAACCGTTATCTGTAAGGTTCCACGAGAATCCAACTGCGAATTAAGTTCTTGAAGTAGTTTCTCTTTGGTCGACTCATTAAGGCTGGGTGAGTTGGCGACGTCGAATAACAGGGTTACCCGCGTATGGGCACGATTCACATGTTGTCCACCAGGACCACGACTCGGTGAAAATCGAAATCCTATTTCTGATAACGGAATATGTATTGTATCCGTTATGGGAATTACATTGTTCTCATCCACAATATGTACCATAATGTAGTTAGCATCGGTTGACAAGATCGTTCGCTGTTATAAACTGCCAAATAATGACCCCAATCGACTCAAAGCTGGCGAAATCACAATCTGGACGGCGAAACGGCCGTTTTGTGCATATTTTCTTCCTCGACGGGGTTGGTTTGGGATCAGCTGACTCTCAAGTGAATCCATTTGTGAGCGCACATATGCCCAATATCGCTAATCTATTAGGACGCGACGATTGGTATATTTCCGGCAATGGCATTCTCCGTTCCGACCGCGCCACATTAGCGCCGACCGATGTAACCCTGTCCGTATCCGGTAGGCCGCAAAGTGCAACTGGGCAAGCGACAATTCTAAGTGGGCGAAATGTGCCGCGGATCGTTGGTGAACATTATGGGCCTAAGCCAAGCGATGCCGTGGCTGATGTGATTGGGCAGGGAACGTTGTTTTCCGAAATTTCCGACTTTGGGGGACGAGCCGCCTTGATCACGCCGTACCCTCAGGGATACTTCGATGCCATCCGTGATGGCGTTCGAATCTATTCGGCCGTTCCCCATGCGGTAACCACCGCGGGATGGCCGTTGTTTACGGCCGACGATCTGCAAAACGGCCGCGCTGTTAGTCCTGACTTCACGAACGAAGGGTGGCGAGATCATCTTGGTTACCGTGATATTGAAATTATTTCCCCTGTTGAAGCCGGCAAACGCATTGCGACAATCGCTCCTTCATACGACTTAAGCTTCTTTGAACATTGGCCAAGTGATTATAGGGGACATCGAGGCCCTCTATCAGATGCTGTTGGAAATCTGGAACAAATCGATCAGGTTGTGGGAGGTATATTAGCGCATTGGCCGGATGAAGAGGGAGTTTTGATTATTACCAGCGATCATGGGAATATTGAAGAGAAAAATCACCGCAAGCATACGCTTAATCCAGTGCCGACGATTATTGTCGGTAAGGATCATTGGCAGCTGGCAAAACAAATTGTTGATTTGACAGATATAGCCAGGGTTGTACGTACAGTCCTTCACCTGGAAAAGGAAACAAAAGAACAATGAGTATAGGATCGGAAGAATTTCGTGATGCTTTAAGACATTTTCCATCAGGTGTCACCATTGTTACTATGGTCGATCCAGAGTCTGGAGAACACCATGGCCTCACTGTTTCCTCATTTGCCTCGGTATCGCCGCAGCCGCCCTTGATCCTTGTTGGTATTGATCACCGGGCCAGCGCCTACCGAATATTGGAACAGGAGGGCGCAGTTTTCGCAGTGAATATCCTCGCTCATGACCAGGTTGACCTCTCAAATCGCTTTGCCTGGGTCAAGGATGAAGATCGTTTCGCTGAAGGCAATTGGGGCACGGCCGTAACCGGTGCGCCGATACTGAAGGATGCCCTGGCCTGGTTGGACTGCACTTTATTCGCGCGACAAGAGGCGGGTACACATACGATTTATATTGGCGAGGTGCAGGCTAGTGGCGTACCCCGTGGGGGAGAGCAGCCGCTGATTTACTGGAATCGGGGTTATCGCTCACTGCGTCAGTTTGATCTAGACGAATAAGCCTCATGATGAGCCTGATTAATGAGCCTGGTCAGATTTTTGTCGTATCTTTGCGAGAGATATTTCCAATCGTAAACGGCCGAATGTTCTGCGAGTGCTGCGGCGATATAGCGGGTCTCGCGAATATTGAGCAGAGCTTTTCTAAGTCGATCCAATAGATCCTCAAAATCTTGATAAAGACAATCCTGGTGGAATTCAGATGGGAGCAGTTCGGGATAACTCAGGCGGGCTGGCAAGATTGGAAAAGTATGGGCGTAGATCGCTTCCAAAATGCTGATGCCGAAAAATTCGTGATGGGCGGTTGAGATTGTGATATCTGATGCCCACAGCAGACGCGTGTAGGTATTCGGATCAGCATAGCCGAAGTGCACCATGCGATCTCCCAACCGTTCAAAGCCCTCGTCGAATACATGGGGTTGTTTGCCGAACTGCTGACCGCAAATGGCCACTCGAAATGGAAGACCTTCATACGCCAGGATATCGAGAGCGGAGAAGAAAGCCTCAGGATTTTTGTCATATTCCCAGCGTTGATTCCAGAGAATGAGCGGCTGAAGCGGGTCCTTGATTGAATTGTTCTCGGCTATATACCCCCGGTCAAGTCGCTGGAGATCGATACCTATTGGCATTACTTCACTTTTCTCTCGCAGTTTTTTCAAGGATCCCAGTTCGTTATATTCTGGAAAGTGTTTTAGAAAATTTGATAGGGCTGTGAAAAAGGAATCAAGGTGATAGCGGGAATTGAACCATACCTGATCGGCAGCCAGCATTGACGCGTAATTGATGAAGGCGTAATGATAATCACGTTCGCCAAGTTGGCGGCGCATAGGTCCGGTGTGCTTATCATCCGGCAGGGGGTAGGTCAACTGGTTTTCATGCATATAGAGGGTCACGGGTATATGGTGCGTGGTGGTCCTGGTGAGGGATAAAAAGGTTGTCAGATCGAGCATATCTGTGGCCAATATCAGGTCGGGTTTAAAATCGGCATCATTGAATCGCCGGGCCAGGGTGATCGCCCCGCCATGGATACGCCATTTCCAAAATCGCGCGGGCAGCGTCAACAATTCAACCTTAAGTTTACTGGCACGGCCGTATCCTTCGGCCCATGCCTGGTGGCTGCCGCCGTGATATGGAGACACTAGTAGTAACTTCATGATCCTTGACCTTGATCTATGTTTGCCTTGTCCCTGCTTGACGCCGCACAATTCGTAAGATACTTAGGTAAACTAGACCTGTAAAGTACATTGTACTATACTTACCACATCCTGAATTCTCGGAGATTTTTTCATTGTCTGACCAGGTAATTGATCTTTATTGGGACTCGACATACGCCGTTGCTATTGCTCTATTGGAGAATTATCCTCAGATCGATCCGGAAAATGTTGGTCTTGAAGAACTGGCACATATGATTGAAAATCTCCCTGGTTTTGAAGACGATCCATCACAAGTCACAGAACAATTATTACTCGACATCCAGATTGTCTGGTACGAGGAGGCGTTCAACTTATGACAGCAACCGGTGCCGGATCCGCATCCGACATACCTGTACCCGAAGAAGTATCGAATAATGTCTTTATAACAAGTATCGCTAAGCTGCTTGACCCGGTTTACAACTGGTCGCGGCGTAATTCAGTCTGGCCGTTGACTTTTGGACTTGCCTGCTGTGCTATTGAGATGATTTGTACGGCCGCCAGCCGCTATGATCTGGCGCGTTTTGGCATGGAAGTCTTTCGTGCTACGCCGCGCCAATCTGATTTGCTGGTCATTTCAGGTACGGTAACCAAGAAAATGGTCCCCACGATTATCAGACTTTACAACCAGATGCCGGAACCTCGCTATGTGATGGCTATGGGTGCCTGTGCCTCCGGAGGTGGTCCATTTAAGGAAGGTTATAGTGTTGTAGACGGTATCGACAAGTTTTTACCTGTTGATGTCTATGTTCCAGGCTGCCCGCCAACCCCCCAGGCTTTGATCAATGGTTTAATAGCTCTACAAGAAAAAATCGATCAACAATCAATCGCAACCGTTCCCTGGTATCGGAAAGACGATCCTACAGCAGGTATTTATCCGATCCCCGTGTTGGGGCCGGATTTGGTTGATGTTCGTCAAATAGACAAGATCGTGGCTGAAGCAGCAAAAGTCGGGACGACGGAGGTTTTGCAGCCGGATAGTGAGTGATCTGCAAAACATTTTGAGGACATTAATTAGCTGAAGGTTTATTCGAAACTTATCACGCAAGATTTAATTAGAGGATTGTATGACTGAGGTTACAAGCACCTTGCCGTCAGACGGAAGTGAGCAGGCGTTATTTATCAGCCCGGAAGAAGAGGCCTTAAAAAGTCTGAGGCAAAAATTTCCTGATGCTTTAACAGATGACAACCGCGATGGGTACGAGGGACTGATCGTTGCTCCAGAGAGTCTATTGGAGGTAGCCAGAGTCCTAAGCGACGATTTAGGATTCAATTTCTTGTCAAGCGTGACCGGGGTTGATCTCTTCGATGATAATAAATTAGAAGCTGTCTACCACATTTACAGCATTAGCAATGGTGGTGGGGCGGTTGTCCTAAAGGTGCAAACGGATCGCGACAATCCTGTGGTGCCTTCACTGACGCCGATCTGGCCGGGAGCCGAATTTCAGGAACGTGAAGCTTACGACATGATCGGCATTGAGTTCGCCGGCCATCCCGATTTACGACGCATTTTGACCTGGGACGGCTTTCATGGGCATCCGCTGCGCAAGGATTGGAAAGAACCCTTCTTTGAAGATGAAGACAAACCTTTTGGCAGCCGTTGGCCGGATGGTAATGTCATTCGTGCTGAAGAGAAAAATGTTTACGGCATGAACGTGCAGTACCCGCCAGGTTGGGTCCCAACCGGGGATGAATACGACGTAGAAACGGACATCTATCAGGGTCTAACCATTTCCCGTGAGGCGACGCCCTCCATGAAAACCGAAAAGGTCACGGTTAATATTGGACCGCAGCATCCCTCTACGCACGGTGTTTTCCGCATGGTTGTGACGCTTGATGGCGAGACAATATTGGGTTTGAAGCCGGTCATGGGTTATTTGCACCGCAATCATGAGAAGATAGGTGAGCGTAACACCTTCATCATGAATATCCCATATACCGATCGCCTCGATTATCTTACTTCTATGTCTAACAATTTCGCCTATGTCCTGGCAGTCGAAAAATTATTCGATATGGAAGTCACCGAAAGGGCTCAATGGATACGCATCTTGATGGCCGAATTGACTCGTATTTGCAACCATCTGTGGGCTATCGGATTCCTGCTAAACGATCTCGGCGCCCTACAAACACCGATGTTGTACTACTACATTGAGCGTGAATTAATTCTGGATTTCTTTGAGGCTACGGCCGGTTCGCGAATGATGTGTAATTTTATGCGCTTCGGTGGCGTTGCTTATGATCTACCGGATGATTTGCGCGGTAAAAATATCTATGATTGGTTAGATGAACTTGTTGAGAACCGCTTACCGGCGACGCTTGAAGAAGGAAATGATCTCATAACGGGCAATGAAATCGTCATTGCCCGCGGTGTTGGTGTTGGTTATCTATCTCCCGAAGATGCTATCGCTTACAGCGCTTCCGGCCCACTGCTTCGTGGCAGCGGTGTCGCTTATGACATTCGTAGAGCGGATCCTTATTCTTTTTATGAGCACCTGGATTTTGATGTGGCGGTTCGTTATAACGGCGATATCTTCGATCGTTATCTGGTGCGTATGGATGAGATCTATCAGAGTATTCGCATCCTGAAGCAGGTTATACCTTACTTAAGAGAAACACAGGGTGGTCCGGTTGTTCCCGGAAAGCCGCAGTATGCTTTACGCGCCCCTCGCGATGGAGAAGCATACGGCCGTGTGGAAGCTCCCAAGGGAGAACTTGGATTTTACGTCACCGCGAAGCGCCGGGATTCAAACCCGAGCCGCTACCACGTACGTGCCCCTTCGTTCATCAACTTAACGCCGTTAGGCAAGATGTCGTTGAGACATAAAGTGGCTGATTTGGTGGGTATCCTG
>Ga0316583_10000267_pt1 | contig 14347 bp, 15 predicted proteins | sample J_170502JBrBrA_D_FD_204513 | JGI IMG/M metagenome (GOLD analysis project Ga0316583, IMG submission 204513) | Rhizosphere microbial communities from salt marsh grasses in Alabama, United States - J_170502JBrBrA | ecosystem: Host-associated > Plants > Roots > Rhizosphere | place: USA: Alabama... | reverse complement strand
CATCAGCTTGCGCGTTACGTTGTCGATGGCTGCGATGTGATCGGCGTCGAAAGCGTGCCGCAGCCCGAAGCTGTAGGCCAGGAAGGCGAGCCCCAGGAGCGCCGGCTGTCCGTGAAACTCGACCACCGCCCACAGCCAGGCCGCCACGTTGATCGATATCAGGAGAGCGTAGACGCCAATCACTTTTCCCCGCATGTCCCGCGCCCCGTCATCGAACAGTTGAGTGTACATTGAACGGCTCGCGAATTGGATCAGCGGATGGGATCGTGAACGGTGACGAGCTTGGTGCCGTCGGGAAAGGTGGCTTCCACCTGGATTTCCGGGATCATCTCGGCGATGCCGTCCATCACCTGAGCGCGGGTGACGACGTGAGCGCCCGCCTCCATCAGGTCGGCGACCGTGCGGCCGTCACGCGCGCCCTCCACGATGAAGTCGGTGATCAGCGCCACCGCTTCCGGGTGGTTCAGCTTGACGCCGCGTTCGAGCCGGCGGCGCGCGACCATCGCCGCCATGGCGACCAGCAGCTTGTCTTTTTCCCGGGGCGTCAGGTTCATCGCTTCCTCAAAACAAGTTTTTCGTTGTCGATCACTGTAACCACAGTCGCGGCACCGAGATGCCGAGCGACGCCAACAGCGCAATGAGATCGTGGCGCAGGCCCGCGCCGTCGCGGGCGACAAGCCGCGCCACGGCGATGCCGTTCCAGGCCGAGATGCCGACTTCGCCGGTGAATTGATCCTCGAGCGCGCGCACAGCGGCAAGGGCGTCGTCGCCGCCCGGAGCGATCAGCACCGTGGCGAGCGCGATGCCGCCCGCGGCGGCCGCGCCTTGCGCCAGTTTCTCGGCGATGGCGCCGTCGAGCCGAACGTTCTCGGCGAACACCAGCCTGCCGCCCATGCGCAGCCGCCAGCGGTCCGCCCAAGCCCCTCCGTTCATCAATTCGCCCATGGCCGCGCGGCCGAACACGACCGATTCCGCCATCACCAGCGAGGCGCCGTCAGCGAGTTCAATATCGATGCGGCGCTTCAGCCGCGCGCGGTCGAACAGGATGGTTTCCTGCGGCAGCCAGCAGAGCCGGCCGCCCGATGCGACCGAGAGCGCCACCTCCATTTCGGCGTTAGCACCGGTCGAACGATAAATCTTCTCCGCCGCGGTGGTGCCGGCGACAAGGCGCCCGCCCTCACCCACCTCGAGCGAAACGGAAAAGCAGTCACCGCCGGTCATGCCGCCGCCGGTGTTGACGATCACGGCTTCCAACGGATCGCCGGTAACGTTGGGAAAGCGGGCCCTGAGCGAGCCGTTTTCGGCAACGCGGGCGCGGCGGGTGCGGCCGTCCGCTGCCACCACAGACAGCGCAATGTGTCCGGTGGCCCGGTTGGCGGCGAAGGTCGCACTGGTCGCGGCAGAGGTGGCAGGTCTCATATCGCCATGGCGCGTTTGAGGGCGTTCTCGTCCAGGCCCGCCCTGTCGCTGGCATAGACGATGTGCCCACGGTCCATCACGGCGAAATTGTCGCCGAGCTCCTGGGCAAAGTCGAGATACTGCTCGACCAGCACGATCGCCATCTGCCCGAGCGAGCGCAGGTAGGATATGGCGCGACCAATGTCCTTGATGATCGAGGGCTGAATGCCCTCGGTCGGCTCGTCGAGCAGCAGGAGCTTCGGCCGCATCACCAACGCGCGGCCAATGGCCAGTTGCTGCTGCTGGCCGCCGGATAGGTCGCCGCCGCGGCGCCTGAGCATGTCGTTCAGGACCGGAAACAGCGTGAACACGTCGTCGGGCACGCTGCGCTCAGCGCGCGGCAGCGGCGCGAAGCCGGTTTCCAGATTCTCCTCAACCGTCAGCAGCGGGAAGATCTCGCGTCCCTGCGGCACGATGGCGACGCCACGGCGGGCGCGCTCGGCGGTGCGCAGGTTCGTGATGTCGTTGTCGTCAAGCGTGATGCTGCCGGCGCTCACCGGATGCTGGCCGACGATCGCCCTGAGCAGGCTGGTCTTGCCGACGCCGTTGCGGCCGAGCACACAAGTGACCTTGCCGGGCTCGGCCTTGAGCGAAATGCCGCGCAAGGCTTGGGCGGCGCCGTAATGGAGGTCGATGGCGTTTACGTCGAGCATCGCTGGCTCTCTCTCATGCGCATGATCTTATCCGAAAACCGGCACCCACTTTTCGGGATCATGCGCTACCTTCCCAAATACACTTCGACGACGCGCTCGTTTTCCGACACATCGTCGATGCTGCCTTCCGCCAACACCGCGCCCTCGTGCAGACAGGTCACCTTGACGCCGAGCTCGCGCACGAAGGTCATGTCGTGCTCGACCACCACGACGGTGCGGTCGCGGTTGATTTCCTTCAAGAGCTCCGCCGTCTGATGGGTCTCGACGTCGGTCATGCCGGCGACCGGCTCGTCCACCAGCAGCAGTTTGGGGTCCTGCGCGAGCAGCATGCCGATCTCCAGCCACTGCTTCTGGCCGTGCGACAGGCTGCCGGCCACGCGCGAGCGCATAGGCTTGAGGCGGATGGTGTCGAGAATCTCGCCGATGCGCTCTTCCTGGGCAGACGAATTTTCCCACAGCAGGGTGGCGCGCACGCTGCGGTCGTTCCTGAGCGCCAGTTGCAGGTTGTCCTCCACCGTGTGCATGTCGAATACGGTCGGCTTCTGGAACTTGCGGCCGATGCCGAGCTCGGCAATCTCGGTTTCGTCGAGCTTGGAAAGATCGTAACTGCCCTGCTCGAAATAGACGTCGCCGGTATCGGGCCGGGTCTTGCCGGTGACCACGTCCATCATGGTGGTCTTGCCGGCGCCGTTGGGGCCGATGATGGCGCGCATCTCGCCGGGCTCGATGACGAAGGACAGCTCATTGAGGGCCTTGAAACCGTCGAACGAGACGGTGATGCCGTTCAGGTAGAGCAGCGCGGAGGTGGTGGTGGTGTCCATGGACCTCACTCCTATTCCGCCGCGCGCGGCGCAGCACCGGCCGGCGGCGGGACTTCGGCATCCGCACCGTCTTCCGCTGCGGCCGACTTGGCGTCGGCGCGCAGGCCCAGCCTATAATTGATCGTGCCGATGACGCCGCGCGGCAACAGCAGCGTGACCAGAACGAACAGCCCGCCGAGCACAAACAGCCAGTAGGTTGCGAGCGCGCCGCTGGTGAACAGCGTCTTGCCGTAGTTGACTAGCAGCGCACCGAGCACCGCGCCGGTGAGCGTGCCGCGTCCGCCGACCGCCACCCAGATCACGGCTTCGATGGAATTGGCCGGCGTGAATTCGCTCGGGTTGATGATGCCGACCTGCGGCACGTAGAGCGCGCCGGCGACGCCAGCCATACAAGCCGACAGCACGAACACGAACAGCTTGTAGTTCTCCACGCGATAGCCGAGGAAGCGCACGCGCGACTCGGTATCGCGGATCGCCACCAGCACCTTGCCGAATTTCGAGGTAACGATGGCACGGCAGATCAGGAATCCGATCGCCACCGCCAGGCAGGAGAGAAAGAACAGGCCGCAGCGGGTCGTATCCGCCTGCACGTTGAAGCCGAAAATGTCCTTGAAGTCGGTCAGGCCGTTATTGCCGCCGAAACCGAGGTTGTTGCGGAAGAACGCCAGCATCAGCGCGTAGGTCATGGCCTGCGTGATAATGGAGAGATAGACGCCGGTGACGCGGCTGCGGAAGGCGAACCAGCCGAACACGAAGGCCAGCGCACCCGGCACCAGCAGGATCATCACTGCCGCGTAGATGAAGTGGTTGAAGCCGTACCAGTAGATCGGCAGATGATGCCAGTTCAGGAACACCATGAAGTCGGGCAGGATCGGGTTTCCGTAGACGCCGCGTGAGCCGATCTCGCGCATCAGATACATGCCCATGGCGTAGCCGCCGAGCGCGAAGAAGGCGCCGTGCCCAAGCGACAGGATGCCGGCAAAGCCCCAGATCAGATCAATCGAGAGCGCCAGCAGCGCGTAGCACATGTACTTGCCGAACAGCGCGATGAAATAAGTCGAGACGTGGAGCGACGAGCCGGCCGGCGTCATCAGGTTGAGCACCGGCACCGCGATGGCGAAGGCGCCGAGCAGCACCAGGAAGATGGTCGCGCCCCTGTCGACCAGGCGGGTGATCGGAAAGGCTTTCATCACGCCTCCACCGCCCGGCCCTTCAGCGCGAACATGCCGCGCGGACGCTTCTGGATGAACAGGATGATGAACACGAGGATGACAATCTTGCCGAGCACCGCGCCGGCGAAGGGTTCCAGGAACTTATTGGCGACGCCGAGCGTGAGCGCGCCGATCGCCGTGCCCCACAGGTTCCCGACACCACCGAACACCACCACCATGAAGCTGTCGACGATATAGCTCTGGCCGAGATTGGGGCTGACGTTGTCGATCTGCGACAGCGCCACGCCGGCGATGCCGGCGATCGCGGAGCCGAGCCCGAAGGTCAGCGCGTCGATGCGCGCGGTCCGGATGCCCATGGCCGCCGCCATGGCGCGGTTCTGCGTCACCGCCCGCATTTCGAGGCCGAGCCGGGTGAAGCGCAGCATGGCGAGCAGCGCGAGGAACACCGCGATGGCGAAGAAGATGATCCACATCCGGTTATAGGTGATGGTGATCTGCCCGAGATCGAAGGCGCCGCTCATCCAGGACGGGTTGCCGACGTCCTTGTTGGTCGGCCCGAAGAGAGTGCGCACCGCCTGCTGCAGGATCAGCGACAGGCCCCAGGTTGCAAGCAGCGTCTCCAGCGGCCGACCATAGAGGAACCGGATGATGGTGCGCTCGATGATGACGCCAACTGCGCCCGACACCAGGAACGCCAGCGGTAAGGCGATGATCAGCGAATAGTCGAACAGCGCGGGATCGTAGGCACGAATGAGCTGCTGGACCACAAAGGTGGTGTAGGCGCCGAGCATGACCATCTCGCCGTGCGCCATGTTGATGACGCCCATGACGCCGAAGGTGATGGCAAGGCCGATCGCCGCCAGCAGCAGGACGGAGCCGAGCGAGAGCCCGTACCAGCCGTTCTGCACAAAGCTCCAAAGCTCCAGCGAATGGCGGATCGACGCCTTGGCCGCGGCCGCCGCTTCGACCACCGCCTTTGGCTGGCCGGCCGAAAGGCCGTCGAGCAGACCGAGCGCATCCTGGTCGCCACGGTCGCGGAGCACGGCGATGGCGGCGATCTTGGCCTCGGGCTTGGCGTCTTTCTGACTGAGGATGACGGCGGCGCGCGCTTGCTCCAGCGCGGTCTTCACGCGCGGATCCTTCTCCTTGGCCAACGCCTTCTCGACATTGGGCAGCGAGCTCGAATCGCGTGAGCGGAACACCGCCTGTGCCGCGTTGTATCGATGATCCGGATTGGCCGACATCAACTGCAATGTGCCGAGATCGGCGTCGATGATGTTGCGCAGCCGGTTATTGACGATGACGTTGTCGATGTCGTCCGGCACCTTGCCGGTGAACGGCTTGCCCGTGGCCGCATCAATATACTTGTCGTCGGAAACCTGGATTAAGACCTTCTTCTGCTCGGCGCTGTACATCAGCTGCGCGTTTTTCAGCGCCTTCAGCAGCGTCTCGGCCATTGGGTTGCCGCTGGCGACGACCTTCTCGATGGCGTCGCCGGTGTCGCTTAGCGACCCTTGCGTAAAGCCAATGAGCGCGTCCTCATACGGCCCCGCTTTAGCGAAGCCCGCGCCGGCAAAAAGCAGCAGGGCAGCAAACACCAGCGCCACTGCACGATGGTGGAAATTCTTCATTGCAGACGACCCCGGCAGCTACCTTAGTTTTGGTTGGAGGCGGCGGACCGTCCGCCGCCTCCCTTCGCAACATTGGACCCATGGAAGGGCCTGCCAGATCGCCCTCAGGACGAGCCGCTGCACTTCTTGGTGACGGTGTTGTAGTGACCGCACTTCAGCTTCACCCAGTCCGAGATGTAGTCCTTGGAGCCGGGCAGATAGTTGGACCAGGCGTCGCCCTTGACCAGGTGCTTGGTCTTCCACACCACGTCGAACTGACCGTCGGCACGGATTTCGCCGATGTAGACGGGCTTGGTGATGTAGTGGTTGGGCAACATCTCCGAGATACCGCCGGTCAGGTTCGGGACCTTGATGCCGGGCAGCGCGGCGATGACCTTGTCCGGATCGGTGGTGCCGGCCTTCTCGACGGCCTTCACCCACATGTGGAAGCCAATGTAATGAGCCTCCATCGGGTCGTTGGTCACGCGGGTCTTCTTGCCGATGAACTTGTGCCACTCGGCGATGAACTTCTTGTTCGCCGGGGTTTTGATCGACTCGAAGTAGTTCCAGGCGGCGAGATGACCGACCAGCGGCTTGGTGTCGAGGCCGGCGAGTTCTTCCTCACCGACCGAGAACGCAACCACCGGGATGTTGGTGGCCTTGATGCCCTGGTTGGCGAGTTCCTTATAGAAGGGAACGTTGGCGTCGCCGTTGATGGTGGAGACCACCGCCGTCTTCTTGCCGGCGGAGCCGAACTTCTTGATCTTGGAGACCTCGGTCTGCCAGTCGGAGAAGCCAAACGGCGTGTAGTTGATCATGATGTCCGAAGACTTCACGCCCTTGGACTTGAGGTAAGCTTCCAGGATCTTGTTGGTGGTGCGCGGATAGACGTAGTCGGTGCCTTCCAGCACCCAGCGCTTCACCGAACCGCCGTCCTTGCTCATCAGGTAGTCGATGGCCGGAATGGCCTGCTGGTTCGGGGCCGCGCCGGTATAGAACACGTTGCGCTCCGACTCCTCGCCTTCGAACTGCACCGGATAGAACAGGATCGAGTCGAGCTCCTTGAATACCGGCAGCACCGACTTGCGGGACACCGAGGTCCAGCAGCCGAACACGACCGACACTTTGTCCTTCGAGATCAGCTCGCGGGCCTTTTCGGCGAACAGCGGCCAGTTCGAGGCCGGGTCGACGACGACCGGCACGAGCTTCTTGCCGAGCAGGCCACCCTTGGCGTTCTGCTCCTTGATCAGCATCAGCATCACGTCCTTCAACGTGGTCTCGCTGATGGCCATGGTGCCGGAAAGCGAATGAAGGATGCCAACCTTGATGACGCCTTGGGCGTTGGCGGCGCTGATCGAGCCAGTCGCGGCCAACGCCAAACCAGCGGCGGCCGATAGCCACCGCCGTGCATTCGGCCGCGAAGCGACCGCCTTGATAGTTTTCAGCATGAGCGAAATCCCCTGCAATTTGACACACGCGTACGCCCGGCGACGTTTCGCGCGCTAAGGGGATCGCAAGCCCTGTGCCAAGCGGCCTTTTCGCCGCTAAGCCCTTGTTTTGGCTAGATTGTCGACAATCAGGGGATTTTTGCCTAGTTTTCGATCAGGCAGGCGTGATTATTTTTTAGGCAAAATTGGTCGTTTCCGCGCCAAGGAATCCAAGCAAGCACGGGCCCCGCCCGACGAGCTCTTCGGGGCCAGGCGGAAAATCGACGAAATCAGCCGGCTCCTACCAAAGATCGTCCACGGCCACGGGCCGGGCCAGCAAGCCCTGCTGCGTCGCGTAAGAAATGAGCAGTTCGAGCGGCGGACGGACGGCGTCCTTCCCGAAGGGGTTCATGTCGAGTCCGCCCGCCGCCGGCAGGCCGGCGGCCCGCTTGGCCGCTTCCAGCATGCGATAAAGCTCGGCGACCGCCTCCGGATTGGCCCGGGCCAACTCCTCCGTCACCGCAACCATGTGGTTGACCGGCACCACCCCGTGCTTGGCGTGCCAATCGCGGCTGTCGGCCTCGGGGCGCGGAATCACGCTCTTCAGCCGGTCGTCTTTCGGCATGGCCGCACCGTAGATGGCGGCGTCGAGCTCGCCGTCGATCAGCATCTTGGTGATGTCCTTGCCCGGCTCGGCGCGGACCACCCCTGGCGGGTCGGAGAATTCGGCAAGATGACCGTCCTCAAACGTCACCCACTGCACGCTGCTCAGATCCACCCCATAGTCGTTTTGCAGGATGCCGCGGATCCAGACCGCGGTGGTCTGGCTGTAGGAGCGCACACCGATGCGCTTGCCGGCCAGGTCGTCCGGCGTGAGCGGACCACGCTCGATGTTGTGCAACATGGTATGGTGCTGAAAGCGCGCCAACATGACCGCCGGCAAGATTTTCAGCCCCTTATTGTAGACCTTCGCCTGCAGCGCCGTGACCATCGCCAGTTCGCTGGCGTCGAAGGCGTGTTCGCGCACCATTGGCTTGAATGCCAAGTGGATCGACTTGAAATCGACGAAGTCGAGGGTGAGCCAGGGCGACGTCACCTCCCCGCGCTTGAGCGGCAAAGTGAGAGGATCGTCGCGAAGCGCGATGCGCAAGGTGGTGGGAGCGGGCATGGCGGAGCGTCCTAGACTTATCCTAGACTTAAATGACGGCACGAGACGAAAGCGACGCGAATGGCCGGACCAGTTGCCGAAAGCTCTTGTCCACCGATGCGCGCCCCGAAAACTTGACCGTGGGCGGCAGATTGTCAACAATCTGGTCAACCAAATTGTTGATCGCGTCCCGGTGACCCCGTCATTATGAGTGCTCCCACCCTCCCCGCCGACACCGCGTCCGATGCCACCGTGCGCCTGCGCGAGGCCATCACGCGCGGCCAGTTGCTGCCGAATGAGCGGCTGATCGAGGCCGATCTGGCGCAGCGCCTCGGCGTCAACCGCGCCAACGTGCGCATGGCGCTGGCGGCCCTCGACCAGGAAGGCCTGGTGGTGCGCGAGCCCAACCGCGGCGCGCGCGTCCGTGCGGTGTCGGACGAGGAAGCGCTCGAGATCGCGGAAACGCGGTTGGCCATCGAAGGCATGGTGGCGCGCCAGGCCGCGGCACGCGCCACGGCCGCCGATCATGACGCGTTGCGCGCGGTCGAAGCGGAGATGCGCCGCGCGGTCGAGAACGCCGACTATGCCGGCTTCTCCGAGAACAACGCCGCGCTGCACCGGGAAATCCAACGCATCGCCGGCAACGCCACCGCCAACCGCATTCTACAGACGCTGCGATCGCACCTGGTGCGGCTGCAATACCGCGTCATCCTGCTGCCGGGCCGGCCCGACACCTCGCTCACCGAGCACACTGCCATCGTCGACGCCATCTGCGCCGGCGACGCGGACGCCGCCGAAGCGGCCATGCGGCGCCATCTCACCAGTTTCACGCAGCTCCTGAAGCAGGCAATCGACGCCGCCCGCCACGGCGGCTTCTGAGCCTCGCCAATCGTCAACCACATTATCCAGCACGGAGTTCAAATTCCCATGGCCGACCAAAAGACCGGGCTCGTCGTCACTGCCCATCCGGGCGATTTCGTATGGCGCGCGGGAGGCGCCATCGCGCTGCACGCCAAGAAGGGCTACAAGGTGAAGATCGTATGCCTGTCCTTCGGCGAGCGCGGCGAGAGCCAGTTCGCCTGGAAGGAAGCCGGCGCCACGCTCGAAAAGGTGAAAGCCGGCCGCAAGGACGAAGCGCAACGCGCCGCCGACCTGCTCGGCGCGGAAATCGAGTTCTTCGACTGCGGCGACTATCCGCTCAAGCTGAACGAAGAGCATTTCGACCGCATGGTCGACATCTATCGCGAGCTCAATCCGTCCTTCGTGCTCACCCACGCGCTGGAAGATCCCTACAACTTCGATCATCCCAACGCCGCGCATTTCGCGCAGGAAACCCGCGTGGTGGCGCAGGCCATGGGCCACAAGCCGGGCGCCAAGTACAAGTACTCCGCGCCGCCGGTGCTGCTGTTCGAGCCGCACCAGCCGGAGCAGTGCAATTTCAAGCCGCAGGTGATCCTCAAGATCGACGAGGTGTGGGAGCAGAAATACGCCGCCTTCCAGATCCTCGCCGCGCAGAAACACCTTTGGCACTATTACGAACGTGTCGCGCTCAACCGCGGCATCCAGGGCTCGCGCAACACCGGCGTGCCCATGACCTATGGCGAAGCCTATCAGCGCGTGTTCCCGACGGTGGAATTCGAGCTGGGCTAACGAGCGCTTACCAATTCGAGGAATGATCCCATGAAACCCGTCGTCGTCCGCAACATCCAACGCGCCGACTCCAATGCCATCGGCACCTTCGAGGCACTCGGCTGCGCCACCGTGCACGAAGCGCTCGGCCGTTCCGGGCTGATGAAGCCTTACCTCAGGCCGATCTGGCCGGGCGCCCAGATTGCCGGCCCCGCCGTCACCGTGCTGGCGCAGCCCGGCGATAACTGGATGCTGCACGTGGCGATCGAGCAGTGCCAGCCGGGCGACGTGGTCGTGGTCGGCTGCACCGCCGATAACACCGATGGCATGTTCGGCGAACTGCTCGCGACCTCCATGCGCGCGCGCGGCGTCAAGGGGCTGATCATTGACGCCGGTTGCCGTGACGTGCGGCCGCTGCACGACATGGGCTTCCCGGTCTGGTCAAAGGCAATCTCGGCCAAGGGCACCGTCAAGGCGACGCTGGGCGCGGTCAACGTTCCAGTGGTCTGCGCCGGGGTCAATGTCGAGCCCGGCGACGCGGTGGTGGCCGACGACGACGGCGTCGTCATCGTGCCGCGCAACCGCGCGGTCGAGGTGGCGCAGAAGGCGCAGAAGCGCCATGACGAAGAAGACGGCAAGCGCAAGCAGCTTGCCGCCGGCGTGCTCGGCCTCGACATGTACAAGATGCGCGAGCCGCTGGAGAAGGCCGGCCTGCGCTACGTCGATAATCCGGAAGACGTATGAGGCACTGAACGCGAGCCCGGCCATCAGAGACCGGGCTTGCGCGCTGCCGGTCCGCCGGAGAAGCTGTTCCCCAAGAATAATGATTGGGGGGAACGCTGGTGAAGACCGGACATTTCGACGTGGTCGTCGTCGGCTGCGGCATCGCCGGGCTGTCGGCGGCGGCGACCGCCTTGCAGGCGGGTGCCAAGGTGGCGCTGCTCGAACGCGCGCCCCGCGAAGAGCGCGGCGGCCAGACCCGCTGGACCGAAGCGCTCCTGCGCATGAAGAGCGAGACCGAAGTCTCCGACGACTTCGAGAGCCATTTTGCCCGCAACGCCGGGCACTATCTCGATCCCGAACTGGTCGCCGAGACCGCGCGCGACTGGGAGAACTGGTCGCCCATCGTCAAGACGCTCGGCTTCACCGACCCGGAGGTGATTTCGACCTTCGCCGCAGACGTCGGCCCGACCGTGGGCTGGCTGAAGACCTTCGGTGTCAAGTTCGATTTCCTGCCGACCTATTTCATCACCGCCAGCCAGCCGCGCATGGCGCCGGTCGGTGGCGGCCTCGCTCTGGTCGAAGCGCTCGCCGGCTGGTGCGAGCAAAACAGCGCGCACGTCTTCTACGAGACCACCGCCCGCGGCCTGATCCAAGATGACGGCGGCGCAGTCGTTGGCGTCAGATGCACCGGCCCCGGCCACGCGTCGCTCGAATTGCGCGCGCCATCGGTGGTGCTCGCCTGCGGCGGCTTCGAGGGCAACCCGGAGATGCTCACCCATTACCTCGGACCGCGCGCCCGCTACATGCGGCCGGTCGCGCGCGGCGGCTATTACAACAAGGGCGAAGGCATCCGCATGGCGCTCGCCGCGGGCGCGGCGGCCTGCGGCGACTACGGCAGCATCCACGCCGAGCCGCTCGACCCGCGCTCGGGCGCGACCGAGCCGGTGGTGCTGGTGTTCAACTACGGCGTCCTGGTCAACAAGCGGGGCCAACGCTTTGTCGACGAGGCACCGGCCACGGTCGACGCCACCTACGAGGCGATCACCCGCGTCATTCTCGATGAGCCGGACGGCATTGCTTATTGCATCCTCGATTCCAAGCTCGACGACGTACCGAACTGGCAACGCTCGGTACGCTCCGACCAGCCGCCGATCCAGGGCGGCAACTTACCGGAGCTCGCCGACAAGCTTGGCCTCGACGCGCAGGCGCTCAGCGAGACGGTCGCGGCCTACAACGCCGCCTGCCCCACCTCTGGCGCCTTCAAGCCGCTGGAGCTAGACGGCCTCGCGACAGCGCCCGGCTACGCACCGGTCAAATCGAACTGGGCGCGGCCTATCGACAAGCCGCCGTTTAAGGCATTCCCCATCATCTGCGGCAACTGCTTCACCTTCGGCGGACTGAAGGTCGACACCGAGGCCCGCGTCATCGACAGCGACGGCGCGGTCATCCCCGGGCTTTATGCCGCCGGCGAGACCATCGGCCTTTATTATGGCGCCTATGCCGGCGCCACGTCGGTGCTGCGCGGCGCGGTGTTCGGGCGCATCGCCGGCGGCCACGCGGCCGGCCGCCGCGACGCCTGAGCCAGGCTTTCCCCAGAAACCACGCCGCTCTTGATCCAGATCATGTCCGGCCGGCTGCCGCCGGCTATTGCTTGCTCAATTCAAGAACAAGGAACAGGGACCATGGCTCTGGCGACGGCAGAACGAACTCAGCAACGGCTTGTTTATCTGCGCGAAATGATGCGCCGCCTCGATATCGACCCGGCGGGCGCCATCCTGCCGAAGTCGAGCCTGAGCTATTTCACCGCCCTGCACCGCTGCGAAGGGTGTCCCTGCAAAGCAACCTGCCGCGACTGGCTCGACCAGATGCCGTCAGCGGTCAGCACGCCGCCGCACTTCTGCCCCAGCGCCGACATCCTGTTCGAACTGCAGGTCGACGGGCTGCACCATTAGGCCGCGGCGATCACACTAACCCGGACTGCCCCCACATTGCGCCAGCATCGACAACGAGGTCCGCTCCGGTGACGAACCGCGACTCGTCCGAGGCGAGATAGAGCGCCGCTTCGGCGACATCCTTGGGCTCGCCAGCGACGGACAAAGCCTGCCGCGCCACGAATTTGCGCTGGATCATCGCCATGATCTCGGCCGCACGCGCCTCTTCCGTATCGAAGCATGATCCGTGGATCTGAGTGGCGATAAAGCCAGGCGAGATTGAATTCACCCGAATGCCTGTGTGGCCGAATTCCGCCGCAGCGCACCGCGTCAGATGCAGCAAGGCCGCCTTGGCAACCGAATAGGCGATGAAGGAGACGCCAACACGCTGGCCCGCCACCGAAGTCAGATTGACGATACTGCCGCCACCTTGGCTGCGCATGACGGGCGCGACCTCAGCCATCAAGAGCCAGGGCGCAGTTAGATGAATCCCGATCGACTCATCGATAGCTTCGGGCGGCGTCTTCTCGACGCCGCCGCGATGACCCGGACCGCCCGCATTGTTGACCAGAACGTCGACACGTCCGACCAGTTCGAGCGCACGACCCACGACCTTCGCCGCCTGATCCCGGTCGGCCGCATCCGCAGCGACGAACACGCCCCCGGTCGCCTCAGCGACCGACCGGCCGCGATCGACGTCGCGACCGGTAAAGATGACCGTGGCGCCATGACGCCGGAAGGTTTCGACTATCGAAAGACCAATGCCGCTGGTGCCGCCGGTCACGATGGCGGCCTTGCCCCCGAGCCGCTCGGTCATTTCTTAATCGTACCGGAAGATCGAGCGTTAAATACAAGCATGCATGCTCAGAAACGGTAATTGACGGCAGCCAGGAAGTTGGAAGCGAATTCGCCGTACTGTTCGGGTCCGCCACCAAAATCGTAGCCCTGCTTGGGCGCGCTCGAGTACATGTAGCGTAAGTCGAGCGAGACGTGGCGCATCAAGGCGTATTCCACGCCGACGCCAAATACCGGCCCGACGTAACCCTTTTTCCAGCTGCTCGCCCCGGAGCTGATTTCGATGTTGGCGTAGCCGGCCCCGCCGAAAACATATGGCAGCCAGCGGTCGAACGCATAGCCCACACGGGCCGCAGCCAATGCCGCGAAACGCGTCCTGACGCTATAAATGAGCCCGAACCCCAGATCATAAGTTGCCGTCAGGCGCGTCAGCGGCACCCAGCCGAACGCGCCAATGACCACGTGATTGTTGAGTTCGTAGTCATAGCCGCCTTGAAAGCCGAACAGCCCGCCGTTGAGCTTAGGGTCCACCGGGCACAGACCGACGCATCCCTGTTGGGTAACATGGCCAGCATGATAGCCGCCGAAAGCGCCGACATAATAACCAGTCCAATTCGTAGCCTGGCTCGTCATTGCCGGCAGAAACCTCGCCGTAACGGGAATATCCGCAGCCGACGCCGCCGTGATTGAACCACCAAGTAGCAAAGCTGCAGCAAACAAAGAACGAAACATCAAGCTCTCCCCAGAAACCAACTCAAAATCGATTCGGACAATACAGGTCCGACCAATCGAGGCCACCTTCAATGCCTGATGTTGGAGCGAAACTAGATCGACTAACCGTTGGTAGTGGAATTGATGCCACACAGCGAATGTATGGCACACAACGCGCGCACAACTGATGGGCGTGCGACAGAATGATGCGGTCCGTAAGGCGGGACGGTTCAGCGGTTAGCGTGACTCCACGGCGCGATCCGCCGCTCT
>Ga0316583_10000266_pt1 | contig 14355 bp, 10 predicted proteins | sample J_170502JBrBrA_D_FD_204513 | JGI IMG/M metagenome (GOLD analysis project Ga0316583, IMG submission 204513) | Rhizosphere microbial communities from salt marsh grasses in Alabama, United States - J_170502JBrBrA | ecosystem: Host-associated > Plants > Roots > Rhizosphere | place: USA: Alabama... | reverse complement strand
TGTGTATTTTAGGTCTGGGCGCAGGATCGACGGCAGCCGGGGAAACGGCCTACGAAGCCCTGGAGGAAGCGATTGGCATCCTGCGTGAGGATGAATCACAAACCTTTATACTGGCGACTACCCTTTTTCTCCAGTCGGCTATCGCGGTGGAGATCGGCCGCGAGGGAGGTGAAGCGTCCGCGCGGGAGGCTTATGAAATCAGTCTCGCCCACAATTACCGGGATATACAAAATCTGTCCCTCAATGCCATGGCTCGTTGGGCCATGATCGGGGGCGATATTGCCACCGCCGCCGACTATCTGGCCGAAGCGCGCCAGACACGGATCAAACTTTCAATGCCGATTATAATCATGGCCCAGGCTTACGTAGAATCGATGGTCTACCGTATCAGCGGGGATATGGATACGGCATTGGCCTTTGCTTTGAATTCTTGAGCCGGGAGATGCGTGAATGAATACAGATGATAGACTGTTAGAGCGCCTTGAGGCCATTGGGCGATCCGTGGCCGGAACCGGTCAAGGGCTGGCCGTGATCGGCCTGGGCTCCGTGGGCACGGAACTGATGCGCCTGGACGCTTACTCCGACCTGGATTTCTTCGTCATCGTGCGGCCGGGCGCTAAACAAGAATTTCTCGATTCTCTCTTCTGGCTGGAGGAGGCAGCCCCCATGGTCTATTCCTTTATGAATACCGTCGACGGCTTCAAGCTTTTATTTGAGGACGGCATCTTCGCCGAGATGGCCGTCTTTGAAGCGGACGAGTTGGCGGGCATTCCTTTTACGGGCGGCCGTTTCGTCTGGCAAGACCCTGATTTCCAACTTCCCGTACCCCTGGAAGGTAACAAGCTGCCGGCCGCGGAAGCGGAACACGCTATAGAGTGGCTGGTCAACGAAGCGCTGACCAATCTCTATATCGGCCTCGGCCGTTTTCAGCGCGGCGAAAAACTGAGCGCGGCCCGTTTCATTCAGGGCCACGCCCTGGACCGCCTACTGGAACTGGCGCCCCTGATCGAGAAACCGCGAACCGCGCAGGCTGACCCCTTCGATCGCGCGCGCCGTTTTGAGCAATCTTTCCCGGGCACGGCTGTCCACCTGCCCCAATTCATGCCCGGCTACGAAAACAGCCCAGCCGCCGCCCAGGCCATCCTGGCCTTCCTGGACAGGCACTTCGAGGTCAACCCGGCCATCAAAAAGGCCATCCTCGATCGCTGTTAACGGGGATGGCCTTGATAATTCAATAATGGTAGCGCACCTGGGCAATGAATATCGCATCTTCCTGCACCTTATAGACAATTCGATGCTCGCTGTCTATACGCCGCGACCAATATCCGGTCAACGCGTGACGCAGCGGCTCAGGCTTGCCCAACCCTTCATAAGGCGTGTGCTGAATTTCTTGAATAAGCCGGTTAATGCGTTTCAACAGTTTCTTATCCGTTTTCTGCCAGTATAAATAATCCTCCCAGGCATGTTCGGAAAAGATCAGCTTCACTCAACCAACTCCCGTTCAACCCCATTGCCGGCTTCCAGTTCCAGAATAGACTGGAGAAGCCTTTGCGCATTGCGCGGGCTGCGTAACAGGTAAGCGGTTTCCTCCAGGGCCTGGTAATCATCCAGTGAGATCAGGACAACCGCCTTGTCCTTCTTGCGCGTGATCGTGATAGGCGCGTGATCGTCGATCACTTTATCCATCGTTTTTGCCAGATTATTTCGCGCGTGTGTATAACTAACTGCTTCCATATAGCGAGCACCTCGTATCATTCCTGTACAGTTTATTGTACAGGTTTGGTTTTTGAAAAGCAAGGACTTTCAAACCAGCCTCTTCTCACGGCAAGGAATTTCAAGATGAGAATTTACCCCTGTCATAACAATAACCTTTCGATAACATCTTATAATACGAACGGTTTTTCGGCCGTACAGGTAGAGGTAAAAAGTGATGGACAACAAATGGTGGAAAGGAGAACGGGGTGAGTGGTACGTGGTCATGCAGTTCATCCTTTTTGGTCTCATCTTCATCGCCCCTTTCCTGACCGCGCAGCTCAGCGGCTGGCCCGATCCCTGGAACCTGATCGGCCGTGTGTTGGGCGTCCTCCTCATCGGCCTCGGCGGCGCATTGGCCTTTGCCGGGCTGGTCAATCTCGGCCGTAACCTGGCCGTCGTGCCTTACCCCAAAGAGGATGCCAGCCTGGTCGAGTACGGCGCCTACAAGATCGTGCGCCATCCCATCTACAGCGGCGTCATCCTCGGCGCTTTCGGCTGGGGGCTGGTCATGAACAGCCTGCCCACCCTGCTCCTGGCAGCGATCCTCTTCCTCTTCTTCGACATCAAATCGCGCCGTGAAGAAAAATGGCTCGGCCGTAAGTTCGAGGACTATTCAGACTACCAACAGCGCGTACATAAGCTGGTGCCCTTTATCTACTAGGAAAACCTCCGAGGTCTTTAAGCAGTTAATCTTCCAGCGCAAATTGTTTAAAGACCTCGGAGGTTTAGGTCGAATTGAAAGAGCCGGGTTGGTTAGGCCCGGCTCTTTCTAGAACGGAGGAGGGTTAGCAAGGGAAAAGAGTGAAAACTTGAAGCTTATTCGTTGCTAACATCCGGGCAGGGATCGATGGAAAACCGGGCACATTCGTCGGCAGAAAACTGCCGTGTCAGCCGCGAATCGGTCAAAGCTAAAAGACGTTCATCATCCAGGGTATAGACCCGTAAAACGCCGTCTTTAGTTGTCATCAGCTCATCTCCTTCCAGGTTAAACCGGGGATTGTCACCAGGTACGATGAGGGATGTCGATATCGACTCGCCTGGCACCAAATCGTCAAGTTTAGAAAGATCCCACAGTCTGGTATCCCCACCACCGGAGGTAGCCAGGAGCTGTCCATCAGATAACAAGTCCGTCCTGAATACGATACCCGTGTGGCCTGATAAAGTCGCAAACAACTCGCTGCGCGCGTTTTCTTTATCAATTGTCCATAATTTGGTTAAACCGCCGGTGCCGGAAACAGCCAACATTCGACTGTCGGGCGTAAAGTCAAGCCCCCAGACAATATCACGACCGGGAAGCGCTGCCGGAAAGGCGAACAGCTCCTGGCCGGTTTGCGGATCCCAGATAGTGATATCTGATAGTTCTCCAGCGGTGGCCATCATGCCGCCATCCGGGCTAAACGATACCCGCGTCACCCATTCCTCTTCTTCGTCATCATCGAGGAAGAGAAGCGGCTCGCCTGTGGCGGCGTCCCAGGTGCGCACCTTGCCGTCGGTACCCGAGGTGGCGATGATACGGCCGTCCGGGCTGTAATCAAGCCCTAGTACGCCCCTGTAAAAGCCACTGCCCACTTCGTGCCCCTCCATGCGCAGCAGCTCCTTGCCCGTTAACATATCCCAAACGCGCGCCGTCCCATCCATACTTGCCGTAGCGATTTGCTGCAGCTGTGGATGGAAATCGACGACCGAAACTGTATCATCATGTCCCTCAAAAACCTGTATCTCCTGGCCCGTTTCCAGGTCCCAGAGCTTGACCAAACCATCAAAATAGCCTGCTGCCAGTATTTTCCCATCAGGACTTACATCGGCATAATTAACGTCGCCCACGTCTATCGAAGACAGCTCCGATTCCCCAAGCGCTGTCAGGTCCCAGAAGCGCAGGTCGCCGCGATCGTCGCTGGTCACCAATTGCGTACCGTCCGGCGTAAAGTTCAGGCTACCGACTACTGTATCATGGCCGAGCGTGAGCAGTTCCTGACCGGATGGTATGTCCCAAAGCCTGGCCGTTTGATCTCGCCCTCCTGTAGCCAATTGCTGGCTATCCGGGGTAAACTGTAAACCATAAATCCCAGCCCCTTGGCCGCGCAAGACAGCATCCGGCGGTTTATTCCCTCCCGTGAGCTCGGCCAGGTCCCACAAGAGAATTTCATCTCCGCTGGCGACGGCCAGCCAGCGATTGTCCGGACTCAAGGTAATAAAGGTGATACTACCGCTAAAATCAACCTGCTTATCGGACGTTCCTTCCACCGGGTCCCAGAGAATCACCTTCCCGGCATCGCCATCGCTGGAGTAAGTAGCCAGAAGAGTGCCATCAGGACTGTAAAAAGGTTCAACCCAACCATCATACCCCGTCAGGCTGGCAAGCTGTTCTCTGCTTTTCAAATCCCATGAATAAACCGCACCATCCTCGTACCCCACAGCTGCCTGGCTCAAATCGGAACTGATCGAGTAAGCGGTCATGCCGGCCATGCTAAGCGGTAGATCAATTGTTTCCAGGCGCTGCCATGTATCCGTGTCCCAGACCGCAAGGCTAAATGATTCACCCGGATCAAGTGTCACGAGGCGAGTATTATCAGGGCTGAAAACAGCCGGCAGGAGCACGCCGCCATTGACAATACTGATCGGTGTCTCGAACAACAGTTCGTTATCAGCAACGCGCCAGACTTTCGCCGTCTCATCATCAGATGTGGTGACCATCAATTCGCCGTCGGGACTATAGGCAATACCAGCAATAGACGCTTGATGCGCCGGCAATCGGCCGCGTAGGCGAGACCCAAGCACGGCAGCGTGCAAGGCGTTTCTCGCCTCGAACGTGCTTTGCGTAGTCAGGGCCTCCCTGGCCAGCAGCATGGCCAGTTCCGGATCGATTGGTAAAAGCCTCGCCGACTGTGCCCCCAGTTCCCGCGAACGGGCCAGGCGCGCCTGTTCTGCAGCCATCTGGCGTTCCCCTTCGGCAACTTCTCTCTGTTCCTCTGCATCCTTCTGCGCCGCTTGCGCTTCCGCCGCCGCGGCAACAGCCTGCTGCTCGTTCTCTTCAGCAGTGACCTGGGCTGTGGCCCGCGCATCAGCCTCGGCGACCGCCTGCGCTTCACTGGTAGCCGCCAGGTCAGCATTTTCCTGCGCTGCAATCGCGCTCTTCCCGGCCGCCTGGGCATTGGCGCTCGACTGCCGGGCGAAGAAAATAGCTGCTACAGCCAGCAGCGCGGCGACGGCCAGTGCCCCGGCAAGAAACGCCGCACGTCTCCTGAGACGGCCGGCTGCTTGAGCCTGTTCTTCGGCGCGCTCCTTCTCCGTCTCCGCCAGCTGCCGCGCCGTCTCCAGTTCGCGCTGCCGCCGCGCCTCTTCCTCCTCCCTACGCCGGTCGCGGGCGGCGAAACTGGCGGCCAGAAAAGCTTGCTCCGCATCGGTTAATGAGACAGCCGCTTCTTCCGGCCAGCCGGCATACTGGTCCAACCGCGCGCCGCGCAGCAGATATGCCTCACCTTCCCCCGCCTTCTGCCACTCAGCCGTTTCCACGGCCAGCAGTCTTTGCAGACGTATATCAGATCGGCTCTCATCCAACCATGCCCTCAAGCGCGGCCACTGGCGCAGCAAAGCTTCATGCGCCACCTCCACTGTCGCCCCGCGCGTCAGCGGGTCGCGGTCAAAAGTCAGCAGGCGGTAACGGCCGAAGAGATCGATCACGCCCGAAATCCCAGATTTCGGGTTTGAGATTGCGGATTGTGGATTGTAGATTGCGGATTTTTCGATGTCGGATGTCGGATTTTCGTCTGCTGATGGCTGACTGCTGACTGCTGACTGTTCACTTTTTACCGGTAACTGAATACAAATGCCCTCCAACTCCGATCTCAGCACCCGCCGTCGCGTATCCTCAACGCCTTCACCCAGCGTGACCAGGCGCAGGAACATCTGTCGTGCCGCTTCTTGCTGCGCTGGATTGAGGCAGTTGTAATTTTCTTCAGCTCGTCGGCCCAGGGCGCTGAGAACGCCGCCAACTTCCTCATAAGCCGCGCGAGTCATCACCTCATTTTGGCGTTCATCGAACAGCTCGGTCATGGCATATTGCAGGAGAGGTAAGGCCCCCGGCTCGTTGATCACATCGGCGACTATTGCCGGCGTCAGGCCTTTTTCCATTTTCACGCCTGCTCTGCGCGCCGGCTCTTGAATGGCCCAGGTCAGCTCCTCGGCCGTCATCGGCAGGACGATTTCTGTGTTCTCCTTGATCCATTGGCCCAAGAGTTGGACTTGCAGCGGCCGGTCGTAGAAGTCGGCTCTGAGCGTGATCAACACGCGCAGGGGGCTGCGCGGTGCCATGATCGCCGCCAGCAAACTGTCCAGGAAAAAGGCACGCCGTTCTTCATCTTCGACCAGCGTGAACAGCTCTTCAAACTGATCGATCACCAGCAGAAGCTGTGCGTTCTCTTCATTGGGCAGGATACGCCGGATTGTGCGCAACATGCCCCGTTTGTCTTTCTGCATCGGCTCCACCAGGCTCGGCGGCGGGTCTACGGCCACGGGCAGCAAGGCCAGCGCCAGTTCCTCCAACGGCCGTTCTCCCGGTACCATCTCGGCCACGAACCAGGCCTCAGAGCCCTTGATCGCGCCCTGGCGCAGGGCGGGGATCAGGCCCGCCTTGACCACGCTCGATTTACCGCTGCCGCTGGGTCCCACGACGGCGACAAAACGGGACTCACAAAAATGCTCGACCAGCTGCTCAACAAGCTTTTCGCGACCATAGAAGTCGGCCGCATCCGTTTCCTGGAAGGCACGCAGCCCTTTGTAAGGGTTGGCGACATCAATTTCAGCCGGGATAGGAATGGGAACACTCACATCGACCACGATAGAAGGGCTTGTCCCATTCCCTCCGTGCAGGGCTTGCCGGAAAGCCTCCGCCAGAGCCAGAACATTGTCGTATCGATCGGCCGGCTGCTTGGCCGTTGCCCGCTGCAGCACAGCGTCAATCTGCCGCGGCAAGCCAGGTCGGCCGGCGCTTACGGGTGGAATCGGTTCGTGCAGCTGTTTTTGGATGATTATGGCCAGGGGCAGGTCGGAAAACGGCCGTTCCCCGGTCAGCGTCTCATATAAAACCGCGCCCAGACTGTAAACATCTGACTGTGGACTGACTGCTTCATCACGCAGTTGTTCCGGCGAGATGTAATCCGGCGTACCCAACATCGCGCCGGCGGCCGTTAGCTGCAAGCTACCGCCTATTTGCCTGGCGATACCGAAATCAGAGAGATAAGCGTTACCCGCTTCATCCAGTAGAATATTGGCCGGCTTAATATCAAGGTGAACCACCCCCTGCCGGTGGGCGACTGCCAGGGCGGAAGTGATCTGATCGACCATTTTCATGGTCGGTTCGAGATCCCAGGGACCGTTTTCCAGCGAGGCCAGCAAATTCCCGCCACGCAGCAGGCGCATGACTAGGTAAGCGCCATCCGGTTCCCGCCAGTAGTCATAAAGGGGCACGATATAGGGGTGCTCCAGCCGAGCGATCACCTGCGCTTCGGCCTCGAAGCGGCGAATGAATTCCGGATCATCGGCATATTGGTGACGGATCACCTTGACGGCGACTTCACGGCCTACGACCGGCTGCACGGCACGGTGAACAACGCCAAGGGTACCCTCGCCGATTTTCTCCTTCAGCTCCAGGCCGCGTACGCCCCGCGCAGCCTGCGAGGTAAAGTCTAAATCTCCGGCGCGAATCTGTTCGTAGCGTTCCGTCGTGCGCGCCGCCGGCGCCATGTTCAACTCTTCAGCCAGCAGACGGCTGAAGCGCTCATACACGGCCAGCGCTTCCGTCCGCTGCCCGTTGAGGGCCAGGACCTCCATCAACTGGCGGTAGGCGCTCTCGCGCAAATCATCTATCTCTATCTGCTGCTCGGCATAAGCGCGCGCCGTGGCATAGGAAGCCTCCCGCGCAGCCATGGCCGTCAATATCTCCAGGGCATCTAGCGCCTGGCGCCGGTAGCGCTGGCGCTGTATTTCGGCCCACGCTTCAAATTCATTGCTGTCGTCGAGATAAAAGTCGGCCAGAAAATCACCCTGGTACAGCGCCACGGCCGTTTCCAGATTCCGGCGGCAGTCGTGACAGAGAAGAATATCCAGATGGTCATGCGCCTGGGTGCTTTCAATGAGCATTTCAAACCTGGCAACATCGCTGCTTACATCGGCCAGGGGGTTAAGCCGGACGGTATGCCGGTTGGCCAGCAGCAGGGGCACGGCCGTTTCTATCTCGTTCTCCCCATCCTCGCTCTTTTGCGGCAGGTCCGGTACCGCGCGGCGTAAATTATAGATTATCTGGCGCAGGTTTTGGCGCGCCGAGCGCTCAGGCATGCCCGGCCAGAGCAGCAGCATCAGGGATTCACGGCGCAGGGGCTTCGTTGGCTCCGCCGCCAGGCACACGAGCAATGCCTGCACCTTGGCTGTGCGAAAGCCTCCCAGGGGTTCATCGTTTAGCGTGGCCTGGAAACGGCCGAATAGTGAAAGAGAAAAAGCACTCATTGGTACTACCTCCAAATCCTGGCAGTCGGTTTCAAGAAAAACTCAAGCGAACGGTCTGAATAGAAATCTTATGGCGTGCTCTCGGGCCGCTACTGGTCAAGCCCAAACACAAAGCATATCTTAACACAAAACCCTCGCGACAATGAATTTGTTGACGCTTTTGGCTGATCTGTTGACGGTTGATGACAAAAAACTGTCAACAGACCCCAGTTTCTAACCCTAAAGGTGCCAGGCACTATCGCTGCGCTTATATAAATGCCTCGCACCTAACGTCCCCAATTGCTACCCATTTTTCTCATGTTGACGAATTGTTCACGGTTTACGGCCGTCTGTTGACGGTTATGCAAAGATTCGCTAACGGCCGACAGCGAGACTGAGAACAAGAAACAGCACAAGGCGCCGGGAGGCGCAGAGAGGTGGCAATGTTCCGCAAAATCTTGTTCTTCAGTTTGGCTCTTTTCCTTATCGGCGGCGTTATGAAAGTGACGACCGGCAGCAAACCGGCCCTGGCCTCTCCGGTCACGATCGACAAAACGATCGAACAGCATATCCTGGACTCTACGCTGCGGATCACGCTGTACGCCCCGCTGACCGATGCGCAGGGCAACCCGCAGTACGTGCTGGAGAATGGGCAGCAGGTTATGCAGCTCGCTGTCAATGAAGGATTGGGTACGCTAACTCGCCAGGGCGGCGACCCGCTCATCGTAACACACGATCACTGGCCCCTGCTGACGCCGGACCTACGGCGTGTGCAGTTTCACAACGTGGCTAATGATCTGCTCCTTGATCTGAGCGGCGAACAGTTTTTACAGCTCGTCCGCTACCGGGATGGCGGTACGATGGTTCTGGCCGCGCCTCAGGAACTGGCCACAGGTCGGGCCTCCATCTCCCTGGGCGACAGCCGCAGCGCCGGTAAGAATGACACCGTTTACCTGGCGCACCGCTCTCAAGGCGGTGGAATTAGCGTGGCGGCAATGGTGGTGCAAAAAGAGACGACCTACAAAGGGCAGCCTGTATTCCGATTAAGCAGTCTGAATGGCGAAGTGGTGTTGGAAGGTAACTCCGGCGGCGGTATTGTGGCCGGCGGGTTGTTGATCGGCAATATGTGGGGGACAGTATTGGTTGAAGATGTGTCAGGACCAGGCGCTCATTCGCCGCAGCAAACAGCCTTCAGCCTTGCCGCGCAGCTGCCGCGGGAAATGTCAGCGAATTAACTCACCAAAACCTCCGAGGTCTTTTAACTATTCGCACGGGAGGATCGACTTCTTAAAGACCTCGGAGGTTTAAACAAGATCGGCTATCATACCGGTATGAATCAAAGAAATACCTGGCTCTGGATCGTTGCTGTCGTGATACTCCTACTATTGGTGGGCGGAGGAATCCTCTATTCATCCTTCGGCCGTCAGGTCAATCTGGCCGGGGTGACGGCCGCCGGCGATGAAACGCCCTTGCAGCTCCCTCCCGGCTTCACGGCGCAGATATTTGCCCAGGATTTAAACGGCCCACGCTTCATCACTTTTAGTCCTGAAGGCGTTTTGTATGTCGCCGATCGCGGCAAAGACCGCGTTGTCGCCCTACCGGATGGCGATGGCGACGGCCGGGCCGACGAGGTACGCGTGGCCGCCGAGAACCTGGAGAGTCCGCACAGCCTCGTCTTTCACGAAGGCAACTTGTTCGTCGGCGTGCCCACGGGCGTCATCCGCCTGTCGGACAGCAATGGCGACGGCGTCTTTGAAGAGCGAACGACCCTGATCGACAACTACCCCACCAACGGGCACAGCACGCGCACGGTTTTGTTCCTGCCCGACGGCCGAATGGTCGTCTCTGTCGGGTCAAGCTGCAACGTCTGCGAAGAGGATGATCCGCGCCGCGCGGCCGTTCTCGTCTATGACGGGCCGGAGGCAACCGGCGAACGCGTTTTCGCCGGCGGGCTGCGCAACGCCGTGGGCCTGGCCCTGCATCCCGACAGCGGCGCGCTGTGGGCGACGAATAACGGCCGTGACATGATGGGCGACGACCTGCCGCCGGAGACAATCGAGGTGCTTGAAGAGGGTTCGGATCACGGCTGGCCGCGCTGCCACAGCGGCCGTATTGAAGACCCGGAGTACGGTTATCCCGGCGCCTGCGACGACGTAACGCCGCCCCTGGTGGAAATGCAGGCCCACTCCGCGCCCCTCGGCCTGGCCTTTTATACGGGGGATGCTTTCCCTACCGAGTACCAGGGCGATCTTTTCATCGCCTTCCATGGCTCCTGGAACCGCTCCGTGCCTACCGGCTACAAAGTCGTGCGCCTGCCGCTGGACGGCGAGACCCCGACCGGACCTGTAGAAGATTTCGCCACCGGCTGGCTCGATGAAGCCACCGGCCGGGTAAGCGGCCGTCCCGTGGGTCTGGCCGTCGGACCCGACGGCGCCCTCTACGTCAGCGACGAGAACGGCGGCTTTATCTACCGCATCAGCTATAACAGTGAACAGTGACTAAATACTGGCAACTGGTAACTGGTAACCGGCTACTAAACCCCGCTTAATTCGTACAGAAAACGGCGTACTTCCACGGCGTCGTCTCCGCGATCGGCCGAATCTTTGGCCAGCAGCTTGAGGATCAATTCCTGCAAAGCCGGCGGCACCTGATCCTTCATCGGCGGCGGCTCTTCCTCTAAATGCGCCTGCAGGACATCTCTTTCATCACCCAGATAAGGACAGGCCCCGTTAAGAAGCTGGTACAGGATTATGCCCAGGGCATAAAGGTCGGTGCGAACGTCAATGGGCCGGCCCAATACCTGTTCCGGCGCCAGATAGGCTACCACCTGCCGCAGCCGCGGCGCTTCGAGCAAATTAATGCCTTCGTCCAGTCTGCCCAAGCCCATACCACCGATCTGGATCCTCTCGCCGTCGATGTAGACCTTGTCATCCTTCAGATTGCCATGGACGATGCCCTGCTCGTGCGCATAAGCGAGGCCGGCCACAATCGCCTGGGCCATGCTTATTTTCTCAGCAAAAGACAGCTCATCAGGATGTCCTTGCAGCAGTTCATCCAGGGTTCTCCCCGGATGGTACCGTTCGACCAGATAGGCGACGCCGGCCTCCTCGGCCAGATCAATGATAGGCAGTAAATTGGGATGTTCGGCCGCCAGAAGAAGGTCACGCTGGCTAAAAAGCCGCTGCAAGGTTTCCGCGCTGTAGGCGGGATCAAAAATGCGAATGGATACCGGATCTTCTGTATGCTGGTCGGCGGCGAGTAAAACCGCTCCCATCCTGCCGCGGGCCAGGACGCGTTCGATTAAAAAGCGTTTCCCCAGCAAATGACCCGGCAGTTGGGCGCTGCGGCGCGCGGCCACGGCCGTTTGCGCGGCTTGGATCGTCGGATAAATAGCGAAAAAATCGGCGAAGCCGCCCAACTCAATGACCCGTAAGGCGCCCGGCGACGGTGCGGCCAGGACCAGAGGCGCCTGGCCGGGCTCATTTTGCAGAGCCACCAATTTCTTCAAGCTGGCCGTGGTCAGCGTTTCCACCTGGGAGAGATCGATGATACGGCCGGCGGGTATCGCCTGTTCATCCAAGACCAACATCTGCTCGACCGCCTGACGCGCACTCTTCTCGTCAAAGACGGAGCTGGACACCCAGACATGGGCGCCGCGGTGATCATTGTCGCCGGCCCGGCTCACGCCATTGAATTCCAGTGTCAGCCCCTCATAGGCGACTAGAATTTCCAGGGCTTCACGTCCGCCCAACTCATCGCGATAACCGCGCGCGTCCCTCAAAATATGCTGCAGCACAACATCGTCATTGGTCGGATCATGGTGGAACAGGATCAGGCGCCTGACACCAGCGGCCAGGGCCATTTCCACGCCGATCAGGGCCGAACTGTGGCCCCAATCTTCCTTTACCCAACCTTCACCAAGCGTATACTGCGCGTCAAAAATAAGCGCGTCAGCCTCATCGAAGAAAGCGAGATGCGGCTGCATAACCGCGTCATCCAAGTGTTTGAATTCCGCGTCGCTGGCAAAAACAAAAGTGTGCTGCCCGTCCTGAAAACGATAGCCATAACTATCACCCGGGTGAACGTTCTTGATCGTATTGATATGTACACCACCCACTGTAAACGGCTCGCCTTCGTGCAGGGTGATGAATTCGATATCCGCTTCCATCGAGGACATAGGCACGGGGAAGTTGAGGTAATTTTGCTGGTCTATAAGCGCCTTTTGCATATCATGCACGCCGTAGATAAAGATCCGGTTTCCGGGGGTATAGGCGGGTAAGAAGAAGGGGAAGCCTTGAATGTGGTCCCAATGCGGATGGCTGAAAAGGAGATGCATCTCTCCTTCGCCCTGGCCGAAAGGCCCTTTCATCAGCTCCAGACCCAGCTCGCGGATGCCCGTCCCGGCATCGACGACGAACAAGGTCTCCCCGGCCTGGACTTCAACACAGGTTGTATCTCCTCCGGCCGTGCCGCGCGAGAGCGCATTCAACCCCTTAACATAGCTTCTAACAGCGGCCTCATCGGCCGTATCCAGATCCGGCATTTGCTTACCGGCGCGCAGGATTGCGTGGACGATTTTTTCTTCAACTTGTTCTGGTCTAAGAGGCGCCGGGAGAGAGCCTCTACATCCCCAGATTTTAACTCTCATAACTTTTTTCAAACGTTTAATTTTCTGTTGCCGCCGCCTCCAACCATGCAGCAGCCACCTCAAACTAGCAAACTGTCCGGATTTTAGACCGACCTGTAAAGAATATTATACTCATTTATCAAGGCATCGTCTGTAAAGTAAAAGACGTCCGGGTATAATCCTTCTTTATGAATCAAATCAGCACCTCCGTCACGCAAGAACTGGACGCCCTAGGAATTCCTTATCGCGTCTTCACCCATCCCGGTCCGGTGAACTCCCTGGAACAGGCGGCGCGCGAGCGCGGCCAGGACCCTTCTCAGGTTATCCGCAGCCTGCTTTTCCGCCTCTCGGCCGAGGAATTCGTTCTGGCCTTAATGGCCGGTTCGGGCCAGGTCGACTGGAAGACCCTGCGCCGCTATGTGGGCGAAAAGCGGCTGACCACGGCCAGTGAAGAGGAAATGCTGGAAGTAACCGGCTACCGGCGCGGAGCGGTCTCACCTCTGGGCCTGCCGCAGCCGCTGCGCATCCTGGCCGATCCGGCTGTCTTTGTCCCCAAGGAAATCTCCATCGGCTCCGGCGTGCGCGGCACTACGGTCATTCTACGTTCGGCCGATTTGCGCCGCGCCCTACCGGATGTGGAGATTGTTACTCTAGGAAAATAAAATAGTCCACAGTCTCTTAGGCTACGAGACTGTGGACTACCTGATTACCTAACCGGCTGACCAGCTACCTACCTGATCACCTGACTACTTGCCCCCTGACCACCTGATCGCTTCCCACCCCAAATAATAATCCAGCTACCCCATCCTCATCGCCAAAATTGGGTAAAGTAACAAGTATGCCATCAATCTCATCCTGGTGTTTGCGGAACAACGCGCCACATTTTTGCGAGTCGCTCCATGTTTCAACCGCCCCTAACGGCGTGGTCTCTTCATCAAGAATGATGGTATTGATGCCGAGCTCAGCCAGGCGATCCAATATTTTTTGACGGCCTTTACTAACCAGATGGTCAGCAAAGAATGCACGATTTGTGGCAATTACACCAAATGTAGTCATGACTATCTCCTTTCTCTATCTAATCTCACTCTTCAAGTATTGCTTCTACTTCTTCACGGGTAGGCATGCCCGGTTGAGCGCCTTGTTTTGTCACGGCCAGCGCGCCGACGTCGTTGGCAAATCGCGCCGCGTCGATCAAATTTTTCCCTTCCCCTAAAGCCACGGCAAGGCCGGCCACGAATGCGTCACCGGCCGCTGTAGTGTCAAGAACTTCTACATCGCGCGCTGGAATCAGAATGAATTTTTCCGTTTCTCCATCTAATACCAGCGCACCGCGACTGCCCAAAGTCAGCACAACACTACCGACCCCAAGAGCCAGTAACTGCCGTGCCGCTTCCCGGCTTTCCGCCGGCGTACCGGTGGGCATGCCCGTCAACTGCGCTGTTTCCGTTTCGTTTGGAACCAGGACATCAACGCCGGCCAGAAGATCGGCCGAA
>Ga0316583_10000263_pt1 | contig 14365 bp, 10 predicted proteins | sample J_170502JBrBrA_D_FD_204513 | JGI IMG/M metagenome (GOLD analysis project Ga0316583, IMG submission 204513) | Rhizosphere microbial communities from salt marsh grasses in Alabama, United States - J_170502JBrBrA | ecosystem: Host-associated > Plants > Roots > Rhizosphere | place: USA: Alabama... | reverse complement strand
GGCAGAATTGGCAAAGCAGGCCGGCGTTGAGCGCTTCATTTTCTCGTCTTCGTGCAGCAATTATGGGGCAGGTGTGCAGGATTGGCTCGATGAAGAATCAGCATTCAATCCGGTTACCCCGTATGGGTACTCCAAGGTCTATGTTGAGCAGGATGTTGCCAAACTGGCGGATGATAATTTCCACCCGACCTTCTTACGCAGCTCGACCGCATATGGCGTTTCGCCGCGCTTGCGTTTTGATCTGGTATTGAATAACCTGACCGCCTGGGCTTTTACAACAGGTCTTGTTTACCTGAAGAGTGATGGTACGCCCTGGCGACCCATTGTTCATGTTGAGGATATGTCCCTCGCTTTTGTGGCAGCCCTCCACGCCCCAATAGAGAAGATTCATAACGAAGCATTTAATGTCGGCCGTCCGGAGGAAAATTACCGCATCAGTGAACTGGCGGAAATTGTGGCTGAGACAGTGCCCGGCAGCCGCATTGAATATGCGGAAGGGGCCAGCCCTGATAAACGTAATTACCGCGTCAACAGCAGCAAGATCGCCCGCGAACTTTCTGAGTACAAGCCCAAGTGGGATGCGCGCATGGGTGCCCAAGAACTTTATGAAGCCTACCAAAGAGTCGGTTTGAAGTTGGAGGATTTTGAAGGTCCGCGTTATCGACGTATTCATCACATCAAGAAATTGATGGCTGAAGGTCGCCTGGATGATGAGCTTCGCTGGACCGCTCCGGAACTGGCTTAGGGTTTTTAACCATTGAATAACTATTAGTTAAAATTCAAAGAATAATTGGTGTTGGCTATAAAGTTAGCCAACACCACACCGCCTTCAACATATTATTGGTCATGGATTTACAGGGCTTAATGATTTCCCATTAAAATCACTCCAAATACTCCTTCGACTATCCTTTTTCCTTGCTGATCGCACCTCATTTGGCGTATCGGCTTTGTTGTATTGGGCTAATAATATGTATGGGCTGAAATAGAATTGAGGAGACAAAATGTCAATCTATAAAAACGAGAAAACCTGCCGGGCGTCAGGATCAACCAATCTGGAAACGATCATTGAATTCGGCGTAACCCCTCTCGCAGACCGTTTGCTAACTCAAGATCACCTTGATGATCCGGAACTTATGGCGCCGTTGACACTCGTCTTTTGCCCGGATTCCTCATTGGTGCAGATCAGAGAAACAGTCGATCCGGAAATCCTTTTTTATGCGGAATACCCCTATTTTTCATCGGTTTCGCCTTATCTCCTCCGCCATTTCCGCGACAGCGCATTGGATATCATGGAAAGGCGTGACCTGAATGAGAACAGCCTGGTCATGGAAGCGGCGAGTAATGATGGATATATGCTGAAGAATTTCGCCGAGCGTGGTATCCCCGTACAAGGAATTGATCCGGCAAAAGCGCCCGCCACCGCCGCTCAGGAGGCGGGAATACCCACGATGATCACCTTTTTTGGTGCAGATTTGGCTGAAGAACTCAAACAAGAGGGTAAAAGTGCTGATGTTTTTCTCGCCAACAATGTTTTAGCGCATGTGCCCGATTTGAATGGCTTTGTGGAAGGCATCCATACCATCTTAAAAGATGATGGACTGGCCGTGATCGAGGTTCCCTATGTGGTTGATCTGGTTGACCATGTGGAGTTCGACACAATTTACCACCAACATCTTTGCTATTTCTCCGTGACTGCGCTTGATAAACTTTTCCGTCGCCATGGCCTCTATCTGAATGATATTAAACGCGTGCCGATTCATGGCGGTTCACTGCGGTTGTTCTTGGAAAAAGAAGAGAATGTTCAACCCAGTGTTCAACAGCTGTTAGCCGATGAGAAGGCTCACAAGGTTGATAGAATTGATTACTTCCTTGATTTCGCGGAGCGGGTTGCTCACGTGAAGGAAGGGCTCTTGTCCATCTTGAATGAGAAGAAAACACAAGGGGATTCTATTGCCGCCTATGGTGCTGCGGCGAAGGCGACCACTTTACTGGCTTACTGCGGTATTGATAAAGACCTGGTAGATTACGTGGTGGATCTTAATCCGTACAAACACGGCCGTTACATGGGCGGTAATAAATTACCAATCTATCCAACGGAGAAATTAGTTGAAGATCAGCCGGATGATGTCCTCCTGCTGGCCTGGAATTTCGCTGAGGAGATCATGAAGCAGCAGGAAACATATCGCGAACATGGGGGCGAATTTATAATTCCCATCCCGGAACCGCGAGTAGCTTAAGGTTAATGCCATCGTGACCAAACATATTTGCCCAAACTGTCAGCAGGCAGAGCTGTCTGTTTTCTATGAAGTAAAAAATGTGCCGGCGCACAGTGTGCTGCTCATGCGCACGCGGGAGCAAGCACTCGGTTATCCAACGGGAACAATCCTGCTTGGCTTCTGCGAGAACTGCGGCTTTATTTCCAATGTCGCTTTTGATCTTTCTCTGAATGAATACTCCGAGGAGTATGAAGCAACCCAGAGTTATTCCCCGACGTTTAATAAGTTTAATCGCGCGCTTGCTCAGCGCCTGTTCGATACGTATGAATTGCAAGATAAGAAGATCATCGAAATTGGCTGCGGACATGGCGAGTTCCTTATTCTATTGAGTGAGCTGGGGCTGAATGAGGGGGTAGGATTCGACCCAGCCTATCTTGAGGATCGAATTCAACATCCGGCGAAAGAGAAGATCACCTTTATTCAGGATTTTTATTCTGAGAAATACGCGGATGTGCAAGGTGAATTTATCGTTTGTAAAATGACGCTGGAACACATCCCGGATACGGCCGATTTCCTGGCCACCGTGCGCCAGTCAATCGGCGATCGAATTGGGACGCGTTTATTTTTCCAGATTCCCAATGCCAGCTATGTGATGCGGGATATCGCTTTCTGGGATATTTATTATGAACACTGCTCCTACTTCAGCAAGGCTTCTCTAGCCTATCTCTTTTTGAGTACGGGATTCGACGTCCTCGATCTCTTTACAGATTATAATGACCAATACCTCATGATTGAAGCCAGCGCTGTAGCTGGGCAGGGCAGCATGGATCAGCCCATGCAGCCTCTGTTTGATGATATCTCTAAAGATGTGGCTTACTTTGCTGCCAATATTCAAGGACGGCTGGATAGTTGGCGAGCGACTTTGGGTCTGATGAAAAATAAAGGCAGAAAAGTTGTTCTGTGGGGCTCTGGTTCTAAAGGCGTCGCCTTTTTAACCACACTCAATGTTCCTGGGGCGATTGAATATGTTGTAGATATCAATCCTAACCGGCATGGTACCTTCCTGGCTAGAATAGGGTGTGAAATTGTTGGACCTGAGTTTTTGCCAGCATATAAGCCGGACGCAGTGATTATTATGAACCCGGTCTATACGCCGGAGATAAGCGCGCAGTTGAAAGAATTGGGTCTATCACCAGAGGTGTTGACTGTCGATACGCCATTAGTCACTGTTTGAAGTAAGATTAGCAGTTAACAGCGAACCGGTATTTCCTTTGATCGAAAAACAGCCGGGAGGCAGAGAGCACCCGGCTGTTTTTGCTTTTGAGTGACTTTCGATAGCAGTCTATAGGCTTTAATTTGTTATTTGAATAGTGAATGTGCCGTCTGCAGGCTTGTGGCCGGCAGCGCCATCAGTAACGGTAAGCGTGAATTCGTCCTGAGCTTCAAGTCCGCCGCCATGTACGTAAGTTAAACGGCCGTTGTTAACATCATCCTGGGTAAACGTACCGCCGCCGGACAGCGCCAATCCATCGACTTGGACTTGGCCGTACTGCGCTGCGGTTTCAAGGGTATAGATCAAAGCAGCAGGTCCTTCTTCAGCATCGGTCGTTAACAGGAGGTCTGAATCGATGACCAGTGTACCGTTCGCATTGACCGAAGCCGTGTGCGCTTTGAACTGCGCGTGTAAATTGATCATACCACTCTTGTTGGCGGCTGACAGCACGTCCACATCCCCATCGAAGTCCATATCGATGGCGAATAAGCCATACGCCCCATCGGCAGCCGCATCGATTGTATGGATGGTGAAATTCCCATTTCCGTCATTGTTGTACCAGCGCACCGTATCATCGTCGACGCTGGCCGAAATGGCATCCATATCGCCGTCCCGGTCAATGTCCGCAGCGATAACGGTGCGAACACCATAGGCATTATGTTTCAATTCATGATAGATAAAGTATTCTGAACCGTCGTTTTCATGCCAGGCAACCGTATGGGAGAGCCGGCTGGCAGAAAACACATCCATGTCCCCATCGCCGTCGATATCGGCAGGCGCTACATAGTAGGCACCGGCGGTGTCTCCGTCGGGGTCTGTTGATCTTATAATGTGTTTGGTGAAGTTTTCGCTGCCGTCGTTTTCAAGCCAGGCGATTTCATTACTTTCATCGGCGGCCGTGAAGATATCCTTATCGCCATCCCCATCAACATCGGCAATCTCAGCTCTCTTCGCTTTGAGAGCCGTTGTATCGATAATATGCCGCTGGAAATTTTGCGAGCCATCATTTTCATACCAGGCAATGGTTGCCGCATCCTGCCAGGATGTCACGAGGTCGATATCGCCATCATCATCCAGGTCTCCCGTGACCAGGGAGTGGGCGCCATCCGCTTCGGTATCAATATCAATGCGTGTGAAGCTGCCGCCGCCATCATTTCTGTACCAAGCAAAGATATCAGCCAGATAGCCACCGATAAACACATCTGGGTCCCCATCGAGGTCCACATCTCCAATGTGGGCAGGATAAGCGCCTTCCAGGTCTGGGTCCAATTCTCTTTTAGTGAAGTTGCCACTACCATCATTTTCGAGCCAATCAACCCGTCCATTGCCGTAGTCAGTGGCTGCGACATCATTGTCGCCATCTCCATCTAAGTCCGCTGCAATGAGATAATGCGCTAGGTCGAAATCTATACCAATGATTTTATTTGTGAAAGCGACTTCACCGCTAACAATTACCGGCTTATTGTTTGTAACACTCTCCACCGTCAGGCTAACCGTGGCCAGATTTGAATTCTTTGTACCATTGGTAGCTCGATAGGTGAATGTATCCTGCCCTGTAAAACCCGAGCTTGGTGAATATTCGAATGAACCATCCTTGTTCAGCTTGAGGTCGCCATGCGCTACATCAGCAGCCAGAACAGCCTCTAATTGATCTGAACTTGTGATAGTATCATTTGCTAGGATGCCATCAGCTGCGTTCACGATTAGGGGGGAATTCATTTGGGTCAGATAGTGGTCATCAAATGCCTTGATTACGACCACGGGGATTTGATTTCCATCCCAATCTGCTGTAACCAATGGCAGAAATACCTCCTGGTTTTGCTGTGCCCTGGTAGCGAATGTACCCACGAGGAGAAAAGAAATGAATAATAAGAGTATCCCAATAGATATTCGGTATTTATTATGAAACCTCGAACTGTGGGAAAAATCCGAATTGTGTAATATTTTTTGAACTGAGACCCTCATGTTTGAAGGGATTGAACCCCATCGCTTCCAATATGCGTTCATCAATAAGACTCCTTTTGATAGCAGAATAATTAGCCCGTTGTCAGGCTCGTTCAAAGATAGTGGGTGGATTTGATTCGCTGTAGTATTAAATTTGATTCACTATTCGGCGTTATTGACAGACAAGATGTGTTCGACTGCGACAATTTAGGCTTGCCCCCGATTGCGACTCATCGGTTTTATTGGGCTAAAATTGAATATAGACAAAAGGCAAAGATTTTGACTGATTCGCCGGAATGATAAGGGTGATTGAAAGTTAGCGCAATTATTATTATTAAATAAAGGGTAATTCTCACTAATTTAATAATATTGTCATTATCCGATTTTTAGGAAAAAATGATCGAACAAAAAAACAGTTCTCCGTGCCCGGTTTGTGGAAAATCGGTTGGGCGTGATTTACTTGAAATTCAAAACGTACCAATTCACTGTAACCTGTTATGGGCTGATCATCAGCTCGCTGTCTCTGCGCCTAAAGGAGATATTGTGCTGGTTTTTTGTTCGAACTGCGGCCACGTGTTCAATCGTGCGTTTGATGCATCTTTAACGGAATACACGCAGGCTTATGAAAACTCCCTGCATTTTTCACCACGTTTTCAAAATTATGCTCATTCACTCGCTTCTGATCTTGTAGAACGCCACAATCTACGCCAGCGCGAACTGGTTGAAATCGGTGCCGGACAGGGGGACTTTTTAAGGATGCTCTGTGATATTGGCGATAACCGGGGGATCGGCTTTGATGAGGCGTATGTCCCTAGTGAAGGGGATCAGCTCGATGAACGGTTTTCAATCGTTGGTGAATTTGCCTGGCAGGAGCATCTTGAAAGAACGCCGGATATGATTTACGCACGCCATGTTTTGGAGCACATCGAGCAGCCGGCTGATTTTATCGCCGTTATACGGGAGGCGATTGGCGACAAACCGGATACTCTTCTATTTCTGGAAGTGCCGAATATGGCTTATACGCTCCGTGAACTGGCCATCTGGGACATCATTTATGAACATTGTGGTTATTACACGCCGCAGTCAATATCTTGCTTGCTGACACGAGGTGGTTTTGATGTGCCGTTAACAAGGGATGTTTTTGAAGGCCAGTTCCTAACCGCGGAAGCTTTCCCCGCCGGACAGGAATCGAATTCGGATTGTGCCGATCAAGATGACCTGCACGAAATAGCAAGCCAAGTGGATGCTTTTGCCGATGAATTCAGGCAAAAGGTAGAGTTCTGGCAGCAGCGTGTGCAAGGCTGGCAAAATGAAGGAAAGCGGGTGGTAGCCTGGGGAGCGGGATCGAAAGGGGTGACTTTCCTCAATATTCTGAAGGCCAAGGAGCAAATCCCCTATATCGTTGATATTAATCCCCGAAAGCTTGGAAAGTATGTTGTCGGCACCGGTCAAGAAATCGTAGCCCCGGAATTCTTGCGCGGGTATCAACCAGATGTTGTTATTTTGATGAACCCGATCTATAGAGATGAGATCGCGCAGATGTTAGAAGAGTTGGACGTAACGGCCGATTTGGTGGTTGCCTGATATGGCCTAACGATAAACCTCGGCGACTGCGCTGCGCAGGTTCGTATAAAAAGGGTGCAGAACCGTGATGATCTCCGCCAGCCGACTCCCAATTCTCCATTGGTAGGAGGGGGTTAAGGTGTCAAAAGAAACGACTTCATAAATTTTTGTCCAACCGCGATCCCACATTTCTGCCTCAATGCTCTCGCCCAGTACATCCTTGATCTCGAATAAATGCCTGCGGAACCCATCAAGTAAAAAGCGATTAAGTCTTTTATCTCGCGCTTCGCAGTGAAACCCGAGTTCCCAGCCATCTCGGCGTTGGGCTCGGACCACTTCATAATGAAGCCAGGGTTCGCCGTAGTGAAACTGCACGAGCCAGCGGTAAGGTTGGCGAACCTGAATCGTCTGTAATTGTGGAGGAAGAACAGGGATGACAACCTGCGGTAGTGTGCTAAGGAATTGAGCTCTTGAAAGCTGGGACATTTGGCAATTATAAGGCTATCCGGTATCATGCGCAGGGAGTCCATTATCATTATTAGTCACTTATAATTTGAGGCTCAATCAGGGTAAACATATTTTTCCTACGGCCCGCTGATGGAAAGTAACAAATACGCACTCGGTCAATTTGAAACGCCGCTGGATGTTGCAGATTTATTGATGTGCATGGCCATTCGACGGCCGGCAGATCGAGTCCTTGATCCGGGTTGTGGGGATGGCTTTCTACTTGAGCGCGCCGCTGCCTGGATGCATTGGTTGGCCGCTTCGCCGAGAGAACCTATCTCGGGAACACTCCTCGGCGTTGAGCGCGATCCGGATACCGCCATTGCTGCGCAGCAGCGGGTCCCTGAAGCGCGTATCCTCAACCGCAATTTTCTTGGTCTCAATCAAGAGGATCTGGCGAGTTTTGATGCGATTATTAGCAATCCACCTTACACGCGCGCGGAGTGGATTGGTCACCTTGAAGATGAGAATGTGCATCAGTTGGCGATGTTTTCCTGGGAAGAGGATCCGATTGAACCCGAGAAGATTCCCCTGATTTCGCACAACCTATCGACGACTTTAAGCGGCCGATCCGGCCTACATGCGTACTATTTGGTGCACTGTTCTGAATTTTTAGAAGAAGGTGGCCGGCTGGCATTCATACTGCCCAACGGCTGGTTGGATGTGGCATATGGTGTGGAGCTGAAACAGTTCCTGCTTGACCATTATCGAATTATCGCGGTTATTGAATCGGCCGTTGAACGATGGTTTGAGGAAGCGTGGATCAATACTTGCATTCTCGTCTTGGAAAAGTGTTCAAACTTGCCCAGACGGCAGGGCAACCTTGTGAGGCTGGCCCGGTTAAAGAAGCCGTTACACCAACTGCTCCCCAATACGACCGCCAGCCCGCAGCGGTTCCTGGCCCTGGAGCATTTGGTTGACCGCCTGTTTCAAGGGCAATCAACAGTAACTGATGAAGCGGCTGTCCATGTGAAAGAGCAGCGCACCCTTCACCCGGAGAGCAAATGGGGCATGGCCTTACGATCGCCCATGGTTTTTCGCCATTACCGGGATCATCTCAATCTGGCGCCATTAAAAATGTGGGCTCAGGTCCAACGGGGTTACACCACCGGGGCTAATGAGTTTTTCTACTTAAGTCCTCCCGTTATCGAGGAATGGGGCATCGAGAAGAAGTTCCGCCAGCCTTTATTGAAATCTCTTAGAGGGGTTGATCATCTCCTGCTGTCGGCTGAAAATGCCCAATATGAAGTGCTGCTCGTGCCGCCGGATATTGATTTGAAAGATACCGCGGCCGGTCGTTACATCCGTTGGGGGGAAGAGCAGGGATTCCATTTACGGCGGACCTGCGCCGGTCGTGATCCCTGGTACAGCTTCCCGATACAAAATCTAGCACCTATTGTTTTGCCTAAAGGAATATGGCACCGCCATTTCGCCCCTCTTTTAACCGATAAAGTAGCCGTTGACCAGCAGCTCTACCAGATCATGCTATTTGAATACCTACCGCTCAAGGCAATCGCTGCGCTGATGAATAGTGTCTGGTTTGCCTTACAATTGGAACTCCGCGGGCGAGTCAGTTTTGGCAAAGGACTTCTGTGGTTGGCTGCTTACGAACTGGAAGAAGTGCAGCTTCCCGATCCGAGGCTTTTATCCCCCGAACAAGTATTGAGACTCGAAGAAGCCTTTGACCTGCTGGCAGAGAATCTTCTTGTTGACAGTTTAGAGGAGTTAAATAATCCAGCGCGCCAGGCGCTTGATGAGGCTGTTTTTGACATCCTTGGTTTTACAGCCCAGGAGCGCATCGATACGCTGAATTCCCTAATTGAACGTCTGAATTCTAGATGGCAAAATGTATCTTGAGTTCTGCTCGAAAGCCAAATCAATAGATATCTGATGCTGACTGAAAACAATTCATGATTATGAGTGACAACAATGAACGCCTGCGGCAGAAATAATGTACGGTTTACCGAAAACTAGAAGAAGCCTACGGCAATCCCCAATGGCGAGAACATCTCCCTCCGGTTGATGAACTGATATCGACTATCCTTTCCCAATCTACCTCTGACATTAATCGCGACAAGGGTTTTTATGCCCTCAAGAGGCGCTACAAGGATTGGATGGAAGTTCTCAATGCGCCGGTAGAAGATATTATCGCGACGATTCGTCCGGCGGGACTGGCCAATCAAAAGGGGCCGCGTATCCAGGGTGCTCTGCGGTTTATTTTTGAGCAGCGGGGTGAACTCAGCCTCGATTTTCTTGCTGACATGCCTATTGATCAGGCAAGAGCCTGGCTCACGCAGATTAAAGGGGTCGGTATCAAGACAGCCTCGATTGTTCTTCTCTTTTCATTCGCGAAACCGGTCTTTCCCGTCGACACACACGTGCACCGGATCACGCGGCGGCTCGGTTTGATTGGACCAAAGGTCAGCGCCGAAAAGGCGCATGCCATTCTGGAAGCGATAGGAGATCCTCAGACCTTTTACGCCATGCATCTGGACCTGATCCAACACGGCCGTCAGATTTGCCTAGCCCGAAATCCCCGCTGCGAACGTTGTATGCTGCAAGAGGATTGTGACTATTTTCAGGACGGGCGGAAAAGTGCGGACACCTAGACAGGTATAACTATGGTAAGCGCTGGTCATGATTTTATGGCCAGGGAATGGTATTAGAATCGACTTACGCGAATGCGGCTTATTACGGCATCTATCGTATAATCAGTGCAATATTGGATGTCAGTTAAGCCTTGCCAAAGGGTAAATCATGGATGAGGCCAAGGGAATAAAAATACTGCTCACTTATGACGTGATTCAGGCGCGCCAGCAAGAGTATTATCAGTTTGTAATGAGCCGATATGTGCCGGGTTTGCAATCAATGGGGTTTCAGATGAGTGAAGCCTGGCACACGGCATATGGGGAATCACCTGACAGGCTCGTTGGCTTTGTCTGTCGCGATGAAGAAACGTTAAATAAGCTGCTCAACAGCGATCTCTGGCCGACCCTTAACGAAGAACTGGAGGGTTTCGTTACCGGCTTACAGTACAAGATTGTGCCTTATAAAGGCGGCTTTCAACTCTAATCGCCCGTAGCCGGGTTTGGTGACGGACATGGATCTTTTTGCACACGGCCGTAAAGCGCAGCTCGAACGGGAATCCCCCTTAGCCAACCGCATGCGACCCCGTTCGCTTGAGGAATTTGTAGGCCAGGAACATATTGTTGGCCCCGGCCGGCTCCTAAGGCGGGCAATTCAAGCCGACCAACTTTCCTCGCTCATATTCTATGGCCCGCCCGGAACCGGTAAAACGACACTGGCCCGGGTTATTGCCAACACTACGGAAAGTCATTTCATCACCATAAACGCCGTACTGGCTGGTGTTAAACAGATCCGTGAAGCGATCAGTGTTGCCCAAGAACGCTGGCAGCTGTATGGGCAGCGCACAACACTATTCGTGGATGAAGTACACCGTTGGAACAAGGCCCAGCAAGATGCCTTGCTGCCGCATGTCGAAAATGGCACGATAATCCTCATTGGTGCCACGACCGAGAATCCCTATTTTGAAGTAAACAAAGCGCTTGTGAGCCGCAGTAGAATTTTTCAATTGAAGCTGCTGACCCTCGAAGATCTCAGACAGATTGCCCGCCAGGCTATCGAAGATCCCGAGCGGGGTTACGGCCGTTTAAATATACAGCTTGATGAGAAAGCTTTAGGACATCTCGTTGACGTGGCCAACGGCGATGCCCGCGGCGTACTGAATGCCCTGGAGCTGGCGGTAGAAACCACGGAAGCGAACGAAGACGGCGTAATCAAGATTGATCTTGCTGTTGCCGAAGAATCCATCCAAAGACGCGCCGTGCTTTATGATAAAGAAGGGGACGTCCATTACGACACAATCTCCGCTTTTATCAAGAGCCTCCGTGGATCGGACACGGATGCGGCATTGTACTGGATGGCGCGCATGGTTTATGCCGGAGAAGACCCCCGTTTTATTTTTCGTAGAATGACGATCTTCGCCGGTGAGGATGTTGGCATGGCAGACCCTCAGGCGATGGGTGTGGTAACAAGCTGCTGGGAAGCCTTTGAGCGGGTTGGCATGCCGGAAGGCCGGTTCCCACTTGCCCAGGCAGCTATTTATCTGGCTACCGCGCCGAAATCCAACACGGCTTTTTCCTTTTTCGATGCCCTCGCAGCTGTGGAATCAGAGCAGGAGACGGAGGTGCCCAACCATCTACGGGACAGCAGTCGCGATTCAGAAGGCTTCGGGCATGGTCAGGGTTATCTCTACCCCCACGCCTATCGCGACCATTGGGTTGCCCAGCAGTATCTTCCTGATTCCTTGCAGGGGAAGGTATTTTACCAGCCGGGAGACCTGGGATATGAGAGACAGATAAAGGTGGGTGTAGATCGGCGGCGCGAGGCGCAGTTGGCGGCAATGGTCGAGGGGGATCTGGATTCGCCCCTGGAGGTTTTATCTAACAGCCCGCAAAATAAAGCCCAAGAGATGTGGTTGAACAGGGCCGTGGCCAGTTCGGGGCGCCGTCTTCAGCACATTCGCGAGCGGCTGTTTGAACTGGCTCATTTGCGCAGGCATCATATTGTCTTGAATCTGAACGCGGGTAGTGGGTTGTTGACCTGGGAGGCCATGCGTAGAACGCCTGAAGGTGGCGTATGGTCTCTGGCTACCGAAACCGAGAATGGCACCGCACTGCGCCAAATGGCCGGTCGTCTGCCCGAGGTGGAACGCCCCGTAATCTTGATCGGTGATATTACCGATCTGGATTATTTGCTTAATTTACGGAATGAAAGTGATTTGCGCTTCGATCACATCCTGGGCCGAAATTTGTTTACCTCGCGAACGGCCGAAATTCCAGAGCTGGCACCCATCATTGCCGCGCACCTGCTTCCTGACGGTCGGTTTACCTTCGCGCAGGTTTTGCCGCGACATACTCAGCGTCTCTATGAACTGGTTGACTGGTCGGGTAGAGAGGAGTTGCGTGAGAAGGTCGCTGTTCTAGAGGAAGCGATCTACGCTGATCCGGCCGATCCTTTAGTCAATTGGGACGAGACTGACCTGAAGAAGTTACTTGAAGCGGATGGTCTGTTTGAAATGCAAATGGTCATCGAAAAACGGCCGGATCAACGCCTGATCAGTTCCGCCCAGCTCGATCGCTGGTTGGACCTGGAGCTGAAAAATGGAGATCGACCAAGCTACCTGATGCGTTTGCGAGAGGGAGGCTTGCCGGATAGTGATTTATTGGAAGTCGCCGCGCTTTACCGGCGTTCCTTGCTCGAACAGGATGTGGCCTGGCAAACTGCCAATGCTTTTTTGGTGGGTCAATTACGCCAGTCTTAAGCGAGTATATCCCTGAATAATTTCTCGTAATCCTGGACCATTCGCTCTACCGCAAACTGGTTCACGGCATATTGGTGCGCACGTTCGCCCATTCCCTGTCGCTTTTCATGATCGCTCATGAGTTCGCCGACAACGCCCACAAGATCATCGAACTCTTTGACACAACGGCCGATCTCCTCCTGGTCCAGAACGCCATCCAGCTCAAAAGTATAGCTAACTGTGGGAACCTGGCGGAACCAGGCTTGCAAAAAAGAATTTGCAAATCCTTCTACCGGCAGGCTGGTGTAGAGAAGGAGATCGCTTTCACTAATCAATTTATTTGTTTCTTCAATGGGCTTAGGTCCCAGGTAATGCAAATTTGGCGGCGCCTCGGCCAGCAGCTGCTCGACCTGTGCCCCATAACTTCCACCATGCATACGGCCGACCATCACAAAGCGGTAATCTGGTAAGCGTCTTGCCAATTCAATAAAGATTTCGGGCCGTTTGAAGCGCTTGATATTGTTCACCCAGATCACTTGACCGGAGGGCTCTTTGCTGGCATTTTTGAATTCGGGGACCGGACTGCCGTTGTAGATAGTTTCTATTCGTTTATCTGGATACCATCTTTCGATCGCTGTTTGTAAACCACGCAGATTACAAACATGCACGGCCGCGTCGCCAATCGCGCGGAATGATTTAAAGTGGTCCCAGGCTTTTCCTGTGCGTAGATAACTGAAAGTTTCTCTTGGGTGATAGCCAAATAAAAACGGGGAGGTTTCCATGGCATGAACGGACAAAGTGACATAGGGAATTTCCCTGGCCTTACATATATCAGCCAAATAGGAGATGTCCGTGAAATTCCTGATGTAGACGAGGTCCGGTTGGGAGTTCTCGATTTGCTGCGCGGCCAATTCGTAGAATCCCGCCTTGTCTTTAGCGTGACCGCCAGGGATTTCTACTACTGATAAGCCTGCTTCGTCTTTATAGTGCTCTTCTCGAACGGCGCCTGTTGCCAGAAAAGTAGAAGAATGGCCAAGTTCTTGTAAGCCCTTTGCAAGTAACCAGGTTTGATATTCAGCGCCACCCATTTTTTTCTGCGGATGATTTCCGGTCACGTAAGTAATTCGCATATTTATAAATAAACCACCACTGCCTTCATTCACAATTAAGACGGCCGAATTGATCTACTTCTCCTTGTCCGTTATTCAACCCTCTAGAATAATGATAAATGAAAGAATGGGGCAACCCTTATTAAGTGATTTGTATTTGAGTATGATCAATAGCAAGGTGACCATTATAATAAAGACAAAGATTTTCCGGTGGAAGTATAAGTTATGTCCAATAATGAAGTAAAGGTAACTATCGGCTTACCAGTCTACAATGGTGCTGATTTCTTGGAGGAAACGATTGATTCTATATTGTCCCAGACTTACGAACAATTCGAATTGATCATTTCTGATAACGCTTCAACGGACGGAACGGAGCAGATATGCCGCCTCTATGTAAATCAGGATCCGCGTGTGAAGTATGTGCGCAATGGTG
>Ga0316583_10000262_pt1 | contig 14406 bp, 10 predicted proteins | sample J_170502JBrBrA_D_FD_204513 | JGI IMG/M metagenome (GOLD analysis project Ga0316583, IMG submission 204513) | Rhizosphere microbial communities from salt marsh grasses in Alabama, United States - J_170502JBrBrA | ecosystem: Host-associated > Plants > Roots > Rhizosphere | place: USA: Alabama... | reverse complement strand
GATCTGGTGGTCCATCACCCCTATGAATCCTTCGACGTGGTGGTGCAGTTCCTGAACCAGGCGGCGCGTGATCCCGACGTGGTCGCCATCAAGCAGACGCTCTACCGCACCAGCGCGGAGTCTCCCATCGTCAAGACGTTGGTCGAGGCGGCGGAAGCCGGCAAGTCGGTCACCGCGCTGGTCGAGCTGAAGGCGCGCTTCGATGAAGAGGCCAACATCCGCTGGGCGCGCGACCTGGAGCGCGCCGGCGTGCAGGTGGTCTACGGATTCATCGCGCTCAAGACCCACGCCAAATTGTCATTGGTGGTGCGGCGCGAGGCCGGGGCCTTGGCGACCTATGTCCATGTCGGTACCGGCAACTATCATCCGGTCACCGCGCGCATCTACACGGACCTCTCGTTCTTCACCGCCGAGCCGGTGATCGGTCGCGACGTCGCGCGCATTTTCAATTATATAACCGGCTACGCCGAGCCGGACGCGCTCGAACGCATGGCGGTTTCGCCCATCAACCTGCGCAGCCGTATCGCCGACCACATCGACAAAGAGATCGCCAATGCCAAAGCCGGCAAGCCGGCGGCGATCTGGATGAAGATGAATTCGCTGGTCGATGCCGGCATCATCGACGCGCTCTATCATGCCTCCAGCGCCGGCGTGGCGGTGGACCTGGTGGTGCGCGGTATCTGTTGTCTGAGACCCGAGGTGCCGGGTCTGTCGGAGAACATCCGGGTCAAGTCGATCGTCGGCCGCTTTCTGGAGCACAGCCGCATCTATTGCTTCGGCAATGGCCACGCGCTGCCGCACCCCAAGGCTGCGGTATATATTTCCTCAGCCGACATGATGCCGCGCAACCTCGACCGCCGCGTGGAATCCCTGTGCCCGATCCTCAATCCAACTGTGCATGAACAGGTTCTGGACCAGATTATGGTCGCGAATCTGATGGATAATCAGCAGAGTTGGGACGTCTTGCCGGATGGCAGTTCCGTCCGTATCGAGACTGAGCCGGGCGAGGAACCGTTCAATGCCCACAAGTATTTCATGACCAATCCGAGCTTGTCGGGCCGTGGCAAATCGCTCAAAGAATCCTCACCGCGCCGTCTTATCCGCCGCCTTGCCGAAAGCGCGTAAGCGCTCGTCCGTCGTCTCGCCGGCCGCCAAGGGCCGGCTCGATCACGGGCCCCCGATCGCGGTCATCGACATCGGCTCCAACTCGGTGCGCCTCGTGATCTACGAGGGGCTGACCCGCGCGCCGACTCCGATCTTAAATGAGAAGGTGCTGGCCGGCCTCGGCCGCCAGGTGCAATCGACCGGCCTGTTGGCGCAGGAGGCGATCGACATCGCACTCACCGCGCTCAAGCGCTTCCGCGCGCTCTGCGACACGCTGCGCGTCAAACGCATCCACGCCATCGCCACCGCCGCCTGCCGCGACGCCAAGAACGGCGCCACCTTCATCGCCCAGGCCGAGAGCATCTGCGGCACCAAGATCACTCTGCTGTCCGGCACGCGCGAAGCGAGCCTCACCGCCTTCGGCGTCGTCTCCGGCATCCATAAACCGGACGGCATTGTGGGCGATCTCGGCGGCGGCTCGCTGGAGCTGATCGACGTGCACGGCGCGCGCGTGCGCCACGGCCTGACGCTGCCGCTCGGCGGCCTTGCCTTGCAGGACATCGCCGGCAAGTCGCTGAAGAAGGCCGAGCGCATCGTGTCAAAGACGCTCAGGAATCTCGACGTGCTGAAGGAGGGCGAAGGCCGCACCTTCTTTGCGGTCGGCGGCACATGGCGCGCGCTCGCCCGGCTGCACATGTGGCAGACCGGCTATCCCTTCCACGTCATGCACAACTACCGCATCGACGCGCGCGAAGCGCTTGAGTTCGCGCGGCTGGTGCATCGCGTCGACACCGAGACGCTGTCCAAGATCGAGGTCGTCAACGCCGCCCGCCGGCCGCTGCTGCCCTATGCCGCGCTGGTGATGGAAGAGCTGGTGCGGCAGGCCAAGCCGAAGGAAGTGATCATCTCCGTGCTCGGCGTGCGCGAAGGGCTGCTCTATTCGCTGCTCAAGGCGCGCGAGCGCGCCTACGATCCGCTGATCTGCGCGGCTGCCGATCTCAACGTGCTGCGCTCGCGCTCGCCGCATCACGGCGAGGAATTGATCGACTGGACCGACCGTTTCATGGCCTCGACCGGCATTGAGGAGGTCGCCGAGGAGCGCCGCCTGCGCCACGCCGCCTGCCTGCTCGCCGATATCGGCTGGCGCGCGCATCCGGACTATCGCGGCGAGCAGTCCATGAACATCATCGCCAACGGCGCCTTCATGTCCGTCGACCACCCCGGCCGCGCCTATCTGGCGCTGTCGATCTATTTCCGCCACGCGGGGCTCAGCGAAGCGGAACTGTCGCCGCGCCTGCGCGAGCTCGCCTCGACCCGCACGCTCGACCACGCCCGCATCCTCGGCGCCGCCATGCGCGTCGCCTACATGCTGACGGCGGGCGAGGGCGGCGTGCTGCCGAAGACGCCGATGACGGTCCAGCGCGGCAAGCTGGAGCTGACGCTGAAGGGCAAGCATCGCGGGCTTGCCGGCGACCGGCTGTGGAACCGGCTGCGCCAGCTCGCGCGCCTCATCGGCCGGGAGCCGGTGCTGGAGGCATAAGGCTCAGCCGGAAGCGGCGAGGCTTTACGGCAACGCCGACACGCCGTTCCGCACTGCGGGTTGACCCGGATCAATGCCGCGCCCGGGGCCTCCTCATATCGGTATTTTAGACGCAAGTGGGGCGATCCGCTGAGATAAGCGGATATAGCCAAAGGAATCTCCATATGACCGAAGTCGACGTGTTGGTCGTCGGTGGCGGGCCGGGCGGTACGCCGACCGCAATGGCTCTTGCCAGTGCGGGGCGCCGCGTTCTCCTGGTGGAAAAGGGCGCAGGTCTCGGCGGCACGTGTCTGTTCGAGGGCTGCATCCCCTCCAAGATCTTGCACGAAAGCGCCCGTCGCCTGCAGGCGATTAAGCGCGCCCAGGAATTCGGGATCAAGATTCCGGCCGGCGACATCGCCGTCGATTGGGATGTCATCATGCAGCGTAAAGCCGCGGTGTTGCAGCACCGTGCCGCCGGCGCGCTTCACCACGCACGCAGCATACCCACGCTCACGGTGCAGTTCGGCGAAGCGACCCTGCTGGGGCCGCGGCGGGCGCGCATCACGCCTCATGGCGGGAAGCCTGAGGACATATCATTCGGCAGTGCCGTCATCGCCACCGGTTCGGTGCCGCGGTCTCTGCCGATCCCCGGCATCGATCTGCCGCAGGTGCTGACCAGTGAGCAGTTGCTCGATATCAAGCGCCTGCCGAAACGCCTCGCCGTCATTGGCGGCGGTCCCATCGGCGTCGAGATGGCGCAAATCTTCGCCGTCTTTGGCTGCGCGGTGACGCTGATCGAGTACGGCCCGCGCATTCTCGCGCCGGTCGACGACGAGATCGCCGTCGCGTTGCAGGGCCACTTCCGCGCCCAGGGCATCGGGCTTGACGCCGGGGCGAAAGTCTCGGCCGTCGTCAGCAAGGGTGACGGCGTCGCCGTGCAGTATCGGGACGCCGCCGGCGCCCTGCATGAGGCGGAAGCCGATATCGTCCTGGAAGCAACCGGACGCCATCCGAACGTGATTGGACTTGGATTGGAAAACACCGCCGTGCGCTTCGACCAGCACGGCGTCAAGGTTGGCGACGCGCTGGAGACCGACGAGCCTGGCATCTACGCGGTCGGGGATGTCATCGGTCACCCGATGTTCGCGCACTGGGCCACCGCCCAGGGGCTCGCGCTCGCGCGCCATTTGCTTGGCCGGCCGACCCGCTTTCCGATGCCGGCTATCAACTCCGCCGTCATCTTCAGCATGCCCGAAGTGGCGATCGCCGGTCTGACCGAGGGCGAGGCGCGTGCCGCCGGACATGATGTCGGCATCGCGCGCTATGATTTTCGAGGCGACGCCCGCGCGCAGGTATCGGGACACGCGGAAGGGATCCTCAAGCTGGTTTACGACAAGACCAGCCGCGCGGTGTTGGGCGTTCACATCCTGGCGGAAGGGGCGGCTTCGCTGCTCGGTGAGGGCGCATTGGCGGTGGCGACGCATGTGCCGATCGAAGCGATGGCCGGAGCCATTCATCCGCATCCCACGCTCAGCGAGTCGATGGGCCTGGCGGCACGCGGGGTGCTGGCGGCCGCGCATTAGCGGCGCAAGACGCGCTCGGACGGCGCTGGCGCCTTGCGATCAGGCACCTTTAGCCGTTGCGACGAACCGGTCGACATCGCCGGTCGTCGTTGCAAACGACGTCACCAGACGCACGAGCGTTGCGTCTGGCCCGAAGACGGTGCCGTGCGGCAGGCTGTCGCTCGCCCACGGGTAGAAGGCCGCGCCGGCCGCCTTGAGCCAGTCGACGACGTCATTCGGCAGGATCGGGAACGCTTCGTTGGCTTCGACCGGCCACACCGGCTTGAAGCCGGCGGCGGTCAGCCCATCGCTCAGTCGATCGGCCATGGCATTGGCATGACGCGCGAGATCGAGCCAAAGGCCGTCAGCCAGATAGGCGTCCATCTGCGCGGCGATGAAACGGTGCTTCGATAGAAGATGAGCGCCGCGCTTGCGCCTGGCGGCCATGTCGGCGCCGCGCGCCGGGTCGAAGAAGACGATGGCCTCCGCGGCCAGCGCACCGCCCTTGGTGGCGCCGAAGGACATGACGTCGACGCCGGCTCTCCACGTCGCTTCGTCCGGCGAGACGTTCATGCGGACAAGCGCGTTGGCGAAACGTGCGCCATCGACATGCACGGTGAGTCCGCGGTCATGGGCGATGTCGGCGAGCGCACGGATCTCATGCGGCCGGTAAATGGTGCCGGCTTCGGTCGACTGCGACAACGACAGCGCCGACGGTGTCACGTGATGCGGCGCACCCCAATGCGGCGCATCGAGAATGCTTGTCAGCACTTGGGGGGTGATCTTGCCGGCCTCGCCGGGGATGCCGACAAGCTTGATGCCGCCACCAAAGAATTCCGGCGCGCCGCATTCGTCGGTCGCCACATGGGATTCCGCGTGGCAGAGCACGGCGCCCCACGGCGGCGTCACATGCGCGAGCGCCAAGGCATTCGCAGCCGTTCCCGTCGGCACCAGAAAGACGGCGACCTCGCGCTTGAAAATATCCGAAAAGCGTTCTTCGACGCGCTTGGTGTAGGCGTCGGCGCCGTAGCCGAGCGCGTAGCCTTCGTTGGCGCGGGCGAGGGCGGCCATGATCTCCGGCGCCACCGCCGCGGTATTGTCGCTGGCGAAGTTCATGCCGCCGCTCAGCTCTTTTCCACCGTCACCACGCGGCCCTTTTCGACCGCCAGCGCCAGCTTGCCGTGCTTCAGGGCCAGCGCTTTGTCGCCGAACAACTCGCGCCGCCAACCTTTCAGCGACGGCACGTCGGCCTCGTCGTCGGCCGCGATACGGTCGAGATCGTCCACGGTGGCGATGACCTTGGCGGCGACGCCGTGGCGCTCCGAGGTCATGCGCAGAAGCACCTTGAGGAGTTCGACCGTGGCAGCGGCGTTGGGCGCCGTGCGGTGGCGTTCGAAGCGCGGCAGCGTCTTCGGATCGCGCTCGAGCCCGCGATTGACCGCGTCGATGATCTCGTTGCCCCAGCGCGAGCGCTCGAACCCCTTCGGCAGCGAGCGCAGATGGCCGAGCCGCTCGATGGTGGTCGGGGCCTGCGTCGCGATATCGGCGACGACATCGTCCTTGAGCACGCGCGAACGCGGTACGTCGCGGGTCTGTGCCTCGCGCTCGCGCCAGGCGGCCACTTCCATCAGCACCGCCAGGTCCTTCGGCTTGCGGGCGCGGTTCTTCAGCCGCTCCCAGGCGCGTGCCGGGTCCATGCGGTAGGTCTCGGGCGAGGTCAGCACCTCCATTTCGGCCGACACCCAGCTGGCGCGCCCGCGCTTTTGCAGATCCTCGTCGAGCTTGAGATAGACGTGGCGCAGGTGGGTGACGTCCGACAGCGCATATGAGATCTGCGCGTCGGAGAGCGGCCGCCGGGTCCAGTCGGTGAAGCGGTGCGACTTGTCGAGGGCGTCGCCGGTGATGCGCTGGACCAGCTGGTCGTAGGAGATCGAGTCGCCGTAGCCGAGCACCATGGCGGCGACTTGAGTGTCGAAGATCGGGTGGGGGATCTTCTCCGCGAGATTCCAGACGATTTCGATGTCCTGGCGCGCGGCGTGGAAGACCTTCACCACGCTTTCCGCGGTCATCAGGTCGAAGAGCGGCGAGAGGTCGATGCCGTCGGCCAGCGCGTCGACCACCACCGCTTCGTCGGCGGTGGCCATCTGCGCGACGCAGAGCAGCGGATAATAGGTGGTCTCGCGCAGGAATTCCGTGTCGACGGTGACGAACGGGTGCCCCGCCATGCGGGCGCAGACCTCGCGGAGTTCTTCGGTGGTGGTGATCAAGTCCATGAGCGGCAGTGACGTTGGGTGGCGGTGACTAAACGCGATCCGCAGGGGCGGTGGCAACTCATTTCGGGCCGCGCACGCGGGGCATGAAGATAAATTCCCATGGAGAGGGCATCGGCCCGACCGGCACATCGATCAGGGTCGGGCCGTCGCGGCGGGCAAAGCCCCGGCGCAACGCCTGGCGCAGCTCATCGGGGGTGGTGGCGCGCTCGCCGGCGGCACCGAAGCTCTCGGCGAATTTGACGAAATCCGGGTTGGCGAGATCGCTTGCGATCAGCCGGTTGCCGTATTGTTCCTGCTGGATGCGGCGCACGTTGCCGAAGGCGCCGTCGTTGAACACGATTGCGATCAGCGGGATCTTGTGGCGCACGGCGGTCGCCATCTCGTTCGCCGTGTACATGAAGCCGCCGTCGCCGTTGATCGATACCACCGGCACGTCGCGCCGCGCGTCCTGAGCGCCGAGCGCGGTCGCAAAGCCCCAGCCGAGGTTGTCCTGGTAGCCCGGCGAGAGGAAGGTGCGCGGCTTGTAGACCGGAAAGGCGAGGCGGGCGGCAAAGCCGACTTGCGTCACCTCGTCGACGAAGATGCCATCCTCCGGCAGCTCGGCGCGGATGGCGTCGAGCCAGCCGATCTGCGGGGCGAGCTTGTCGGCTAGGCGCGCGTGCACTTTCGCCTGCCGTTCTTGCATTTCTTCCCGGCGCGAAGGGCGCGCCGTGTTGTGAGCGGGCAGCACTTCGAGAAGCCGCTGTAGGATTGGCTTGGCGTCGCCGATCAGCGCGACTGCGGGCTTGCTGTTGCGTTTGGCTTCATCCGCGTCGGCGTCGATCCGGATGATGGCGAGATCGCGATCGACGCCCCAGTGCAGTTGCGGAAAGAACAGCCGCGTGCCGATGCCGATCACCACGTCGGCCTCGCCCCACAGCTCGTTGCCGAGCGGGACCGTCACCGCGAAGGGGTTGCGGCTGTCGATCACGCCCTGGCCGCGGCGGAAGCCGCAATAGACCGGCGCCTGCAGCATCTCGGACAGCGCCGTCACTTCGGCTGAAGCGTCCTGCGCGCCGCCGCCGACGCAGATCAGCGGCCGCTTGGCGGCGCCCAGCTTGCGCGCGGCGCGGCGCAATGCGTCCTCGTCGATGCGCGGGCGCGGCAACGGCTTGGGCGGAGCGATGGGGCTGACTTCGCCGGGCTTGCCCCATACGTCCATCGAGCATTCGAGCGCGGCGGGGCCGGGCCGGCCGGTCGCCATGGCGCGCATCGCTTGCGTCACCAGGCGCGGCGCCGTGCCGGCGCTGGTAAGACGCGCGTTGAAATCGACCAGATGCGCGAGGATGTCACTCTGACCACGCAGCTCATGCAGATGGCCGATATTGCGGCCGATGGCGGCTTGCGGGATTTCGCCGACGAGCGCCAGCACCTGTGCATTCATGCTGTAGGCGGTGAGCAGTGCCGCGCTCGAATTGAGCAGGCCCGGCCCCGGCACCACGGCGTAGGCCTGCGGCTTGCCTGTGGCGAGCTGTGCGCCCAACGCCATATAGGCCGCGCCCTGTTCGTGGCGCGCATGCACGGTGCGCAGCCTGTTGGATGCCTTGTAGAGCGCATCGAACAGGTGATCGTTCTGCACCCCCGGCAGTGCATAGATGGTGTCGAGCCCGTGCGCGAGCAGGGTTTCGACGGCGGCTTCCGCCGTCGTCATCGTCCTGGTCTCGATTGCCGGGCGGCGCGAGTTTTTCGTCTTCTTGACGGACTTCTTCTTGACTGACTTCACGATTACCTTTCCGGCAGCGAATTGATGACGAGCATGGCCTGGAGCATCGGATCGAGCGGCGCGTTGCCGAAGGTCTTGGCGAGGATGTCGTGGATCCGGCCGGAGCGGTATAGCGCGGCCAGCGTCTTGTCCACGAACAGGCGGAACGCGCTGTCGTCGCGCGGTAGCGCCAGCCCATAGGTCTCGTAGCTGAAATAGCGCTTGCTCAGCGCGAAGCCGGGCCGGCCGCCGCCCTCGCGCAGCATGGCGGCGAGGATGCCGCGGTCGGCCGCGTAGGCGTCGAGCTTGCCGTTCTCGACGAGGTCCATGCCGTTGCGGTGGTCGCGGACCGGAATGATGGTGGCGGTGACGCTGAGGTCCTTGAGCGAGCGATTCAGTAGCTGCTCGGTGGTGGTGCCAATCAGGACGCCGACACGCCTGCCGGCGAGGTCCTCGAAGCGCTGTACCGGCGCACTCTGGCGCGACAGGATGCCGGCGCCGTCAAGATAGGTGGGGATCGAGAAATCCACGATCTCGCGCCGCGCGATGGTGATCGTGCTCGGGTCGCAGAGGATGTCGACCTGACCGTCATGCACCGATTTGAAGCGCTCGCCGGCATGCACCAGCACGTATTGCGGGCGCACGCCGGGCCCGAGCGCCGCGGCGACCACCCGGCAGAGATCGACGATGTAGCCGGCCGGGTGTCCGTGCGCGTCCTGATAGGAATAGGGTCGGGCGTCGGCGCGGTAGCCGATACGGAACACGCCGGTTTCCTTGACCCGGTCCAGGGTGCCCGCGAGGGCCGTCCGCGGGGCAAGGAGCGCCATTTGCGAGGCCAGCGCCAGGGCGGCGGCCAGGATGAGCAGGCGTCGCATATCCAGGGCGTTCCTCGCGGTCGGCCGTTCTCGGGTGGGGCGGTCCGGCGAAGCCCCGGCGGTTCGCCCGCCACTATAGCGCAGGTGAGGGGGGCCGCTGCCAGGGGTGTGGCACGTCTGAACCCGCCGGGCCGGCTTGCCAAAGCGCTTGTCAGGCCGCTTGCCAGACCCCTTGCCTTGACAAAGCCACCCCCCCATGCGCTTTTCCCGCCGCCTCTCCCGCAACCCCTGAATCACCCCCGAATCGGCCGGATTTCCTCATGCATCGCTACCGTTCCCACACCTGCGGCGCGCTTCGCGAAGGCGACGTCGGGCAGACCGTGCGGCTCTCCGGCTGGTGCCATCGCATCCGCGACCACGGCGGGGTGCTGTTCATCGACCTGCGCGACCACTACGGCCTCACCCAGGTGGTGGCCGATCCGGACAGTCCGGCCTTTGCGCTCGCTGAGAAGCTGCGCTCGGAGTGGGTGGTGCGCATCGACGGCAAAGTCCGCACGCGCCCCGAGGGCACCGAGAATCCGGATCTGCCGACCGGCCAGGTCGAGGTCTATATCGACGAGATCGAGGTGCTGGGTCCGGCGGCCGAACTGCCGATGCCGGTGTTCGGCGAGCAGGACTATCCGGAAGACATCCGGCTCAAGTACCGCTTCCTCGATCTGCGCCGCGAGAAGCTGCACGCCAACATCATGCTGCGCGGACGCGTGATCGACTCGATCCGCACGCGCATGAAGCAGGCCGGCTTCTTCGAATTCCAGACGCCGATCCTGACCGCCTCGTCGCCGGAAGGCGCGCGCGACTTCCTCGTTCCCTCGCGGCTGCATCCCGGCAAATTCTACGCGCTGCCGCAGGCGCCGCAGCAGTTCAAACAATTACTCATGGTGGCCGGCTTCGACCGCTATTTCCAGATCGCGCCGTGCTTCCGCGACGAGGATGCGCGCGCCGACCGCTCACCGGGCGAGTTCTACCAGCTCGATCTGGAGATGAGCTTCGTCACGCAAGAGGATGTGTTCGAAGCGGTCGAGCCGGTGATCCGCGGCGTGTTCGAGGAATTCGCCGACGGCAAGGCCGTGACGCCGAAGTTTCCGATGATCCCTTACGCGGAATCGATGGCGAAGTACGGCTCCGACAAGCCCGACCTGCGCAACCCGATCGTCATGCAGGACGTGAGCGAGGCCTTCCGCGGCTCCGGCTTCAAGATCTTCGCGCGCATTCTCGAAACTGAAGGCAATGCGGTGTGGGCGATCCCCGCGCCCAAGGGCGGCAACCGCGCCTTCTGCGACCGCATGAATTCGTGGGCGCAAGGCGAGGGCCAGCCCGGCCTCGGCTATATCTTCTGGCGCGAGGGCGAGGAGGGCGGCGCCGGGCCCTTAGCCAAGAACATCGGGCCCGAGCGCACCAAGCAGATCGCTGATCAACTCGGCCTCGGCGTCGGTGACGCAGTGTTCTTCGTCGCCGGCAAGCCGAAGGACTTCGTCAAATTCGCCGGGCCGGCACGCACCAAGGTGGGTGAGGAGCTCGGGCTGATCGCGCAGGACCGCTTCGAGTTCTGCTGGATCGTCGACTATCCGATGTACGAGTGGAACGAGGAGGAGAAGAAGATCGACTTCTCCCACAATCCGTTCTCGATGCCGAACATGGCGGTCGAAGACTTCCTCGCGCTCGATCCGAACGACCACGACAAGCTCCTGTCGATCAAGGCGATCCAATACGACATCGTCTGCAACGGCATCGAATTGTCGTCCGGCGCCATCCGGAACCATCGCCCCGAGATCATGCGCAAGGCTTTCGCCATCGCCGGCTACGGCGAGGACGTGCTGGAGAGCAAGTTCGGCGGCATGCTGCACGCGCTCTCGCTCGGCGCGCCGCCGCATGGCGGCATCGCGCCTGGTATCGACCGCATCGTCATGCTGCTGGCGGGTGAGGAGAACCTGCGCGAGGTGGTGGTGTTCCCGATGAACCAGCGCGCCGAGGACTTGATGATGGGCGCGCCGTCGGAAGTCACGACGAAGCAACTGCGCGAGCTCAGCATCCGGCTGGATCTGCCGAAGAAGTAGCGCGGGATACCGCCCACCCGGCCGCCAAACCGGAGCGTCTTGTCAAACCGCTCCGGATGGCTTATTTGAATTGGCAACATCAAGAGTTGGGCATTGCCCGACGCCAACCTGCTTCCCGAGCAAGGTGGCGCTCCCCCCGAAGAAACGGGGGAGGATGTGGCCGAACCGGCAACCAAACGGGCTCAGTCACACTCTCGGTCTTGTCCGCAACATTGCGAAGGCCGGTGCGACATGCCGATCAAGATTCCAGACAATCTGCCCGCCCGTTCCGTGCTCGAAGCGGAGGGCGTCAATGTCATGCTCGAGACGGATGCCGTGCGCCAGGACATCCGGCCCATGCGGATCGGCCTGCTCAACCTGATGCCCAACAAGGTGAGGACCGAGACGCAGTTCGCGCGCCTGCTCGGCGCCTCGCCGCTGCAGGTCGAGATGACGCTGGTCAAGGTCACTGACCACGTGCCGCGCCACACGTCGGCCGACCATATCGTCTCATTCTACCGCGACTGGGAGGACGTGCGCGGCGAGAAGTTCGACGGCTTCATCGTCACCGGGGCGCCGATCGAGACTCTGCCGTTCGAGGAGGTGACCTACTGGGGCGAGCTGCTCCGCATCTTCGACTGGACGCAGACCAACGTACACAGCCTGATGACCATCTGCTGGGGCGCGCAGGCCGCCGTCCACCATTTCCACGGCATGAACAAGTATTTGCTCAAGGAGAAGAAGTTCGGCGTGTTCAGGCATCGCAATCTGGCGCCGGCATCGCCTTATCTGCGCGGCTTCTCCGACGATTTCGCGATCCCCGTGTCGCGCTGGACCGAGGTGAAGGCGAGCGAGGTGCCGCCCGGCCGCGGCCTGAAAGTGCTGATGGACTCGGAGGAGGCGGGGCTCTGCCTGCTTGACGATCCTGCGCACCGCGCGCTGCACATGTTCAATCACATCGAGTACGACAGCAATTCGCTCGCCGACGAATATTTCCGCGACCTCGCGAGCAACCCGTCGACTCCCGTCCCGAAGAACTATTTCCCGGAGGACGATCCGAAACGGGCGCCGCTCAATCACTGGCGCAGCCACGCGCACCTGTTGTTCGGCAACTGGATCAACCAGCTCTACCAGACAACGCCGTTCGACCTGAACGACATCGGCAAGGTCGATGCTTTTGGCGCGCCCGCGGCGGCTATTGCTCCGGCAGCGGAATGAACTCGATCTCGTCGCCGGGCACCTTCTGGAAATGGCCGGCCTTCCAATCGGCCTTGGCCTGCTCGATGCGCTCCTTGCGCGAGGAGACGAAGTTCCACCAGATGTGACGCGGGCCGTCCATGGGCGCGCCGCCGAGGATGACCACGTGGGCGTCTTTCGCCGCCGCGACATCGATTTTGTCGCCGGGCTTGAACACCAGGAGCCGCCCGGGCTCGAACGTGTCGCCGGCGATGTCGATCACACCGTCGACGACGTAGAGCGCGCGCTCCTCGTGGTCGGCATCGATCGGCACCTTGCTGCCCGCTTTGAGATAGATGTCGCCGAAGATGGTCTCGTGCACCACCGGCACCGGCGATGAGGCGCCATAGAGCGAGCCGACCACCACGCGCACGGTCTTGCCGTCATCTTGGACGATCGGGAATTCAGCCGTGTCGTGGTGCGCGAAACCCGCTTCCATTTCTTCTTTCGCCTGCGGCAGCGCAACCCACATCTGCAGTCCGTGAATAGGGCTGCCGGTGGTGCGTAGCGCGCCGTCGGTGCGCTCGGAATGGACAATGCCGCGCCCGGCGGTCATCCAATTCACTTCGCCGGGCTTGATCGCGACCTCAGTGCCGAGGCTGTCGCGGTGCATGATCTCGCCATCGAACAGATAGCTGACGGTGGCAAGTCCGATATGCGGATGGGGACGCACGTCGAGTCCGGCGCCGGCCTTGAACTCGGCCGGCCCGAAATGGTCGAAGAAGATGAACGGCCCCACCATGCGCGAGCGCGCAGAGGGCAGGGCGCGCCGCACCGAAAAGCCGTCGCCCAGATCGACCGTGCGAGGCACGATCACCTGGGCGAGGGCGTCGCAACTATAGGCGTCTCCCGCTTGCGGGTCCTTGCCGGGTGCAAAACTCATGAGACGCCTCCTTGTCTTTGCGTTACCGGTCGTTCGCCGCCTGATCAGGCGAGCGTCACGAAGGGCTGGCCCTTCACCGACTCGACGAGGCCGTTGAACACCTCGTTGACCTTGTCCCAGTTCGGCTGCTTCTTCATGCGCGCGATCCAGGCCTTGACGTTGGGGTAGGGCGAGAAATCGACGCCGATGACTTCGCCCAGAGTGACGAGACAAACGCCAAAATAGTCGGCGATGGTGATGTCACTGCCGCATAGATAAGGCTTATTCGACCCCAGCCAATAGTCGTTGAGCAACTTCAGCCAACGCTTGGAATTCTCCTTGCCCAGTTCGAGGGTGGCGGCCTGCGCCTCCTCGCTGCGGCGCTTCACGTGCGGGAAAACCTGCGGGTAGCAGAGATTGTACGCCCAATCGCGGTAGAAGTTGGTGTTGATCCAGTCCATGACCTCGTTGACCTTGGCGCGCGTCTTCAAGTCCTTCGGATAGGCGGGCGAATTGATCTTGTCGGCGAGATATTTCAGGATCGCGGAACTTTCGGTGAGCTTGAGGTCGCCGTCTTCCAGCATCGGCACCAGGCAGTTCGGATTGAGGTCCGAATAGGGCGGCTGCATGTGCGCGCCGGTCATCAGATCGACGACCTCTTCGTCCATCGGAATGTTCTGGTCAGCCACGAACAGCCGGACTGGCCGACTGGTCATGGATACGGGGTGCATATAGAGCTTCATGAATTTCTCCCGGCGTACTTGTGGCGATCGCCCCACGTGGCTCGCAATTGCGGTGCGGCACCTTAGCGCGTCGGCGCCGCCCGCGCATCCTGGCTTTTTACAACCGCCGGAGCGAGCAAAATGCACCTCGCTTTCAGATTTTTCTTGATCCACCCGTAACTTGCCCTTATGTGAAGCTGCCGCGTGCGACACTTCCGTGACGCGGCATTTTTCACTTCCGCGAGCCGGCTCGCCGGTTTCTCGGGCTTCGATCTCTGGTTGGGGAGAGCGGCATGTCTCAGAACGCCCTCTTGCGATCGGGGAAGGGCTTGGGGACTCCAGGTACCACCCGAAAAGAAGAAACTGCCATCGCGGCGCCGGCCGTGGATGAAGAATTGCGCGACGATCACTTCGTCGTGCGCAATGGCGTGCGTTGCGCCGGCGCGCACCTGATCATCGACGTCTATGACGGCAGC
>Ga0316583_10000261_pt1 | contig 14407 bp, 15 predicted proteins | sample J_170502JBrBrA_D_FD_204513 | JGI IMG/M metagenome (GOLD analysis project Ga0316583, IMG submission 204513) | Rhizosphere microbial communities from salt marsh grasses in Alabama, United States - J_170502JBrBrA | ecosystem: Host-associated > Plants > Roots > Rhizosphere | place: USA: Alabama... | reverse complement strand
TTATAAGCGACCTCGGTCGAGACATCCTGATTGATGCCTCTGATGAATGCTCCGACACGATGATGGACCCATGTGACTGGAAAATATGAGAACCAAATACTTATACATGAATACCATCGGCTGTCAGATGAATGTTTACGACTCCGATCAAATTGCTAGGTGCCTGAAATCGTTACATTATGAAATGACCCCATCTTTGGAGAGGGCGGATCTCATTATTGTGAATACATGTGCCATCAGGAAAAAAGCGGAACAGAAAGTTTTCAGCTTTTTAGGACGCCTGGCGGGGCTGAAGAGAAAAAGGCCGGATTTGATCATCGCTGTTGGCGGATGCGTGGCCCAACAAGAAGGTGCTAAGATTTTGCAGCGCCTGCCCCATCTGGATCTCGTTTTCGGGACACATGCTATTGACCGTCTGCCCGATGCCGTACAGACCATTGCGGCCAAAAAATGCCGCATCGTGGACATCCAGATGGCGGATCAAATTAAAGAGCCGGATTTTATTGCCAACGGATGTGACGGCAAACACGTTACCCGCTTTGTGACGATCATGCAAGGCTGCGATAATTATTGCACATACTGCGTCGTTCCTTATGTCAGGGGCAGAGAATCCAGCAGGCGTCCGGAAAATATTATTCAAGAAATCCGGCAATTTGTTGACTCCGGTGTGCGGGAGGTCACCTTGCTGGGTCAGAATGTGAACAGTTATGGAAAAAAGGAAAATCTTTGCACGTTTGTCGAGCTTCTGCGGCGCATTAATGACATTGAATCCCTTTTAAGAATCCGGTTTACCACGTCGCATCCCAAAGATCTTTCTCCGGAGCTCATTCTTGCTTTCAACGACCTTGATAAACTGTGTCATCACATTCATTTGCCCATCCAATCGGGTTCAAACAGGGTCTTAAAAATGATGAACCGAAAATATACCCGGGAGATATACCTTGAAAAAATCGAGAAGCTGCGTAATATATGTCCTAGGATTGCAGTTACCACGGATATTATCGTTGGTTTTCCCGGTGAGACCCGAACGGATTTTGAAAAGACGCTGGAATTGATGAGGACCGTTGAATTTGACGGTCTATTTGCTTTCCAGTATTCAGATCGTCCCAATGCGGCAGCCGTTGGATTGCCGGGGAGGATATCGGAACAGGAAAAGAAAGAAAGACTGCAAGAGGTTCTCGATTTACAGGATTATTTTACAACCCGAAAAAACAAGGCTTTGAAAGGGTCGATACAAACGGTCCTCGTAGAAGGTTTAAGCAAAAAACAAAACCGGGTCAATTATTCCGACAAAAGTCACCGTCTCCAGTGGACAGGCCGGACATCGACAAACAAAATTGTAAATTTTTTCGAAAGCGATGGTGTGGACGGCGGTGATAAAATCATGATGGGCCGATTGGTAGATGTTAAAATTTCAAAAGCATTTTCCCATTCACTCTGGGGCAAAACAGACAGCAAAGAACCAACGGATGTTGGTTTGAGAGGAGAAAAGAGTTATGTTACATGAAGTCAACATAGCGAGCATGGCAATAGACCCCACATCAAACACCCCGATAATTATTTTGAAGTCCGTAAAAGGGGATCAGGCGGTTCCGATATGGATCGGCTTGCTCGAAGCGACGTCCATTGCTTCGGCACTCAGGGATATCAAGTTCGACCGCCCCATGACCCATGATCTTTTCAAAAATTTTATCGACAGCCTGGAAATGGCGGTATCGAAAGTTGAAGTGTGTGATCTGAAGGACAATACGTTCTATGCCCGAATATATTTTGTTTCGGAACAGAAAAGTTTCGATATGGATGCTCGTCCGAGCGATGCCATTGCCATCGCCCTTCGGTTTGGCGCGCCGATCTTTGTTGATGACAAAATATTTGAGAATTCTCAAATGACCGAAGGCGACTACGAGGTGTTAAACAAAAGTGAAGAAGGGAAAAAATGGGCGGAATATCTCGAAAATCTTTCTCCCGAGGATTTCGGTAAATACAAAGTGTAACATCCCTTGCAGCCGTCAAAGCGCAAATTCACCGTTTTCATAGATGGTCTTCTTTTTGCCGGAGGCAAGATAGGCCACCACTCGTTTTTTCTCCGTATTGACGAGATCCCAGTGGAGGGCTGAATCATTGAATCCGAGGCGTTTCTTCTTTTCCCTGGTCAATTCTTTTTGGTTTCCTTTATACGTATCGGCATAGGATGCGCCCAGCGCCAGATGACAGTTCCCGTATTCGCCGCCGAAGTTTTCGTCAAAGAGCGTGTTCGCCATGAACCGGTTGATCCTTGAGAACCTTTTGTCCGTCAAGGAAAATTCACCCACCTTATTCGCCCCGTTATCCATGGCAAGCTGCCGGGTAACAAAGTTTTTCCCCTGTTGTGCATCGATATTTACCACAGCGCCTTTTTTGAATTCAAGCCTGACGCCTCTTACAATGTTGCCGTTTCGAAATGAGGGCTGATTAGAGAAGTATATGCCTTTGGTGCCCCTCCAATCCGGTGACAGGAATATTTCAAAGCTCGGGATGTTATGTCCCGAGATGCCCACCCATTTGCGCTTCTCTCCCGGGGTTATGAAAAGATCCACATGCTCGGATTCGATGTGGTAAAAATTTACTTTCATACTGTTGAGCCGCTTTTTAATGGATGCCGCTTGACGATAAATTTGCTGCCAGTGGGAAACGGGCGATTTTCTGTCCAGAAAGCATGCATCGATGATTTGAGCCGCATATGCTTTCATGGAAATCCTGGCATGTCTGGCCAGTTCCTTTGTCGGAAAGGCGCACAGGGTCCAACCGAAATCACCGGCCTGATCCCGGGCATCGAGAATATTTCGCAGGTGTTTTCGCGCAACAGCGGCTTTGCCGATCTTTTTGGGATCGATATGGCCCAAATGGGTGATGGATTCCGGTGCGTGTAAAAAAATGCCGCCGTTTAACCGGTTAAAAAGCTCTTTTTCTCCGGGAGACTGGAAGGTAATCTGCGTGTTGTTTGCACGTTCAAAAAACCGTTGCTCCATGGTTGCGGTGAGGTTTGTACGCTGGACCGGATGAATTCCCATGTCCAAAAGTTTTGCATAAATAATTTCAGCCAGCCGGACGGCAGGCATATCATACCGAATCAGCACGACATCGTTTTTTTTAAAGATTTTGGTTCTGGCGGTTTTAAGCCCCCACAACAATATATCCGCATACCGATCCAGTTGTTTGTCGGTGAACATGTTTTGAGCTCCCAATATATTATGGATGATTGTCTTTCAAAAAGAGGCGGTGATACTCTGAATCACTGAGGTGCTTTTTAAGCAGTCGCGTCAGCAGTGAAAAGATCTCTTCCAGTTCTTCATCGGACATCCGTTCCGCCAAAGCTTTCATCAGTGTGTCGTCGGAAAATTTCTGAAGGTAATAAATAATCGTATTTTCGTCGGTTTTTCGATCGAACCCCATGCCCACGAAACCATTGTAGGTTTCGACATGACGGTGTGTATGGCTGGCCATTTTTTTCTCCAAGAAACCATTAATAAAGTGTTCAGTGTTCAGCGTTCGGAGTTCAGATGGTACTCAGAGTAAAGGTTAAAGGATAACTTTCTTTCTTTAAGAACAAATGAACCTGAAAACTGGACCGCGCAGCGGTTACCAGCTGAACACCGAACACTGAACACTTTCATACAAAGTTCAGGGGTGATAATATTTTACGATGGCATCACACAGTTTCGGTATCGTATAGGCTTCGGCAACGATATGAACGTCAAACCCCAGGTTCCGGGCGGTCTCGGCCGTGACCGGGCCGATGCTTGCGATGGTAATGCCCTGCATCAGATGGTCCGATCCTTCAGCCGGCAGCAGCTCTCGGAAATTTTTTACGGTGGACGAACTGGTAAAGGTAATCATGTCGATGGTGTGCTCTTTGAGTCGTTTAAGAATAATATCGGCCTTGTCTTTAACCGCTTTGGTGATGTAAACTTCAACGTCGTCCACAACCGCGCCCATTTTGGACAGTTCCACGGGCAACACCGGCCGGGCCTGCTTTGCTCGGGGCAGCAATATCTTTTTTCCGGCGATATCTTCTTTTGCAAATGCCTTGACGACCGCTTCGGCCCGGTAACTTTGGGGAACAATATCGCTGTTGAATCCGTAATCAAGAAGTCTTTTGGCCGTTGCCGGACCGATGACCGCCGTCCGGATATGATTGAGACCCCGTACGTCCTTTCCTTTTTCGAAAAGGCGGTTAAAGAAGAAATCAACCCCGTTGATGCTGGTAAACATCAGCCAGTCATAAGAAGCCAGGTTGTCGAGGGCTTTGTCCAGCGGTTTTACGTCATCGGTTGGAACCACCTTTATGGTGGGGCATTCCAGGCATTCCGCTCCCAGACCGGAAAGACGCTTGACCAGTTCGCCGGCCTGTTCCCTGGACCGGGTAACCACAATGCGTCGTCCCATCAACGGGCGGTCTTCGAACCATTTGATTTTTTCTCTCAGTCCGACCACATGACCGACGATCAGCACCGCCGGCGGTTTGATGTCGGCGGCATTTTTGAGCTCGACAATGGTGTCCAGTGTTCCGGTAATGGTGACTTGTTTGGCAGTAGTCCCCCAGCGAACAAGTGCCGCAGGCGTATCCGGATGCATGCCGTGGCTCATGAGTCGCTCGGTGATCTGAGTCAAATTCTTGACTCCCATCAGAAAAACAATGGTCCCGATGCCTTTGGCAAGGGATTCCCAGTCGATATTTGATTTGTTTTTTGTCGGGTCTTCATGGCCGGTGACAAAAGCGACCGAAGAGGCGAATTTTCGATGGGTCAGCGGGATTCCGGCATAGGCCGGTGCTGCGATGGCCGATGTGACGCCGGGCACGATTTCAAAGGGTATTCCGGCCCGGATCAATACTTCCGCTTCTTCTCCGCCGCGGCCGAATATAAACGGATCGCCCCCTTTGAGACGGATTACCGTGGATCCGTTTTTGGCTTTTTCAACGATAAGGGCATTGATGGTGTCTTGGGAAAACGTATGATCGCTCCCCTTTTTCCCGACATAAATGATTTCCGAATGTTCCGAAGCATGCTTTAACAACACTTCGGATGCCAGAAAATCATAGATGATCACATCCGCCTGCCGGATACATTCCAACCCTTTAACGGTAATCAGCCCCGGATCACCGGGGCCGGCGCCTACAAGAAAAACTTTACCTTTCATGGTTTAAATTCAGATCTTTTGTAAGATTGTCGATTATTGTTTTTGCCCCCATTGAAATCAGATGCTCGGCAAGTTCTACACCGATCGTGCCGGACGCGTTTTCAGGTCCTTTCAGGGTTTTTTTGAGGAGGGTCCTGCCGTCAACCGAAGCTACAAGGCCGGAAAGTGTGAATATGTCGTTATGGAGTGTTCCGTGGGCGGCAATGGGCACTTGACAGCCGCCTTCAAGACGTGCCGAAAATGCGCGCTCACCCATAATCACCGTCCGTGTTTTAGGATCTTCGAGACCGGCGACAACAGGGCCGGCCAGGGGATCGTCTTGTCTGATTTCTATACAAAGCGCGCCCTGACCGACTGCAGGAAGCATGATGTTTTCATCCAGATATTCGGCGATCTTGTTTTCATACTTCATTCGCTTGACACCGGCGGCCGCCAGGATAATGGCGTCCAAGTTTTCGGTTTCAAGCTTTCTGAGACGGGTATCGATATTCCCTCTCATGGGTGCGACGACCAGGTCCGGTCTGGCAAACAGAAGCTGTGCTTTTCGGCGGAGGCTGCCGGTGCCGACAACCGATCCGGAAGGCAATTCCGAAAAGCGCCGGTTATCTTTGGAAATCAGGACATCTTGCGGATCTTCCCGTTGAGGGATTGCGGCGATGCACAGTCCTTGGGGTATTTGAGCCGGCATGTCCTTCATGCTGTGTACGGCAAGGTCAATTTTTTCGTTTAAAAGCGATTCTTCGATCTCTTTGACAAAGAGTCCTTTGCCGCCCACTTTGGCAAGGGGAACATCGAGTATCTTGTCTCCTTTTGTCTTTATGACGACCAGTTCGATGGAAAGGGAAGGATCTTCGGCCTCGAGCGCTGATTTGACCCAGTTTGCCTGCCAGAGAGCAAGCCGGCTTCCCCGGGTCCCTATTTTAAGCGTTTTGTTCATCAGTGACTGCAGCTTTTGCAGCTGGTTGCGGCACAACCGGAACAAGACGACGAACCGGCGGCAGCTTTGACGGTTTGGCCATGCCCTCCTTTGCTGTAAAAGGTAGAGGCTGACATGAGCTTTTTAACCTTTTTGCTTTTGCAGGCCGGGCAACCCGGGCGTTCTTTTCCGAAAACCAGGCATTCAAAATCTTTTTTGCAGTGATTGCAATGGTACTCATAAATCGGCATTAATCGTTGCTCCTTAATCTAATGTTTCAAATTTCAACCAGACATCCAAAATATTAACCTTTATCGCTTACATGCTATTTGCGCTGCAACATTATAAATCATTTGCAGGGTGAAATCAATTATCCGATCTCCTCGATGACCCCGGCAGCAATGAGCGGCAGCATAATTTCATGGTGTCCTGTCAAATGGAACCCTTGACCGCCGTGGGCGGTGGGACGGCATACGACATTGGTCATGGGCCGGTAATGCCGGATGAAGTCCATATTTACCGTGGTAAAATGATTTAATCGATGCCCTAAGTTCCGTGCCAATGTCACGGCTTTCAGAAAAACCTCCGGCAGTATGACGGCCGATCCGATGTTAAAATAAACACCGCCTTCAAGGGTGCCGACCACGGAGGCAAAGGTGCGAAAATCTCTGTGCGTCGCTTCACCGGCTGCTTGGGCATCAAATCCGGGATGCATATGAATGATATCGGTTCCGAATGCCACGTGCACCGTAACGGGAATACCGAGCCGGGCGCCTGCCGCAAGGATGCTGTGCTTTAAATACGGAAGGTTGTTCTCGACTATCGCAGCGCCGATGACTTCGCCGAGCCCTTGACCTGTTTTCCCGGCGCTACCAATGGCATCGCATAAAAAAGCGCCGGTTTCACGGGCCATTCCAAAAGTGCCGTCTCCGAGAGATGCAGATACATCCTCGGAAGTGACCCCTGCCATGGCGAGCTCGAGATCGTGAATAATACCGGCGCCGTTCATGGCGACGGCGGTGATCATTTGCCGCTCCATAAGATCGACGATAATGGGCGTGAGCCCGACTTTAATCACATGGGCGCCCATGGCAAAAACGATGCTCTTTTTATGCCGAACAGCGTCGGCTGTGCATGAAATCACGGTCCTGATCTGATTTCCGGCAAGTATATCCGGAAGTGTTTTAAGAAAATCTGTAAAGCCGGCCCCTTTTTGCCACACGCTCGCAAAGTCGCTGGCTGATACCCTGCTTTTTCGCGCGGACAGCGGATACGTTTTGATCTGGCTCAAATCTATGGGTTCGAATTTTTTTGACATAATGTTTCCTAAAATTTTTCCGGAAACAACGTCCGGTCCACAAGGTCGCACAAGATATGGCCCAGTGTGATATGGGTTTCCTGAATCCTGGCGGTGATATCGGATTTTACGGGAAATACAAGATCCGAACACATTGCCAGTTCACCGCCGCGACCCGTGAGCCCCATGGTATACATCCCGAAATCTTTTGCAGTGCGAACGGCCTTGATCACATTTTCGGAATTGCCGCTGGTGCTGATGCCGATGGCCACATCGTCCTTTCTGCCCAGCGCCGCCACCTGCTTGGAAAAGATGTCGTCAAAATGGTAATCGTTTCCGATGCTGGTGATGACGGAGGTATCGGTAGTCAAGGCCAGGGCAGCCATGGGCGGCCGTTCGATCTGAAACCGGTTGACAAATTCTGCTGCAATATGCTGGGCATCCGCAGCGCTTCCCCCGTTACCGAAGATCAGGATTTTGTGCCCGGAAGCCAAACACGCCGCGAGCCTGTCTGCTCCTTCTATCATCGCGTCGAGGTTTTCGCTGACAAACCGCTGTTTAACATTGATGCTGTCTTCGAGGATACTCAAAATGATGTTTTTCATGACGCATCCTTCATCAACTTTTTAATCTTTTTAATGGAATCCTTGGAATTGTATCCCAGGCTATGCGCTTTTTCAAACTGAACCAGGGCGTCTTCAAGCTGGTTCCTTTTAAGGTAAAGGCTGCCGAGCCGATGCCGAAAGAGCCCGTTTTCAGGGGAAATATCGACACTTTGCTGGCAAAAAATGGTTGTAATTTCAGGGTTCTCGCCAAGCAGATCGAACAGATGGCCCAGGGCCGACAGCGATTGTGCGTCATTGGGGTTTAGTCGAATGGCTTTTTTATAGGCAAAAGTGGCTTCATCGGTCAGGTTCAAAGCACTGCAGCATTCACCCAATGAACGCAAAGCCGACCCTGATTCAGGATTCAGTGCCACGGCTTTTTCGAAGAATTCTTTTGCACTTTTCGGATTTCCCATGGCCAGATAAACACTCCCGATTTGAAACGCAACTTCGAAGATATCATCCTCCTTCTTCCGGTCCGCTTCCAGGAAGTATTCCAGCGCCTTTTGTGGTTTTCCGGTCAACATGTTGACCAACCCGATGTTATATAGGACCATGACCTCATCGGGATCGAGCTCGAGCGCCTGTTTGAATTCTTTCAGAGCTCTTGCGTAATCACCCAAAATACCATAGCAAACCCCCAGGCTGTTGTGAATATTGATGTCCGACGGGTCGAGCTTAATCGCTGTTTTGTATTCCCTGATCGCGCCGTCGATGTCTCCATGCTGGTACAGATTGTCACCGCTGATGTTTAAACTGACAGCATCAAATGCGACGATGCTGGCGGACCCGAAAAATGCGGCATGATCCAGTGCTTTGGCGGCATTATCGAAAATCGCTTCTTTTTTGAAGTCGAGTGTCGGATAGGAAGCCATGCCGATGGAAACGGTTTCATGGGATGATTCCGCCAGGCTGTTTTTTATTTGTTGCGCAATTTCCAATGACGTCGTTTGATTGTTCGGTGTAAAAAAACAGCCGAACATTCCCCGGTCCAGCCGTCCCCATATCCCGTCTTTCTTCCGGCAAAGGGCGTCAATGGTTTTCGCCACATCGAGCCATCGCTCAATTTCGTCCTTAGGGTCTGTTTCGCCGCCGCCGGTCAAATTGTCAATTTTAATGACCATGGCGTCAAAGTTTTCAGAGGATTTGAAACGGGCCGCGGCATTTTCGATAAATTCTTTTCCGGACAAAAGATCCGGAAATACATTTCGAATTCTTTCCGAACCGGGCGGGGAGATCCCGGGTGACGCCGCTTTATCGGGCTTGGCATCTGCTTTATAAAGAAGAAACGATTTGCCGGAAGGATGCCGGTGAAATAAATTCGTTTTTTGATGTGTCATGGCCGGACCTTTTTGAGTATATGTTTAAATGCTTTTTCAACAATCTGAAGTTCATCGTCGAGCACGGTCCTCAGGTCCATGATAAAGAGGTCATCCTCGATCCTTCCGATCACGGGGTATTCATAGTTTCGCATCTGCTGCTCAAGCGCGTTGGCGGAAACGCCCTCGACATTAATGCCGATGCCTTTGCTGGGAAGGGTCAACAGCGGCAATGAACCGCCGCCCGGTCGTGAAAAGATATCGATGAGCGCCATGGACATCCGTGAATCCCCGATATTATTGAGCGATTCGAAAAGCGCCTTGGCTTTTGAAGTGATACGTTCCAGAGGAAGGGTCATCATTCTCAGGGTGGGAACACGATCCATCGCCTGATCGATGTTTCTGTAATGCCGCAATGTGCTTTCAAGGGCGGCAAGGGTGAGCTTGTCGATGCGGAGCGCTCTGTTGATGGGGTTTTTCTTGATTTTTTCGATGACATCTTTTTTCCCGACAATAATACCTGCCTGGGGACCGCCGAGAAGCTTGTCGCCGCTGAAGGTGACAATATCCGTCCCGGCTTTCACGGACTCCTGAACCGTGGGTTCTTTCAGCATGCCGTATTTTGAAAAATCAACAAAGGTTCCGCTGCCGAGATCTTCCATTACCGGAATCTTGTACTTGGCTCCCAGATCCACCAGTGTTTCAAGAGAAACATCTGCGGTGAACCCGATAACACTGTAATTGCTGGTATGGACTTTTAATAAAAGAGCGGTATCGTGCTCGATGGCATGTTCGTAATCCCTGAGATGGGTACGATTTGTGGTGCCGACTTCCTTTAAGATTCCCCCGCTTTTGGCCATGACATCGGGGATCCTGAAGGAGCCGCCGATTTCCACAAGCTCTCCCCTCGAAACAATCACTTTTTTGCCTTTGGCGATGGTTTCCAGAGACAAAAAAACAGCGCCGGCATTATTGTTGACCACCATGGCCGACTCAGCGCCGCTGAGTTCGCAAATGATATTTTCGACAATCGAGTATCTGGACCCCCTGGTGCCTTTGGACAGATCGAACTCCAAATTGGAATATCTGCCGGCGATGGCCGATAGATTTTCGATGGCATCGTCGGCGAGCAGCGAGCGGCCGAGGTTTGTGTGGATAACGATTCCCGTGGCATTGACAATACGGGTCAAATTCGGCGTCATGGCGCTGTGAACACGTTTTTTGACGGCTGCCAGAACTGCAGCATCGGAAAGCTCGTTTCCCGTGATGTTCTGCCGATCATCCAAAATAAGGTCCCGGAGTTGTTCGACAGCAAAACGGATTGAACGCACCAGCACGGTCTTCGGCACCTGATCAAAAACAGCGTCCGACTTTGCAGCCTCGAGGATCGAGTCTACGCCCGGGAGCATTCGCAAAAGGGTTTGTTGATTTTCAGTGATGGTCATTCTATTCACCCGGTGTTGCGTCAGATTTTACAGTTTATCGCCAAGCGGCAACCACGCCGGTAGGGCAAGCGCCGCCGAGGGCGGACAAGCACGCCCGAGACGCACCGGCCGCGCCTGAGGTGGGCAAGCCTCGGCAGTGGGCCGATTGATGTAACATAGACCCATAGCATTTTAACATCCGTTAGTTCAATAGATTTATTATGAAGGTGGAACACTTGTCGTAAAATTTTCTTTATGTACGGAAAATAATGCGTTATGTAAAATTAAATCGCAAGATGTGCACTGGAGGCTTGGAATCGCTTTGTCGAAAATCGTTTTCATCGTCAATCCCCATGCCGGGAATGGGTCGACAGGATCGACCTGGCCGCTCATCGAGTCGCTTGCCAGAGACCGGATCGGACCTTTTGAAGCGTATATGACCAAAGGACCCGAAGATATTTTTAAATCTTACAAAACTTTATAACGGCCGGATCTATGATATCGACAATGTCGTCACCATGACGGGCGAAAAAGTGGTCATAACATCAGATGAACGCGTGCTGATCGAGATGGATGGAGAACCGTCCGGCACGGTCCCGGCGGCTGTCAGAATCGTACCCGGCGCGCTGAAGATTATTGCAAATTAATCGAATCCGAAATGTTGGCCGAATCGTCAAATCGTTAAATGGTCGAATGGTTAAATGGTAAAAAGAATCAATGAATCAAAGGCTTAACGACTCAACGATCCAACGATTTAACTTCATTCGATGAAAGGTGAACCTGCAGTCTATGAAGCGATCAAAAGAGTATATTATTTTCCCCCTGGATGTGCCGACGGTAGAGAAAGCGAAAGCATATGTCGAGCTCCTTTGGGAATCGGTGGGCATGTTCAAGGTGGGACTGGAACTTTTTATTCGATCCGGGACGACTCTCATCGATTTCATCCATGCGACGGCGGCAGCCCAAGTGTTTTTGGATCTAAAGCTCCATGACATCCCGGCAACAGTATCCCGCGCCATGGCACAAATCGCAGATCTGGGCGTCAAATTTGCGACGGTTCATTGCGGTGAGAGTCGCAAAATGCTTGAAGCTGCGGTTACCGGTGCCAAAGGCCGGGTGGGCGTTCTCGGCGTCACGGTGTTAACCAGCGTATCCGGCGAAGACATTAAGGCAGCGGGTTATCAAAAAGCCTTTTATGAAGATCCGGCGCGCCTGGTCGTCGAGAGGGCGGCCATGGCCCGGACAGCCGGATGTGCCGGCATTGTGTGTTCCGGACGGGAAGTCCGGATGATCAAAAAAACCTTTGGACGGGATTTTATCGCGGTGACACCGGGAATCCGCCCATTGTGGGAGGACATGGAATCGAACGATCAAAAGCGTGTTGCCACGCCGGCCGCGGCCATTGAAAACGGCGCGGATTATCTTGTCATCGGACGTCCCATCAGGGATGCAAAAAATCCCAAAGAGGCCGCCCGGCGCATCGCCGAAGAGATCGATTCGGCACTTTCTTTGGACAACGCTTTGAAATTTGACAAATAGTTTAAAAAAAACCGGTATATTGTATTAAAATTTACGAATTATCATTTGACAAAATTTCAGTCGCTTTATATTAAAAATCTTTTAAAATACGTAATCCGGTAATCGAGGATCGAGTGATGACAATGTTTAATCCCGCCTATCCTTTAAGCGAAATTTTGGAGGAATGATTAATGGTTTTTAATGTGCTTCTTTATATTTCTCTCGGCATTTTTATTCTGGGACTGATTTATAAGGCCTATACCTGGTGTTCACGGAAAATCGGCATATCAGCCCAGGACTACACAACCTCTCAGAGATTTTCTGCGGCGGCCAAAGGAATTGCCGGTGTTGTTTTCAGTTCAAAAATTTTCACCCTTATCAAGGCATTTATCCTGGATGTACTGCTTCAAAGAAGAACGTTGAAGGAAGATTTTCTGCGCTGGGTAATGCACATGCTTGTGTACTGGGGATTTATATTGCTTTTGTTGATGCACGCCCTCGATCCGATCATTACCAAAAAGCTATTTTCCAATTATCATTCCACCGTCAATCCCTACATGTTTCTAAGAGATCTTTTCGGTTTCATGGTGCTGGTCGGTATCGTTATCGCGATATTCCGGCGGTTCATATTCAAAGTGCCGCGGCTTAAAACCGGTGGCATGGATGTCTATGCCATACTCATCGTGGCGGTAATTATTTTTTCGGGCATCATTTTGGAAGGTGTTAAAATTACATCTGATACGTCATTTCAGAACATGGTGAGCGATTACGCGGGGCTCAGCCAACCCGATGACGCCGATGAAATCGCAGCCCTTGAAAGTTACTGGGTTCAAAATTACGCCCTTGTCTCCCCCCATGTCAAACCACCCTTTGACGCGGATGTCCTGGAGCAGGGGCAGGAAGACAACGTGTCCTATTGTGCCGACTGCCATTCCAGACCGAAATATGCGTTTACCGGGTATGCGGTCGCCAAATCCATAACCCCCTTTGCGCTGGCTCTGGATAAAGCCGGGGCTGCGAACATCCTGTGGTATATCCATTTTCTGGCGTGCTTTATCGGTCTGGCGTATCTTCCCTTTTCCAAGATGTTTCATATCATATCCACGCCGGTGAGCTTGCTGGCCAACGCGGTCATGGTAAAGGAAACGGCAAACCCTGCGAACATCGTCACACGACAGGTTATGGAACTGGATGCCTGCACCCATTGCGGCACCTGCAGCCGGCGGTGCTCGGCATCGACGGCTTTTGATGTCCTGGGCAATGAATATATTCTGCCGGCAGAGAAGATGTCCTTTTTAAAAGCCATGGCCAGAGGAAAAAAACTTTCCGATGAAAAACTGCAGGCCATTCAGGAAGGGGTTTATCTTTGCACGAACTGCGACCGGTGTACGGTGGTCTGTCCCTCCGGCATCAATCTCAAAGAATTGTGGTTCAATGTGAGAGAAGATCTGATCCAAAGAGGCGTTCCGGAATGCCTGACACTGTCTCCGTATTCTTTTTATCGCGGTTTGAATCGGGACAGCATCGCCGCCGATGGTTACCGAAGCCCCATAGAAACGGCGAGCCGCGCGGTGGCCGGTAATTTTGAACAGGTGATGGATAAAACCACCCCGATCTCGCTTTCCAAAAGAGACGGCGGCGATATCGCGAGTCAGCTGCCGGGCGTTTCGACCTTTTCATATTGCTTTGGATGTCAGAACTGCACCACCGTATGTCCGGTGGTGATGCACTTTGAAAATCCACAGGAGGCATTGGGTCTTTTGCCCCATCAAATCATGAACTGTCTCGCGTTGGGTCTTACGGAAATGGCCGCCGGTCCCCGGATGCTTTGGGATTGTGTGACCTGTTTTCAATGCCAGGAGCACTGCCCGCAAAATGTGAAGGTGACGGATGTTCTCTATCAGCTCAAAAATCTTGCCGTTAAAAATACATGCAAAACGGCAGGGGAAGAAGTTGCGCCTTCGGAAGAAGTCGCCGCACCTTTAGAAGAAGAGGCGGTACCTTCATAAAGGGGTTTGAAGAATTCAAAATGAACCGGTAAATAAGGATATCATTATGAAATACACATTATTTTTAGGATGTAACATACCTGCCAGAGTCGTTCAGTATGACAGCGCCTCCAGGGCGGTTCTGCGACAGCTCGGTGTCCA
>Ga0316583_10000259_pt1 | contig 14410 bp, 15 predicted proteins | sample J_170502JBrBrA_D_FD_204513 | JGI IMG/M metagenome (GOLD analysis project Ga0316583, IMG submission 204513) | Rhizosphere microbial communities from salt marsh grasses in Alabama, United States - J_170502JBrBrA | ecosystem: Host-associated > Plants > Roots > Rhizosphere | place: USA: Alabama... | reverse complement strand
TTTTATAATTTGGCCCCTTTTTTTAGTATTCATTTTTGAAGCTTTGGAGGACCTTATCGAGTGGGTATTTGATTTTCCCGTAAGGAATTATAGACGTTTTACTGTACCAATTTACGTCCTTCTATGGCTTTTTCTGATGTACCCTCAATTATTTTTGCTATTCTATCGGGGTTTGATCACTGTTTATTTGTATTTGAAGAAGTTCTTCTTGAAGTAAAAGTATGGTCGAAAAGGAGGGGGGAGAAATTCACCCAATAATTGATAATCAAATGATAAGAATCAATACCTCATTGGTCAATCAAAATCAGCACCAAACTCAGGATTTCCTTCGTCCTGAAGATATTCTATCTCCTAGACGTTGTAGAGAATTACGCATTTTCACTTCTTTCAATTACCCTAATTGGAATGTTACCAATAGAAAGCCATTCTATGTAAATAAATATATGAATCGATTCTATTTCAATAAAGAAAACATAACAAACTCTGGCAATGAAGACGACATAACAAACTCTAGCAATGAAGACGACATAACAAACTCTGGACAATTATGAAATGTTTTCAATGAGGAGGAACTGAATACAGATGCAAATGAATTCGTTAAATGCAAATCTTTTCTTTGGCCCAATTATCGATTAGAAGATTTATTGTGTATGAATCGCTATTGGTTTGATACGAATAATGGAAGTCGTTTCAGTATGTTAAGGATACATATGTATCCACAATTTTGAATTCCAAAATAGTCGATTTCTATCCAAATCAAATTGAAAATTGGATTTGGATAGAATAACAAAGTAGTATATGAATAAATCCCAATTTTTGTGTATACTAGATTCCAATAACTGGCATAATTCTGATTTTTTTATTTTTCCTGATCGGAAAAATCATCCATGAAAAAGAAAGAAAAAAGATAGAAAAATTGTGTTATTTATGGTCAAAAATGCATTCATTTCCAATATTCCACAAGAAGAAAAAGAAGAAAACAAGGGTTCTGTTGAATTTCAAGTATTGAGTTTCACCAATAAGATAAAGAGACTTAGTTCACATTTAGAATTGCACAAAAAAGATTTTGTATCGGAAAGGGGTCTACGAAAAATTCTGAGAAAACGTAAACGGTTGCTGGCTTATTTGTCAAAGAAAAATCGAGTACGTTATAATCAATTAATTGGTCAGTTGGATATTCAGTAGCCACAAACTCGTTAATTTCATCGTTTGAATTTTTTTTTGAGTAGTATTCTATTTTTCATTTTGATGAGCCTCACTTTGAGGAATTCATGGAATAATGAATTCAGGAAGAAAAGATATGACTGTACCGGTTACAAGAAAAGATCTCATGATAGTCAATATGGGTCCTCACCATCCATCAATGCATGGTGTTCTTCGACTGATCCTTACTCTCGATGGTGAAGATGTTATTGATTGTGAACCCATATTGGGCTATTTACACAGAGGAATGGAAAAAATAGCGGAAAACCGAACAATTATACAATATCTACCTTATGTAACACGGTGGGATTATTTAGCTACTATGTTCACAGAGGCAATAACGGTAAATGCACCAGAACAATTGGAAAATGTTCAAGTACCTCAAAGAGCTAGCTATATCAGAGTCATTATGCTGGAATTGAGCCGTATAGCTTCTCATTTGTTATGGCTTGGACCTTTTATGGCAGATATCGGTGCACAGACTCCTTTTTTCTATATTTTGAGAGAAAGAGAATTGATATACAATCTATTCGAAGCCGCCACAGGTATGCGAATGATGCATAATTATTTCCGCATCGGAGGAGTAGCTGCTGATCTACCTTATGGATGGATAGAGAAATGTTTCGATTTCTGTGATTCTTTTTTAACAGGAGTTGTTGAATATCAAAAACTTATTACACGGAATCCCATTTTTTTGGAACGAGTTGAAGGAGTGGGCATTATTGGTGGAGAAGAAGCAGTAAATTGGGGTTTATCAGGGCCGATGTTACGAGCTTCTGGAATCCCATGGGATCTTCGTAAAGTTGATCATTATGAGTGTTACAATGAATTCGATTGGGAAGTCCAATGGCAAAAAGAAGGAGATTCATTAGCTCGTTATTTAGTACGAATTGGTGAAATGAGGGAATCCATAAAAATGATTCAACAGGCTCTAGAAGGAATTCCTGGAGGACCCTATGAGAATTTAGAAGTCCGACGCTTTGATAGAGCAAAGAATTCTAAATGGAATGATTTTGAATATAGATTTCTAAGTAAAAAACCTTCACCCAATTTGGAATTATCGAAACAAGAACTTTATGTGAGAGTGGAAGCCCCAAAAGGGGAATTAGGAATTTATTTGATAGGAGATAATAGTGTTTTCCCCTGGAGATGGAAAATTCGTCCACCCGGTTTTATCAATTTGCAAATTCTTCCTCAGCTAGTTAAAAGAATGAAATTGGCTGATATCATGACGATATTAGGTAGTATAGATATCATTATGGGAGAAGTTGATCGTTGAAATGATAATTGATACGACAGAAGTACAAACTATCAATTCTTTTTCTACATCGGAATTTTTCAAAGAAGTCTATGGACTGATATGGATTGTACCCATTTTGACCCTTATATTGGGAATCACAATAGGGGTACTAGTAATTGTTTGGTTAGAAAGAAAAATATCTGCAGCGATACAACAACGTATTGGGCCTGAATATGCCGGTCCGTTGGGAATTCTTCAAGCTATAGCAGATGGGACTAAACTGCTTTTGAAAGAGGACCTCCTCCCATCTCGAGGAGATATTGGTTTGTTTAGTGTCGGACCGTCTATAGCAGTCATATCAGTTTTACTAAGCTATTTAGTAATTCCTTTTGGGTATCGTCTTGTTTTAGGCGATCTCAGTATAGGTGTTTTTTTATGGATCGCCATTTCAAGTATTGCTCCTATTGGTCTTCTTATGTCAGGATATGGGTCGAATAATAAATATTCCTTTTCAGGTGGTCTACGAGCTGCTGCTCAATCTATTAGTTATGAAATACCATTAACTCTATGTGTATTATCAATATCTCTACGTGTGATTCGTTGAAATATGAACTTTGACCTCTCTTTCTTCTAGAAATCAAAGAAAAAAAAGAGATTCAAGGTATTGAATAGATATTTTCATTTTGGATTCAGCATTCGGGTTGATGAGTTAAACTAGATAGTTATATGAGTGAAACAAAACAGCTTATCAATTTGTAGTAAGAAGAAAAAATCTCATTCCCTATGTACAAGAATCAAGTTGAAGTAAACATAAGCAGTGTAAACTGTTTACCCCAAGATTGTGAATTTTGGCATATCTTGAAGCGGGTGCAAACAAAAGATCAACTGTATGGAGTTTCCACCATTGTTTCCTATGTATTACTATACTGGGGATCAATCAAAAGTCAGTGGACAGTTAGGAACACCAAGGTACACAAAGGATTAGTAATAGAGATAATGTAAGGTATCAAAAAAGAAGTTTTTATACATAAAACGAATCATAATAAGGACTTGAAATTGGTAGAAATGATCAAGTAGTACTTCCCTACGATTCCGATCTAGAGTATGTTCCTATTCACTGATTCAAGAAATAACTATCAAGAACGAATTAATCCTTTATTTTTTACCCTCCCCTGAGATAGAAGAACAGGAAAAAAGAAATGGAATGTCATAATGGAATGAATAATCAAAAAAGGATCTTTATTTCTTATTTCTTTCCTCCATCCATATTCATAAATATAGAATTCTTATCATGATTCATGAACTAATGCCGAATTCTTTCTATTTATTGATTGATATAACGAGTATTTTATTGAAAGATTCAGTTATTACCGCACAAAGAGAAATTTTCATTCTAAAGGATGAGATCAATTCGGAAGCACCTTTTTTATTATTCTAGCAGACAGAATTCCATTGGTCTAATTTGGGACTTTCCGATGTATCTTGATTCTGTCTACCCCCAAAGAACGATGGAGAAAATACCCAACCAGTCCTTACATTTTGTAGGGCCATAGAGGAGCCGTATGAAGCTGAGGTTTCATGTACGGTTTTGAAATAGCGATGAAAACAGTGATGTTATTATCGACTATGATTATCTAACAGTTCAAGTACAGTTGATATAGTTGAAGCACAGTCCAAATATGGTTTTTGGGGGTGGAATCTGTGGCGTCAGCCTATAGGGTTTCTAGTTTTTCTAATTTCTTCTCTAGCCGAATGTGAGAGATTGCCCTTTGATTTACCAGAAGCAGAGGAGGAATTAGTAGCAGGTTATCAAACCGAATATTCGGGTATCAAATATGCTCTCTTTTATCTTGCTTCTTACCTCAATTTATTAGTTTCTTCATTATTTGTCACAGTTCTTTACTTAGGTGGGTGGAATTTGTCTATTCCGTACATATCCATTCCTGAACTTTTCGGAATCAATCAAATGGCTGGAATTTTGGAAATGACAATTGGTATCTTTATTACATTAGCTAAAGCTTATTTTTTTCTCTTTATTTCTATCACAACAAGATGGACTTTACCTAGGATGAGAATAGACCAGTTATTAAATCTTGGATGGAAATTTCTTTTACCTATTTCTCTAGGTAATCTGTTATTAACAACTTCTTCTCAACTTGTTTCACTATAAATAACATAATACGATAACAAGATTTTCGATTTCTAATCTCTCTCAAACAAGAGAAAGAAACTTCCATTTTTTTATGGATATTTACAATATGTTCCCTATGGTAACTGGGTTCATGAATTATGGTCAACAAACAATACGAGCTGCAAGGTACATTGGTCAAAGTTTCATAATTACCTTATCCCACACAAATCGTTTACCTGTCACTATTCAATATCCTTATGAAAAATCGATCATGTCAGAGCGTTTCCGGGGTCGAATCCACTTTGAATTTGATAAATGTATTGCTTGTGAAGTATGTGTTCGTGTATGCCCGATAGAACTACCCGTTGTTAATTGGAGATTGGAAAGAGATATTAAAAAGAAACAATTGCTTCATTATAGTATTGATTTCGGGGTTTGTATATTTTGTGGTAACTGTGTCGAGTATTGTCCAACAAACTGTTTATCAATGACTGAAGAATATGAACTTTCTACTTATGATCGTCATGAATTGAATTCTAATCAAATTGCTTTGGGTCGCTTACCAATCTCAATAATTGGAGATTACACAATTCAAACAGTTATGAATTCGACTCAAATCCAAATAGACAAAGAGAAATCCTTTGATTCAAGAACGATTACTAATTACTAAGATTTTTTTGATAGAGAAAGATCCAAGCTTTTTTTTGGTTAGTCAGTAACTCAAAAAAAAAACTCATAACTATTACTTGTTGAGAATCACTGGTTGATTGAGACTGGGAATCTCTTTTTCGTGATGAGATGATTTCGAAATATACAATTTGGACCACTATTCAAACTAGTCTTTTTTCGGATAAAAAACTCTAATTACATTAATCCATATTTCCATTTCATTCTATGAGAAATCTATCATAGACTATATCATATACAATATAAAAAATAGGATAACCCCCTTTTTCTTTCCTGGATCATTTAGTAAGGTCATGAAATATTTCAAGTTCTTTATTTTTTTTTAGACATAATGGATTTACCTGGACCAATACATGATATTCTTTTCGTATTTCTGGGATCAGTTCTTTTATTAGGGGGTATAGGGGTAGTATTACTTACCAATCCAATTTATTCTGCCTTTTCGTTGGGATTGATTCTTTTTTGTATATCCTTATTCTATATTTCATTGAACTCCTATTTTGTAGCTGCCGCGCAGCTACTTATTTATGTGGGAGCCATAAATGTATTGATCATATTTGCTGTAATGTTCATGAATGGTTCAGAATATTCCAATGATTCCTATCTTTGGACCTTTGGAGATGGGCTTACTTCACTGGTTTGTACAACTATTCTTTTTTCACTAATGACTACTATCCCAGATACCTCATGGTACGGAATTCTTTGGACTACAAGATCAAACCAAATTATAGAACAGGACCTCATAAATAACGTTCAACAAATTGGGATTCATTTAGCAACAGATTTTTTTCTTCCGTTTGAACTCATTTCTATAATTCTTTTGGTTTCCTTGATAGGTGCAATTACAATGGCTCGACAATAAGAAATATTTAGAATGATTCAAAATTCTAAGATAAATAAAATCGAAATTTTTAGTTAAAGCTAGTGATAGTCCCCCTTTTTCCTTTTTTTTGTTTTTTTGTTTGATAGTTAGCGAAAAAATACAAATTTCGAAATTTCAAAAACATAAAAATAGATTCCATTTTTGTTTTGGAGTCAAATCATAAAAAAAATAGATCCAAAATATATTGATCTATTTTTCTCATAATATTAGATAAATTGAACAAAAATTTCTTTTAACGAATTTTAACTAAAAATAAATAAGATAAGTAAAATAAGATAAGTAAGAGTAAGATAAATAAGTAAGAGTAAGATAAATAAATAAAAATAAGGAATTCATAAATAATGTTTGAATATATATTTTTTTTAAGTGTCTATTTATTTTCTATTGGCATCTATGGATTGATCACAAGTCGAAATATGATTAGAGCACTCATGTGTCTTGAACTTATGCTAAACTCGGTTAATTTAAATTTTATAATATTTTCTAATATATTTGATGATCGGCAGTTAAAAGGAGATATTTTCTCTATCTTTGTTATAGCTATTGCAGCTGCTGAAGCCGCTATTGGATTAGCAATTGTTTCATCTATCCATCATAATAAAAAATCTGTTAATATAAATCAATTCAATTTATTGAATAATTAGTAATATTTATCACTCACATACATAAACAAATTATTCCAATAAAGATAAAGAAATATTAAAAGAAAAAAAGATAAAAAAATATTTCAAATTTTTTACTTTTTTCTTTATTTTTTATTTCATTTTTTATCGTAATTTATTATCTATGATTATTTATTGAAATTTTGAGTTAAATATTTGAATATATTATATTAATATATTATATTAATATATGAACTAATTATAGCCAATTGGTGAATAAATTCACATTAGTATCTAAAATTTGGTTGTTAAGATCAAATTCAAAGTCTCTTGGCCCCTTTTTTTGACAAACAGACTCCATTATATTGATTGTTCTATTTTTTATAAAACACTGCTTCATCTGGTATTTCTAATATAATGGATTTATTTAGTTATTTTGACCAGATCGAAAATTTTTTATATTTAAAACTCTAATTTATAGATTAAATGTCACATTCAGTCAAAATTTATAATACTTGCATAGGGTGTACTCAATGTGTGCGAGCTTGTCCTACAGATGTATTGGAAATGATACCTTGGGATGGATGTAAAGCCAAACAAATTGCTTCCGCACCAAGAACCGAAGATTGTGTAGGTTGTAAAAGGTGTGAATCTGCCTGTCCAACAGATTTTTTGAGTGTTCGTGTTTATTTAGGACCTGAAACAACTCGTAGCATGGCTCTAGGTTATTGATATGTTACAAAAAAAAGTTTCACTTGAATCATTTATTTGACTCCTATTTACCGAAAAAGCCCGTATTCGATAAAATCTATTATTTTGAGCACGGGCTTTTCTGGTCAAAACGTATCGCGTCTTTATCATGACTTATTTTCCTTGCTTAACAATGCTTGTTGTTTTTCCCATATTTGCAGGTTGTTTTCTTTTCTTTTTTCCTCATAAAGGGAATAAAATATATCGATGGTATACTTTATGTATATGTTTGCTAGAACTCCTTCTAATAGCTTATATATTTTCTTATCATTTTCAATTTGATAATACATTAATCCAATTCAAGGAAGATTTAAAATGGATAAATGTATTTGATTTACACTGGAGGTTAGGAATTGATGGACTTTCCATAGGACCTATTTTACTGACAGGATTTATTACTACTTTAGCTAGTTTAGCAGCTTGGCCAATTACTCGAAGTTCCCAACTTTTCTATTTTCTAATGCTAGCAATGTATAGCGGTCAAATAGGATTATTTTCTTCTCAAGACCTTTTACTTTTTTTTATAATGTGGGAATTAGAATTAATTCCTGTTTACTTACTTTTATCAATGTGGGGGGGGAAGAAACGTCTTTATTCAGCTACTAAGTTTATTTTATACACCGCAGGTGGCTCTATTTTCTTGCTAGTAGGAATTCTAAGTATCGGTTTATATGGTTCAAATAAACCAACATTCCATTTTGAAAGATTAATTAATCAATCGTATCCCATTTCGTTAGAAATAATATTATACTTTGGTTTCCTTATTGCATATACTGTCAAATTGCCGGTTATACCCCTACACACATGGTTACCCGATACTCATGGAGAAGCACATTACAGTACATGTATGTTATTAGCTGGTATTTTATTAAAAATGGGAGCATATGGATTGATTCGGGTCAATATGGAATTATTACCTCGCGCTCATTCTATATTTTCTCCTTATTTGGTAATGGTAGGAGTGATACAAATTATTTATGGAGCTTCAACTTCTCTTGGTCAACGAAATTTAAAAAAGAGAATAGCATATTCTTCTGTATCTCATATGGGTTTCATAATTATAGGAATTAGTTCGATAACCGAGATGGGACTCCATGGGGCCATTTTACAAATGCTTTCTCATGGATTTATTGGTTCTGCACTTTTTTTCTTAGTGGGAACAAGTTGTGATAGAATGCATCTTGTTTATCTTGAAGAAATGGGAGGAATATCGATTTCAAAGCCAAAAATGTTTATTATGCTCAGTAGTTTTTCTATGGGTTCTCTTGCATTACCAGGAATGAGCGGTTTTATTGCAGAATTTTTAGTATTTTTAGGATTCATTACTAGTCAAAAATTTATTTTAATGCCTAAAATTCTAATTACTTTAGGAATAGCTATTGGAATAATATTGACTCCTATTTACTTACTATCTATGTTACGGCAGATGTTCTATGGATACAAGTTATTTTACGTTTCAAATTCCAATTTTTTTGATTCGGATTTGGGATCACGAGAATTCTTTCTTTCAATTTGTCTTTTTTTTCCAATAATAGGAATTGGTATTTATCCTGACTTTTTTCTCTCACTATCAATTGAGACAGTACAAACTATTTTATTCAATTGTTATCATAGATAGCCTTTTATTTCAAATACAAAAAAAGATCTTGTAATTTATTGATTTTAATTAATATTTTGTTATTCTATAATAAAAAATAAAAAAGCTTCAATTGGAAAAGAATTCAAATTGAATTGATCTTAAGTCTTTGAGAATCATTTAAAGAAAATCATTTAAATGGTTCTCAAAAACTAAAAAAAACAAAACCTCATTCACTATGTATAGAGTAATTTTCTATCTTAATATATCTTATATATATATATATATAATTAGATCTTAATTTGAATGAATGAACCATAACTATGTAAACCTATACCTAAAAGATTAATTCCAAAATAACATATCCAGATAAGAAAAAATCCGATAGAAGCTATCAGTGCAGAATTCTTACCTTTCCAATTGGAATTTGTTCTAATATGTAAATAAATTGCAAATATAGTCCAAGTAATAAATGCCCAAGTTTCCTTGGGATCCCAGTTCCAATAGGATCCCCAAGCTTCATTAGCCCACACTGCCCCACAAAGAATACCAATGCTTAAAAAAGTAAATCCGAAACCAATGAAACGGTAGCTCCCATAATCCAAATGCTCAATTAATTCATATTTGTAATAATTTGGAAGTAAAGGAGAAGGGATATTTTTGAAAATATTTATTTTTTCATTCCAATAATTCACTTGACTAATACAAAAAGGATCCTTCTTTTTTCGAAGTGTAATCACTAGAAGAGCGATGGATAATAAAGATCCACATAAAAGAGCTGCATAACTTAATAACATCATACTTACATGCATCATTAACCATTCAGATTGTAGAGCAGGTATTAATATTGCAGGTTGATGCATTTCAGTTGAAAGACCTGATGTGGCAAAGCCTTGAGTCAAAATGGTACTTGGTATAGCTATTGTGCTTAATTCATGTTGATGATTAAGAATCTTGGAAATCATATGAATAATAAAAAAATTGCATGAAAGGAATATTAAAGATTCGTATAAATTACTTAATGGAAAATGTCCTAAGGAAATCCAACGAGAAATTAAAAATACTGATGTAGAGAAAAAAGTAGCTATCATCCCTTTTTCTGGTGAATCATGTAATTCAATAATTTCACGAACTAATAAGGTTATTACATGAATGGCAATTACAATTGAAATAATGGAAAAAGACGTAAAAATTAAAATATGTTCTAAAGTTGTAAATATCATAAAAGAGTTTCCATTGCAAAATCTCAAATTGAGAATTATGAAATTGAAATATATTTCCATTTTAGAATCTATTGTATACCTTTTAGCGAATGCCGCCACTCGGACTTGAACCGAGATGCATTTAGCACTGCTTCCTAAGAGCAGCGTGTCTACCAATTTCACCATGGCGGCCTATCACTCGAAGTCGAAGCTAACCTATTTGAATTACCCATTTTAAAATAATCAATTTACAGCTACCACCACTCGAACTCGAACCTAGATGTGTCCAGCACTGTGGCAGTGTGTCTACCAATTCCAACGGTTGGTGTGTTTTATTGAAAATAATAATTCAATCATGAGGAATTGTCAAGAATAAAAAATTCGAATTACCAATTTCGAAATAATAAATTCATCATCTATTACGGCTACCACCACACGAACTCTAACTTATAAAGTAAATAGAATAATGCTTATAAAGTAAATAGAATAATGTATTGTTTGGGCAATATTTTGATAGATTTTTTTGATATTTATGTTTAAGATAAATATAAATAATATCAATTCATCTTTTCCACTTTTGATAAACATATTTTGATAAATATATAATCAAAAGATTTGAATCTTTCTAGAAAATCAATTATATTTTTCACAATAGAAAAAAGAATTTTTTCATATTTTTCTATTCATATTTTTCTAGTTGATTAATAGGTATTAAAAAAAAAAACAAATCAAATATAAAATATATATATATATATATATATATTTCTTGGAAAGAATCTTTTTTTCTATATATATATATATAATTTAAATAGAAACAAAATAGAAAAAGAATCTCTAAGCTAGTTTGAACTAATATTAATGAATATTAAGTACAAAGTCATTCAAAAAAGAAGAAAAGCTAAGCTAGTTTGAATTTCTAATAATAAATATTCGGTACCAATTAAAGAAGAATACTATTCTATTCAATTTAAAGGGAATCATTTACTTTTGCCTTAGGAAATTTTTTTCTTTGTTTAATCTATACTATTTTTTTACATATTTATTGATTGAGCAAGTTCTTGGACAAAAAAACCAAAACCAAAGACTTTATAATTTGGTTGTTTTTTAAGAAAACTTTTTGAATTTTTCATATAAAAAAATTTTGACAAATAAGAAGCTTTTATTGCAATTAAATATCCTTTTTTTATCCAGATATTTCTACGAATATGTTTTTTTGACATAGAAGTACGTTTTTTTGGAACTGCCATTGAAAGGGGGTTATTTTTTTTTTTTTTTTTTATTGGTTTATGTTAAAGACATGTGTTGTTCAAAATAAATCTTTTTATTTTTGACGGATTTTTTTACTATAAATTTTTATTAGAAAATAATATCTATATATTCTATATATATAGATATATATATAGGTAAAATATATATTAGGTAAAATATATATTAGGTAAAAAATATAATGAAAAAAGAAAAGTTTTTGATGAAATTCAGACTACTATAACTCATAATTTTGAAATTTTTAATTCTAACTTCAATTGGAATTAGTAATTCATCTGTGAAATAAAGAAGATTATTCTATTTTCTAGGAATTCGAGTTTTTTTTTTTTTTATTAATTTATTATAAATATTAAAGATTTAGATTGAAATAAAGAAAATTTTTCTTTTTTTTTTTTTTTTTTTTTTTTATTTTATTTTGTTTTTAAAGTGAAATATATATATATATATATATATATATAACTTCATTAAAATAGAAAAATTAATAAAAATATTAATACAAAAGATAAATAGAAGAATAGATAAGATGAAATCCTGCCACCTCCTATATATTTTATTTTTTCTCCTATAAAAAAGCTTGTAACACCAATTCCATTTGGAATTCGATCAATTATATATCTATCAAAAAAATCATTGAATTCACTGAATCTTCTTATACCAAAGATAAAAACTTTACTATAAACAATATCTATGTAACCACGGTTATATGACCAATTATATATTACATTTTGGATTTGGTCCAATAAATTTCTTTTTAGGCTTCTTTTTATAAATAAATTAATCAAATTTAAATTCTGAAAAAAAGAATAAATAGATCCATATAAAATATATGCTATTAATACTCCAAAAATTGCTATGCTTATTGAGAATATTGCATTTTTAAAAAATTCATATGAATTTATAAAATAATTGGAACTTTCAACAAAAAGATTTGGTGATAAAGTTAACCATTTTGATAATATATCAAGATCTAGTTCTTTTTTATCAAAATGAATTCCTATTAATCCAATAAATAAAGTAAATGGTACTAATAAGAGAAGAGGAGATAGTATACTATTGTCCAATTCATGAGGATATATAGGAATGTATTTATTTCCAAAGTAATTATGAAAGTAGTGTATTCTATTTATTATATTATTTTCTTTACCCTTTGAAAAAAAAGAAACCTTGTTATTTATTTTTGATAAATTTAAATTAGTATTTGTTCTATTCAATTTACTTTGACCCCATAAAGATATTGAATGAAATGAATTACTTTTACTACTACTATAATTTTGAAAGTGAATACGCAAATATCCATCAAAAGTAAGTAAATATACTCGAAACATATAAAATGCTGTGAATCCCACTGTGAGATAAGCTATTATTCCAAAAACGGGGGAATTTAACCAACTATCATTAAGAATTTCATCTTTAGACCAAAAACAAGCAAGGGGTGGAATACCACAAAGAGAAAATGTACCCAATAAAAAAGTAATTCTTGTAATTGGAATATATTTTTTTAGACCACCCATAAGAATCATATTCTGGCTTTTATCTGGTAAATACCCAATAATAGGTTCCATTGAATGAATAATAGATCCGGATCCCAAAAACAATAAAGCCTTAGAATAGGCATGGGTGATTAAATGGAATAAAGCAGTTCGATAAGAACCTATGCCTAGAGCTAATATTATATAACCCAACTGAGACATTGTAGAGTAAGCTAAACTTTTTTTAATGTCTTTTTGAGCAAAAGCCAAAGTAGCTCCTAATAATAATGTTATTATACCTATTGAAGACAAAATATTCATTATATAAGGTATAGTAAAGAAAAGAGGAAATAGCCTAGCTATAAGAAAAATACCTGCTGCTACCATGGTAGCAGCATGTATAAGGGCAGAAATAGGAGTGGGTCCTTCCATGGCATCAGGTAACCATATGTGAAGGGGAAATTGTGCGGATTTAGCAATTGCACCGACAAATAATAAAAAAGTGTATAAAGTTATCAATAAAAAATTTGTTTCATTTTTATGAATCAAGTTATTTGTTATTTGAAATAAATCGCGAAATTCAAAACTACCTGTTATCCAATAAAAACCAAGGATTCCTAATAATAAACCAAAATCTCCTACACGATTAGTTATAAAAGCTTTTTGGCAAGCACTTGCTGCAAGTGGTCGTGTAAACCAAAAACCTATTAATAAATAGGAACACATTCCTACAATTTCCCAAAAAATATAAATTTGTATTAAATTGGAACTTGTTATTAGTCCTAACATAGAAGTATTGAAAAGATTTAAATAAGCAAAAAATCTTAAATATCCTTGATCATGAGACATATAATTATCACTATAAATGAAAATTGTTATGCCAATAGTAGTAATAAGTACTGACATAATTGACGTAAGTGAATCAATTAAGTATCCAAACTCGAAGGAAAAATTATTATTAATAGTCCAAGACCATAAATATTGATAAATAAAAGTTCCATTTATTTGTTGAATAGACAAATGTAAGGAAAATATCATAGTTAGATTTAATAATAAAATACTAATAAAAGACCATATTCGACGAATATTTTTTGTTGCTGTTGAAATAAGTAAAAATACAAGTCCTATTGATATAGGAACTATAAGTGAAAGAAAAAGTATTATCCATGCATATTTATATATATGTTCCATTAAGATATAATAAAATTAATTGAAATTTGTTTCTTCAAATTAAAAATAAAGTTGTTTCCGATTCATTAATTCTTTATTTTTTTTTATTTAATTGAAATTAGTTAAAATTCGTTAAAAGAAATTTTTGTTCAATTTATCTAATATTATGAGAAAAATAGATCAATATATTTTGGATCTATTTTTTTTATGATTTGACTCCAAAACAAAAAT
>Ga0316583_10000258_pt1 | contig 14418 bp, 14 predicted proteins | sample J_170502JBrBrA_D_FD_204513 | JGI IMG/M metagenome (GOLD analysis project Ga0316583, IMG submission 204513) | Rhizosphere microbial communities from salt marsh grasses in Alabama, United States - J_170502JBrBrA | ecosystem: Host-associated > Plants > Roots > Rhizosphere | place: USA: Alabama... | reverse complement strand
GAAAGTTTCCAAAGAAACCATCAAAGACATTCAAATCCATACAACCATCAAGCAAGGGCGAACGATCTATTCCAGTAAGGACTAAGGGGTGAATTTCTCGGCCCGGGCTTGATTTACATCTAGGGAAGGAGGGAACAATGGGCGCGCTTCACTGGGTAGACATTATGATGATAGTCTTGTATTTTGCGGTGCTCTTGGGAATCGGTTTTTGGACCATGCGGTCTGAAAAGAAAGGAGGGGATACAGAATCCTTCCTGGCGGCGGACCGAAGTATGAATCTCGTTCAGACCACCGGTTCCGCGGCGGCGACGGACCTCGGCGGGGGATTTAGTATTGCCATGGGCGGGTTGGGGTTCAGCATGGGGATTTCGGGCTCATGGCTCATTGCCATTTCGGGGTTGAGCGCTTTTCTTGCGGCTTTTTTTCTGGTTCCCAAAGTCAAGCGGTGGGCGGACAAAGTCAAGGGATTGACCACCGGGGACCTTTTCGGACAGCGATTCGATCGGAGAACAGGAACCGTAGCCGCCATCCTCATCGGCCTGGCGTGGTTCGCATTTGTGGGTGGGCAGATAGTTGCGGGGGCTAAACTGGTCACCGCAACGACGGGCCTCAACTTGACCGTTGCCGTTGTGGTCTCGGGCGCGGTCATTCTCGCCTATACGGCCATGGGCGGCCTCAAGGCGGTTATTTTCACCGACGTCTTTCAGGTCTTCGTCCTTCTTGTGGGCGTCGTTTTTATCCTGGTCCCCATCGGGCTTTACGAGGTGGGCGGATGGGATGCTCTCATGAGTAAATTGGCCGCCAATCCCGACACGGTCAGCATGACGAACTGGGGAGCCTGCGGTTGGAAAACGGGTATCGGGTGGTTCTTATCCATCTTTCCCATCTGGTTCATCTCCATTGCGACCCTTCAGCGTATTCTTGCCGCCAAGGATGTAAAAACCGCCCGAACCGCTTTCATACTGTGTGGTATTCCCATTGAATGGCCCCTCTTCGCCATCGGGACGACCTTGGTGGGTATGTTGGCACGCGTCCACATGCCCGAGTTGGCGGATGCCGAACTGGCGACGCCCAACATGATCCTCCGGTATCTTCCCATAGGACTTCAGGGCATCGTTATCGCGGCCTATATCGCCGCCGTCATGTCCACGGCGGATTCCTGCCTCATGGGTCCGGTGGCCATTCTGGTCAACGATATCTACCGCAAGCTCATCAAACCCGACGCCACGCCAAAAGATGTCGTGAATCTCGCGCGCTGGGCCACCATCATTTTGGGGGTCCTGGCCATCGTTCTTGCGTACAGCGTCCCTGACATTTTGCAGCTGGTGCTATACGCCTACACCTTTGGGGCGGCAGGGCTGTTTTTTCCCATGCTGGGTCTTCTTTTCTGGAAGCGCGCCACCGCTACGGGGGCATTTTATAGTATTCTTCTGGGTGGTTCTGCGGCCGTTATCTGGGAGTTGCTGGGCACTCCCTACGGGTTTGCATCTTCGTATCTCGGATGGGGCGTTTCAGCCCCGGCCTTGATCATCATTTCCTTGGCCACGGAGCATAGCCCCGATGAAGATATCGCCACGTTCGCTGCCGACTAGCGGCTCCTGGCCTGCGTCAAACGTTAACGGTGGTGTCTTCGGGATTTAAAAAACGAACGGCGGAGGAATTCCCACGCGCAAGGGGTGCCTCTGCTGTTAGTATTCGCTTACAGACGGAATGGGTGCAGGAAAACGCCATGGATTTTTCAAAACTGAATGCCACTGCAACGAATGGGTATTCCCTTCGGTTGCGCACCATCGACTCGCACACGGAAGGGGAGCCCACGCGTCTCATTGTGAGCGGTTTCGAGGCCGTTCCCGGTGACACCATGAAAGACAAGCTGTCTTACTACAAAAACAATCTGGACCACATCCGCCATCTCATGACTTGGGAGCCGCGGGGACACCGGCATCTCCTGGCGGCGCAGGTGACGGAACCCGCTACTGAAGGGGCCCACTTCGGCCTCATTTATATGGACGCCCGCCGGTATCCTTTTCTTTGCGGTCATGCCACCATCGGTGCTGTTACCACCCTTGTGGAAATCGGGGCCATTCGGTTGGAGGAACCCGTAGCGACGGTGATCGTCGATACACCGTCGGGTCCCATGCGGACACGGGTGCACATGAAAAACGGTCGTGTGCAAGGCGTCACCATGCGCATGGTGCCCTCTTTCGTTTATGAAACCGAATTACCCTTGAAGGTCCCGAAATGGGGAGAAGTCCGTGTCGACACCGTCTGCGTTGGGGGATTTTTCGTCATGGTCTCATCCGACCAGCTTCCCCTGGCCCTCGTTCCCGAAAATCATGCTCAACTGATTGAAATGGGGATGACCATCATTGAAATGGCCAACGAACAGTTGACAGTAAGCCATCCTACTCGTTCGGAGGTCGCCTCCATCGATGTGGTGGAGTTTTATCAAACTTCCAAATCCGGCGGAGAAAAAGGAAAGAGCATCGTTATCTACGGCGAGTCACACATGGACCGATCCCCCTGCGGCACGGGCACCACGGCCAAAATGACGCTGCTTCATCATCAAGGAAAATTATCTTTGAATGAGCCGTATTATAATTGCGGTCCCTTGGGAACGACGTTTAAGGGTCGCATCGTCCGTGAAGATGTTTCCATAGGGGACTGTAAGGGTGTGGAGATCGAAATTACCGGCAAGGCCCTAATCACGGGGTTCCATGAATTCGTTCTCGAAGTCGCCGATCCTTTTCAAAAGGGATTCTTGCTGTAAATCATTCGTTATTGAAACGTTCTCGAATTGACAAAAACTGGATGACGCCCGTATCGTCGTCCGGTTTTATGCGAGCGTGAAAAAAACGCGAACGTGACGGTGGCCTTCGTCCACGTTGAACCGGACGATCCCGAGCCGAACAGCACGGCGGAAACCAAACGCGTCAAGAATGTCGCAGAGGTCAGCGCGGCTTTTTGCGGCGTTCCCTGACCGGCATTTCCATGTTGAGCCGTTTCATTTTGCGCCACAAGGTGGTCGGATGGATTCCCATCTCCTTTGCCGTGGACTTGCGGTTCCAGGCGTTTCTTGCCAGACTCTTGTAAATGAAGGCTCTTTCAACGGTCATCAATGATCCGTTTGAGGTCAGCGGTTCGGGATGCGGCGACTGGAGATGCCGGTTTGTTTTACGGAACAGATTTTCCGGCAGGTGTTCGATGTTGAGGAGCCCCTCCGGACATATCACCAGAGAATACTCGATGACACGCTCCAACTCCTGCATGTTGCCAGGATAATCGTAGCTCATCATAATCGACAGCGCTTCCGGCGACACGCCTTCGATGGCTTTGCCGTTAAGGTGATTGTATTTCGAGATAAGGTGGTCGGCGAGGGGTGGGATGTCCTCTTTGCGTTCGCGTAAAGGCGGTATCCGGAGTGTCACCGCGCCGATGAGCTCAAAAAGTTCCTTGCAGAATGCGCCTGCTGACATACGTTCGGCCAGATTGCCCTGAATGGCGGCCACGATGCGCACATCGACACCAGTCGATAGAGCGGCATGCTGCGGTTCACTGCCAGGATAGCGGAACTCCTGTGCGAGTCGAGCCTGGAGTTTTGGTGGCAACAAGTCGATATCATCGATAAAAAGGGTGCCGCCATTTGCCAAGGCCATGCGGCCGAGCTTGGAATGCCGATTGTTGGCCTCTGCTTCTGCCGCACGACCGAAGAGTTCGGATTCAAGGAAAGTGTCGGGGAGCGATCCGCAGAAGAAATTGACCAGCGGTCCGTTGCTGCGGTCGCTCAGGGAATGAACCGCTTTGGCAAAAAGTTCTTTTTCGGTTCCTCGCTCGCCTTCGAGCAGCACCGGAATGTCTTTTCCGGCCACCATTTCCAACATATCGATCAGACGCAGCATCTTATCGTTTTTGCTGACGATTTCAGAAAAAGTATGCTTACCCGTCAACTCGTGACGGAGTTGCTGAACGACGCTCAAGTCCTGAAAAGTTTCGACGGCGCCAACCGCACGGCCCGACCTGTCTTTCAGCACAGCTGTACAGGTTCGCACTGGGATTTTTTTGCCTTCGGTGCTGACGATGAAGACGGTCGAATGGACGACGGCATTATCGCTTTCCAGTGCTTTCTGCACGGAACAGCTCTGCTTGCAGGTGCCGGTTTTGAAAATTTCCCAGCAGTGTCTTCCGACGGCCTCGGCGCGTTTGACGCCGGTTATCTTTTCGGCGGCGCGGTTGAAAAAGGTAATCACCCGATTTAAATCGACCGTAAAGACACCGTCGCCAATGCTGTCGAGAATAATGCGGGTATGCTCGATGGAGGGCAAATCCATGGCGGCCTTTCTTCGATGTCAGGGGGTTTTCGTTTCCGTTGTCCGGGAAGAGGAAGCGAGAGTACCGTCTCAGGAGACGTTTTGTCAATATTGGATTTACACGAAAACAGAATCGACCGGCATATACAAACTTAATGTTGACCAAACTTGCCAAATAAACTACAGACTATTTTGAAAATAAATCTGATTCACAGGGCCGGGCGATTATGGGGATACAGGAACGCAAAGAGCGGGAGCGGGAAAGGCGGCGACAGCAGATCATCGTTGCCGCCAAAAAGGTGTTTTCTGAAAAAGGGTTCAACAAGGCGACCATGGACGATATCGCCGGTGAAGCCGAGCTCAGCCCGGGTACGCTCTATCTTTATTTCAAGAACAAAGAAGAACTCTATGCATCGCTTTCACTCAGAATTTTGCAGTACCTCCACATTCGGGTGGAACACGTTGAGAATAAAAAGGATCTCAATTCCGAAAAGAAATTGGATGCGATGATCGAGGCCATGTATGATGTCTACGAGTTCGATCCACTCGTGATCATTAACATGTTTCACCTCCAATCGAGCGAAACTCTTAAAAACCTGTCGCCCGAACTCCTCCAGGAGATAAAAGAGTTGTCACGCAATTCGATCGGCGGCATGGCGCGCATTTTTAAGGAGGGTGTCAAAAACGGCACGTTTGTCGACATGCATCCGGTGGCGCTTTCCGACATTTTCTGGGCGCTTTTTTCAGGGGTCGTCCTCTGGACCAACAGCAAACGCATCATCAACGCCGACAAAAATTTTCTGCGCGAAACCCTCGATCTCTCTTTCGCTATTTTCAAGAAAGGTGTCATGCGGAAAAAAGGCGAGTGATTTCATCTGCCTCGAATCGCGGCCAAGTGACCCGCTGGTGCTGGTGCTGGGCGTCGATTCCCCTGCCGGACTCGCGAATTTCGCCGATCTCGCTCACTTCGATGCCGGCCTTTCGTAATTTCAACAGCAGCTGGTCGCAAGCGTATTGTCGACAACACAGCAGCAGGCTGCCCGAACCGATCAGGCCCAAAGGATCGAGCCCCAGAAGACCGCAGATGCGGGCTGTTTCAGAATAAACAGGGATTTTGTGCATGTCGATCCGGATGCGGTGGTTGCCGGCAATGCTCAGTTCCTCCAGCGCGGTGGCCAATCCACCTTCGGTGACATCGTGCATGGCACTGACGCCGCCAACGGTCACGGCGATTGCCGCTTCGGGCAAGACGCTGATGTTGTCGAGAAACCCGCGACAGGTTTTTATCTCGGCCGGCGGCAAGCCGAGGTTTTGCAGACGGGCACCGAATTCCCGAGCGATGATGGCGGTGCCCTCCACGGCGACGGCCTTTGTCATGAGGACCACGTCTCCGGTCTTGATGCCCCGTTTGTCGATCAGATCGCTTCTGGCAACGGTTCCCAACAGTGTTCCGGTGACAACCGGCCGGTTGACGGCATCGGTTATTTCGGTGTGGCCGCCGCAAAGCGTGATTCTGCATGAGCGGCAGACGGAGCTCAGTTCTTCCATCACATCTTTGATCATGAAGGCGCTGGAGCCGATCGGGAACATCACGGTCGCCAGGAACCAGCGCGGGGTTGCTCCGGCGGTGACGATGTCGTTGGCGTTGACCAGAACGGCGTATTTACCGATATCCTGCGTGGCGAAGGTGATCGGGTCCGATTTGAGAACCAGCACTTCATCCTGCCGGATGTCGACGGCTGCGGTATCCTCGCCGATGCCCGGCCGGGTCAACACCGCCGGATCGTCGATGCCAAATTCTACCAGAAACTCCCCCAGCAGGTCGTTGGGAAGTTTCCCGCCGGGCAGGGGCCGTCCGTGTCGAACGATTTGCCGTATGTCGGCCAGGTGCGCGACGGTGAAATCGCTCGGCACGTCTTCTCCGGCTTTCGGGAGGTGGTTGTCGAGCAAAACGGTGATGGCCCCGGCCCGATTGCCCGCCTGGATGTCGATGGAGTAGTCGCCGACCATGAGCACTTCGTTCACCTCGACGTTGAGACGACGCGCTGCCAGATGAATCCCGTCTCCGCTCGGCTTGGGGTCGACCGGCTCGTCCCGCGAAACGATGATGTCGAAGTCGGTGATGTCGATCCGTTTGAAGTTGCGCAGGGCGCGCAGAACCGATTGGTGGCTGTTGCGGGTGACAATTCCCACCCGCACCCCGACAGTGCGCAAGTAGTCGATGAGTTCTTCGGCACCGTCGTTGGGCTCGGCTTGCGCGGCGGCAGCCAATTCGAATCGATCGACTGCCTCGCGGGCTTTTTGCCGTTCGTCCGCTGACGGCAGGCTGTCGATGTATTCGAGTATATAGCTGGTTTCGGGGCACCCGATCCGGCGTTTGATGACCTTGAGGTCGAGCGATTCCGGACGGGTGAGAGTGCCGTCGAAGTCGAACAGAACGGCGCGGATATAACATGGATTTTTTTTCATCTCAGATCCAAACGCTCTTGCTCGCTTCAGGAGTGACGGACGGCTGATTCCTGCAATGAGGTGCACCCAATACCGATTTTATTAAAGGATATAACATACTTTACTGAGCATAAAAAGCATTATAAGACGTTGCATTTAAGGGTTTACGAAGCTTTGACCGGAAGCCCTTTTTTTCGTTAAAACTGGGAAAAGGCGTTAAAAACAGGGCAAAAAATCCATTCAGCTGATCAGGTCGAGCGGTCGAGGCTGAGGCAAAAGCGAGGCAATTAACGACAGTGTCTACAACCAGTAAATTATTACAACTTGTAGTACATTACTCGTCCATTGATAGTGAATTTATTGTCAATTAGCTCAACCACGTTGAATTTAGGGCGGTCTTTGAGACAGACCACATCAGGGGGCTAAGGTGGTCTACTACGTGACAATAGGTGGTCTAACGAGATAGGCCTTTACAAATCCCATTACGCATGGCCGATGGACTGATATGTCCGGTCGCCAAAGCGGGTATGGGCGCGATGACATGCAGGGCGATCAATTCGGAAGAGAAGTGCCCAGCGATTTCGCAGGCTGCTTCCAAGACTTCGAAGGACGGGTCGCTGAAATCGATGGGGCACAGAATTTTTCTGATCGGAAGCATCGGATGCTCCTTATTTTGATAGGTTTTGTTTTTAGAACGGGTCATGTCGACAGTTGACCATGAGCTTCTTCCCGGATCAACCTGTCCGGCCCGGCGGATGAACGGACACCTGAAATGCTGCTCCCGAGGAAACCAGCGTTTTCGCTTGAACTTTCAGCCTGCGGTGAACCTATTTAAGCCGCTTCCGTCCCCCCGACCGATGGCGCCGGTACCGACACTGTCCGAAAAAAAAGAAGAAGCCCGAAGGTGAGGGCGAAGATCTCCCCCCCGAGACTCAGAATCACCGACATCAGGTTCATCATGTCGACCGCCGACACCTAGCTGGCGGCCTCGGTGGTCGTCTGCACAGTCGGCAGACCCGCTTGCGGCGCCGACAGGAAATAAAACAGCAGCGTGCCCACCTCGAACGACAGGACGATCATGGAAAAGAGGATGGCCAGGTTGGTTGCCACCACGCCGGTCCACACGGTGCGGCGCAGGGAAGACTCGTATGGCCGTTTCACGGGGTCGTGGATACGTTTGGCAATGCGCGTGTAACAATAGAACCGCCCGTACGGCAAAAGCGGTGTGCTCGTCGGGAAACTCGATCGCTACCAGGTTAGACATAAAGACCACCTTTCTTAACTTCATTTGATGGGTTTGAATTGTTGGTGTTATGGCGCTGGTTCCGAAATGCTTTTCGGCCGTATATAGAACCAGTTTTGTGCCAAACGGTAGGACAGACCTGTTATTTGCACATCATATTGATATTACTTGATATTTATAGCCAAATGAGACCTCGTGATCCAAAGGGCAATGGGCCTGTTTTCATGGCATGTAAAGGAAGTGTTAAATATCACAGAAATTCTCACAAGCCTCGAGCCCTCCCGGCCCACTCCCCGGTGACGAATCCTCATATCGTCGCTCCGCTCACACACAACACGGTGGCGGGAAAAATAAAATTTCTTTTTGCTACGATACTCGGTATGATATATCGTCATACCGGAGGTGATAAAAATGGCCGCTTCAAAAATTGCAATCACGATTGATGACAACTTATTAAAAAAACTTGATTTAATGGTAAAATCAAAAATGTACCCCAATCGCAGCAAGGCCATACAAGAGGCCGTCTTAGACAAGGTTGAGCGTTTTGAACGAACCCGCCTGGCACGAGAATGCGCAAAACTTGATCCGAAGTTTGAGCAGAACATGGCAGAAGAAGGTATTTCAATGGAGATTGATCAATGGCCAGAATATTGAGAGGAGACATTCGTTGGGCGGATTTAAATCCTGTTATAGGCAGTGAGCAGGGCGGCATTCGCCCTGTTCTTGTTTTGAGTCATGACATCTTCAATACGAAATCAGGAACGGTCATAGCAGTGGCACTAACCAGCCAACCTCAACGGGCAGGCTTTCCGCTGACCCTTGAGCTATCGGATAATAAACTTCCCAAAAAATCATGGGCTAAAATCGGTCAGGTCCGCACGCTGTCAACCAAAAGAATCGGGAAAAAGTTGGCAAGTGCTTCTCAAGAGGAACTTGCAAGAATTACAGACGGCTTAAATGAAATCATAGGCAGCTAACCGTTATACGTCCTTCGGTTGTCAAGAAAGAACTTCTCCTCTCTATCGTCGCGCACCGCTTCCTCCGATGCCGAGCATCTTTACCATCGCTGCCGCGGTGTCGCTCATGACGAACGCCGGTTCTTTTCCGGGGCACCAGGGGGTAGCGCCTTGTAAATGCTTACAATCAGTTGGATTGAATTGAATCGGACTTTGCAACCCTGTGAACGGTTACAAATGCTCGAAGGACTCGAGGAACCATATCAGCGCGCACCGCGATAACAGCCTGAATCGTCGACCGCAATTTTACGAAAACCGATACAGCATGAAAATTCTACTCATTTATCCCTACTTTCTCGAAGAGCGTGTCCACGTCGAGGAGATCCGGGTCTTGCCCCAGGGAATTTTTTTCGTCGCCGCGCTTTGTCGACAGCACGGCTACGAGGTCGAGATTTTAAACTGGTACGATATTCACCGCAGGCCGCAGGAAATTCGGGAGACGTTGAAGAGAATCAGACCGGATATCATCGGGTTTTCGATCCTTCACGCCAATAGGTGGGGCGGAATCGACATCGCCAAGATCGCCCGCGGGATCGATCCGGCCGTGAACATAGTCTTCGGCGGCATCGGCGCCACCTATTTGTGGGAGCATTTGCTGGCCAACTTTACCGACATCGATTACATCGTACTGGGTGAAGGAGAAATCGGTTTTTTCGAACTGATCCGTTGCCTGGAATCCGGCCGAACCAACGACATACCGGCTATCGACGGCCTCGCGCTGCGGCGCGGCGGCAAGCCGGTCTGCACCGGACCGGCCCAACCGGTGGCCAATCTCGACCTTCTGCCCAACCCGGCCCGCTTTTTTACCTACCAGCACGTATCGCTGACCCGCGGTTGTCCCGGAAACTGCACCTTCTGCGGCTCTCCCGGATTCTGGCATCGCTGGGTCCGCTTTCACTCCGCCGCGTATTTTGTGGATCAACTGGAGCTCTTGAACCGGAAGGGCCTGCACCATTTTTTCTTCTGTGACGACACCTTCACCGTCAACAGCCAAAGGGTTGTCGAGGTGTGCCGTCTGATTCTCGAGCGGAGTCTCGACATCACGTGGCAGGCCATATCCCGGGTCGATATGATCAACGAAGAGATCCTGTATTGGATGCGCAAAGCCGGTTGCATCCAGATCAGCTTCGGCGTGGAAAGCGGGTCTGAAAAGATTCGGCGGCTGCTGAACAAAAGGTTCACCACCGCACAAATCGAGCAGGCCTTTTCCTTGACCACCCGTTATGGCATTTTGTCCCGGGCTTATTTTATCTATGGTTGCCCGGGCGAAAGCCGTGAGACGATTAAAGAATCGATCGATCTAATGCGCCGCATCAAACCGCTCGGGACCGTCTTCTACATTCTCGACCTTTTCCCCGGAACTGCCCTGTATGCCATCTATCGGCGGCTCTTCGGCGTAACCGACGACATCTGGCTCGAGCGTATCGAGGACATCTTATATTTTGAAACCGATCCCAAACTCGACCGGGACCAGGTGTTGTCTTTCGGACGGATGCTGCGGACCGCTTTCCACGAAAATTTACCCGATTTCGTGCACTCCATCGAGCTGGTGGAGCAAAAAGATCTCTACCCGATGCATGCCGATTTTCTCTCCCGCCTGGCCATGACCTTCGACCAGGGGGACTACGCCGCCGTCGAGGCCATCCCGAACAAGCCGCAACTGGCCGAGTTCCTGTACCGTAAAGCACTGAGCTATCATCCAGAACCGCGGGCGTTCTTGGGTCTGGCGACCCTGCTTCAGAAGGCCGGACGGCACGATGCCGCGTGCGGCCTTCTCCAAGAGGCCGTCCGGCATTTCCCCGACCACGAACCTCTCAACATATCTCTGGGCATCAGTCTCATGAATTTAGGTCAATTCGATAGGGCGCTGACCCGCCTGCTTCCTTTTCAAAACGACCGTCAGGTGTTGCGGTTTGTTCTGGATTGCTATCGGGCCCTTGGGGATCGTGAATCGGCTGCTAGGTGCCGCGACATATTGCAGGAGCCTTCAAGCGGAGACTGACGGGCATGTTTCAACCCTGCCGGTCATTCCATTGCCAACGTAAGAGGCGCCGACTTCGTTCGGTTGTGTCGGTTGAGCCCGTTGGCGGCGAGTTTCAGCCGCCACTCGAAACCGGTTATCCGGGCGGAGGCGCCTACCATATAATGGGGTCGTTTTTTATTTGCGTACTAAACAAAAAGGGCACGCCCCGTTTTGACGCGAGGGTGCCCTTCCGAATCCGGAAAACGCTCGTCTAAACCACGGTCACATTGACGGCCGCCGGCCCCTTTTGACCCTTTTCAACGTCAAAGGTTACGCGGTCGCCTTCATGAAGTGTTTTAAAACCGGTGGCATTAATACCCGAATGATGAACGAACACATCTGTTCCATCTTCGGATTCAATGAAACCATATCCCTTTTTTTCGTTGAACCACTTCACAGTTCCACTCGCCATAGTGACAACCTCCTTTCTTTAAAATTTCCCATGGTCCCCTACTGCAGGCGCCACTCCGACAAATGGATTTTACCTTCAGTGCGAAACCGGCCTGCCAATGAAGGACAGACCTTTATTGATTGAATCCATAATAATCTTTTTATTATAAAAGCCAAGCAGAATCTTCACATCTTTGCGGTGCACAAATTCCCTTTCCGAGGTCCGTGTTGCAGCGTCTGGATACTTGCCCTCCCTTCATGTTACTTTCCGCTGCCACCCGGCTGAACTCTTCCATCAGGGTGGCCATCAGTTCTTTGACCGACACGACCTCTTCGACCCGGTAAGCGTTTTTCCCGGCAAAGGCGAAACCAAGTTTGAGTTTGCCTTTGCGGGCATTTCCAAGCGCCATGGCGATGCAGTAAGGACTCTTGGTTGAATTGCAGGTTTTGATGCAATGAAAAGGGCATTTAAAGGGTTTCTTTTTGCCCTGATTCACGGCCTCGGTAAAGTCATTGCGGATGACCCTGCCTGGCAGTCCGACCGGACTTTTAATGACCACCATGTCCTCCTCTTTTGAGTCGACGTAGGCCTGCTTGAAAGCATCGTCGGCATCGCATTCATGCGTGGCCACAAAACGCGTCCCCATCTGGACCCCTTCGGCCCCTAAGTCAAGAAAATAGTGGATGTCCCCGCCGTCGTAGACGCCGCCGGCCGCGATGACCGGTATCTTTTGGTGGTCGGTTTCATAGGGTTTTAGCGCGTCGATGACCTCCGGGACCAAATGGTCGAGGGTGAAATCCGGATCGTCGATCTGGTCGGTCTTGAAACCGATGTGCCCGCCGGCTTTGGGGCCTTCCACCACCATCGCATCCGGCAGATAATTAAAGCGGGACAGCCATTTCTGGCAGATGATTTTTGCCGCCCTTGCCGACGACACAATCGGCACCAGTTTTGTTTTGGCTTTTTCAACGAGGTAACCCGGCAGGTCCAGAGGTAATCCGGCACCTGAAAAGATAATGTCAATGCCTTCTTCGATGGATGTCCGCACCATGGCACTGAAATCGGTCAGCGCAACCATCACGTTGACGCCGAGGACGCCATCGGTCATTTTACGCGCTTTTCTGATTTCGTTTCTCAATGCCCTGATGTTGGCCTGGGCGCTGTTTGTTGCAAAATCAGGTTCGTGAATACCCGGAATGGCGGCAGAGATGACACCGATGCCGCCCTCATTGGCGACCGCGGAAGCCAGACCCGCCAGCGATATACCGACGCCCATGCCACCCTGAACGATGGGAAGTCGGCTGGTGAGGTTTCCAATTCGCAATTCATTGAGTTTCATGTGATTTGCCTTGGCGTAGGTTCTTGTTTCGATTGCTCCGGTTTAAGGGCCCCGGCAAAAAATAATGCCATCTCTTGATTGTTTTATGGCCCGTTTATGGCGTTACAGCCCGCCATGCGCATCCCGGATATGCGCAGCGATGTGCCTGGTAGACAAACCAAAATCCGGCGCAATCGTGCGACATTGTTTATTACCGTGACCCTAATATAATCGGATAGAGTCGCAGCTGATGGTCGATCTTAATCCAAATAAACTATGGTAAATGGATGCGTCGAGGATGACAAGATGGATGACTGATTTTACAAATGTTTTACAAAAAGTTGTGTGCCGAAAAACAGTCGCGACGGCAACGGGACAGCATGGAAATTTACAGGCTACTGGGGGCTTTGGATAATTTGCAACCGGGAGAAATTTTAAAACGGGTCTCGCGGTTGTCGGCCTTACGCTCGGGTCTGTCTTTTTCTTCTGTCAGTCGGACGGGTCGGGATCGAATACGTACCCGACCGAGCGCAAACTCTTGAAATGACGCGGTTCCCGGGGATTTTCCTCGAAATACTTGCGTAAACGCACGATGAAATTATCGACCGTCCGACTCGTGATGTGACGGGTATAGCCCCATCCGACCTCCAGGATGGTGGCGCGTGACAAGGGTTTTCCGCGATTGGCGATAAACAGTTTGAGGAGTTTGGTTTCCTGCTCGGTCAAAATGATGCGACCCTGCCGGCAGATGGCGGTGCTGGTTTCAAAATCGATCGTGTTCCCTCCGAAACGGAAGACGGTATCGGTCGTCGCGCCTGGTTCCGCCTCTTTTTGGTTCCAATCGGCGCGTTTGATGAGTCGATCCACCCGCAACAGAAATTCTTCCAGGTTGAACGGCTTGGTCAGGTAGTCGTCCACGCCCCAGGAGAGGCCCTTGATAATGTCGTCGGAGGCGGCTTTGGCAGACAGGATCAGGATCGGCAGTCGTTCGTCCTCCAGCCGGATGGCCCGCAAAACGGATAGCCCATCGATGACCGGCAGCATGATGTCCAGTACGATCAGATCCGGTCTGAGTTCCTTCCACTTCCGCAGTCCGGAGGAGCCGTTACCGGCATTGACGACACTGTAACCCTGCAGCGACAAGTTCAATTTCAACCCTTCGGCAATGTGGATATCATCCTCGATGACCAGGATGCATTTTTTATCATTTTCGATCATTGTAACGCCACACGTTGGCCAATGCGGGCGTAACCGGAAACCAACCACCCGGGAGGAAGAGACCATCTCTTTAAGTTTGGCCGGTTGAGCCCGTTTAGTCCCGCCACAGGCGGGAGTAAAGGATGTTATCGATTTTACGGGTTACCGGTTGCGGGTTCTGAGTTTCAGGTTACCCGTTTCATGTTTCTATGTTCGCAGTCAGCGGCAAGGTGAGTGAGAATGTAGACCCCTTGCCGAGGCCTTGGCTCTGGGCCTCGACTTTCCATTTATGAATACGGGCGATGCTTTGGACCAGGTACAATCCCAATCCGCTGCCCTTGGCACTCATATCTTCTGTCCGACCAACCTGGTAAAATTTTCTAAAAATTTTGCGGAGCTCTTTTTTTTCAATGCCAATGCCGTTGTCTGCGAAGCGGATGATCAGTTTACGCGGGTGGATCTCAAAACCGACATC
>Ga0316583_10000257_pt1 | contig 14430 bp, 10 predicted proteins | sample J_170502JBrBrA_D_FD_204513 | JGI IMG/M metagenome (GOLD analysis project Ga0316583, IMG submission 204513) | Rhizosphere microbial communities from salt marsh grasses in Alabama, United States - J_170502JBrBrA | ecosystem: Host-associated > Plants > Roots > Rhizosphere | place: USA: Alabama... | reverse complement strand
GGCCTCGGTGAGCTTGCGCTCGCGGTGCAGCGCCCGCACGGTGGCAAGCGCGTCGGCGTAATTGCGCGGCTGCGCCTTGGCGGCGACTTCGTCGCTCACCTTCGCCAGCACGCGGCGGATTTCGGCCTGGGTCTCGGGCTTGGCCTGCGCCAGCAGGCGCTTCTGCACCACGTCCGTCGCTTTCATCAGCAGCTGCCGGAACAGGCGCGGCGGGATGTCATGACGCAGGCCCACCTTTTCGGCGAGCACGCTGTCGTCTTCGGCGCGCTTGACGAGTATAGTGAACGCGTCGTCCGAGAGCCGCGCCCGCGCATTGGTCGCCACCGCGCGCGCCACATCGCGGTCGCCGCGCTCCACCAGCACGTCGGACAGCGTTTCGTCGAGACCCTTGCGCTCCGACAGCGCGAGCAGATGCGCCTGACTCTTAGTCTCGGCGATGCGCACCAGATCGGTGTCTTCCAGATGCCCGACGCGCAGCACCGGGCCGGCGATCTTGATGTCGTCGCTGTCGGCGAGCTTGCGCATCACGCCGGTCGGTGCGTTGGGCACCGGCGCGATCCGGTGCGACAGTTCCGCCAGCGCCTTGGCTTCGATTTCCTCGATCAGGCAGCCGATCACGTCGTCGAACAGCGCCACGTGCTCGATATTGAAATTGGCGGCACCGTCGAGAAAAAGCGTGGTGATGCGGCGCAGGGTCTCCGCCCGCTTCTCAGCCGTACCGTGCTGGACAACGTCTTCGAGCTCGGGAAGCAGAGAGGCTGGGGCAGCCATTGCAGATCCTGCAAAAACAACTTGTAGAATGGGCGCCTATTGGCCCTTCAACCAGATTTAAGGGCAGATTCTGAAGGAACGGTTAGCTCGACCGCATAGCGTAAGGGCCTTGCGCAAAGCCCGGAAATCGCTATATTTCCGGTTGTTCAATACACCCTCATAACCGGATGGTTTTGAGAGTGGGTCCCCTGGGGCCCGCTCTTTTTTGTTACTGGATATGGCCGAAAGCCAGCACCTGGATGCCGATACGGCCCCCGTGGCCCCGCCCGAAGGGCGCGAACCGCGGCTCATCGTCGAGCCGGGGCTGGCCGCGCGCGTGGCGGCCATCGCCGAGCCGGTCATCGAGGATCTCGGTTACCAATTGGTGCGGGTGAAGATCTCAAGCGCCGACGGTTGCACGGTCCAGATCATGGCGGAGCGGCCGGACGGCAGCATGGACGTAGACGACTGCGAGACCATCTCGCGGGCGCTGTCCCCGGTGCTGGACGTGGCCGACCCGATCGACCGCGCCTACCGGCTGGAGATTTCCTCCCCCGGGCTCGACCGCCCGCTGGTGCGTAAATCGGATTTCGAGCGCTCCACCGGCCATCTGGCGCGCATCGAAATGGAAGTTCCGGTTAATGGCCGCAAGCGTTTCCGCGGCATCCTGGCCGGCACCGAGGATGAATCGGCGCGGCTCGCGTGGGAAACCGTGCCCGAGGGCGAAGCGCCCGAGGTGCTGCTGCCGATCGCAGATATGAGCGAAGCCAAGCTCGTGCTCACCGACGAACTGGTGGCCGATGCTTTGCGGCGCGAGAAGGCTGCCAAGCGTGAAGCCAAGGCGGCCCGCAGGCAAGAACGACATCGACGGCTGAAGTCCGGCAAAGCCGGACAGGCCCCTGACGAAGGAGATTGAAGTCATGGCAGTGAGCGCCAACCGGCTCGAACTGTTGCAGATCGCCGACGCGGTCGCCCGTGAGAAGTCCATCGACCGCGGTATCGTCATCGCCGCCATGGAAGACGCCATCGCCAAGGCGGCGCGCTCGCGCTACGGCGCGGAAACTGACGTGCACGCCGAGATCGAGCCGAAGACCGGCGATCTCCGGCTTACCCGTCACATGCTGGTGGTGGAGCAGGTCGAGAACCCGTCCAACCAGATTACCACCGAAGAGGCGCGCAAGCGCCATCCGGCGGCACAGGTTGGCGACACCATCGCCGACGCGCTGCCGCCGCTCGAATACGGGCGCATCGCCGCGCAGTCGGCCAAGCAGGTGATCGTGCAGAAGGTGCGCGAGGCCGAACGCGACCGGCAGTACGCTGAGTACAAGGACCGCATCGGCGACATCGTCAACGGCATCGTCAAGCGCGTGGAATACGGCAACGTGGTGGTCGATCTCGGCCGCGGCGAAGCTATCGTGCGGCGCGACGAACTGCTGCCGCGCGAGGTGTTCCGCAACGGCGACCGCATCCGCGCCTATATCTACGACGTGCGCCGCGAACCGCGCGGGCCCCAGATCTTCCTGTCGCGCACCCATCCCCAGTTCACGGCCAAGCTGTTCGCGCAGGAAGTGCCGGAAATCTATGACGGTATCGTCGAGGTGAAGGCCGTCGCGCGCGATCCCGGTTCGCGCGCCAAAATCGCTGTCATTTCGCGCGATTCGAGCGTCGATCCCGTGGGCGCCTGCGTCGGTATGCGCGGCTCGCGCGTGCAGGCGGTAGTGAACGAGCTGCAGGGCGAGAAGATCGACATCATCCCGTGGTCGCCGGACATCGCGACCTTCGTGGTGAACGCGCTGGCGCCGGCGGAAGTCGCCAAAGTCGTGCTCGACGAGGAGCGCGAGCGCATCGAGGTGGTGGTACCGGACCAGCAGTTGTCGCTCGCCATCGGCCGCCGCGGCCAGAACGTGCGGCTCGCGTCGCAGCTCACCGGCTGGGACATCGACATCCTCACCGAGCAGGAAGAGTCGGAACGCCGCCACGCCGAGTTCGAAAGCCGCACCAAGATTTTCGTCGAGGCGCTCAATCTCGACGAGGTGGTCGGCCAGTTGCTGGCGTCGGAAGGCTTCGACTCAATCGAGGAGCTGGCGATGGTGGACGAAAAAGAAATCGCCTCGATCGAAGGCTTCGACGAGGAAACCGCGCACGAGCTTCAAGACCGCGCCCGCGAATATCTCGCTCAGTTGGAAGCGGAACTGGATGCCAAGCGCATCGAGCTGGGCGTCGAAGACGCGGTCAAGGACGTGCCCGGCATCACCAGCAAGATGCTGGTGGCACTCGGCGAGAACGACGTGAAGACGGTCGAGGACCTGGCCGGCTGCGCCACCGACGACCTGACCGGCTGGACCGAGCGCAAGGACGGCGAGTCCAAGCGCGAGCCCGGCTTCTTCGACGGCCTCGACGTCTCGCGCGAAGAGGCCGAGGCCCTCATCATGCAGGCGCGGCTCAAGGCCGGCTGGGTCACCGAGGAAGAGCTGGCGGCCCAGGCAGAGCCCGAAGAAGCCCAAGAGGGTGAAGCGGGTGAAGAGGCTGGCGCGGAAGCGCAGGTCTAAAGAACGAGAAGGAGAGCCGTCATCGGCATGCTGGCCAAGGTCCAGGAATTGGCGCACGAGGTGCAAGACTCGGAACTCGATCGCGGGACGACTAGCGTCGCCCCGGGTACCGAGCGTTGCTGCGCCTTGACCCGCAAGGTCATGCCTGTCGATGAGCTGATCCGCTTCGTGGTCGGGCCGGACGGCGCGGTGGTGCCGGACGTCAAGCGCAAGTTGCCCGGGCGCGGCCTGTGGATCGCGGCCACCGGCGCGGCCGTTTCGGAGGCGGTCCGACGCAATGCATTCGCGCGCGGCTTCAAGCGTCAGGTGCGGGCGGCGCCCGACCTGACGGCGGAGACCGAGCGGCTCCTGGAACGGGCAGCGCTGGACGCGCTGGCGATTGCCGGCAAGGCCGGCGGCGTAGTCGCCGGCACGGCCAAGGTCGCCGACGCGCTCGCAGGCGACGATGTCCTGGCCCTGATCCACGCGGGGGACGCCGCGGCGGACGGGCGGCGCAAGCTGGACGCGCTCCTGCACCGCAAAACGCCCGGAAAATCGCGGGAAACCGTGATTATCGAAACATTCTCCGGGCAACAATTGGATTTGGCATTGAACCGCCCAAATGTGGTACATGCAGCGCTGCTTGCCGGCGCCGGGAGCGAGACGTTTCTCGCTCGTGTGCGGCGTTTGGAGCGCTTTCGGACCGGACAACTGCCCGACTAAGGCACATATGCGCGATTGCGCCGAGAAACGGCACGCGAGGATTTAGGACGGAATGAGCGAAACGAAAAACCCTGGCGAAAAGAAACTCAGCGTGGGCGGCGGCAAGCTCACGCTCAAGCCGCGCACGGAAACGGGCGTCGTGCGCCAGAGTTTCAGCCATGGCCGCAGCAAGCAGGTCGTGGTCGAGAAGGTGAAGCGCCGTACTGCCGCGCCGGCACCCGAGACCAAGGCTAAGGCCGAGCCCGCCCCGACGGAAGCGCCGAAGAAGCGTGCAGCCGCTCCGAAGACTGCCGCTCAGCCTGCCGCCGAAGCGCCCAAGCCGTCCGGCGTCGTACTGCGCAGCCTGACCGAAGAGGAAATGAGCGCGCGCGCCGCAGCGCTCGCCGACAGCCGCGTGCGCGAGGCCGAAGAGCGCAAGATCGCCGAGGAAGAGGCCAAGATCCGCGCCGTCCGCGAAGCCATCGAGAAGTCCGAGCAGCAGGCCGCCGAAGCGCGCAAGCACGACGAGGAAGAGCGCCGCAAGCACGAAGAGGAATCCAAGCGCAAGGCCGACGAGGTCGCCAAGAAGCGTCTCGGCGAAGGCGAAGAGGCCAAGCGTCCCGCGGCGACCACTGCCGCGCGGCCCGCGCTCGTCGCTGAAGAAGAAGAGCCGCGTGCCGCCCGCCGCCCCGGCGGCCGCCCAGTCGTGGCGCCGCGTCCGGCGCCGCGCGCCGGCGCGCCCAAGCAGCGCGGACGCCTCACGGTCATCAATGCCTTGAGCGCCGGCGAAGTGCGCGAGCGCTCCATCGCATCGTTCCGCCGCCGCACCCAGCGCCTCAAAGGCCATGCCGCCAATGAGCCGCGCGAGAAGCTGGTGCGCGAGGTGATCATCCCGGAGGCGATCACCATCCAGGAGCTCGCCAACCGCATGGCCGAGCGCGGCGTGGACGTCATCCGCCTGCTGATGAAGCAGGGCCAGATGGCGACCATCAACGACACCATTGATGCCGACACCGCCCAGCTCATCGCCGAAGAAATGGGCCACACCGTGCGCCGCGTGGCGGAATCGGACGTGGAAGAAGGTCTCTTCGACGTAGCGGACGCGCCGGAAACGCAGAAGCCACGCCCGCCGGTCGTCACCGTCATGGGCCACGTCGACCACGGCAAGACGTCGCTGCTTGATTCCATCCGCTCGGCCAATGTCACCGCCGGTGAAGCGGGTGGCATTACCCAGCACATCGGCGCCTATCAGGTGACCTCGCCCTCGGGCGCCCTGATCACCTTCATCGATACGCCAGGCCACGCGGCGTTCACCGCCATGCGCGCCCGCGGCGCCAAGGTGACCGACATCGTGGTGCTGGTGGTGGCTGCCGACGACGGCGTCATGCCGCAGACGATCGAAGCCATCAATCACGCCAAGGCGGCGAAGGTGCCGATGATCGTCGCCATCAACAAGATGGACAAGCCGGACGCCAACCCGAACCGCGTGCGCACCGATCTGCTGCAGCATGAGGTGCAGGTGGAAGAGATGGGCGGCGAAGTGGTGGACGTTGAAGTGTCCGCCACACAGAAGCTGAACATCGACAAACTTCTGGAAATGATCGGTCTGCAGTCTGAGCTGCTCGACCTCACGGCCAATCCTGATCGTGCCGCCGAAGGCACCGTCATCGAAGCCAAGCTCGATCGCGGCCGGGGTCCGGTGGCGACCGTGCTGGTACAGCGCGGCACGCTCAAGACCGGCGACATCGTGGTGGCCGGCGCCGAATGGGGCCGCGTGCGCGCACTCGTTTCCGACACCGGTGAACCGGTGCAGAGCGCAGGGCCGTCGACGCCGGTGGAAATCCTCGGCTTTTCGGGCACGCCAAACGCCGGCGACCGCTTGGCCGTGGTTGAGAATGAGGCCCGCGCCCGCGAGGTCACTGAATATCGTGCCCGCGCCCGCCGCGAGAAGCAGGCGGCCCGTGCCGTTGGCATGCGTGGCTCGCTCGAGCAGATGATGGCGCAGGCCAAGACCGCCGGCCGCAAGGAATTCCCGCTGGTGATCAAGGCCGACGTGCAGGGCTCGCTGGAAGCCATCATCGGCGCGCTCGACAAGCTCGGCACCGACGAAGTAGGCGCCCGCGTGCTGCATTCCGGCGTCGGCGGCATCTCGGAATCCGATGTTACCCTCGCGGAAGCCTCGGGCGTTCCGATCATCGCCTTCAACGTGCGCGCCAACAAGGAAGCGCGCGAGTCCGCCGAACGCAACGGCATCGAAATCCGTTACTACAACATCATCTACGACCTCGTGGATGACGTGAAAAAAGCGATGTCCGGTCTGCTCGAGCCGACTTTGCGCGAGACCATGCTGGGCAACGCTCAGATCCTGGAGGTCTTCAAGGTTTCCAAGGTCGGCAATATCGCGGGCTGCCGGGTGACCGACGGCGCCGTCGAGCGCGGCGCCAATGTGCGGCTGATCCGCGACAACGTTGTGGTCCACGAAGGCAAGCTCTCGCAGCTCAAGCGCTTCAAGGACGACGTCAAGGAAGTGAACGCTGGCATGGAATGCGGCATGGCCTTCGAAAACTACCAGGACATGCGGCAAGGCGACGTCATTGAATGCTACCGGGTGGAGACGATCCAACGCTCGTTGTGAGTCCAAGTCTCACGCGGGTCGCTGAACGATCCATCTAACAACCGAACCAAGCACCCCTCATCCTTCGAGACGGGCGTTGACGCGCCCATCCTCAGGGTGAGGCGCATTGAGCAAACCTCATGCCGAGCAACCGCTTCAGGCGGCGTCTCGAAGGATGGGGCGGAAGGACGCAGAGAAAATGCGGCACAAACGTCATCGCGACGACGCGCCGGGCAGCGGCTCACAGCGCCAGTTGCGCGTCGGGGAACTAGTGCGGCACGCGCTCGCCGACATGCTGACGCGCGGCGATGTGCACGACGCCGTGCTCGAAAAACACATGATCACGATTCCGGAAGTGCGCATGAGCCCGGATCTCAGGCTCGCCACCATCTACATCATGCCCATGGGTGGGCGCGATGCTGACGCCGTGATCGGCGCGTTCGAGCGCAACAAGAAGTTCCTGCGCGGCGAGCTCGCCCACCGCGTCAATCTGAAGTTCGCGCCCGACATCCGCTTCCGCATCGATGAGCGGTTCGAGGAAGCCGAGCGCATCGAAAAGCTGCTGCATTCACCCGAGGTGGCGCGCGATTTGGAAAAGGACGACGAGTGAACCAGGACGAAGTCAAGGAACGCGAGCTCGCCGCGCAGGCGGACGCCGCGCAAGCGCCACGCGAAGGCGGCCATAAGCCGCGGGTGAAGAAGAAGCAGTTCAGGCGCGACAAGCGTGATGTTCACGGCTGGGTGGTGCTGGACAAGCCGGTCGGCATGACCTCGACCCACGCGGTGAGCATCATCAAGCGGCTGTTCTCCGCCAGGCGCTGCGGCCATGCCGGCACCCTCGATCCGCTCGCCTCCGGTGCGCTGCCGATCGCCATGGGGGAAGCCACCAAGACCGTCCCCTTCGTCATGGACGGCCACAAGCTCTACCGTTTCACCGCGCACTGGGGCGAGGAACGCGACACCGACGACGCCGAGGGTCGGGTCACCGAGACCAGCGATCGCCGGCCCACGGCCGACGAAATCCGCGCCCAACTCCCAGCCTTCATCGGAGCGATCCAGCAGGTGCCGCCGCGCTATTCGGCCATCAAGATCGAGGGCGAGCGGGCCTACGACCTCGCCCGCGACGGAGAGGTGGTGGAGCTGAAGGCCCGGCCGGTCGAAATCACCCGTCTGGAGGTGGTCGAGACCCCGGACGCCGACCACACCGTCCTGGAGGCCGAATGCGGCAAAGGCACCTATGTCCGGGCGCTCGCCCGCGATCTGGGCCGCATTTTGGGCTGTTTCGGCCATGTCAGCGCCCTGCGGCGGGAGGCCGTCGGGCCATTCGGGCCGGAAACCATGATTTTGCTGGAAGATTTGGAGGCTCTGTGTCATAGAGCCGCCGCTGGCGAGGGCAACCTCGCCGACGCGCTCATGCCCGTCGAGACCGCGCTGGACGACATCCCGGCGCTGGCCGTCAGTCGGGCGGACGCGGCAAGGCTTCACCGGGGCCAAGCCGTCTTGTTGCGCGGAAGGGACGCTCCCATCGTTCATGGGCCGGTCCATGTGACCGTCGAGGGCCAGCTGCTGGCGCTCGCCGAATTTGATCATGGCGAGATCGTCCCCAAGCGCGTGTTCAACTTGGCCGGCCTGGTAGGCCGGGCCCGGCCTGTCAAGAAAGGATGACCGATGTCGGTTACCCCCAGCCGTAAGGCTGAACTGATCAATAAATTCGCCAAGAAGCCCGGCGACACGGGCTCGCCCGAGGTGCAGATCGCGATCCTCACGGAACGCATCGCCAACCTGACCGAGCACTTCAAGGGCCACGCCAAGGACAACCATTCGCGCCGCGGCCTGCTCAAGATGGTTAGCCAGCGCCGTCAGTTGCTCGATTACCTCCGGCGCAACAACGAGGCCGGCTATAAGGGCCTGATTGAAGAACTCGGCATCCGCCGCTGATTTTGTAACCGCGCTGGGCGTACCGAGCCCGGCGCGTTTTCCTTGCAGCGCCAGTGACGCGTTCCGGCGCTGATTCGATCCGGCGGCGACATACGCCGCCGGCGACCGGCAAGGCCGATAAGGATCGGCTTTGCGTCAAGGCCAAGTTCGAAACGCCATGGCAGGATCGCCAGACGCTGTTGCAGGCCGCATTATTTTTCGTCCGCAATAGCCTCTAGCCATCTTGCTCATGGCTTTCGGAATTGAGCCGGAAACCATGAGAGAAAACCGAAATGTTCGATATTCACCGTGTTGAGCTCGATTGGGGCGGGCGCAAGCTCACCCTCGAGACCGGCAGAATGGCGCGCCAGGCTGACGGCGCCGTGCTCGCCACCTACGGCGAGACCACCGTGCTCGCCACCACCGTCGCGGCCAAGAACCCACGCGAAGGCGTCGACTTCCTGCCGCTCACCGTCGACTACCAGGAAAAGTACTACGCCGCAGGCCGCATTCCCGGCGGCTATTTCAAGCGCGAAGGCCGCCCTACCGAAAAGGAAACGCTGGTCTCGCGGCTCATCGACCGCCCGATCCGTCCGCTGTTCGCCGAAGGCTGGCGCTGTGAGACGCAGGTAATCGTCACCACGCTGTCGCACGATCTCGAAAACGATCCCGACATCCTGGCGCTGGTGGCATCGTCGGCGGCGCTGACACTGTCCGGCGCACCGTTCATGGGTCCGATCGGTGCTGCCCGCGTCGGCTTCATCAACAACGAATACGTGCTCAACCCGCAGCTCGACGAGATGACCGAGAGCGAGCTCGACCTCGTGGTCGCCGGCACCAGCGACGCTGTGCTGATGGTGGAATCGGAAGCCAAGGAGCTGTCCGAAGACATCATGCTGGGCGCGGTGATGTTCGGCCACCGGCATTTCCAGCCGGTGATCGAAGCGATCATCAAGCTCGCCGAGAAGGCCGCCAAGGAGCCGCGCGAACTGACGCTGCCCGAAAACGAAGCGCTGGAAAAGGAAATCCTCGGCTTGGTCGAACAGGACCTACGCAAGGCCTATTCGATCCCGCAGAAGATGGAGCGCCAGAACGCGGTCGCCGCCTGCAAAGAAAAGGTGATGGCCCATTACTTCCCCGAGGGTGCCGAGAACCCGGAATACGACAAGCAGCGCATCGGCAAGGTGTTCAAGGAGCTCGAAGCCAAGATCGTGCGCTGGAATGTCCTCGACACCAGCAAGCGCATCGACGGCCGCGACCTCTCCACGGTGCGTCCAATCGTCGCCGAAGTAGGCGTGCTGCCGCGCGCGCATGGCTCGGCGCTGTTCACCCGCGGCGAGACCCAGGCGCTGGTCGTGACCACGCTGGGCACCGCCGAGGACGAGCAATGGATCGATGCCTTGCAGGGCAGCTACAAGGAATCCTTCCTTCTGCACTATAACTTCCCGCCCTATTCGGTCGGCGAAACCGGCCGCATGGGCGGCACCAAGCGGCGTGAAATCGGCCATGGCAAGCTTGCCTGGCGCGCGATCCATCCGCTGCTGCCGACGCCGGCGGAATTCCCCTACACCATCCGCATCGTCTCCGAGATCACCGAGTCGAACGGCTCTTCGTCGATGGCGACGGTGTGCGGCTCCTCGCTGGCGCTGATGGATGCGGGCGTACCGCTGAAGCGGCCGACCGCCGGCATCGCCATGGGCTTGATCCTGGAAGGCGAGCGCTATGCGGTGCTCTCCGACATCCTCGGCGACGAGGACCATCTCGGCGACATGGACTTCAAGGTGGCCGGCACCGAGAGCGGCGTCACCTCGTTGCAGATGGATATCAAGATCGCCGGCATCACCGAGGAGATCATGAAGGTCGCCCTCGGCCAAGCGAAGGACGGCCGCCTGCACATCCTCGGTGAGATGGCCAAAGCCCTCACCGCGGCACGCGCCGAACTCGGCGAGCACGCGCCGCGCATCGAGATGTTCAAGATCCCGACCGACAAGATCCGCGAAGTGATCGGCACCGGCGGCAAGGTGATCCGCGAGATCGTCGAGAAGACCGGCGCCAAGATCAACATCGAGGACGACGGCTCGGTGAAGGTAGCTTCGGCCTCGGGCGAGGCGATCAAGGCGGCGATCAACTGGATCAAGTCGATCGCCTCCGATCCGGAGGTCGGCCATATCTACGAGGGCACGGTCGTCAAGGTGATGGACTTTGGCGCGTTCGTGAACTTCTTCGGTTCGCGCGACGGCCTCGTCCATATCAGCCAGCTCGCCCCGCGCCGGGTGAACAAGGTCACCGACGTGGTCAAGGAAGGCGACAAGGTGAAGGTGAAGCTGCTCGGCATGGACGAGCGCGGCAAGGTGCGCCTGTCCATGAAGGTCGTCGACCAGGATACTGGCGAGGACCTGGAAGCCAAGCAAAAGGCGGAAGACGAGGCGCAGGCCGCCGGCGGCGACGCCGCGGAGTAAACGTCAAAACACTCGCGGAAAAAGGCGGCCCTCGCGGCCGCCTTTTTTTATTGCGCGGCCTGTAACGCCTTTTTCGCATGTTCGGCTTCGCCCGGCGCCAGCGTCTCCTTCACGATCGCACCCAGCGCCGCGAAATCCTGCTTGCGCGGTGACGTGCACCGCCACGCCAAGCCGACCGTGCGCGCCGGTTGCGGATCGGCGAAGCGTATCAATTTGACCCGGTGGTCGCGCACCTCGGCATCGACCGCCACCTCCGGCAGCAGCGTCACCCCATAGCCATTCGCCACCATCTGCATCACGGTGGCGAGCGAGGTCGCCCCCAGACTTGTCGGCGCGTCGCGTTGCGGCGCCGCGCAGAACGCCAGTGCTTGGTCGCGCAGGCAATGGCCTTCTTCCAGCAGGATGAGCCGACGCTGGTCGACGTCCTCCACGTTCACCCGGCCCTGCGCCGGTAGCGCCTCACCCGCCGGAAGCGCGAGCAGGAACGGATCATCGAACAGAGTAAGTGTCTCCACGTCGGTGCCCTCCACCGGCAGCGCTAACATGATGCAGTCGAGGTCGCCGCGGGCGAGCTCTTCGATCAGATTCCTGGTCTGCGTCTCGCGCACTTCCAGCCGCAAGTGCGGATGCGCCGCCTGTAGCCGCGGCAGAATGCGCGGCAGCACATAAGGTGCAAGTGTCGGTATGATCCCGAGCCTGAGCTGGCCACTGAGCAAGTCACGGTGGCGGGCGAAATCGACCAGGTCACGGGTGGCGGTGAGGATCGCCTCGGCACGCGCCGCCACCTCGCCGCCGAGCTCGGTGAGCGCGATGTCGCCCGGCCGCCGCTCAACCAGCTCGGCGCCAATCTCGCGCTCCAGCTCGCGGATCTGCATCGAGAGCGCCGGCTGCGTTACGGCGCAGTCCGCCGCCGCCCGGCCGAAATGGCGATGGCGGGCGAGCGAGGCGAGATAGCGAAGCTGCCGTAAAGTAATCATAGTGATCAGATAATCTTATTGATAGACCAAATCAATACGATTGGACCTGATCGCAATTTTGAGCGATAATAGTTACAGATACAACCACGAAACCGTGGCGACCTGCCTTAGTTAGTCAATCAAGAATAAGGGGGAACGCCCGAGACAGCCGATAGACCAACTCTGACTACAACCCGCCGGCGATCCGATCGGCGACGAGCCACATTCAATTCGCACACAACAACGCGCAGAAAATTACAGACCACGATCGGAGAGAAAGATGGACGCAAAGACTGACGCGGGCCAATGCCCGTTCATGCAGCACACCAATGTTGGCGTGCAATCCAACCGCGACTGGTGGCCGAGCCAGCTGAACCTCAAGATGCTCCACCAGAACTCCGCCAAGTCCGATCCCATGGGCGAGGGGTTCAACTACGCCGAGGAGTTCAAGAAGCTCGACTACAAGGCGCTGAAGGCGGACCTCACCGCGCTGATGACGGATTCGCAGACGTGGTGGCCCGCGGACTTCGGCCACTACGGGCCGTTGTTCATCCGCATGGCGTGGCACAGCGCCGGCACCTATCGCATCGGCGACGGTCGCGGCGGCGGCGGACTAGGCCAGCAGCGCTTCGCACCGCTCAATAGCTGGCCGGACAACGTCAACCTCGACAAGGCGCGCCGGCTGCTGTGGCCGATCAAACAGAAGTACGGCAACAAGATCTCGTGGGCCGACCTGATGATCCTCGCCGGCAACGTTGGCCTCGAGTCGATGGGCTTCAAGACCTTCGGCTTCGCCGGCGGACGCGCCGACGTCTGGGAGCCGGACGAATACACTTACTGGGGCGCCGAGGACGAGTGGCTTGGCGACAAGCGCTACTCGGGTGACCGCGATCTCGAGAACCCCCTCGCCGCCGTGCAGATGGGCCTGATCTACGTCAACCCCGAAGGTCCGAACGGCAAGGCGGACCCGGTCGCTGCCGCCAAGGACATCCGCGAGACTTTCGCGCGCATGGCAATGAACGACGAGGAAACCGTTGCGCTCATCGCCGGCGGCCACACTTTCGGCAAAGCCCACGGCGCAGGCGATGCGTCGCTGGTCGGCCCGGAGCCGGAAGCCGCCGGTCTCGAAATGCAGGGCATGGGCTGGAAGAGCAGCTTCGGCAGCGGCATGGGCGATGACACCATCGGCGGCGGCCCGGAAGTGACCTGGACCACGACGCCAACAAAGTGGAGCAACAACTTCTTCGAGAACCTGTTCGGTTACGAATGGGAGCTCACGAAGAGCCCGGCCGGTGCGCAGCAGTGGGTCGCGAAGGACGCGCCGGAGTCGATCCCGTATGCGCAGGATAAGTCCAAGAAGCGCAAGCCGACCATGCTGACCACGGACCTCTCGCTACGCTTCGACCCAGAATACGCAAAGATCTCGAAACGCTTCTACGAGAACCCGGACCAGTTCGCGGATGCCTTTGCGCGCGCGTGGTTCAAACTGGTCCACCGCGACATGGGTCCGAAGTCGCGCTATCTCGGCCCGGAGGTTCCGGCCGAAGATTTGATCTGGCAGGATCCCGTCCCCGCCGTCGATCACAAGCTGATCGACGCCAAGGATATCGCCGCGCTCAAGGCCAAGATCCTGGCCTCGGGCCTGTCGATCTCGCAACTGGTCTCGACCGCGTGGGCCTCGGCGGCAACCTTCCGCGGCTCCGACAAGCGTGGCGGCGCGAACGGCGCCCGCATCCGTCTGGCGCCGCAGAAGGATTGGGAAGCCAACCGGCCTGCCGAACTAGCGAAGGTGCTGAAGGCCCTTGAAGGGATCCAGAAGGACTTCAATGGTTCGGCGTACGGCGGCAAGAAAGTGTCGCTGGCCGACCTCATCGTCCTCGGCGGCTGCGCGGCGATCGAAGAGGCGGCGAAGAAGGCCGGACAGAAAGTCGAGGTTCCCTTCGCACCGGGCCGCACCGACGCGACGCCGGAGCAGACCGATGTCGACTCCTTCGCCGTGCTCGAGCCGGTCGCGGACGGCTTCCGCAACTACCAGAAGGCCAAGTACGCCGTATCGTCGGAAGAGTTGCTGGTCGACAAGGCTCAGTTGCTGACTCTGACGGCACCGGAGATGACCGTGCTCATCGGCGGCATGCGCGTCCTGGGCGCGAACCATGGCGGCAGCAAGCACGGCGTATTCACCGACAAACCGGAGACGCTGACCAACGACTTCTTCGTGAACCTGCTCGACATGGGCACGGTGTGGAAGCCCACATCGGGCGACGCGGATGTGTTCGAAGGCAGCGACCGCAAGACCGGCAAGGCGAAGTGGACTGCCACGCGTGTCGACCTGGTCTTGGGCTCCAACGCCCAGCTGCGCGCGATTGCCGAGGTCTACGGCCAGAGCGACGCCCAAGCGAAGTTCGTGAAGGACTTCGCCGCGGCCTGGGCCAAGGTGATGAACGCAGATCGCTTCGATCTCGCCTGATCGCCGTTTACAGCAACGAAAAGCGAAACGGCCGGGG
>Ga0316583_10000256_pt1 | contig 14466 bp, 7 predicted proteins | sample J_170502JBrBrA_D_FD_204513 | JGI IMG/M metagenome (GOLD analysis project Ga0316583, IMG submission 204513) | Rhizosphere microbial communities from salt marsh grasses in Alabama, United States - J_170502JBrBrA | ecosystem: Host-associated > Plants > Roots > Rhizosphere | place: USA: Alabama... | reverse complement strand
AGGCCAAGGCCAAAGCCGACTCCGACGCCGAAGCCAAAGCTGAACAAGAAGCCAAAGCCAAAGCAGAAGCTGATGCCAAAGCCAAGGCCGAAGACGAAGCCAAAGCCAAGGCCGAAAAAGAGGCCAAAGCCAAAGCGGAAGCCGAGGCCAAGGCCAAAGCCGACGCCGAAGCCAAGGCCAAAGCCGACGCCGAAGCCAGAGCCAAGAAGGAAGCAGCAGAGGAAGCGATCCGAGAAAAGCGGGCGAAGGAACGGGAAGCGCTTGCGGCCGAGCATGCTGCTGCGCCTTCCGAGGTATCCATGACACCGGCCGCCCAGCAGAAATCGAAACTGGACAAGATGCTGGACCGGCTGAACAGAATACACAAAAGAGTCGCATAGCCTATTTAAAGACCGTCGATGAAAGACGTTGCTTGACGATAAGCTGAAATCAATCATCTGAAACAAAAAAATACGAGGAGGAACCTCTAATGGCGGAAGTAACAAAAGAAAAGGCCGCAAAGCCGCAAAAGATGGCGGATGCAATTACGGCCTCCATTGATCCTGCAACTCAAGAAATGATTGCCCGGGCTCAGAAACTGGGCGTTGAAACCGTATTTGACCGGGCCGTTACCATGAAGCCCTGCAATATCGGCATGCAAGGCACCTGCTGTAAAAACTGTGCCATGGGACCGTGCCGCCTGCCTTTGCCCAAGGCCGGGATTGAAGGCGAGGATACCCGAAAAGGGTTGTGCGGCGCTACTGCCAATACCATCGCGGCAAGGAACTTTGCCCGCATGGTGGCTGCCGGCGCATCGGCCCATTCTGATCACGGTCGGTCCGTGGCAGAGGTCTTTTTATCGGTGGCCCGAAAAGAGACCGAGGATTATAAGATTAAAGATCCGGGCAAACTAATCGCCATGGCGCCTCATCTAGGTGTTGCCACAACAATCGAAAAAGACGGCGAAGTTCTCGACCGGGATCTCGACGAAATTGCCCTTGAAGTGGCTGAAAAGGCGCTGGCGGAATGGGGTAAGTCCGAGGGTGAACTCGTGTACGCCAAAAGGGCACCACAGCCCCTGTATGAGCGCTGGAAAAAATTGGGAGTTGTTCCCCGGAACATCGACCGGGAAATCGTGGAAATCATGCACCGGACCCATATGGGTGTTGACCAGGATTATAAAAACCTGGTCAAACAATGCACCCGAGCTGCCCTGGCGGACGGCTGGGGCGGGAGCATGCTGGCCACGGATCTTCAGGATGTTATGTTCGGAGCACCGACTCCGTTGCAGTCTGAAGCCAACCTCGGTGTTTTGAAACAAGACCATGTCAATATTATTATTCACGGCCATGAGCCGATTTTGTCCGAGATGATCGTGGCGGCGGCCCAATCCAAAGAGATGATCGAGTATGCCAATTCCAAAGGCGCCAAAGGGATTCAACTGGGCGGCATCTGCTGTACGGGAAATGAAATTCTGCAGCGCCACGGTGTACCGCCGGCCGGAACATTTTTGCAGCAGGAGCTGGCCATTATTACCGGCGCCTGTGACGCCATGGTCGTGGATGTGCAGTGTATCTTCCAGAACCTGGCCAATGTGGCCAAGTGTTTTCATACCAAACTGATTACCACCCACCCCATTGCGAGGATGGAACAGGAGAATGTCCTTCATATCGAGTTTGACGAACACCATGCAATGGAAGATGCCAAGCGAATTGTCAAGATGGCCATCGACAATTTTGAAAACCGCGGGGCCGAAGTGATGATTCCCAAATACAAAGCGGTTCAGATTGCGGGATTCGGCGTGGAATCCATTGAGTATCATCTCGGCGGCACATTCCGTGGATCCTATTATACACTAAACGACAACATCATCAACGGCCGCATTCGAGGTGTTGCCGGTGTGGTGGGGTGTAATAATGCCCGGACCAAGCATAATGAGGCACACATCGCCATTGTAAAAGAATTGATCAAGAACGATGTGCTGGTTCTGACCACCGGTTGTAACGGGATTGCCTGTGCCATGGAAGGTTTGCTCACACCGGAAACGGCCCAGGTCTTCTGCGGTCCGGGATTGGCCGAAGTGTGCGAGACCGTAGGTATCCCTCCGGTCCTCCATCTGGGGTCCTGCGTGGACAACAGCCGGATTCTGCTGGCCGCCACCGAGGTGGTAAAAGCCGGCGGACTCGGTAACGACATTCAGGATCTGCCGGCAGCCGGAAGCGCACCCGAATGGATGAGTGAAAAGGCCATCAGCATCGGCCATTATTTTGTGACCTCCGGTGTTTACACGGTGTTTGGATATCATATGCCGCTGGACGGCGCACCGGTGCTTAAAGATTACCTGTACGAAGAGCTGGAAAAAGTATACGGTGGCATGTGGGACTGCGAACCGGATCCGATTAAGCACGCTCATAAAATGATTGCCCATATCGACAAAAAACGAAAAGCCCTCGGCATCGACAAGGCCAGGGAAAGAGTTCTCATGGACATGGCGGATCGCCGGGAAATGGAGGCTAAATAACAGCAAGCTTAACGATGTTGGATTTATTATCAGATTTGAAATAAATCCTCAACGAAGGAGGAATGTATGTCAAAACTAGTCGCATTTGCTGCCATTCAAGGCGGCTACAATGTTGTTTCGGAAGTTGAAGGGCTTTTGAGAAACGCCCTGGCAACTTATAATGCAGATACCAAGGTGGAATTTCCAAACACCGGTTACTATCTCCCGGTGATCTATTCGCTCCTTGGTCACAAGGTCGAAACCCTGGAAGATTTGCAAAAACCGATGAAGTTTGCCCGGGGGCTGCTTCCGCCCCATATCAAGCGGGTAAACCACCTGCCTTACCTGGGGCCCCTTCTGGATGCGGGCATGGCGGCCATTCTCGCCTATGAAATCCGGGAAGGGATCCGCAGCGTCACCGATCCTGACTTTTACTTTCCCCAGGAAGATCCGGATATCGAGGCCGGCAAAATCTGGCTGGGTCCGGCAGACGACGTGATCCTGAGAAAAAGAGGCGTTGAGTTCGTGGACGGCACGGCACCCGGTTTCGCAGCCATCGTCGGCGCATGCCCCACCCCGGAAATCGCCAAGATGATCGTTGAAGATTACCAGTTGAAAAATCTGTATATCTTCTGCGCTTCCGGGCACAACGGTACATCGGTCATCGATCAGTTGATGGAAGCCGGTGTTCAGATCGGATGGAGCACCCGGATCGTGCCCTTTGGGCCCGACATTTCCTCCGCCGTCTTTGCATTGGGTTTTGCCAACCGGGCAGCCATGGCATTCGGGGGCGTTCAGCCCGGAGACTACAAAAAGATTCTGCTGTATAACAAGAACAGAATTTTCGCCTTTGTCAATGCCTTCGGTGAAATCGGAACCCGCTGGGCATGTGCGGCGGCGGGATGCGTCAACTGGGGTTTTCCGACCCTGGCCGATACGGATGTGCCGGAAATTTTGCCCACCGGCATCTGTACCTACGAGCATGTCGTGCCCAATGTTCCCCACGATGAAATCTGCCAGAGATCGGTGGAAGTGCGCGGACTCAAGGTGCATGTTACAGAAATCGATATCCCGTTGTCTTTCGGTCCGGCATTCGAGGGCGAACGGGTCAGGGGAAAAGACCTGTATTCCCAGTGCGGCGGCGGTAAAACCCAGTGCACCGAACTGGTTAAGATGGCGGATATGAAAGCGATCGACGACGGCAAGGTGGACATTATCGGTCCTGATATTACCGATCTTAAAGAAGGTGAAACCTTTCCGCTGGGCATCTATATTCAGGTGGCCGGTCGTGAGATGCAGGAAGATTTCGAACCGATTCTCGAGCGCCAGATCCATCACCTGGTCAACTATATCCAGGGGATCATGCATATCGGGCAGCGGGATATTTCGTGGATCCGCGTGAGCAAGGCGGCCATGGAAAAAGGCTTCAGCCTGCGGCATATCGGCGTTGTTCTCCACGCCAAGTTTCACCAGGATTTTGAAAACATTCTGGATAAGGTGCAAGTTACCCTATACACCAAAAAAGCGGATGTGGACAAGCTGACCGAAAGGGCCAGAGCGGAATATAAACACCGGGACGAACGGGTGGAGAACATGACGGACGAAGCAGAGGAAATTTATTACTCCTGTACGCTTTGCCAGTCTTTTGCCCCCAACCACGTTTGTACGGTAAGTCCCGAAAGAACCGGTCTTTGCGGCGCTTACAACTGGATGGACTGCAAGGCATCCTTTGAAATCAATCCCACCGGCCCCAACCAGCCCATCGAGAAAGGAGAATGTCTCGATCCGAAGCTGGGCCAGTGGAAAGGGGTCAATGATTTCGTGTCCAAAGCGTCACGGGGCAACATTACCCATTACAACTTTTACTCTTTGGTACATGATCCCATGACCACCTGCGGGTGCTGCGAATGCATCGCGGCCATGCTGCCGGCCTGTAACGGTGTCATGACGGTGGGACGGGATTACATGGGAGAAACGCCCTGCGGCATGAAATTCACCACGCTGGCCGGTGTCATGGGCGGCGGACAATCTTCGCCGGGATTTGTGGGCCACTCCAAATTTAATATTACCCAGCGCAAGTTTATTGTCGGCGACGGCGGCCTGCTGCGGGTGGTCTGGATGCCCAAGGTCCTGAAAGAAGAGATCAAAGAACGTCTTATGAAAAGAGGTGAAGAACTGGGCGTTCCGGATCTGTATGACAAGATTGCCGACGAGACCGTCGGTACCACGGAAGAAGAGATTTTGCCCTTCCTCGAAAAAGTCGGGCACCCGGCCCTTTCGATGGAACCGCTGATTGGATAAAACGGGAACTTCAAAGGTTAAGGCGCATCATCCAGATGCGCCTTAAACCATTCTCATTGAATATCCAAACTTGAAACCTGTCTATTAGAATAAGGAGATAAAAATGGCATTAACCGGTATTCAGATTTTCAAACTACTGCCGAAGACCAACTGTAAGGAGTGCGGGGTTCCCACCTGCCTTGCCTTTGCCATGAACCTGGCATCCGGAAAGGCGGAACTCGATGCCTGCCCGTATGTATCCGACGAAGCAAAGGCACAGCTTGCCGAGGCGTCGGCGCCGCCGATCCGGCCGGTGGCATTGGGGGAAGGCGTTCGAAAAACCAAAGCCGGGGGTGAGACCGTTCTGTATCGTCATGAGAAAACCTTTTACAGCCCGACGCCCATCGGTGCCATGCTAGGCTCCGATATCGCAGCGGCCGATCTCGAAGCCAAGCTAAAGACATGGAATGCTTTTCAGTTCGAGCGGGTCGGCTTTAATCTAAGACCGGAATTGGTGGCATTGAAGGATGTCAACGGCGACAAGGACGCCTTTGCGGCGGCCGCGAAAACCATAGCGGAAACATCGGAATTCAACCTGGTCTTGATGTCGGAAGATGCAAATGTTATGGCCGCCGGCATTGAAGCCTGCAAATTCAAACGTCCGCTGATTTATGCCGCCACCGAAGGCAATATCGATGCCTTTGGCGCTCTGGCCAAAGACAACGACCTGCCATTGGCGGTCAAGGCCGATTCTGTGGAAGGTCTTGTACCGCTGACAACCAAGTTGACGGAAATGGGAGTCAAGGATCTGGTCGTCGATCCGGGATCCAGAGAGATCAAGCAAGCGTTTCAGGACCAGGTGGTCATCCGCCGCGAAGCGCTCAAGTCGTTGAACCGGGCACTTGGCTTTCCCACGATTACGTTCCCGTGTGAAATGGCATCGAACCTGGACATGGAAACGCTCATTGCCGCCATGTTTATCGCAAAGTACGGCGGCATCACGATTTTATCAGATTTTAGAGGTGGGAGTCTTTTCTCCCTGCTGGTTGAGCGGTTGAACATCTTTACGGATCCGCAGCGGCCCATGACCGTGACAGAGGGTATTTATGAAATCGGCGCCCCGAATGAAAACTCCCCGGTGCTGGTGACCACCAATTTCGCTTTGACCTATTTTATCGTATCCGGCGAAATTGAAGGAAGCAAGGTGCCGTCATGGCTGTTGATTAAGGACTCCGAAGGTCTGTCCGTGTTGACGGCCTGGGCGGCCGGAAAATTTTCAGGCGACGATGTGGGGATGTTTATCAAAAAATGCGGCATTGCGGATAAAATCAAGAACAAGGAAGTGATTATTCCCGGTTATGCAGCGGCCATTGTCGGCGATATGGAAGAAGAATTGCCGGATTGGACCATCACCGTGGGGCCGAGAGAAGCCGCTCACCTGCCGGCATTTCTTAAATCCAGATAAGGGATTAAAAAAAGCTTGTGGGATAGAATAAGATCCGTTATCTTCATCTTTGAAGTCAAGCATTTTTGGTTCACCTGACATGAGTCCTTCAAAGTTTGTTGTGTTGATGTTCAGTCGACAAACGACGAGTGACAAATAATACAGTGTGGCGGGGGGTCATGCCCCGGTAAAACATAAGGCGGTTGCCGATAGAGAAGGGAGGTTTTATGTTACTTATAGGTGAAAGTTTGAACGTCATATCAAGAAAGATCGGCAAGGCATTCAAGGAGCGTGATCCCAAGCCGATCCAGGAAGAAGCCCTTTTTCAAAAGAAAAAAGGGATGGATTATATTGACATCAACCTCGGTCCGGCCAAAAAAGACGGACATGAATTGATGCCATGGGTGGTTGAAGTGGTCCAGGAGGTCGTGGACGATGTGCCATTGGCTCTCGACACCTCCAATATTGACGCCATTGCAGCGGCGCTCCCCGTCTGCAAAATGACGCCCATTATCAATTCCATTATGTGCCGCCCGGAACGGTACGAGAAAATGATCCCACTGGCCGCGGAACATAATGCAGAATTTGTCGCGCTGATGTGGGGGCCCGAGGGCCTGCCGAGGGATGAAAATGAACGTGCGGCGCTGTGTGTAGAGCTGCTGTATGCCGCCAACGAAGCGGGAATTCCTAATGAAAAAATCTGGGTAGACGGCATCGTGACGCCGGTGAACATCCAGCAACCCCAGGCTATCAGCCTTATGGAATTTACCGGAATGATTCAGGATATCGCGCCTGGAGCCAGGACCACCTGCGGACTTTCAAATATTTCCAACGGACCCCCGGACCATTTGCGGCCGATTTTGAATCAGACATTTATGGTGATGCTCCAAAAATACGGTATGGAATCGGTCATCGCAGATCCCCTGGACGACCAGTTGATTTCCATTGCCAAGGGCGAACGCCAGGATATCGTGGATCTGATTTACGGTATTATGGACGGTAAAGACCCGGACATGGCCGGTCTTTCAAAAGAGATGCAGGACTATGCCAAAACCACCAATGTGATTCTCGGCAAATCCCTCTACTCTGATTCATGGCTACAATTGTAACCGTTATTTTTTAATAGACGTTAAAAAAGCCCTTCCTTTTGGAAGGGCTTTTTTATTGGAGATTGAAGATTGTCCATTGAAAATTAGGCGGAGGGATTTGATATCGATGGATTGAATTAGACTTGAAAATAGCGGGAATGTCTGGTATTTTTAATCATTAGTTTTTGAAGAAACCGCAATCATCAATCATACGGGTATTTATGATACAATCAAAAGCCCTTGAAGTGAATATCGCGAGCTATTCGGTGGATGTCGCCATAGACAAAAAATACGCCGTCTTACAAGAGGTGATGTCTAAATATTACGGTATCATGGAGGGGTTTAACACGTTCCTTAAGGAGTTATCGCACCCTTACCGGAATTGGCAGTTTATCGTACAGGAGGCCAGGGTTTACTCCCTTGATTATTTTCATCTTCTCAAAAGTCATCCCAAAGGTCCGGAAGCTGCAATACTGTTTGTCGATATTTTCACCCAGGCTATCGATTCGAACAGCAGCATTGACGTCAGATCGGATGCCATAGACAACTTTCTGCTATTTATCCAAAAAATCATCAAAGATTCCCAAGACGACTTTAAAAGATTCAAACCGATTGTTGATAGTGCCTTCGATCGTATCCGAAATTATCAGGGAGATGATTTTTTTCTATTTGTTAAAAGCTTTTATCAGTTAAGGAAGCTGGCCCGGACGCTCTTAAATTACTCAACCGAAATGATTCAAGATTGTAGATCGATCAATCGGCTGCTTATAAAATATTACGATTGCATATATGGCTACTGGCTGAGTGAAAAGGATCCATGGGCCTGGTTTAAAGACGAGGCGGACAGACTTAACCGCTCCGAGCATTTGAAAAAAGTTTTCGAATATATTTCCCATGACAAGATCAACCGTTACAAAGCCGAGCTTGAAAAAATCACATCCTCCGGCGCCATTACATCTTTTACGGTGTTAACAAAGCTGGTTGAGCTGACGGATTACAACCAACTCCTGGAGATCTACCGGGAAATTCCGCAACACCTTCTCAATGAAAGCCGCAACATCGATCAGGGGAATAAGTGGCGGCTTATTTTTCTTTTCCATATCATGAATATCTCGGGACTGGCCAGCATCCATGAAGAGACGCTAAGGGACATCAACCGAACCTTGAGCTGGCTCATTGCCCATGAAAGCAATATGAATATCGGGAATTTGATCCATAAAACCTTTTCCATCCTAAAGAACCAAACCCGTGAATATCCGGCTACGGCATTGAACTGCATTTTAAATATGGGAAAAGGCGTATACAAGACCGATGACAGCGATCTCGTAAAATTTTTTATCGAATATGTCATTGATCTTGGGTTTCAGTCGCCGAATATCAGCGGGGTCGGAAATGACTGGCAAATAAAAGTCAACCCGGCTCACATCCTCAATATCCGAACCTGGCTCGAATTGATCGAACTCAATCCCATGTGGTCTACCCGCTTGATTTCATATTTGATTATTCACCTTTCCATCTGCGGCGTATTCATAAAGGATATCGACCTTTTCCCGCGGGATGTTACCCGTCTCCTAAACAGCGGCATCGGACCGGTCTATAACCTGGCCAAACAACTTTGCAGGCTTTTTCCGGTGTACTTTAATGATATCGGAGCGGAAGGAAAACTCAGAGATAGCTCGACAAAAATTGATGAAACATGTCGTAGAAGGGATCTCTTGATCCATTTTTTAAGAAAACAGAGCCATGTGGAAAGCAGCAATCGCATCATCGAATTGATGAAAGCCACCCTTAACTTCTGGGCAACAAAAAACAAAGTGCCGCTGCAGCCCTACGTGCCGCCCAATCTATACGAAGAGATCGATACGAACGGACCGTATATCGACGGCGTTCACAAGGTCATGCTGAACCTTAAAGAAAAAGGCGTTTCATTGCCGGACGATTTTATCACCCTTTCAGAAGAGGAGATAAAGAACCTGTTTAAGGGAGTTCAGGGTGTGGACGAGCAAGATCTTGAGCGGGTGGACGCCGCTATAACCTTTTACAAACTATTAAACCAGAAATACAACCTCAGTTTTATCGAGATGGACAATTATCTGGCCCAGCTCAGAACCGAAGCGTTTCCGGACCTGGAAAGGTTGCAGCGCGCTCTCGAAACATCCGATCTGAACAAGAAGATTTATAATTTGCTTGAATATCTGGAGGAACTGAAAGAAATCATTCTCTCTGAAAAGACCTATGAAATCAAAGAGGACATCTATAAAAAGCGGCATATTACCATCGATATCCCTTCCATGTACGGCAGTTACCGGGAGATGAAATTCGATGCGCTCGGGTTGGCCTTTCGAATCGAATCTTTGGTTAATGTTCTTTTTGAAGAACTGGTAGACAGAATTGATCTCAGTCTGATTACAAAGGCCACGTTCTTTCAGATCTACGACCGGTTGAAACTCTTTTACAAGGCATTAAAACTTGACGGCATTCCGTCAACGGAAATTGAACGCCAACTGGACATGCTGGCCCATTCCCTCGAAGCCAGAGGGTTTACGTTTACACAGTATCTCGATATTTTTAAAGGCTTCTCTCAGGCGGTAAGAAATATTATCAACGACTATTTTAACAATATCCATGAAGAAAACCTGAACCAGATTTTAAAGCAGATACCAGTGGCGGAGATCTTGACGAAATACCTGCCAAGGGGCAATGCTATTGATCATGAAAAGCTGAAGCACAGGGTGTCCGAGATTTTTTTCAGGGAACGAATCGCCTTTTCTCTGAGCCTTCAACAACTGGATCTCTTTTTGAGCCGAATTCTGAACACGTTGTTTCAACAGTCGAATCGACTCCCCAAAGACAAACTCCATCAACTTCTTCTTTACGATCCCGAGCGGGCAATGACGCCGATTGACGATGTGCCGAAGCGGGTTTCCGGCATCATTTATCTGGGAAACAAAGGTTTGAATCTTATCAAGCTCAAACGTTTCGGAATGCCGATCCCTCCGGGGTTTATCATTACCACGGAAGCGTTTCGATGCAGAGAGATCATCGACAATTACACACCGGCCGAACAAAATTTTAAGGATCAAATTCTTCGACAGATATCACGCATTGAAAACACCACGGGTAAAAAGGTCGGGGATCCGGCTAATCCATTGCTGTTTTCCGTTCGAAGCGGGTCGGTTATCTCACAACCCGGAATGATGGATACGTTTCTTAATGTCGGGATCAACGAAAATATTGCAGCAGGCATTGCAAAACGCACCGGAAATGCCTGGTTTGCTTGGGACAGTTACCGGCGTTTTCTGCAATGTTATGGTATGGCCTTTGGTATGGAGAGGGATGATTTCGATGCGATCATCAGTGAGTTGAAGCGAAGGGCGGGCATTCAATTCAAAAGAGACTTCAAAGGGTTGCAGATGCGAAAAGTGGCAATGACATACAAAGGCATCATCAACGATGCAGGTATCGATGTCATCGAGGACCCTTTTGAACAGCTTTATGTTACCATAAAAAAAGTGTTTGGCTCATGGGAATCTTCAAAGGCGAAAACCTACCGCAAAATTATGGGCATCTCCGACGACTGGGGGACGGCCGCTACCGTCCAGGAAATGGTGTACGGCAATATTTCACAACAATCCGGTACCGGCGTTTTTTTTACACACAACCCCAGATGGTCGGAAGACAGTTTGCGATTGTGGGGAGACTTTACCATAGGGAATCAGGGAGAAGATGTGGCTTCAGGGCTTGTAAGTACCCTGCCCATTTCGATCATTCAGCAGGATGTCGAGATGAGAGAGACCGACTTCACCCTCGAGTCGCATTTCCCGGGGATTTACACGGCATTGAAGAATTGGGCCAATGAACTGATTCACATTAAAGAGTGGAGTCCCCAGGAAATCGAGTTTACCTTTGAAAGTCCAAATGCTCAAGATTTATATATGCTTCAGTGTCGGGATATGACCATTCGTGAAAGAAAAAAAGTTCTTACCTTTGACCTGGCGGATCTTAGGAAACATACATTGCTGGGTCACGGCATCGCGGTCAGCGGCGGCGCCATGAGCGGGCGGATCGTTTTTGATCTGGAAGAAATTGATCGATGGCGGGCCGAAGAACCGGGGACCTCTTTAATTCTGGTAAGGGGAGATACCGTACCGGATGACATCCGTGAAATTTATGCCGCCGACGGCCTTTTAACGGCGCGTGGCGGGGTAACCTCTCATGCAGCGGTAGTGGCGCATCGGCTGGGAAAGACCTGTATCGTGGGCTGCGGCAACCTCGTCTGTAATGAAAAAGAGAAAATCTGCCGATTTAACGAAATCGAATTTAAATCCGGTGATTATTTGAGCATTGACGGAAGAGAAGGATCGATTTATCAAAATTTAGTACAGGTTAAAGAAACCTGATCAGTTGCCATCATTAATCTCAATGGGGAATCAGTCATGGACACCGAAAAACAAAACGGATTGAAGCTCGGCGTAAATGGATTTGGCAGAATCGGCAAACTGACGCTCTGGCATCATGTGGGCCGGAAATATTTTAGTGAGATTGTCGTCAATGTCGGTCGAATGGTGGGCACATCCCTTGAGGATCTCGCGCATTATACGGAGCGGGATTCAACGTATGGATTACTCCATGGCTTTTTGTACGGTGAAAAAGCGACCTCTTTGATTGAAGATCTGGACGAAGACGCCGGAACGATGACCATTGACGGCGTCAAAGTTCGATTCTTGAGATCGTCGAGAAACCCGGCGGAATTAAACTGGAGAGGATATGGTGTAAAACTGGTGGTCGAAACAACAGGAAAATTTCTCGATCCGAACCTTTCGCACGATCATCCTCAAGGGGCCGTTCGGGGTCATTTGGAAGCCGGCGCCGAGAAAGTGATTGTTTCGGCACCCTTTAAAATCAAAGATAAAGGAAAATCCATACCGGCCGATGCGGTGACCACGGTCATGGGAATCAATGATAATGTGTTCGATCCCAGAAAACATAAAATCATTTCCAATGCGTCTTGTACCACCACTTGTCTGGCGCATATGATAAAACCCCTTTTGAATGCGTTCGGCGCCAAAAAAATTCTATCGGCCTCCATGGCAACGGTTCATGCGGCAACAGGCTCCCAGCAGGTCCTGGACAGGCTGCCGAAATCCGGCGCCACCGATCTTCGGAAAAACCGGAGCATTATGAATAATATCATTTTAACCACCACCGGCGCCGCCAATGCACTGCGACTGGTTATACCGGAAATGGCGGAAATCGGATTTATCGCAGAGTCCGTAAGAATCCCCATTTCTTCGGGATCTCTCATCATACTGGTGCTGAATTTGCAGGAGGAATTGTCGGGAGAACCGATCAGCAGGGAGCTGCTCAACGACATATATCGCCAGGCAGCATCCGACGACCTCAAGGGATATCTGCATTATACCGATAAGCAGAACGTGTCGGGTGATATTATCGGAATACCGAGGGCCGCGACCATTATCGAAGGGCATGAAACCCACACCCGCACCGCCGAACAGGTCATCGATCTGGAAACGGTGCCGAGACTCGAGAAAGAAATTTTACGTTCAATTAAGGATGTCGTCCTCCGAATACCGATCACCCAGGCCGTTGTCTATGGCTGGTATGATAATGAGCACGGCAGTTATGTCAATATGCTCGGCGACAGAACGGTCTCCATTGCCGAATTTATGTAACTTTGGTTTTAAAGTGCTTCTATTCGCAACTCGCTGATTGGATGTTTTATGCGGGGTATCCCCGCAACCACTTTTCCACCCGGAGGTTATGACAATGCAATAAAAGTGTAGTATTTCCTCCCCTGCTATTTTTTACCCATCCGAATTTTAGAATCCTTTTGTTTCTTATTACTAAGAAGCCTATTCATTATGATTTTTCCTTGACAAAACATGGATGTGCAGGTAAAAAACCGGCGTTTATCCTAATTTTTTTGACCTTAGACCGCATCAAAAAATCATCAATCACGGCTTGACGGAGTCTTTATGAGTACATCGGATGGTCCTGCAAAAAAAACGATAAAGGATGCCGCCCATGAGACGGCGGTAGAGCCAGACACAGAGGGAAAAATACAAAAACAGGATAAAGGTTCCGGGGGTAGCATTATTCTGTTTTTTATTTTCGGGGTGTTCGCCAGTCTTATTTTAGGATGGATCATTTTTCCGAAGCTTCTCTATGTAAAGAAAAAACAACCCATCGACTTTAACCATGCGTTTCATATCACCCAAGTGGACAATGGATGTGAAAGCTGTCATTTTTTTCGCGAGGACGGAACCTTTTCAGGGGTACCGAAATTGGACCAGTGCATCGACTGTCATGAAGAGATTCAAGGCGTTGATCGCAATGAAATTAAATTTGTCGAGGATTACGTCTCCAAATACAGGCAAGTTCCGTGGTTGATATATTCCAAACAGCCGAATTGTGTGTTTTTTTCCCATGCCGCTCATATCAAGGGGGCCCGCATGGACTGTGTCACCTGTCATGGTCATATCGGAGAGTCCACAAGTTTGAAGGTATATGAACAAAACCGGATTACCGGATACAGTCGGGATATCTGGGGGAAAAATATTGCGGGGTTTAAAAAGAATCCCTGGGACCGGATGAAGATGGACGATTGCGCCGAATGCCACCAAAGAGACGCAGCCGACATCGAAAAAACCAATATCAAGTCGCCGGAACATCGTTATATTGATAATATTATCAAGGTGTTTTCACCGTCGTCATTATCTCTTGAAAAAGGCGACAGTGTCCAGACCCAAAAAGATGCATGTTTTGTATGCCATAAATAATCGCGTGTATTTGAATGAATGATATATCGGTAAATATATACAGATGCGAAGAGGTAGCCTAGATGAAGATTGGCAGAAGAGAATTCTTGTCGTTTGTAATTGGCGGGGCTGCAGGAACAGCTCTCTCACCGCTGCCATGGAAGTTGATGGATGACAGTTCGATATGGACCCAAATGTGGCCGTGGACGCCGGTCCCTGAAAACGGTGAAGCCAGTTACGTCAATTCAGTATGCACCCTTTGTCCGGGTCGTTGCGGAATAACGGTTCGAAAAATAGACGACCGGGCCGTTAAAATTGAAGGCATGAAAAAGTACCCTGTCAATGACGGCGGCCTTTGCCTTCTCGGCCTCTCCGGCCTTCAGCTTCTTTACGGTC
>Ga0316583_10000255_pt1 | contig 14479 bp, 7 predicted proteins | sample J_170502JBrBrA_D_FD_204513 | JGI IMG/M metagenome (GOLD analysis project Ga0316583, IMG submission 204513) | Rhizosphere microbial communities from salt marsh grasses in Alabama, United States - J_170502JBrBrA | ecosystem: Host-associated > Plants > Roots > Rhizosphere | place: USA: Alabama... | reverse complement strand
CGGCGTCCTCGAGGGTGAAGCCGGACTTCAAGAGCCGGCGCACGTCCCTCAGCAGCCTGACGACCGGAATGCCCAGCAGGGTCGCCACGACGGCGTCCAGAATCAGGACGCCCGCCGCGGCCGGCCCCTCGCTGAGCAACATCGTCACCATCGCCGGCACGGCGAAGAGCAGCCCGAGGAGGCACCATGCCGCGGCGGTCTCCAGCTCCCGGTTCTGCTTGATGAACACGCGCAGTGAGACGGGGAGCTCCCGTTCGATCTGGCCCTCCGGCCCCAGCGCCTCGGCCAACGCGTCGGCCCCGGAGAAGCGGCGCTCGGGCTCCTTGCGCAGGCAGCGGTCTATGGCGGCGGCGATGTGGGCCTGCACCTGGGGCGCCACGGACAGGAGCGGCGGCGGCGGCCGGGTGACGTGCTGTGCGAGGATCGCGGCGGGCGTGGGACCCGTGAATGGAACCTGTCCCGACAGGGCGTAGAAGCCCACGCACCCGAGACTGTACAGGTCGCTGCGAGCATCGACCTCCCCCCCGGCGGCCTGCTCCGGGCTCATGAACTCGGCGGTGCCGAGCAGCTCACCCCCCTCCGGGTTCGCCGCCTCCACCAGGGCCGCGATGCCGAAGTCCGCCACCAGGGCCCGGCCGGAGCCTTCCTCGAGAAGGATGTTGTCCGGCTTCACGTCGCGGTGGACGACGCCGTGCAGCTGCGCGTGGGCCAGCGCCCACGCCACCTCCCGAAGGACTCGCGCGGCATCGCTGTTGGAGAGCGGTCCGCGCGTCCGTATCCTCTCGCCCAGGCTCTCGCCCGGCACGTACGCCATGGCGAAGAAGACGAATCCATCGGCCTCGTCCACCGTATGGATGGGCACGATGTTCGGATGCGAGAGGCGGGCGGCGGTGCGAGCCTCCCGGAGGAAGCGCTCCCTCAGGCCTGGTCGCGCCGCCAGATCGGGGGGAAGGAGCTTGAGGGCCACCATGCGGTCCAGCGCGACTTCGCGGGCCAGGAAGACGATCCCCATCCCCCCGCGGCCGAGCTCGCGCTCGATGGAATACCGTCCCGCCAAAGCCTTCTGGAAGGTCAGGAACTCGCCGGAGGGGCGTGCTGGTCCGCTTGTCATGGCACCGGGAGAATGCCCTGGCGGCGCCGATCCCCGCAAGGCAGCTTGTACGCAGCGAGTGGGTGGAGAGCCCCCGGACTGGACATCGAGGCCTTTAGGAGCCCTTTTTCCCGGATGACCCCACCCGCCTCGAGACCACCTGGACCCCATTCGCCCCGAAAGGGACCATGATCCGGACGCTCATCCTGGGTACGCTTCTCGGGCTCTTCTCGGGCGTGGTTCCGGGCCCGTTCACGGCGCTCATCGCCGTCACTTCCCTCCGCCACGGCTTCTGGGCCGGTCTCCGCATCGCCCTGGTCCCGCTGGTGTCGGAGACATCGGTGATGGCGCTCACCGCGCTTCTGCTGTCCCAGCTTCCCAGCGAAGCGCTCCGGTGGATGGGGATCGTCGGCGGCGTGTTCATTCTGTTCCTCGGCGCGCGCACGTGGCGAGAGGCCGCAGACCACCCGAACCAGGAGCCCCACGTCAGCTCCCGTCAGCGCGCCCTCGAGGGCATGATGCTGGCGGTCCTGTCTCCGGCGCCCTGGGTGTTCTGGCTCCTGGTGGGCTCTCCCCTCTTCCTCAGCTCCTACCACCAGGGCTGGGGGCATGCCGCCGCGTTCCTCGGCTCCTTCCTGTTCGTGTTCGTCGGCATCTACGTCGGCGTCGCCCGGGCGGCGTCCCTGGGGCACAAGCGCCTCCCCCTGCACTGGTACCGCCGCGTGATGGTGGGCGCCGCCGTGGCCCTGCTTCTCGCCGGCGTCGTACTGGTGTGGCAGTCCTGGATCGGCAACTTCCACCGGATGGTCCGGGGTTCGGAGGGTATCCGCAGGATGATGCAGGACACGCTCCTCCAGTAACCGGACGGCCGCCGCGGTCGCGGGATGCGAAGTCCCGCGACCGTTACGGTCTCGTCACCCGCCTCCGCCCCCGTCCCCGGAACCCCTCCGAAGCGCACCGGTACGACCTCCACCGACCCAACCAGATGGAGGCGAACATGTCGAAGAAGATCCTGATGCTCGTCGGCGACTTCGTGGAGGACTACGAGGTCATGGTCCCGTTCCAGGCGCTTCAGGCAGTGGGACACACGGTCCACGCGGTCTGTCCCGGGAAGAAGTCCGGCGAGACGGTGCGCACGGCCATCCACGACTTCGAGGGCGACCAGACGTACAGCGAGAAGCGGGGCCACAACTTCGCCCTGAACGCAGCCTTCTCCGAGGTCGACCCCAAGGCCTACGACGCCCTGTGCATCGCGGGGGGGCGGGCTCCCGAGTACCTCCGCCTGAACGAGACCCTGCTCGACGCCGTGCGCCACTTCTTCGCCGAGGGCAAGCCGGTGGCCGCCATCTGCCACGGACCGCAGATCCTGGCGGCGGCGGGGGTCCTGAAGGGCCGGAAGGTCACGGCGTACCCCGCCGTGGGACCCGAGGTGACCCTGGCGGGCGCCGAGTTCCAGGACATCCCGGTGGATCAGGCCGTCACCGACGGGAACCTGGTGACGGCTCCGGCATGGCCCGCCCATCCGGCGTGGATCTCACAGTTCCTCGCGGTCCTCGGCACGAAGATCGTGGAGGAGGACATGGCCACCGCTGCGTCGTAACGCCGCGGCGCCTCTCCCGACTTCCGACGGGGGCCTGGCCGCGCGGACAGGCCCCCGAGGCGGTCAGCTCCCCGTGGGCGGCGTCTCCTTGTCCCAGACGAACCTGTGGAAGAAGTCGCCGATGTCCCCGAACACCTTCAGCCACCTGGAGTGGATGAGCAGCTCGTGGGTCTCGTCGGGCATGACGGTGAGCTCGTAGTAGACGTGGTGCGCCCGCAGCAGGTCCACGAGGCCGATCATCTGCGAGAAGTTCACGTTCCGGTCGTCGTCACCCTGCTCCAGGAAGACCGGCGACGTCCACGTATCCACGTGCGCCGCGGCCGACGACTGGAACGACACGGCCGTGCTGTCCAGCGAGTTGCCGTAGAGGTGCACGCCGGCCAGGTCGGCGCCGGCCCTGAAGATGTCCGAGTTCCGCGCCAGCGCCTCGGACGTGAGCAGGCCGCCGTAGGAGAGTCCCCAGATGCCGATGCGCGTCGAGTCCACGTCGGCACGTGACTGCAGATAATGCGCGCCGGCCAGCACGTCCTGGTACTCGGAGTTTCCCCGGGCGTTGGTGTCGCGGGCGCGCCGGAAGCTCATGCCGTACCCGATGCCGCCCCTGTAGTTGATGGAGAGCACCACGTACCCCTGGCTCTGCAGCCACTGGTTGAAGGCGTAGGCCCAGTGGTAGAACTGCATGTAGTGGTACGCGGGGAGCATCTGCCGGACGGGACCGCCGTGAACGAATATGATCGCCGGACGCTTCTCGCCGGGCCGGATGTCCTTGGGCAGGAAGAGCTGGTCGTGGATCTCGGTGCCGTCGGCCGCCTTGGTGATGACGATCTGCGGCACCACGTGCGCCGCCTGCGGGAAGCTCGCGGGCAGCACCGGGAAGACGATCTTCGGCGCGCCGCCGCTCGCCGGAACCAGCGCCACCGAGGCGGGCTGCCTCGCGTTGAAGTAGAGGACCGCCACCTGCCTCCCCGAGGCCACGGGCTGCGGGTACGTCTCCACGCCGTCTCCCTGGGAGATCCGCCGCGGCGTGCCGCCTGAGGTGGGCACGGCCCAGATGTGGCGCCGCTCGATGTCCTGGGCGTTGGTGCAGTAGTAGAGGGTGCCACCGTCGGGAGAGAAGCTCACCGACGTCCGGTCCTCGATGAGGCCGTCCGTGGTGGTGAGCATCACCGGGTCGGGAGACGGCTTCGTGAGGCCGATGGAGAAGTAGCGCTCGTACTCGTCGCGGGGCGGCAGCATCGGGAACACGATGTTGCCCCCCTCCCACCGGATGCCGTTCATGCCCGCGAACTCCCGGTCGCCGGGCTGATTGTGCCAGACCTCCTTCGCCGTGCCGTCCGCGACGTCGGCCACCATGAGCGACAGCGTGTATCCGCCGGAGAACGTGGCGTTGAAGAGACCCGCCTCCGCGGAGTTGTTGCTCTGCGTGGTGTCGCGGGCGCCGCCTCCCCGCCCGCCCCTGCCGAACCCGCGGAAGCGGAAGCCGAAGCCGGAGCGGCAGCCCGAGAAGGGACCGCCCCTGCCCCGGCCGAAGAACGAGGGCGTCGACGCCGACTGGGGCCGGTAGGCGTGTCCCGACGGGTTCCCGATGCCGCCCCCGCCCTGTTGCGCCTGCTCCCCGAACGGGACGCCGGGGCGGCGCAGGAACGCGATCCGCTTGCCGTCCGGTGACCACACGGGATCACCGTCGCAGTCCACGCCGGGGGCCATGTACTCCACCGACCGCGTGGACAGCCGATAGACCATGATGAGGGCGTGGTTCTCGCGCTCGCTGGTCCACGCGAACATGGAGCCGTCGGGGGACCACACCGGCTGGGTCTGCCGGCCCCACTGCCTGAGGAACGGCTTCAGGCCCAGGTCCATGGAGTCGGGCTTCGCGTGACCGTCGAGGCGGCTCCGGTAGATCTGGTCGTCCTTCACGTACAGCACCGACGAGCCGTCCGGCGACAGCACCGGGTTCGCGCCCTCCGCCACCCGCCACGCGGGACCTCCGGAGGATCGCACCGCCCAGATCGCTCGTTGCTGGCCCTCCGGTGTGTGCTCCGGATTCGCGATCCAGCCCTCACGGTTGGGAGCCGAGCCCCGCACGAACACGATCATGGAGCCGTCGTCGGAGATGGAGACGTCGGTGAGCTCGATGCCGTTGTCTTCCATGAACTCGGTGAGCCGCCTGGGCTTGAAGTCCGGTCCGGCCGCGGTGTAGACGTTGCGCTTGCCCTCCTCGTAGGCCATCCACGCGATGCGGTCGGTGTGGCGGGCCGAGGCCAGGTCCAGCGGAGAGGCCGGGCTGAGGAAGTCCCGGATCGAGGGTCCGGATTGGGCCCGGAGGGCCGGCGAGAAGGCCGCCGGAGCCACGAGCAGGGCGGCGGCGAGGAGGAGCGAAGGCGACGGACGCGAGACGGCTCGGAAGTCGAACATGGGACAACCCCACCCGGGAAGAGGGCGACGGCTCTTCATGAACCGGGGCATGGTACGACGTGTGTAGCGGGCCGTCCACCGGGGGGAAGCCTCGGCTTCCTTGCCGCCTCCCTCAGGGCCCCGCCGGCCGGGGGCATGGGCGATCTCCCGGAGGGCGGCACCGAGCGGTCCGGCGCGCGTCTGAAGTGCGCGGCGCCTCCGGTCAGCTCGGGCTCAGCTTCCCGGCTTCACCCAGACCTGGTTGCCGCGGTCGACATCGGGGAAGAGCGCGTCGGGATCGATCTCCACCCGTACGACCTCCGGACGAGCGGCCACGTGCACCACGTCCCGGCGCGCGCCCGTCAGCCAGACCTGCACCGGAACGTTCACGCGCTGCACCGACCCGTCGGCGCGGGTCACCGCCAGGAGCACGGGCATGGGGGCCATGCCCTGGTCCTCTATGGTGATGGCCGTCGAGTCGCCCCGGGTGTCCACGCTTCCGATGGCCTGGTCCAGGGACCATCCGTGATAGAACCACGTGTTCCAGAACCACGACAGGTCGCGGCCGGGCACCGCCGCGCCAGCGGTGGTCGCGTCGTCCATGGCGTTGAAGAAGTCCTCGGGATAGGGGTGGCGTCCGATCCACCGCTTCCCGTACTCGCGGTACGCCCGGTGGAACGTCTCCTCCCCCAGGATGCCGCGGAGGGCGGCCAGCACCTGGGCGGTCTTGTCGTAGTACATCACGAAGTACAGCGACTGCGGGAACTCGTTGCCGGGGCGCATGAGGCCCATGTCCCGGCCCTGGCGCGCCGCGGCCAGGTACAGGCTGCGTTGGCCGGGCTCGGAGTCGTTGGCACGGCCTCCCTTCCGGGGTTCGCCGTACAGGACGCGCATGCCCTGCGCCACGTCGAACTGCGTGAAGCCCTCGTCCATCCAGGGGTACCGGGTCTCGTTGGACCCCACCTGCATGGGGAACCACATGTGACCGGTCTCGTGCATGAGGTCGCCGGCCAGAGACAGCGTATCCGCCCATGGCTGCATGAGCGTCATCATGGGGTATTCCATGCCGCCGCCGTTCAGCACGCCCTCCATGGACGTCATCTTCGGCCACGGATACGGCCACAGGTACGCCGACAGTTGCTCGATGGCGTCCCGGGTGAAGCGCGCGCCGCCGATCCGCCAGGCCGCCGCCGGCGCGCTCAGCCGGAAGAAGCTGTTGATGGCCACGGTGTCGCGGTGGCCTTCGTCGCCCACGAGAGCGCGCGTCGCGTCCCACGCGTACCGGTCGCTGGTGCCCCAGGCGAAGTCGCGGACGTTCGGCGCAACGAAGTGCCAGGTCGCCGTCGGCCCCGAGCCCGCGAACGCCCCGGCGGCGCCTGCCCCCGGCGTCAGGACCCGCACCACGCGGCCGGTCCTGTGCGCCACCCTCAGCGAGTCCAGCGCCCGGGGCGAGAGCACCTCCGAGGCGTTCACCAGCCTACCCGTGCCGTCCACCACCCATCCGTGGGGCACGGTGATGCGCACGTCGTAGTCGGCGGGGTCCATGTAGAACTCCGCCTCCAACAGGTAGGGGTCGGCCACCCACCCGTTCACGTCGTCGTACACCGCGATCTCCGGATACCAGTAGCCCATGAACCAGACGTGGCCGTCGTGGCCTTCGCGCCCGTCGGAGGGTGCCGGAGCCGGGGCATACGACCACGCCATGTCCAGGCGCGTGCTGTCGCCGGGAACGAGGGGCCGCTCCAGCGCGATCCACATCACGGTGCTCTGCACCGAGTAGCGTCCGGCGTGCGGCGCCCCCGGAGGCGACTCCGTGACGGAGAGCGACGGGTTCTCCGGCGGCTCCGCGGTGTATGCGCGACCGTCCACCACCACGCGGCTCAACGCGATCCCCCCGGTGATGGGCACCGCCGAGTTCCGGGGGCTCCCCTTGGCGAAGACGTTCTGACGCAGATGCACCGCGAGCCGGCGGAGCGTGTCCGGCGAGAAGTTCCGGTACACGACATCCTCGCTCCCCGAGACCCTTCCGGCCGCCGGGTCGAGGCGCACGTCGATGTCGTACCGGGGGTGCTGCACCCAGGCCTTCGGGCCGGGGCGGCCCGTGCGCGTCCGCGTTCCGCGCTGCACCGCCCGGGTGAACGCGGCGCTCTCGTACAGGGGCCCGGGGAGGGGTCGGCCCCCGGCGCGCACCGCCGCGGCCGGATCCACGGCGGTGGAGGGAAGCGTCTGGGCGCAGACCGAACGCTGTCCGGCGGCGAAGGCGAGGCCCACGAGAAACAACATCATCCCAGCGGACGACGCGCGCGCGGCGCATGACGGGCGCCCGGCGGACGACCCGCGTCCCGACGCCGACCCGCGTCCCGACGCCGACCCGCATCCCCGCGCCGACGCGCGCCCCGCGCCGCCGGCCACGGGCACCTCGGAGGACCCGGACATGCTCAGTTCGCTCCCCTCTCCCTTCCGGCCTTCTTCTCCTTCGGAGGCAGCGTCAGGTCGTCGAAGTTCATGAGGGCGTTGAAGACCATGTTGAACTCGTGGTGGTTCTGCCACCGGTACACCGGGTTCGTGGCGTACATGATCACGCGCCCCTTGCCCACCGGCACGTCCACGATGGCCGGGCGGTTCCTGATCTGGTCGGCGCCGCGCATGAGCCCGCTGAGCACCGCCTTCTCGCCGCCCACGTACTTCATGAGCACCTCGTCGTCCTGCTCGTTCCGGGGCACCTGGAGCAGGGGACCGTTGTCGTACTTCACAGGCACGAAGGTCTTCGTGTAGCCGTAGAAGATCGGGCTCTCGGGCCGCAGGATCTCCGCCTGCACGATGGGGCGGGGAGCGTAGAAGCCCCGGGACGGGCGGCTGGCGTTGACGTCCCGCACCAGGCCGAAGTCCGCCGGGAACGAGCTGGACCCTCCCATCGTGATGAGCAGGCCGCCCGCGTCGACGAACTTCTGGAGCTCCAGGACGCCCTCGATGCCCATTCCGCCGGTGATGTCCGACGAGGACCCGTACATGCCCAGGTTCTTGAAGCTGTCCGTCCTCGTGTACGCGATGGGCTCCTTTTGTGGCGCCAGGCCCATGACCAGGCTCTTGCTGCCGCGACCCTGGGTGGGAATGACGATGACGTCGTAGTCGGCCTTCAGGTTCCCCTGCCTCACCCGCTCCTTGAAGATGAGGTCGTAGGGGATCTGGAACTTGTCGAAGGCGTAGCGCACCCAGCCCACGTCCTGCGTGCTCCCCCACGTGCTGAACATCGCGACGCGCGGCACGTTCAGGTCGTGGGTGGGAACGTCGGGCGCCTTCGACAGGCCCACCGCCGTGAGGCCGAGCTCCTTCACCGCCGTCCGGATGCGGTCGGCGGCCCCGGCGGCCGGGACGAGGAACGACCCCGCCGGCATCTCCAGGTCGCCGGCCTTGAAGGGCTTGTCGGCCGCCTTAATGTCCAGGTCCTTCAGGCGGTCCCGCAGCGTGATCATGTTCTCGGAGCCGAAGTGAGCGACGGCGAAGAAGGCCGGGGACCGGTCCCCGGTCACGGTGCCGTCGAGGGTCACGCTGTCCACCGGGGTCACCGGAACGTCGAGGAGCGCCTTGTCGTCGATGGAGTCCACCTCGCAACCCAGCATCAGGCCCATGGTCCAGCCGCTGTCGTCGTACGTCTGCTCGCTCTGGTTCGGGTAGTCGTTCTGGAGCCGAAGCAGGATGTGCGCCAATCGGCCGTACGGCTGGTTCCGCTTGATGACGTACGAGCCCGCCGGGAAGGTGTCGGAGCCCAGCGTGATCTTCTTCTCGGCGCGGCCCACCTCGATGCCCTGCATGCGCAGCAGGTTCACCAGGAGCGCCACCCGCGTCATGTCGCGCTGGCCGGCGGGGATCACGTATCCGTGCGGGGTCTCGTTCTCACCGTTCTGGATGGAATGGAGCGACTTCTTGTAGAAGTTCTGCAGGATCACCTTCGGGAACTGCGAGGTGAGCTGGAGACCCAGGAGCACCGCGGTCTCCGAGTAGTTCGTGTTGTTGCGCATGGACCACGTGACCGTGTCGTACGGCGGGAAGGGCCGGTACCACTCCCGGGACGTCTGGCTCCGGTTCAGCGTGCGCTTCATGGTGGTGGCGCCCCCGTTCCCGAAGATCTCGTACATCCGCATCATGCCGTTGTGGTTGTACGACATCGAGCCCAGATAGCCCGGCGACCACGCGTCCATGAAGCCGTGGGTCCAGACGCCCGGCATGCCGTACTTGGTCATCTGGGCCATCTCGTAGTTCGAGTACCAGGGCAGCTCCCCGAAGAGGATGGGATCGTAGTCCGGGTTCTGGGGATCCTGCCCGCTGTAGTCGTACAGGAACGGGATGGACTCGTGCAGGTCGTGCATGATGGGAGGATGCCAGTGCAGGTACCATCTCAGCAGGTTCTGCATGGTCTTCATGGCGAAGTTGATGTCCCGGTTGTTGTCGTGGTACACGTACTTGCCCCAGTACGGGGGACCGGGGATGCGGTCGCTCTGGGAGGTGTCGTTCACCAGGTAGCGGTAGTACCAGTCGATGTAGCGGTCCCGGCCGTCGGGCTCCGCCACCGGCGTGAGCGACACGATGACGTTGTCACGGATCTTCTCGATGAGCGGCGAGTTCTCGGTGGCGAGGCGGTAGGCCAGCTCCATGAGCATCTCCGGCGGCCCGGTCTCCGAGCTGTGCAGCCCGCCCATGATGTGGTACATGGGCTTGCCGTCGGCGATGACCTTGTCGATCTGCTCCTCGGAGAGGCCCCGGGGGTCCGCCAGCTTGGCCAGATCCTCCCGATACCGCTCCAGGTGGGCGATGGACTCCGCCGAGCCCACGAACACGTCCACCGTCTCGCGACCCTCGTCGGTGGTGCCGGTGGAGATCACCTTCACCCGCGGTGAGGCCGCGGCCAGCGCCCGGTAGTACTTCAGGATGTCGGCGTAGTAGGTGAGCTTTTTCGGCGCCCCGATGTAGTAGCCCAGCACGTCCTTCGGCGAGGGCACCCCCGCCACCTTCGGTAGATGGTCCACCAGCGGGCTGAGAAACTCCGGGTGGGTGGTCCACTCCCTCGCCAGCCTGGCGAAGGCGGTGTCCTCGCGCTGGGTGGGGCTCCGGGTCTCCAGCACGGACTCCTGCGCCGCGGCGTGGGATCCCAGGAAACCGACGCAGAGCGTGAGGACGGGAAGGCACCACGTGAGGCGCCACCGGGGGACGCGAGAGGCAGGCATCGCTCGCCGCTCCTGTTGATGCGGTGTGGAATTGAGAGCGGGACGGTAGGCGCGCCGGGAGATCCGGGCAAGCGGGAAGCTCGGCAGAGCCACGGTGCCCGTCTCCGGACGACACCTCCGGGTTGCTTCGACTCGCCCCCCCGGTCTACCGTGACCAGGCGCACCGCGATGCGTCCGACATTCCCTCCCCTGCCCGTGGCCCCCCATGCTGCCGCTTCTGCTCGCCGCCATCGCCTCGCTCGTTAATGCCCCCCCGGCCCCCGGCGCACCCCCCTCCTTCCGCGTCCTCGAGTGGAACGTGTCGGACAGCGCCTGGATCCGGCACCGCGCCGCCTCCCGGGCAGTGCTCCGTTCCGCGGATCCGGACATCGTGGTGCTCGTCCAGGTCTCCGGCGGGACGGGAGTGCGGGGCGTCCGGGAGATGCTGGCGGGGCTTCGGAACCCGGCGGATACCACCTGGTTCGTGACCTCCCGCGTGCAGGGCGACTATGAGCACACGGTCATCGCCAGCCGGTACCCGGTGCGCGCGCTGTCGGAATTCGACAGGGTTGCCTATCCCGACACGGGACGAGCCGTGGCGCGGGCGACGCCGATGCCGGGCGAGACGGTGCCGCAGCGAGACACGGTCGATCTGGCCCGAACGAACGGCGCACTGGTTCGGGTGGCGGACCGGTGGCTTCTGGTCGTGGGCCTGCACCTCACCTGTTGCGGCACCCGGGACGACTGGCGGGAGGCGCGCCGCCGCCTGGCGGCCACGGCCGTGCGTGACCGGACGCGTGCGGCGATGGCCCGCACGCGCCCCGCCGGCGTGGTGATGGCTGGAGACATGAACCTCGTAGGCGGGCGAGCCCCCCTCGACACCCTGCTCGCCACCATCGCCGCACCACCCCTGGGACCGCTACGCCGTGCCCCCGCCGTGCACTTCGACGGATGGACGGACTGGACCTGGGACGGGCGCGGGACGCCGTTCAACGCCGGTCGGCTCGACAACATCGTCTATTCGACGGGGACCTTGGATCTCCTCCGGGCACGGGTCTGGGACACCGAGTCGATGGACGCGGACACTCTGCGGGCCTATGGACTGATGCCCGAGACGTCCAGGACCATCGGCCGGCATCGACCGGTGGTCGTGGACCTCCGCTTCAGCTCTTGAGGGAAGCCGCCGACTCACGTGGACGGCGAAACGACGTCAGCGCCTGAGATGGCACGTTGCTCTTCCGTGGAGGAAAGGCTGCACCTTCAAGTCACCGAGAGGTCGCGGCGCCGGGTGATTCGCGTCCTTGCCGTGGGGCGAGCCCCTGTCTACCCTCACTTGAAGCCCCCCAAGGGCGGGTAGACCTCGTAGAAGGAGGGTGTGGGATGTGGATTCGGGGAAGTAACGTGGAGATTGTGCGCGGGAAGGAGCAGAGCCGGAAGAACAAGAAGAACAAGAGAAGAACTCGGTGGCTCGTCGGCGCCACGGCGTGCGCGCTGAGCCTCGCCACCACCGCCGCGGGACCCACGGCGGCATCGACGACCGGAGCGGATCGCGGAGCGGGCCGGGCCCCGGGGGTCGCGGCCCCCGGGAACGTGCTGCGCGCGACTCTCGACAACGGTATGCGCGTGGTGATCGTCAAGAACTCCCTCGCCCCGGTGGTGACCACGATGGTGAACTACCTCGTGGGCTCCAACGAAGTCCCGGCGGGGTTCCCCGGCATGGCCCACGCCCAGGAGCACATGATGTTCCGGGGGAGCCCGGGCCTCTCGGCGGATCAGCTGGCGGAGATCTCCGCCTCCATCGGCGGCTCGTTCAACGCCGACACGCAGAACACGGTCACCCAGTACTTCTTCTCCGCGCCGGCCGAGGACCTGCGCCTCGCGCTCCACATCGAGGCGATCCGCATGCGCGCCGTGGACGACAGCGAAGCGCTCTGGGACAAGGAGCGCGGCGCCATCGAGCAGGAGGTGGCTTCGGACAACTCGAACCCGTTCTACAAGTTCCAGGAGAGGATGCTGGCGGCCCTCTACAAGGGCACGCCCCTTGCGAACTCGGGGCTGGGGACGCGTCCCTCGTTCGACTCCACCACGGCCTCGATGCTCAAGAAGTTCTACGACACGTGGTACGCCCCCAACAACGCCGTCCTGGTCGTCGTGGGCGACGTGGATCCCAACGCCGCGCTGGGGATGGTGAAGGACCTCTTCGGCGACATTCCGTCGAAGAAGCTCCCCGCCCGGCCCGCGGTGAACCTCCAGCCGGTGCAGGCGGAGGCGGACACCATCCCCTCCGACTTCCCGTTCGGCGTGGCCGCCATCGCCATGCGCATGCCCGGCACCAGCGATCCGGACTACGCCGCGGCCCAGGTGATGGCGGACGTCCTCAGCAGCCAGCGCGGGAGCCTCTACGCCCTCGTGCCCAGCGGCAAGGCGCTCTTCGCCCAGTTCGCCCTCCAGTCGCAGCCGCAGGCCGGCCTGGGCCTCGCCCTCGTAGGGTACCCGAAGGGCGGCGACGCCGGAGCGCTCGTGGCCCAGGTGAGGCAGATCCTCTCGAACGATCTGGCCAAGGGCTTTCCCCCGGACCTCGTGGCGGCGGCGCAGCGGCGCGAGCTCGCCCAGGCGGAGATGCAGAAGAACTCGGTGTCGGGGCTGGCCTTCGCTTGGTCCGACGCCGTGGCTGTGGAGGGCCGGCAGTCGCCCGACGAGGACATCCAGGCGATCCAGGCCGTGACCCCCGAAGCCGTGGCACGGGTCGCGCGGAAGTACCTGACCCTCGACCACGCCATCACCGCCATCCTGCCGCCCGAGCCGTCGGGAAAGCCCACCTCCAGGAGCTCCTTCGGCGGCCGTGAGTCCTTCGCGTCCAAGAACGTCAAGCCGGTGCCCCTGCCCACGTGGGCGTCCGAGGCGCTGAGCCGCCTCTCGGTCCCCACCTCCACGGTGCACCCCCTCGTCGATACGCTCTCCAACGGCATCAGGCTCATCGTGCAGCCCGAGTCGGTGAGCAAGACCGTGAGCGTCTACGGTCAGATCCAGAGCCGGGCGGACATCCAGGAGCCCAAGGGACAGGAGGGTGCGGCCGGTGTGCTCGGGCGGCTCTTCAGCTTCGGCACCACCACCCGGAACCGTCTCCAGTACCAGGCGGCGCTGGACTCCATCGCGGCGAACGAGTCCGCCGGGACGGGCTTCTACCTCGACGTTCTCGCCGACCACTTCGAGAAGGGTGTGGAGCTGCTGGCGGACAACGAGCTGCACCCGGCGCTGCCGGAGTCCGCCTTCCGGACGATGCAGCACCAGCAGGCCGCCCTCATGGCGGGGCAGCTCCAGAGCCCGGCCTATCTGGCCGGCCGCGCTCAGGACCAGGCCCTCTTCCCGGCGAGTGACCCGACGCTCCGCCAGACCACGCCGGCCACGATCTCCGGGCTCACCCTGCAGCAGGTCAAGGACTACTACGCCCGCGTCTTCCGCCCGGACATGACCACCATCGTGGTCATCGGCGACGTCACCCCCACGCGGGCGCGCTCGGTCATCGAGAAGTACTTCGGCGGATGGAAGGCCTCCGGGCCCAGGCCGGATATCGACCTGCCCGCTGTCCCGGCCAACAAGCCGTCCACGGCGACGGTGCCGGACAAGAGCCGCGTGCAGGATGCCGTGACGCTGGCAGAGACCCTCGACCTCAACCGGTTCGACCCGTCCTACTACGCGCTCCGCCTCGGCAACGAGGTGCTGGGCGGCGGCTTCTACGCCAGCAAGCTGGGGCAGGATCTGCGGGAGTCCACCGGACTGGTATACAGCGTGGGCTCGTCGGTGAACGCGGGTAAGACGCGCACGATCTACTCGGTGGACTACGCCTGCGATCCGGACAACGTCTCCAAGGCCCGCACCCTGGTGGTGAAAGACCTGAAGGAGATGCAGACGGCGCCGGTGGACTCGACGCGTCTGACGCAGGCCAAGGCGATCCTGCTGCGCCAGATCCCGCTCGGCGAGTCGAGCGTGGCGAGCATCGCCTACAATTGGCTCGGCCTCGCGGGTCTCGGCCTGCCCCTGGACGAGCCCACCATCGCCGCGCGGCACTATCTGCGGCTCACGGCGAAGGACGTCCAGGCGGCGTTCGCGAAGTACCTGCGGCCCGAGGGGTTCGTGGAGGTCGTGCAGGGGCCGAACCCGGGATGAGGGCCTACCGGGGGACGGCGGCCGGCT
>Ga0316583_10000254_pt1 | contig 14512 bp, 15 predicted proteins | sample J_170502JBrBrA_D_FD_204513 | JGI IMG/M metagenome (GOLD analysis project Ga0316583, IMG submission 204513) | Rhizosphere microbial communities from salt marsh grasses in Alabama, United States - J_170502JBrBrA | ecosystem: Host-associated > Plants > Roots > Rhizosphere | place: USA: Alabama... | reverse complement strand
CGGCTCAGCCAATTAGGGGCTTTGGAGACCTGTACTTTCGAAACATTTTTAGCGGAAGGGATAGGTCTCACAGAAGCCAAACAGCGCAATCTCAGGCTGGCTTATGATATTGCCCAGGCCTATGCACGAGAGCCTAAGGGCTGGCTCACTTTCCAAGGGGGATATGGCTGCGGTAAGACGCACCTCGCGGCAGCTATCGCCAATCACCGTTTGAACCTTGGCCAAGCCGTGCTCTTCATCAACACGCCTGATCTTCTGGATCATCTGCGCGGTGCTTTTGCCCCTAATTCAGAGACCAGTTACGATGACCGCTTCGAGCAGGTACGCAATGCGCCACTGCTCGTTCTGGATGATTTCGGGGCGCAGAGCAGGACACCCTGGGCGCAGGAAAAGCTGTACCAGATATTTAATCATCGCTACAACGAACGTTTACCAACGGTGATAACGACCAATGAAAAGCTGGAGGCGATCGACGAGCGCATCCTTTCACGTCTTCAGGATAGAACCATATCGACCGTCATCGGTATTGTCGCATCTGATTTTCGCAGCGGCTTAGACCAGACCCAATCTGACCTTTCTTCGCTTCATCTTCATGCTGATAAAACTTTCGAATCCTTTGATTTTCGGGAGAACGAATTGCCGCGGAGAGAGGCTGATAACCTGCGTACTGCTTATGAAAACGCACGCGGCTTTGCCGAAGAACCTCGCGACTGGCTTGTATTTAACAGCACCGGGTATGGAAACGGTAAAACACACCTTGCCGCGGCAATCGCCAATTATGTCGAGAAGATTGGTGAACCCGTCCTGTTTGTTGTCGTCCCTGATTTCCTCGATTACCTGCGCTCAACATTTAATCCTAACTCGAGCGCACGCCTGGACAGGAGATTCGACGAGGTGAAAAAAGCGCCTTTGCTCATTCTGGATGATCTGGGTACCGAAAGTGCAACCAAGTGGGCACGGGAAAAGCTCTACCAGCTATTGAACCACCGCTACAATGCGCGCTTGGCAACTGTCATAACATCTGCAATATCTATTGAAGAATTAGATCCTAAGCTGGCCTCGCGCATGCTTGACGGGAGGCGCTGCACGTTCTTTATTATCGAGGCACCCAGTTATCGTGGGAGATTTCAAAAGAAGGGGCGCAAGCGTTAGAGAATAGAGTTTTGAGATAGAGAGCGAATCAATCCGCAACCCATCAGGGACTGACCAGAATTCGGCCGCATCCGGTACAGGTTACTCGTTCCCCGCGTTCGACCTGCAGCGCTTTACTGGCCGATACTGTCACATGACATCCGGTGCAGGCATTGTTCACAAAAAGGACAACAGCGAGACCATTAGCGCGTTTGCGGATCGCCTCGTACTGTTTCAAAGCCGCGGGATCAATGCGGTTCTTTTGCGCCTCGCGCTCGGCCATTAACCCATGCAGCGCGATTGCCAGCTCATTTTGTTCCGCTTTTAGCAAATCCTGAGACTCTTCCCAGGTTGTTTCAACCTCGCTCAACTGTTCCTTCGCGCTGTTCAATTCAGCTTGCGCGTCTTCGAGCATAATCATTGCATCGAGAACTTCATCTTCAAGCGCGCTGCGGCGACGGCCGAGTGCTTCCACTTCGTGGTGCAGATCTTCCAATTCCTTGGGATTGGTCACCTGCCCGGAATAGAGACGTGTCTCCGAACGTTTAGCCTTATCGTTGACACTGCCAAGCTCTAGATTCAGGTCGGTCTGCGTTGTCGTCCAAATGCTGACTTCCTCAGAGGCCGAGGCGAAACGTTCGCGAGCCGCAAGCAGCTCTTCCGTTTCACGCTGCAGCTGCAAGACTTCGGAAAGCCGCCGCTTCTTCTGAGTTATCTCTGTATCATACTGCTGCAACCGGTATAGTAACTGAACCTGACCCATGATTTAAGCCCCTGGTTTGCGGATAGGCGAATTGTAACACAGTTGAAAGTTCGGGGTATAATCCGACCCGATATGTCCACAAACTGGTTTTCTTTGGCTGAACAGCCATATACGGATGAAGACGCAGCCTGGGACGATTTTGTAGCCAACCACCCCCACGGAAGTATTTTACAAACGACCAATTGGGCACGGCTGAAGAATCGCTTCGGATGGTCGTCGGAACGAGTGTGGTTGAAACGAGATGGCGCTCTGGCTGCCGGCGCCCAGATACTTTATCGTTCCGCACTTTTGGGAATTTTCAAGATTGGTTATCTCCCTCATGCTCCTTTAGTGGATTGGGATGATGATGAACAAATCGAAGTTTTATTACACCAGATTGACGAATCAGCGTACAAGAATGGCGCTGGGTTCGTCAAAATGGAGCCGCTGCTGTGGCAAGATGAGATCACGGCCGAACGCTGGCAGGAGATCTGTCAAAAAAACGACTTGATCATGACCGGGGATACGATCCAGCCGCCGCGCACAATTATGATTGATATTCAACCTTCCGAAGAGGAAATCCTGGCAGCAATGAAATCCAAAACGCGCTACAACATCCGCCTCTCGGCACGCAAAGACGTGATCGTTCGTGAAGGGACAGGGGAAGACCTGAAAGCCTTTGGCGATCTCATGCAAACCACCGGGCAGCGCGATGGTTTCGGCACCCATTCTCCCGAATATTACGCGGCTATGTACAGCCTGTTTGCTCCGCAGAACGCGGCGCTCCTGATTGCAGAATTTGAGGGAAAACCCCTCGCAGCAGCGATGATTACCGCCCTGGGCGACACGGCCGTTTACCTCTATGGGGCCTCAAGTAACGAAGAACGGAACCGCATGCCGGCTTACGCCATACAGTGGGCGGCCATCCGTTGGGCCAGGGAACGCGGCTGCACGCAGTATGATATGTGGGGTGTTCCTGATATAGACCAGGATGAATTGGAAGCGGGATTTACGGAACACACAGATGGATTGTGGCCGGTTTATCGCGCCAAACGCGGCTATGGCGGGCGCGTGCAGCGAACCGTCGGAGCAGTCGACCGGGTTTACAACGGCCGTCTTTATGGATTATACAACTGGTATCGCAATCGCAGGCGTTAAGGCGCAGGAAAACGGATAATATCGAGCGATTATGAGCCCATCTGAACCAATTTTCCGCGCCTCTACGTTCAAAGAAGAGAAATCGGAGGTTGCCTGGAATCAAGCTCTGGTGGGCCAACCCTACGCGCACGCCCTGCAAAGTTGGGTGTGGGGCGATTTTAAATCACGTTGGGGTTGGACGGCGCAGCGGTTGACTCTGACCATTGCCGAAGGCAGTTGGGAGCCCCTGGGAGCCGCCCAGGTGCTTAAAAGACGCCTGCCTCGTCTCCCATACTCTATCCTCTATGTACCTAAAGGCCCGGCATTAGATTACACGGATCAAGGCTTGCGCTTAAAGTTTTTGGAAGAACTGGAAAAACTGGCCAGGCGAGAGAAAGCAATCCTGATCAAAATCGATCCTGAAGTTGTCAGCTACTGGGGAGTGGAAAAGGAAAGAAAGTCCCCCGTAGGAGAAAAGTTAACCCAGGAATTACAAAGCCGCGGCTGGTTGTATTCAGCAGAACAAATTCAATTTCCCAACACGGTAATTATAGATTTGATGCGATCTGAAGAGGATCTCCTGGCGTCGATGAAATCAAAAACACGCTATAACATTCGCCTGGCCGGACGCAAAGGGATCACTGTACGCCAGGGTACGGCGGATGATCTCAACTTTATCGCCAAAATGTATCAGGAAACGGCCGATCGCGATGCATTCGCTATCCGGCCACGTGACTATTATTTGGATGCCTGGCGCTCTTTTTACAATGCGGGCATGGCCATGCCTTTGCTGGCCGAGTACGAGGGTGAACCCGTCGCCGCTGTTCTATTAATTCGTTTCGGTGACCGCGTCACTTATATGTATGGCGCATCGACCAACCGTGAACGCCAACGCATGCCGAATTATTTATTACAATGGGAAGCAATCCGCTGGGCAAAAGCACAGGGCTGTAAAATTTACGATTTCTGGGGAGCGCCAACCCGTTTCGAAGAAGACGACCCCTTATGGGGCGTCTGGCGCTTTAAGGACGGCTTTCAGGGGGATGTGGTCTGGCATATCGGCGCCTGGGACTTCCCGGCACGGCCGTTTTGGTATAATGCCTACGCGCGGCTGCTGCCCCGCTACATAGCGTTTCTTCGCTCACGAAATTCAGAAACTTCAGAGGTCTAATCGACAAGTAACAGCGAAGCAATCAGGCAAAAACCTTGAGGTTTACGCACCAGGCGTATCAAAATCATTGTTGAAAATAACCGCAAAGGTTCATAAGAGGATATTTTTATGAGCAGATCAATTGTCATTCTTGAAGGAGACCAAACCGGGCAGGAACTGTTAGAAGAGTCGCTGCGCGTACTGGATGAAAGCGTCATCGGCTATCCTCTTGAGTTCGTTCGCTTTGATTTGAGTCTCGAAAATAGACGACGAACGCAGAACGAGATCGTTTATGAAGCGGGACGCGCTTTACGCAATTATCAAGTCGGTCTTAAAGCGGCAACCATCACACCGGAAGAAAAAGGGGATGTCGGCAGCCCCAACCGCATCTTACGCGAGGAAATGGATGCCGAGATCATCCTGCGCACGGGGCGGCGCATACCCGGCGTTCGGCCCGCGGGCGGCGTTTATTCGCCGATCAGCATTGTACGCATGGCCCGCGGCGGCGCTTACGGAGCTAAAGAATGGCGCGAAGGCAGCGAGGGCAGCCTCGATGAGGTCACTTACCGCACCGAATGTATCTCGCGCCGTCTCTGCCGCGATGTGGCTGAATTTGCTTTCCAACATGCCCGGCGAACCAATGCCAAGGTATTCGGCGGCCCTAAGTTCACGGTCAGTCCGGTATACGAAGGCATGCTCAAAGAGGAACTGGACGCCGCGGCAGCCCGCTATCCTGATGTGCGTTACGATCCGCAGCTCATTGATGCCACCTTCGCCCTCCTCTTGACTTCCGCAGGCGATGCCATGGTCATTCCTTCTTTGAACAGGGATGGCGATTTGCTTTCGGACATGGTGCTGCAAATGTTTGGCTCGATCGCCGGCTCGGAATCCATGGTTATCTCAGTCGACGATCGCGGTGAATCTGTGGACTGCTTGATGGCCGAGGCCCCTCATGGCACAGCTCCCGCACTCGAAGGACGCAATGTAGCCAATCCCATGGGCATGATTTTGGCAGCAGCGGGATTGTTGTCCTACATGAAGGAAGAGGAGCTAAAATTAGCCAGCCGCGCCATTTATGAATCAACCCTGGAAGCAGTCAACGACGGCTTCCGGACATCTGACCTCGGAGGTGCGGCCCACACGGACGAATTCACCAATGAGATAATTCGCCGCATACGGTCAAAATTGGAAATTTGGTCGACGTTGGTTTAGTGAAGTGTTTCAGTATCTCAGTTTTTCAGTTTTTCAGAACTCCAACCTTATTTATCTGACTAACTGACCAACTGATCAACTGATAAACTTCCAAAAGGAGCTACATAACATGGACCTTCAACTGGTATCTATTGAAAAACCGGAAACTATTAACTTTATCCTGGGACAGTCTCATTTTATTAAGACCGTGGAGGATATTCATGAGGCGCTGGTGACGGCCGTTCCGGGGATCAAGTTCGGACTGGCTTTTTGCGAGGCCTCCGGGAAATGCCTGGTGCGCTACACGGGAACGGATTCGGACATGATCACCCTGGCACAAGAAAATGCCCAGGCGATTGGCGCCGGTCACAGCTTTATTCTCTTCCTGGCCGACGGCTTTTTCCCCGTCAATGTCCTCAAGGCCGTGCAAGGAGTAGTGGAGGTCTGCGGCATTTTCTGCGCCACGGCAAATCCCACACAAGTAATCGTCGCCGAAAGTGCTCAGGGCCGAGGTATTTTAGGCGTGATTGACGGTTTCTCACCGAAGGGTATTGAAGGGGAAGAAGATATCGCCTGGCGAAAAGGATTCCTCCGTCAAATCGGTTACAAGCTGTAATAAAAGCGGCTGTTAATAATCAGGCCTCACTGACGGGCGGTGATCGGTATTTTAGCCAAGTATTACCAATTACCAGTCTACTGCGGACGCAGGGTCAGCAGCGTGATTTCCGGGGGAGCCAGCAGACGAACACGCGGCGCGCTTAAACCCTCAAGTCCTACACCTGCGCTCACATAGAGATCCGTCTGCCCGGCCTGGTAATGGCCCATGACATAGTCACGGCCGAGATCGGAACTGGTTAACAGCGGGCCGATGACGGGCACTCGCACCTGTCCCCCATGCGTGTGGCCGCAAAGATAAAGATCGATACCCAGTTCAACAGCCTGGGGCATCAACTCTGGAGAATGATAAAGCAGGACCTCGGGCACAGATTGCGGCGCGCCGGCAGCCAGTTCTGCAAGCCGCTGCGCATCCTGTTCGATATTATGGGTGCAGTCCAGACCCAGCAGCGTCAGGCGACGGCTGTCCGGCCACTGCACTTCAAACCTTTGATCACGAAGTAATGTGATCGGCAGCTCCTCAAAAAGGGGTTCAATCAACTCCCACAAATCCACCGTCGGCGTCCCCAGCACGGCATAGACCCCTTGTGGCGCACTCAACAGGGATAAGAATTGCTGAGCCTGAAAATAAGCCTCGGGATCGAGATTAAAACTCAGGTTAAGATAATCCCCCGTGATGAGAATAATGTCCGGCTGCTGTTCATCCATGTAATCAAGAATCATTTCCTCGCGCAAAGAAAAACGTTCAATATGCAGATCGCTAATATGCAATATGCGCATCGGTTTCCAATCCGGGGGGATTTTTACGGAGGTTACATTTAAATGGGTCAAGTTAAGCGAGGCCGGTTCAACGTGCGCTCCCCAAATTAACAGCACGCTGGCAAGCAGTTGGACGGCCAGAAACATGCCAAAAGCCCAGGTTTGCGGCAGCCAGAAAGATAAAATGCCTATTCCGACAGCGGCTAGAGTTCGCGGCAGCGCCAGAGGGAAAAACTGCGCCTTCCAGGAACCAAATGAAATCCGGCGCGGCGGAAGGAAGGATAGAATGACGATATCGCCCAGGAAGAATAAGCCTAATAGGACAGCGATGCCAACGGCCGTTTCTGAATCGCCCTGCGGAAAGTACCAAAATAAACCGGCTAATAAGCCCAACAGGAGTGCCAGAAGCAGGATTTGCCACGCCGGCCACCTGACGGGGGCATTGAGGGTCACCATGACCTTGTGCAGCCGGCCCCTGGCCAGACGATCACGCGGTCCGGAATAAATCAATTGATCTTCAATCATATCGTGTTAACAGCTCACAGGTAATGCCACTCGACGAATACAAGTATGGACCTTTCTAGAGCAAACAACAAACGACGGCCGGCAACGAAAAACCGACGTTCGATCAACTTTTGGCGGCAGATCTGATTACTTAAGTTATAGATTGATCGCTATAATGGAGAATCGAATAAACAACGAAGCGGTAGGTTATAGGAAAGCGTATGATACAGGCCAAAATGACATTTCCCCCCGACTTTCTTTGGGGAACAGCAACATCATCACACCAGGTTGAAGGAAACAACACAAATAATGACTGGTGGCAGTTTGAACAAGGTGCGGGAAACATACTAGAAGGCGGTAAATCAGGCTTAGCTTGCGATTGGTGGCAGCATGCCGAGAATGACCTCGATCTGGCAGCCGAAATGGGAAACAATGCGCACCGCATTTCCCTGGAATGGAGCCGCATCGAACCGCAGCCCAGTCTCTTCGACAATGAAGCCTTGGACCGTTACCGCGAGATTTTAGAATGCATGATCGATCGCGGAATTGAACCGATGGTTTGCCTGCATCATTTCAGCAACCCCTTATGGTTGGTAGAAAAGGGGGATTTCAATTCCGATCTGATAGTCGATTATTTCGGCCGTTACACGGCCAAAGTGGTCTCAAAATTAGGTGATCTGGTTAGCAAATGGCTGACGATCAATGAACCTTCCGTATATGTCTTTCTTCGTTATATCGACGGTACTTATCCACCCCCTTCCGAAAAGGGCTTCACAGGCGCCAGAAAGGCGATGATCAATCTCCTGCGCTGCCATGCGGCCGCCTATCACACGATCAAGGAACGATATCCGGAAGCACAGGTCAGCGTAGCCAAGCAGCTGCGCATATTTGAAGCGCGTCCCGACGGCAACAAACTGGACAGCTGGTGGGCGAAACAGTTGACAAATATATTTAACCATTCATGGTTGAAGTCAATGGCCACGGGCCGGCTGCAGCAGCCGTTCGGCCGCGGCACAATTAAGGGATTAGCCGGCAGCTTTGATTTTATCGGCATCAATTATTACACGCGAAACACCGTTCGGTTTCCTCCCAGGAACGGATTTTTCGACGAAGAATGGGCGGCGGATGCGCTGGTCAGCGACGGTAATTACGGAGAGGTTTACCCCTACGGGCTGTACCGCGTCATTCGCCAGGCGCTTCCTTATAACAAGCCGCTTTACATCACCGAAAACGGCCTTCCTGACCGCGAAGACAAGCTGCGTCCGGCTTTTCTGCTCGATCACCTGCGCCAGATATGGCAAGCTCTTTCCTTCTGCTACCCGGTGATGGGCTATTATCACTGGTCCCTGGTTGATAATTTCGAATGGGATGCGGGCTGGACACAGCGCTTCGGCTTGATTGAAATGAACGAGGAAACCCAGGAACGAACCTGGCGTCCAAGCGGCCGTCTTTACAGTGAAATCTGCCACAGCTACAGCATCGGCAGTGACATGACCGCCCGTTATGCCCCCCAACTGCTGGATGTCATGTTTCCCGGCCAGGCGCCGGAAGATAAACAAATTCAAGAGATGGCTTAATGGGAGACGAGTTTTATAAGGCCATCGATGCCTCGCTTTTTTCCTGTGATATAATTAGGGTTCCCAATCTAAAATTTCGTGGATTAATGGAGAGAGAATATGTCCGGACATTCAAAATGGTCCACCATTAAACATAAAAAAGGAGCAGCCGACGCCAAGCGCGGGAAGCTCTTTACACGCATCACCAAAGAAATCACCATTGCCGCACGGGCTGGTGGCGGTGATCCCGAATCCAATAATGCCTTACGCCTGATCGTGGCCAAAGCCAAAGCGGCCAACATGCCCAAAGATAACATCGATAAGGCAATCAAACGCGGTACGGGCGAGTTGGAGGGAGGAGAGCTGGTTGAAGCGTTGTACGAAGTTTACGCGCCGCACGGTATTGCCATCCTGGTCGAAGTCGTAACAGATAACCGTAATCGAGCTATCGCCGAACTGCGTCATTCCGTCAGCAAGTATGGCGGCACGATGGCCGACGCCGGTTCTGTAGCCTGGCAGTTCACGCGCAAAGGCTATATCGGGATCACGGAAACTGTCGATGAGGATGAACTCTTCCTCATCGCTGCCGATGCCGGTGCAGAAGATATAGATTTCGGCGAGGAAATCACGGAGATATTTGTCGAACTGGATGACTTCCAGAATGTTCAGCTGGCTCTAGAAGATGCGGGAATCGAAACAGAGGAAGCGAACGTCGTCTATGACCCGAATGCGCCAATCGAGTTAGCCCAAAATCAGGCTTTGCAAGTGATGAATCTCATCGAAAAGATCGAGGATCTGGATGATGTTCAGAACGTTTACTCCAATCTGGATGTAACCGACGAAGCCATCGCCGCCATGGAAGGGGCGTAAAGCTCGATTTTCCCGGAAACTTAAAACCATCGTTGAAGAAATGACCACCAGTATCCGGGAAATTTAGTTTGGCAGTCATGCGCATCTTGGGCCTAGACCCCGGCACAGCTACAACCGGCTACGGTATTATTGATTTTGTCGACGGCCGTATGTCCCTGGTCACCTATGGTGTTATTACGACGGCCGCCGGTGTTCCAGCCCCCAAGCGATTGCAAATCATCTACGACGAATTAAACGCTCTTTTGCATGAATACAGTCCGGATTCGGCCGGAGTTGAAGAGGTATTTTTCGGCCGTAATATCACCACGGCGATCAGCGTCGGACAGGCACGCGGCGTTTTACTCCTGGCGCTGGCCAACGCCGGGATACCTATTAGCGAGTACTCCCCACCACGTATCAAGGAAGCCGTCACCGGATACGGTAAAGCGGATAAGTATCAGGTGCAGCTCATGGTGCGCAACTTGCTTGATCTGGAAGAGACACCGCGCCCGGATGATGCCGCGGATGGCCTGGCTATCGCCATCGCCCATTATCAATATCACCATTTTGAATCATTGACAGACTCAATTTAGACCTCCGAAGTCTTCGAGGTCTAAACAATCAATTATCGATAGCTTTTTTTAGACAAACCGCGGAGGTTTTCTCCACAACATGATCGCCAGTCTCGAAGGTACCATCCTAAGAATTAAAGAGAACAGTCTGGTCATCGGCGTGGGCGGAGTTGGACTGCACGTCTTTGTGCCACGCAATGTACTCGAAGATCTGCCTGGACCTGGAAGAACGATTTTCCTGTATACACATCTCATCGTCCGCGAGACGGAGTTGACACTTTACGGCTTTGAGTCGGAAGAGGATTTACTGCTGTTTGAAACACTCTTAGGCGTCAACGGCGTAGGACCCAAAGTGGCTCTCTCTATCCTTGGAACTCTAAGCCCGGAACTGCTGCGGGGAGCGGTTATGCGTGAGGAAACGGCCGTCTTACAGCGCGTACCCGGGATTGGCAAAAAGACGGCTGAACGGGTGATGTTTCAACTGCGCGATAAACTGGATTATTCGGCCGAAGCGGCGAGCACTCCCCTCGTGAGTGACGTGGATGCCGATGTAATCGACATCCTGACCTCGCTGGGCTTCAGCATCATCGAGGCGCAGTCCGCCTTGCAGCATGTACCGCGCGACGTCACGAACGTCGACGAACGGGTACAGGCCTCATTACAATATCTGGATCAGGGACCATGAACGAACACAGCGAAGAGGAAATCCTTACTTTTCTGCACAAACATCTGCGCAGCGTCTTCACGCGCGATGTCGAAACTTATGCCGCCACTACCAGTGGGGAGTTATCACTCTACGAATGGTGGGTTACACCGCACCGTCAGGACGGCCTTGATTTTCACTTCTTCATGATTGAGAACGGCTGGAGCGGCACTGCAGGTGATTTTCGCTACGATTTGCTCGAACCGCGCGTGCAGATTTATGGCGATACGGCCGTCGTCAGCTATACCTTTATGCTTACTCGCGTCGAAGAAGACGGCCGCATCAATCACCAGACACATAACGAGAGCCGGGTGCTGATCTTCAGCGAGGGAAATTGGCAGATCGTGCACGTACACAAATCACCTTCGTACCAACCACCCTACCAGGCGGACGGTCATTGAGCCTGAAATTTTAAGCAAATCCCTGCTATTTTTCTTCGCGAACCTGGGAATTTATGTTCCTGGCGTCCAAAGTACGTTGTGCAGCCTGCACAATCAGCCGGTGTTCAGCAGCATGGACGCGATCCTCAAAATCCTTAAGGGACTCACCTTCTAAAAAAGGCATAGTTTCCTGAACAAGGACCGGTCCTGCATCCACCCCGGGAACAGCATAATGGACCATCACTCCGGTCTGCTCAATCTCGCCCGCCTGATAGGCTTCGTAAGCGCACCGGATCGCGCCCACGCCGTCGAACTGGCCGGGCAGCGCGGGATGGAGATTGATCACCCTTCGCTTAAAATGGTTTAGGAAAGCTGGCGACAATACGTGCATCCAACCGGCCAGGACAATTAAATCGGGATGATATTCCTGTAGTTTCTGGGCAAGATCGGCATCATACTGCTCGCGTGATTGGCCGGCGGCGCGATAAGGTTTTAGGGGAAAGTAGAGCGTATCGATCCCAGCCTGATCCGCTCTTTGCAGTCCATATGCAGCCAGTCGATTGGAAACAACCAGCACGATCTGGGCATCCAGGACATTCTCCTGAACAGCCTCTATCAGGGCCTGTAAATTGCTTCCTGAACCTGAGATCATGACAATTAATCTGGCTTTTTCTTTCATCTTAAATCCTAAGCAGTCGACCTGCCGGCGGTTGTGTCTGTTTGTGCCGTTAACCTATGCTTGAAAGCGTACGCGCCTGGCGCCTTCCTGAACTTCACCAACCCAGACGGCCTCGGGAACAAGGTGTCGAGCTTCATCCACCTGCTGCTGCGGCAGGAACAGGAGCATGCCTAAACCGAGATTAAAAACATGAGCCATTTCTGCGCTGGATACATCGCCATGTTTTTGGATGAGATTAAAGATGGGAGGAACTCTCCAGGCGCTTGAACGCAAAACACAATCGACGTTCTCAGGCAAGATTCTAACCGGATTGTCTATCAGGCCACCGCCTGTAATATGCGCCAAACCACGTAAGTCCAAACCACCATCGAGCATTGTGAACACCTGGCTGAGATAAGAACGATGCGGCGCCAGAAGCGCTTCGCCAATCGTACTGCCGCCAATTTCGGGTAAAGGTTGGAACCAATCGAGGTCACCGAGTACCGTACGCGCCAGCGTGTAGCCGTTTGTGTGCAGGCCGGATGAGGGCAGCCCAAGGATGGCATCACCTACTTCAATTCGCGATCCATCAATGATCCGCTCCTGTTCGGCGACACCGAGAATCGTGCCTACCAGGTCTAGTTTTCCAGGCTGGTAAACGCCGGGCATCTCGGCCGTTTAACCACCTAGCAAAGCAATCCCCGCTTCCTGGCAAGCCTGGGCTACGCCGGTCACAACGGCGGCTATCTGGCGAGGATCCAGTTTGGCCGAGGCCACATAGTCAAGCATAAACAACGGCCGTGCTCCCTGGACCAGGATATCGTTCAGGCAGTGATTGACGATGTCATGACCGATCGTATCCCAACGGCTGACACGCGCGGCAACCATTGTCTTGGTACCCACGCCATCGGTAGAAGCAACCAGCACCGGCGCGTCCATCTCCTGGAGCTGCTTGATGGCAACCAATCCGCCGAAAGCGCCCACGTCAGAAAGCACCTGCGGCCCATAGGTAGCCTTAATCGCCGCGCTCATGAGCGTCGTCGCCTCCTGTCCCGCTTACAGATCGACACCTGCGCGCTTATAGGCGCTCACTTCATTCATGGCCGGTTTCCTCCGCGATCGGCCGTCCGATATCTGTCCGGTAATGCGCGCCCTCAAAATGAATCTGCTGTACACCAGCATATGCACGCTCGACGGCCGTCTCCAGGTTCTCACCCAGGCCGCTCACGGCGAGGACGCGCCCACCGCTGGTCAGGAGCCGGTCATCCTGCTCTACCGTTCCCGCCTGAAAGACAATTATTTCAGGATCGGTGATCGTCTCAATGCCGGAAATAGGCAGGAATTTGGTATAAGGGCCGGGATATCCAGGGGTGGCCATGACTACCGTAGCACAAGCTCCGTCGCGCCACCTTATCATTTGATCTTGCAGTTCTCCTGCGGCACAAGCCAGCATAATCTCAAGTAAATCGCCTTCCAAGAGCGGCAAAATCACCTGCGTCTCCGGATCACCGAAGCGGCAGTTAAACTCTAAAACCTTCGGCCCATCTTGCGTAAGCATCAATCCGGCGTAGAGCACACCCTTGTATGGCGTCCCGGTGATAGCCATACCGCGAACCGCGGGTTGGATTACCTGTTCCATGAGTTGATCGACCAGGGTCTGGTCCACTTCGACGGATGGCGCATAAGCACCCATGCCCCCGGTATTTGGGCCCTGGTCGCCATCAAAAGCGCGTTTATGGTCGCCAGCCGGCACCATGGGCACGGCCATTTTGTCATCACAAAAGGCCAGCAGCGAGAGTTCGGGCCCTTGCAGCCGTTCTTCAATGAGAACCTCATTCGCCGCCTCACTAAAAGCGCGCTCGACAAACATCTGCTCCAGGGCTTCCCGCGCCTGTTCAGCGGTATCGCAGACGATGACGCTTTTCCCGGCAGCCAGGCCGCTGGCTTTAACGACTACCGGCCGTGGATTTTAGGTCAAATACTCCAAAGCAGGCTCCATCTCCATGAAATTCCGCGACTCGGCCGTCCAGAAGCGGCTCGAATCCGGTGTGTGAATCTCATCGATCAAGGTTAACTGCCCATCCACAAGACCCATCTCATACTTCGTATCAACCAGGACCAATCCCGCTTTGGCCGCCAGCTCTTGCCCACGTTTGAACAAGGCGATGGCCGTTTTTTCTACTTCTTCCCACAAGGGTTCGGGGATCAATCCTTTATCTAAAATATCCTGGCGGGTCAGGCGCTGATCATGTTCGCCCTTCTCCGCTTTGGTTGTCGGTGTGATGATTGGCGCAGGCAGTTGATCGTTTTTTTGTAAACCATCGGGTAGGTCAATGCCATAAGGCTGTCGATCACCTTGTTCATATAAATACCATAAGGATGTTGTTGTGACGCCGGTGATATAACCGCGGACGATGATTTCGACAGGCAAAGGTTGGACATCCTCAGCGACGATCACGTTCGGGTCCGGCATACTGATCAGGTGGTTGCGAGCAATGTCAGCCGTATTCTCAAACCACCAGGCACTCAACTGGTTTAGAACCTGCCCCTTGTAAGGTATCAGCC
>Ga0316583_10000251_pt1 | contig 14645 bp, 17 predicted proteins | sample J_170502JBrBrA_D_FD_204513 | JGI IMG/M metagenome (GOLD analysis project Ga0316583, IMG submission 204513) | Rhizosphere microbial communities from salt marsh grasses in Alabama, United States - J_170502JBrBrA | ecosystem: Host-associated > Plants > Roots > Rhizosphere | place: USA: Alabama... | reverse complement strand
CGGCATGGAGCGCATGGTGCCGCTCGCCGCCGCCGGCGGTCAGAAGCAGCGGACTTCCGCCTCGGCCTGCGCCCGCCGCAGCCGCTTGACCGCATCGCGCGCCTGGGCCGGCGAACGGAACATGGCGCCGAAACGACCCGGCACGTGCTTGAGGCTGAGCACGGTCTGGGCGGCCACGTAGCGATCATAGGGCAGCAGCGAGGCGATCACGTCGATCGAGCAGGAACATTTGTGCAGTGCGATGCGCGTGTTGCCGTTGGTTTGCATGCAGGCGAAGACATAATTGGCGCGCGCTTCGGTCGGGTAGTCGTTGAGCGGCGCGGAGATGGCCGGCGCGGCGACTGCGCCGAATGCGGCCAGCACGACAGCCGCCATGACTGTTTTCTGAAAGTTCATTAACGCGCTCCCTTGTCCTTCTGGTTCTTGTCGCCCTAGCCATTTGGGTCGGAGTCGCCGCCTCGCGCGCGATGATATCGCTTCGCGTGTGCGACTCAAGGGTGCTTGCAGGCGCGAAACCATCATGATGCGCGTTTTGCGCGGTCTCTTGTCACCGCGCAAAGCTTGGCGTTAGGGTCGCGCTCGAGGGCACTGAATACATGCGCGTCGGCTTCGTCGATGCGCCACAATTCCTCCGTCGTTCAGGGAAGTGTCATGTTCATTTCACGTCGTGTGTTCACCGTCGCCCTTGTCTGTCTCACAAGCGCGGTTTGTTTTGCCGCCGGCAGCGCCCATGCCGGCACCGTCCGAATTTCCGTTTTGAAGACCGGCACGGTGCAGTGGGAGTTCAACGTCATCGCCGAGCACGGCCTTGCCAAGGCAGCGGGCCTGACCATCGATCGGACCTCGCTGGCAAGCCCGCAGGCGGGCAAGGTCGCGTTACGCGGCGGTTCGGCGGACGTGATCGTCAGTGATTGGCTGTGGGTGTCGCGCGAGCGCGATCTCGGTGCCGATCTCGTGTTCTATCCCTATTCGACGGCGCTCGGCTCGGTGATGGTGCCGGCGAAGTCCAAGATCCAAACGATCGCCGATCTCAAGGGTAAGACGATCGGTGTTGCGGGCGGTCCGATCGACAAGAGCTGGCTGCTGCTGCAGGCGCTCGCCAAGCGGCAGGGCATCGACCTCAAGCACGAGGCGCATATCGTCTATGGGGCGCCGCCGCTGCTGACCGCCGAGCTGAAGCAGGGCAAGCTCGATGCGATGCTCAATTTCTGGAATTTCTGCACCCGGCTTGAGACGCAAGGGTATCGCCGTCTCATCGGTGTCGAGGACATGCTGCCGAAATTCGGTGTCAAAGGACCGCTGGCGATGATCGGTTATGTGTTCGACGGCAAGTGGGCGGCGGCGCACCCCAAGACAGTCGCGCAGTTCCTGCAGGTCACGCACAAGGCCAAGGAAATGCTGGCGACGTCGGATGCCGAGTGGAAGCGGATCGCGCCGCTGGTCCACGTCAAGAGCACTGCCGCGCTCAAGACCTACCGTGACTATTACCGCGCCGGCATTCCGACACGGCCGATCGCCGACCAAGAGGCCGACGCCCGCAAGCTCTATCGCGTGCTAGCCAAACTCGGCGGCAAGGCGCTTGTTGGCGGCAGCACAGAACTCGCGCCCGGTACGTTCTACCACCCTGCAGCGACGAACTGAGTCGTCTCCATGGTGCGGGTGGTTTCGATCGTCGTTTTCGTCGCGGTTTGGTGGATCGGGGCCCAGTACGCCGGCGCTCAATTGCTGCCGGGACCGGAGGCGGTCGTCGCTGCGATGATCGAGGCCGCCCGCACGGGAGAATTATTCTTCCAGATCGGCATAACGTTGCTGCGGGTGTTTTGCGCCTTCAGCCTCGCGATGCTGGTGGGAACGGCCATCGGTCTGTTGATGGGGCGGGTCAAACTCGCTGACCGCATCGGCGACCCCTGGTTGATCGTGTTGCTCAACCTGCCGGCGCTGGTGATCATCGTGCTGGCCTTCATCTGGGGCGGCCTTACCGAGGTTGCCGGCATTCTCGCGGTGGCGATCAACAAGCTGCCCAATACGGTCGTGACGGTCCGCGAGGGCGCGCGGGCGCTCGATCCCGGTCTCGACGAGATGGCGCGCGTATTCGACCTGTCGCGCGGGAAGACGTTGCGGCACGTGGTGCTGCCGCAGCTTGCGCCCTATATTGCGGCGGCGGCGCGCTCCGGCCTTTCGCTGGTGTGGAAGATCGTACTGGTTGTCGAATTGCTCGGCCGGCCGAACGGCGTCGGATTCGAGATCGGCATCGCGTTTCAGTTGTTTGACGTGACCCGTATTCTTGCCTATGCGCTGGCCTTCGTCGTCGTCATAATGGCGATCGAAACATTTTTGGTGCAGCCCCTTGAACGACGCGTCTCCCGCTGGCGACCCCGGGCAGCTTGACGTCCGTATCGCGCGCAAGTCGTTCACGGCGGCCACGGGCGGACGCCTCGACGTGCTGCGGGACGTTGCTTTCAGCCTGCCGCGCAGCGAGGTTGGGGCGGTGGTCGGCCCGTCCGGCTGTGGCAAGACCACCATGCTGCGGATCATCGCCGGGCTCGACACCGACTTCGAAGGCAGCGTGCGGCGCCCGGGTACCGGGCGGCTTGGCATGGTGTTCCAGGAACCGCGGTTGCTGCCGTGGCGGACTGTCGAGGAGAACGTCCGCCTGGTGGCGCCGGCGGTTTCGGACGCCGCATTGAGCCTGCTCTTCGGGGTGTTGGAGCTCGAAGCCCATCGCGCGCACTATCCGGGTGAATTGTCGTTGGGGTTGGCCCGGCGCGTCGCCCTGGCGCGCGCCTTCGCCGTCGAACCCGGGCTGCTGATGCTCGACGAGCCGTTCGTGTCGCTGGACGAAGCGCTGGCGCGGCGTTTGCGCGAGCAACTGGTGACCCTGGTGGAAACCCAGGCCATGACGACGTTGCTGGTGACCCACGACCTGGAGGAAGCCGTGCGCCTGGCCGACCGGGTATTCCTGCTGTCGGCGCGGCCGGCGCATCTGGTGACCGAGATTCCGCTCACGATCCCGCGGCGGGCGCGCACCGAGGCAGAGATCGCCGCCATGCTCGGCGATCTCGCCACCCGCATCAGCAACGGTGGCGCGTCGGTGAGCCAGTGAACCGATGACCCTATTAATTTTCGATTGCGACGGTGTGCTGGTCGATTCCGAAGTGCTGGCGCACGCGGCCATGGCCGATCTGCTCAGCGAACTGGGTCGTCCGATCTCCGTGCCGGAGGCGTTGAAGATTTTTTCCGGCAAGCGATTGCGCGATGCGCTTGCCGCGGCGGAAGCTTGGTTGGGCGCGCCGATCCCGCCCGAGCTTGCCGCGTGTGCCGGCGAACGGCTGCTGGCGACATTCCGCCGTGAGCTGAAGCCGGTCAGTGGCGTTCGGCAGGCGATCGAAGCCATGCCTTATCCGCGCTGCGTTGCCTCGTCGTCGACGCCGGACCGGTTGCGCGTGTCGCTCGAGGTGACCGGTCTCGCCCCGCTGTTCGGCGGTCACGTGTTCAGCGCTGATCAGGTCGAGAATGGCAAGCCGGCGCCGGACCTGTTCCTGTTCGCGGCGCGCGCGATGGATGTGCCAGCGGCCGACTGCATCGTCATTGAGGACTCGGCGCTCGGCATCGCCGCCGCGCGGGCCGCTGGAATGGCTGCGGTCGGCTTCGTCGGGGCAGCTCACGCTAATCCTGACATTGCGGAACGATTGGCAGCCGCGGGCGCCGAGGTGGTGCTCGATGTCATGACGGACTTGCCGGCAACCGTCGAACGGCTGGTGACGGCGCGCCGCTGAGTTTTTATTTTATCGCGGTCCGGACTGCGAACCGGTTCGTAACGTCGCCTGGAAACGCTCTAACGCGACCGTGATTTGCGTCGGGTGCCGCGGCTGCGCCAACATCCGCGGCAATACCAGGACAATCAATCAAGCGCAGAGGAGGGACGTCATGCCGGGCCGTTGGAGATGGGCTTTCGCGCTTTCGCTATTGAGCATTGGCGTTGCGTTGCCGGCGACGGCGCAGGACATGATGCGCCATCTCGATCTCAACTCGCCGGCGATGACCAAGTCTGAGATGACCCGCGCCCAGGTCGAAGCGGTCGCGAAGGCGGCGACGCCCGGGCATCCGGCGGACTTCGACGGCAAGTCGCTCAATGGGCTCGATCTGTCCGGGCTCGATCTATCGGGCGCCAACTTCCACGCCGCGCTGCTCAACAAGACCAAATTCGTGGGGGCAAAGCTCGATCACGCGGTGTTCGACCAGGCCTGGATGCTGAACGCCGATCTGAGCCGCGCCGACTTGCAACACGCCAGCCTGTTCGCGGCGCAGATGCTGCATGCCAAGCTCGATGGAGCCGATTTGTCGCACGCGCGCATCGTGGCTGACCTCACGGACGCCAGCCTCAAAGGGGCGAAGCTGGTGGGCGCCAATCTCGGCGCCGACATGAAGAACCAATCCATGGGCCTCATGCATGCGGTGCTGAATTCGGCCGATCTCGACGGAGCGGATTTCCACGACGCCGATCTGTCGCGGGCGGAATTGCAGTTCGCTTCGCTGCACAAGACCGATCTGTCCGGCGCCTCGCTGGTCGGCGCCAATCTCGGCGGCGCGGAACTCATCGATACGAACGTCGCTCACGCCAATTTCGACAGGACCGATTTGGCGTCCGCGCGGCTGGTCAAGCCCAAAGGCCTTGCGAGCGCGCGCAATTTCGACAAGGCTGTTAACCGCGACCGTATGTTGCGGCAATAGCCGTCGTCGCGGCGCGGAGCAGGTCATCGTCAAGAACGACCGCTTTGAGGAAGGGCAAGGAGGATCACGTGCGTCGACTGCTGATAGCGGCCGTTGCCGTTGCGCTTCTGGGCTCCGGTGCGTTGGCCAAGAGCAAGGGCACGCGGTTCTGGAACCTGACGCTTTACACGGTCACCAGCCTGCAATTGTCGCCGGCCGGCAAGGACGACTGGGGTCCCGATCAGTGCAAAGGCGACGATGACGGCACGGTCGATCACGACGAGCGAATGCGCGTGAGGGGCGTGACCACCGGCCACTACGACGTGAAGCTGGCCGACAAGATCGGCCGCCACTGCATCGTGCGCAATGTGGCGGTGAAGCAGGGCGCCATTTTCGTGGTCGAAGAGAAACAGCTCACGGACTGCACCAAGTAGCAGGCTTCAGCCGCCGTCGCCGCGGAGGGTATGAAACACCCTGAGCGCGGCCGCGTGCTCGGCGACGTCGTGCACGCGGATGATGGCCGCGCCGGCGACGATGGCGGCGAGATTGACCGCAACGGTGCCGACCAGCGTCGCCTCGATGCCATCACCGGTAAGCGAGCCCAGAAAGCGCTTGCGTGATGCGCCGACCAGGATCGGCAGGCCGTAGTCCTTCAGCTCGGCGAGCCGCGTCAGCGCGGCGCGGTTCTGCCGGCTACTCTTGGCGAAGCCGATGCCGGGATCGAGGATGATGCGCTCGTGCGGAATGCCGGCGCGCTGCGCCAGCTTGAGCGAATGGTCGAAGAAGCGCTGCATGTCGGCGACGATGTCGATGGTCTCGTCCAGCGCCGCGCGATTGTGCACGATGACGACCGCCGTCTCGGTTTCCGCGACGGTGTCGGCCATGACCGGATCGTGCTGCAGGCCCCAGACGTCGTTGATGACCACCGCGCCGAGGGCGGCGGCGCGCCGCGCCACCGCCGCCTTGGTGGTGTCGACGGAGATGGGGGCGGGGAGGCTGGCGCCCAATTCCGCCAGCACCGGCTCGATGCGCGCGAGCTCGTCGGCTTCGGCGACCGGCGTGGCGCCCGGACGCGTCGACTCGGCGCCGATGTCGACGATGGCGCAGCCGTCCGCCACCATCTGCCGGGCGTGAGCAAGCGCCGCTTCGGTCGAATTGAAACGGCCGCCGTCGGAAAACGAATCCGGCGTCAGGTTGAGGATGCCCATGATCAGCGGGGCCGCGCCGACCCGGGCCAGGAAGGCGTCGCGCTTCGCTTGGCCGTCGGGCGGCATCACGCGTGATGCGCGTCGTGCGGATACTCGCAGGTCCAGCGCACGGCCCGCCACTTGGGATGATAACCGATCCATCGCGCGATGTAGGGTGGCGCGGCGTTGACGCACTGTAGCAGCGAGCCGGCGGACGCAAACTCGAGGTGCCGGGCCTCGCAATGGGTCGGATTAGCAATCGTACACACGGTGATGACCAGTTGGATGAAGCTCATGGGGTGAGTCTCCGCGTGAGGACCCTAATCTACCCCCATTACGTGAATCGCGGGACCGTAGATCAGGCCGGTGGGCAAAATATTTCGCCCTTGCCGATCACGGCCATGTCGCCGAGCAGGCGCCGCCACGGCTGCCGCAGCCGGGTGGCAAGTTCCCCGCTGTAAGGCTGCACGTATTGCGCCATCAGTGCGCTGGCGACCAGATCGTGCACGCCGCAATCGGCAAAAGTGGGCGTGAGCACCTCATGGCCGCCCGCCAGCACGATGCTACCGCGTGCCATCAGATAGCCGGGCAACGTCCCGACGTTACCGCCAACGATCAGCGTGCCGGCGATCATGCGGCTGCCGGCGTGATCACCGGCGTTGCCTTCGATGACGATCATGCCGCGGCGCAGCCGGTCGCCGGCCCGCGCGCCGGCATTGCCGCGCACAATGAGGACGCCGCCACGCATGCCGGCCATTTCGCCGGCAAGCGGGCCACCGATCCGGTCGCCGGCGTCGCCTTTGATCTCGAGCGTGCCGCCCTTCATGCCGGAGCCGGCCCAGGGGCCGGCATTTCCGGCAATCGTGAGTCGTCCGCCGCGCATAAGCCGACCGGCCTGGATGCCGGCATCGCCTTCGACGTGGATTTCGCCGGACGCCATGGCGCAGCCAATACGGTCGAAGCGTTCATGACCGTCGATGCGCATCTCGCCGGCATCGCCCATGCGCAAGCTGAAGACGTTGCCGACGCAGACACGCTCGCGCGTGGTCTGCAGTTCGATCTTTGCGATCTCAGTTGCGCTGAGACCGGCAAGCCGCTCGGGCACCAGCGGCGACAGATCGAGCCGCTGGCTGGGCGCTTCGCGCAGGCTGAAGGTGAGCGCGCTCACGGCAACAGCTCCTTGAGATGGTAGTGGTGGGGCCCAAGCTTGCCGCCGTAATTGCCGGCGCCGACGCGTAGCGCGCCGCGTTCGGGCCCGAAGTCGAGAGCCGCGGCCAGGCCGGCGCGCATGGCGTTGCCGACAGCTTCCGGCGTCAGGCCGTCGATGACGATTTCCAACACCGAAGCGATATCGGAATCGAGTTCGGTGGTGCCCGCACCCTTCAGCGTTGGGCAATAGGCGTCGTTGGTCGAGGCGATAGCGCCCTTGTACTTGGAACCGACCTTGGAGCCGGAGCGCGCAATGCCGCCGGGGAAGGGCATGATCACGTCGGGCACCGCGTGGATCGCGGCGACGGCGACTTCGGCCGCGGCGAGCGTCGACTGCCGGCTGGCGCCCATGAGGATGATGTTGCCGCCGCCGACCGCGCCTTTGGTCAGGCCGGTGGTTGCTTCGCAGATGAATTCGCCGTCCATCACGGGCACGCGCCAGTAGCGCTTGGTGCCGTAGCGCTTGGCCACCTGCCAGCCGTCGCCGAAGAAGCGGATGGTGTTGCCGAGCTTGAGCCGCTCGTCCGCGTCGAGCCCGGCATAGCAGGCCGAGCCAGGACTGGTCAGCACGCATTGGCCGACGCGGTTCTGCAGTTGCTTCTGCAGTTCGGCTGTTGAGACCGCGAACAGCAGCACGCGCACGCCGGGGCGGCCGTCCGGCGTTTCGCCGGGGCTGAGCTCGCGGTCGATACCGCCTTCGCAGCCGCAAGCGATCACGGAAGTGGCAAAACCGGTCATGGTCGTTGCCGCCTGCTGCGCCCAGGCGGCGCTGTCGGCGGTGATGACGAGCGCCGTCGCCCGCATGCCGAAGGCCTCGGCGAAGGTGTCGTCAATGCGGATGCCGTTGACGGTTAGCTGCTGCATGGCACCTGCTCGAAAGGATCCGGCCGGCCGATGGCCTCTTCCGGGACGGTCATGAAATCGGGCGAAAGCCCATAGCGGCTGTCGTAGTAGTCGCGCATGCGACGCTCGATGGCGCGCTCGTGGCCGGGACGGCTGTCGAAGGCCCGCCCGTAGCGTTCCTCGACGATCGCGCCGTCACGTACCACCAGCGTGCCATCCTTGAACACCAGCGCTGCGTGGCGGAACATCTCGGCCTTGTCGCGACCTGACCGATAGACGGCGATGTCGGCGATGGCACCGGGCGCCAGATGCCCGCGGTGCTTGAGGCCGAGCAGGCGCGCCGGCGCGGCGCGGGTCATGGTGGCGATCTCGGGTAGCGTATATTCGCGGGTGATCGACGGCAGGGTGGTGACCGCCATCGCGTCCGGCGGCAACGTTTCCATCCATTGCGCGCGCAGGTCGCGGTCCATCAGCAGCGCGAGAATATCGGGATAGCTGGTGAATGGCGCGCCGTTGGGATGGTCGGTGGTGAAGAACACGCGCCAAGGATCGTTGGTCAGCAGGAACAGCTCGAGCCCGGCGGCCCATTGCACGGCGTTGTAGAAATCGGTGCGGCGGTAGTCGTAGGGCACGATGCCGGCGCCATTGGAATCGCCGTCGAAGATCAGCCATTTCTTCGGCCGCGCGCCGTTGCGGGCGTTGAACTGGCGCAGCACGTCGCAGGAGATGGTTACGGTCTGGCCGAACATGACCTGGCCGACGTCGACGGTCACGCTTTTGGCGGCGTTGACCGCTTCGGCCAGCCGCGCGGCCGCGGACGAGAACCCGCGTGGGCCTTCCTTGCCGTAGCTGTAGAACTGCAGGTGCGCGAGGTGCATCGGCAGGCCTTCCGCCGCCGCGATGGTCGCCAGCGCCGTCTCGACATTGCCGGCCATGCCGAGGTTGTTGCAGTGGACGTGCAGCGGATGCGGCAGTCCTAGGGTCTGCACCGCCTTCTGCAGTGCCTTGACGATAGCGCGCGAGCTGACGCCGTATTCGGGCACCTCGTCGTCGAGCGAGAAGCTGCGCACGTTGTCCTTGAGCGCGGCGGCGCCGCCGGCGTTGATGACTTTGATGCCGAGCCCGCGCGACGTCGCCAGCGACCAGGCGACGTAGTCGCGCACGGCATTGGCGCTCTCGCGCTTGCGCAAAAGCTTGAGCAGGTAATCGTCATTGCCGAGCACGGTGAGCGCGGCCTTGTCGATGATCGGGATGTCGGCGAGTTCGAGGTGGGTCTGCAGCGCATGATGCGGCAGCACCGCCGGCTCGATCACCGTGGTGAAACCCATGGCGGCATAGAGCCGGCCGGTCTCGCCCGTGTTCCAGGCGCCTTGCGGTTGCGGCAGGTGGCCGGGATGCACGACGTCATTCGGATAACGCAGCTCGGGCAGCAGCAGGCGGCCCGCGTTCTCATTGCTGCCCGCGATGTGGGAATGGATGTCGATACCGCCGGCCATCACGATCTGGCCGGAGACGTCGTGGGTTGCGTCGGCTTTTCCGTTGCGCGGTGGCTTGACGATGCGACCGTCACAAATCCAAACATCGCCGACACGATCTCGGCGGTTGGCCGGATCGATGACGCGTCCTCCTCTGAGGCGGGTCAACATGGCTTGCCCTCGGGCAAGGCGGCGGCGATCTGCGTCACGACGTCGGCGACCGTCCGTGTCTTGCGCGGTTTCTTCGCCGCTACGGGCGCCAGCGTGCCGCTGGCCGGGCTGTGCTCGACGCCGTCGTGGTCGATACCGGGGCGGCCGACGGCAAAGGCGACTTCAGCGGAATAGGGGAGATCGTCGGGTTTTGCCGCTAACGCGATCAGCGGCACCTGGCGGCGCCAAGCCGGCGCGGCTGCGCTGGTCGCGGCGATCCACATCGCGCAATCGGCTTCGCCGCTGTCGACCAGCCGCACCGCATCGAACTGCCATGGATCGTGTTCCGCGAAGCCTCGACCGAAGGCCGTGCGCACGGGAAAGCCGGTCTTCCAGCCGCTCACCTGCAGCACGGCGGCGCCGTCGTCGTGCGGCGCCAGCGGCAGGCTGGTGAAGCGGGTCTTGTCGTTCAAGTCCTTCGCGAGGCCGGCCAGCATGCCGATGGCGAAGGGGTCGAGCGTGGCCGCCGACCAGACAGCGACGCCAAACCGCGCCTGCCTGAGCGCAGCGGCAAGCGGTTCGATTTCGCTCCTGAGCAGCGCATCGCCGGCGACCGGCCGGCCGGAAACCCTAGCGCGCAGCATCGCCAGCAGAACCGGCAGCTGTGCGGGATCGTTGCCGATGACCTTGATGCGCCGTTGTTTCGGCGCGGCATCTGGGCAGAGCCAGACGATGCGGCGTTTCTTGTCGGCAAACAGTCGCTTCGGCAGCTCGGGCCACGCTTCGGTCAGACCGGGCCCGACCAGCAGCAAGAGATCACAGCGTTCGCTCACTTCGTGCGGTGTCGTCACCAGCATGCCGCCTTCGCGCATCGCATCGAGTTGGCGCAGGAGCGCGTCCGCATGAATGTGATCGACGGCGCCGCCGACGCGTTCGGCGAGCGCAATCGCGGCGCGCGCACCAGCGACGTCGGTGCCGAGGCCGGCGATCACCGGCAAGCGGCTGCCGCCCAGCAATGTCGCGGCGCGTTCGACCGCATCTTGAAGGGGCGAGGGAGTGCCCCTGATCCACGCATCAGCCATCCCCGCTCCTGTCTACCCGGCGCGACCGGGTCGGGTGCTTCGTTGGCGTTTGTCTCAATCAGTCATCGTATTTGATATACGCGAACCGCTGATCGCCGGCCGGCGTGCCCTCGAGCGCGCCGCCTTCCTTGCCCGGCTGCCATTGGACCACGTCCTCGATCTTCTTCGCCAACTCAAAATCCTTGTCGGTGATTCCCTTTGCCGAGTGGTTCTGTAGGCGAACCTCGACCCAGGCATAGGACGCGGTAATGTCCGGATGATGCCACGCGGCTTCGGCGAGATGTCCCACCACGTTGATCACCATCAACGTGCCTTTCCAACTGTTAGTTCGGTACTTACGGCGAATCCAACCGCCTTCAAACCGCCAGTGCGGCAGCTCGCGCGTAAGCCGGGCGTTAATCTCATCGTCGCCGTATGTGCGTTCCTTTATCGCTTCTGCCATGATGATGTCTACCTCACCGCCGGTATCGCGATCTGTTACGGATTGCCAAGCTCGTCAAGGTGTCGCAGTCTAGTCTGGGTTTGCTGAGCGAAAAACCCCTCTGACTTCGAAGCCGGGAGCTGTTGACTTGGACAGCGCGTTTCACAGTGTATCGGTCACGGCTCCGGCCCGATTGCACTTCGGGTTTCTGGACCTGAATGGCGACCTCGGTCGCCGCTTCGGTAGTCTCGGGCTCGCGATCAGCGGATTGCAGACAAAGGTCGTGTTGACCGCCTCCGAGCGGATGCAATTCAGTGGACCGGACGCCGACCGTGCGCGCCGTTATGTCGAGCGTTTTCAGCAACTACTGGGTCTGCACGGTTCGTATCGTATCGACATTGCGCAGGCGATTCCGAGCCATGCAGGCCTCGGCTCCGGCACCCAATTGGCGCTGGCAATGGCGCGCGCCATCAGGCAATTCCACCATCTGCCGGCGGACACGCGTGGCGATGCGGTTCGTCTCGGCCGCGGCGGGCGATCGGGAGTCGGCGTCGGTCTATTCGACCGCGGCGGCTTGGTGGTCGATGGCGGGCGCTGGCCGGGCGAGGGCGTGGCGCCGATCATCAGCCGGATGGCGTTTCCCGAGGACTGGCGGATCATCGTCGTGCTCGACCCAAGCCACAAGGGAATTCACGGCGACGACGAGCGCGCGGCCTTTGCCAGGCTGCCGGCGTTTGACGCCGCCGATTCAGGCCGTATTTGCAGGCTCGTGCTGATGCAGGCCTTGCCGGCGCTTGCGGAGGCCGATCTCGTCTCTTTCGCCACTGCGATCAACCAGATGCAGAAGATTCTCGGCGCGCATTTCGCGCCGTTGCAGGGCGGCGCGCCGTTCGCCAGTCCGGCCGTACAGGCGGCGCTTGCGTTCCTGGAAGGCGAGGGCGCCTGTGGCGGCGGGCAGAGCTCGTGGGGCCCGACCGGCTTCGCTTTCGCGGAATCGCCGGAGCAGGCGGAGCAGCTCGTCGCCTCGGCCGAACGGCACGGGCGTTGCCAGGGCCTGGATATTCGTATTTGTCGGGGTCTCAACCGCGGCGCCCTCGTCGACGAGACCATTGCCGCAGCCGTATCGAATTCGTAATTGCCGTCCAGGAGAAATTAATGGCCGATAAGAATATCCTGCACATGTTGACGCCGCTCAAGCACATGAGCCCGTTTGACGTGAACATGGCGCTGGATGCCGGCTATGACGCGGTGGTGCCTTATACCGAGGTCACGCGCGAGGAGATCCAAGGGCTGGTACAGGACGCGATGTTTTCGCGTGCGCCCAAGACCGGCGTGCGCACGGCGATCTTTTTCGGCGGCAAGCAGGCGATTCCCGCGCTCGACATGCTGGACGAAGCGCGCAAAGCGCTGGTGCCGCCCTTCGGTATTTCGTTCTTTGCCGACCCGGCGGGCTCTTTCACGACCGCGGCGGCGATGGTCGCTTGCGTCGAAAAGTTGTTGCGCGAGAAGAAGAAGCGCGACCTGAAGGGATGCTCGGTTGCCGTGTTCGGTGCGACCGGCGTGGTGGGATTTTCCTCGTCTGTCATCGCGGCGCTGCAAGGCGCAGACGTCACTTTGGTCGGCCATGACGGCGTCGCGCGGGTGGGCAAGAGCGCCGACGAGATCAAAGCGCGCTTCGGCGTCGACGTGCGCGCGGCCGACGGCAGTTCCGACGGCAAGAAGGCCGATATCCTCGCGGGTACCCATGTGGCGCTGTGCGCCGGGCGCGCCGGCGTGCAGATTCTTTCGAAAGATCAGCTTGAAGCCGCGAAAGAAATGCTGGTGGCCGCCGACGTCAACGCGGTGCCGCCGACCGGGGTCGAAGGCCTCGACATGATGGCCGACGGCGTCGAGTTGAATTCTCGTGGCACTTTGGGTATTGGCCCGCTCGCCATTGGGAATATCAAATACAAGACCGAATTCGGAATGTTCAAACAGATGATCGAGGCGACCAAGCCGGTTTGTCTCGATTTTCGAAATGCTTTCGCCCTTGCCCAAGAACTCAGTCGTTAGGAGTCAATCGGTGCTGATTGCCGCTGCCTCTGGGCGCGCGCTGGCCGCTTCGGCGCGGCGCGGCGGCTACGTGCCGTTGGTCGCCGATGCGTTCGGAGATGCGGACACGTTGGCGTCGGCTGGTGCCCATGAGCGTGTTGATCTGCTCGGCCCCGCGCGCGATGACGAAAAAGTGATCGACGCGCTGGCGCGGTTGGCGGCGGGCGAGGCGCCAGCGGGCATCGTCTGTGGCAGCGGGTTCGAGGATCGCGCCGACCTGTTGGCGCGGATATCCGAGCGTTGGCCGCTGTTGGGAAACACGCCGGAGACGATCGCGCGTCTGAAGAACCCACTGCACTTTGCCGCGCTTTGTGCCGATGCCGGTATCCCGCATCCTGAGACATCTCTGCATTGTCCGACCGACCCGGCTGGCTGGCTGGTGAAGCGTTTGGGCGGTGCCGGCGGCTGGCATATCCGGCCAGTGAGCGAGACCGATGTCGCAGGCGCGGGCGTTTATTTTCAGCGCCGTATCGAGGGGCTGGCGATATCGGCGCTGCTGCTTGGCGCTGGCCGCCGCGTGATGGTGCTGGGCTTCAGCGCGCAATGGTGTTCGGCGCTGCCGCGGCATCCGTACCGCTACGGTGGCGCGGTGCGACCCGCAGCGTTGAGCGACGACTTGGCGCACGCAATGACGATAGCGCTCACGCGGCTGACGGCGAAGGTGCCGCTCATCGGGCTCGCCAGCGCCGATTTTCTGGTCGATGGCGATCGGTTTCAGTTGCTTGAGATCAACCCGCGGCCGGGCGCGACCTTCGACCTGTTCGAGCCGGAGCACGGGCCATCGCTGTTCTCGTTGCACGTTGATGCCTGCGCCGGCCGTTTGCCGGATGCGCCGCCGCGTTTCCACGGCGCAAAGGCCGGGGCCATCCTCTACGCGGCGCGCACGGTGAAACGCATGCCGATGTTTGATTGGCCGGATTGGGTTAGTGACCGGCCGGTGCCGGGAAGCACGGTGAAGGCGGACGCGCCGCTGTGCTCGGTGTTTGCGACAGGGGCGACAGCAGCAGAAGCGCGGGGGCGACTAGAGCCGCGCATGGCTGAGATCGAAGCGTGGTTATGGGAGCCGGAGGCATGAGCGGGGCACCCGTTATCAGCGTGAATTCAAAGGCCGCGGTGCTGATCGCGGCACTCACTGCGTCATCGGCCGCGCTCAAGGTCGCCGTGAGCGAGGGCGCGGGCGGCGAGATGCTGATCGACGCCGGCAGCCAAGCGGCCGGCAGCATTATCGCGGGCTTGCGTATTGCCGAAATCTGCATGGGCGGACTGGGCACGCTGCAGCTTTCCGCCAGCGCCGCAACGCCGCGCTGGCCGTGGACGTTGCTGGTGCATTCGGCCCAGCCGGTGATCGCCTGCCTCGCCAGCCAATACGCGGGATGGCGGCTTACCGACGGTAAGGGCAAGGACGCCTACTTCGCTCTCGGCTCCGGGCCGGCGCGCGCGCTCGCGCGCAGCGAGCCGTTGTTCGAGACGCTTGCCT
>Ga0316583_10000250_pt1 | contig 14646 bp, 13 predicted proteins | sample J_170502JBrBrA_D_FD_204513 | JGI IMG/M metagenome (GOLD analysis project Ga0316583, IMG submission 204513) | Rhizosphere microbial communities from salt marsh grasses in Alabama, United States - J_170502JBrBrA | ecosystem: Host-associated > Plants > Roots > Rhizosphere | place: USA: Alabama... | reverse complement strand
AGTCGGCGCGCGTGAACAGATCGTAGAGCACGGTGTCGCGGCCGTAGGAATAAGGCACGCCGCCGCAGGCGGCGATGATCAGCACGCGCCGGCCGTGGCCGTCGGCGCGCTTGGCCGCGGCGCGCCAATCGCGGTGGAAGCGCTTGACGCGCGCATCGGTGTCTGCGACGCCGGCGGCATGGCCGATATCGCGCAGCATGGCCTCGACGTCGGCCATGGAGCGGAAGCCGCCGACGCGCACTGCCTTGGCGCCGGGCGGCGTCGCCGCCTGCCAGACTTCGGGCTTGGTCCAGTCGGAGGTGATGATCAGCTGCGGGTCGAGCACGAAGATGGCGTCGGCGTCGGGGTCCATGACGCCGCCGGTGCGCGGCAGGTCGAGCGTATCGTAGCGGCTGACGCCGACGATGCACTTGCCGAGGCCGAACCATTGGAGCGCGCGCGTGATGTAGGGCGACTGGCTGACGATGCGCGGGCAGTCGGCGAGCGCGGCGCCGGCCAGCGTGGTCAGTGCCAACAGCACCAGGCCGTGGCGCAACAGGCGATCAGCGCGGCGCATAGCGCACCCCCACGAACAGGTTGGCGCCCGGCATGGCGTAGCCGTAGGCCGTCTCGTACTTGACGTCGGCGATGTTGTTGGCGCGCGCGTCGACGGTCCAGGCCGGATCGATGCGATAGCGCACGAACAGGTTGGCCACCGTGTAGCCGGCCATGGTCTGGGTGACGACGTTGTCGACGCGCGGGCCGACGTCGGTGAGTTCGCCGCCCACGGTCCAGGCGCCGAATTCGCGCGCCGCCGAGGCTTGCGTCTGGTAGTTGGCGCGGCGCGCCAGGCGCCTGCCGGTGGCTTCGTCGCGCGCGTCGAGGGCGTCGAAGCTGGCGGTGACGCACCAGCCGGCCCAGACGCCGGTGTAGGCGAGCGTGGCCCCTTCGAGCTTGGCGCGGTTGATATTCACCGGCGGCCAGCCCGAGATCAGGTCTTCGACGCGATTGCGGAACACGGTCAGGCTGATGCTGTGATCGCCGCGTGCGTAGGCGACACCGGCTTCGACATTGCGCGCGGTTTCCGGCCTGAGGTCCGGGGTACCGCCGCCGTAGCCGGTGTCGGGCCAATAGAGCTGGTTGAAGGTTGGCGCGTTGAAGGCGGTGCCGGCGCCGACATGCGCGCGCCAAGCGTCGCTGAAGCGATAGCCGTAGGCGGCCTGCCAAGTGGTCTTGGCGCCGAACTGCGAGTTGTCGTCACGGCGCAGGTTGGCCTGTACCTCGTGTTTGCCCAGATGCGCGCTCCAGCCGGCGAGCACCGAATTGACGCTGCGATGGCTGACCGTGTAGTCGGTGCTGCCGGAGACGTGGTCCTCGCTGCGCTCGAGCGCGAAGAGGGCGCGGCCGAGCGGCAGGCGCAGGTCGTTCTGCCACTGGTATTGGCGCTGCTCGGTGCGGTAGCGGCCCGGGCCATAACTGCCGTGGTCGTGCAGGTCGTCGACGCTGCCGCCGATGCGCAGCTGGCTGGTCCAGCCGGGCGTCAGATGGTTGCGTAGGTGCACTTCGTAGCTCGCCAGCTTGGTGTCGGAGTGGCTGTCCACCGTGCCGGGCCCGTCGTCGTAGTGATTGGTGCCCTCACTGTCGAGAAAATCGGCGCCGATCTCGTCGCCGCCGCCGAACCGGTAGGCGAGGTTGCCGGCGAAATGCTTCTGGCGGAAGGGGTCCTTGTCCGGGTTGTAGCTCGACGACTTCTTGTTGGTGGCGTTGATGCCGTCGGTGTCGTAGGTGCCGGCGCGCAGGCCGAAGCTGAGGCCGTTTTGCGAGCCGCCGATGCCGGCGTTGGCCTCGCGCGTGTTGTAGCTGCCGTAGCCGGCGTAGAGGCTGGGCCGCACGGCGCCGTGGTTGCGGCGCGTGAAGATCTGGATGACGCCGCCGATGGCCTCCGAGCCGTAGAGCGCCGAGGCCGGCCCGCGCAGGATCTCGATATGGTCGATCTCGCTCAGAGGGATGTTCTCGATCGCGGCCTGACCGGTGGTGGCCGAGCGGATGCGCATGCCGTCGACCAGCACCAGCGTGTGGCGGGCTTCGGCGCCGCGCAGATAGACGGCCGAGGCAGCGCCGGCGCCGCCGTTGGCCGAGAGCTGCGCGCCGGGCTGGCGCGCCAGCAGCTCGGCGAGCGTGCTTTGGCCGGATTCCTCGATGGTGTCGCGGTCGATGACGGTGACGTCGGCGAGGGCCTCGGCTACGCGCATCGGCTGGCGCGTGGCGGTGACGACGATGGTCGCCGTGTGGCTGCCGAGGTTGTCGGCAGCGAAAGCGGAAACGGAAACGGCGCTGGCCACGAGCAGCGCCAGGGGTTTGATGCGGACGTTCAAGATGCTCTCCCTGTCGCCGGTCGGCGTCCCCGCAGACCGGCAAGTTGCGATGGAAACGCGGTGCTGGGAGAAGGGCGGAGTCGGCAATCGGTACCTGCCACCGCATCCCCGCGGCGTTTCGGTTGTTTGATTGCGCGTGGCCGGTATCCGGGCTCGCGAGTCTTGACGTACCGCCTTCCCACGCTCGAGGCGCAGTGGCGTATCGGTACGCCCGCACTCGCTTACCGTTGCGGGGGCAGCACAGGCATTGCGTCCGCAGAGACGCGCACCTGTTTCCCGTTTAACCGCGCCGACGGAAATCGGCGCAGCACCGCGAGCAAGCGGCTGAATTGTAGCGTGCTTACGGGGGGCGTGTCAGTCGGCGCGCAGCCTCCGGCGCAGCCAGTGGTCGATCGATAGCCGGCCGGGGCCATGGAACAGCGTCACCAGCAACAGCGCGCCCCAAAGCCAGTGGTCCTTGAGGCCGAGATCGGAAATGTCGGGAAACGAGGTCGCCGCCACCAAATTGACCACGAACAGGCCGGCGGCGCCGAAGCGGCCGGCGAGCCCGAGCGTCAGCAGCACCGGCAGCGCCAGCTCGCCGGTGGCGCCGGCGACGGCGGCGACATGCGGCGGCAGCAGCGGCACATGGTAGTCGTTCTCGAACAAGAGCTGGGTCGTACTCCAGTCGGAGATCTTCAGCCAGCCGGAGCGGAAGAACACCTGGGCGACGTAAAGGCGGATGCCGAGATCGAACAGCGGCGTCGCCCAGCGTTCGAGCAGGTCGACGGCGCGACCGTAGAGCGCCGCGACGCGGCCGGCGGATTGAGTGGTTTGGCTGGCGGCGATCATGTTGGGTCTCCGATCGGGTCGAGATGCGCGCCGCGCACGATGCCGGCGCCGATGAAGCGAGTCAGCGCGGCGCCGAGGTCGAAGTTGGCGTCAACTTGCAGCGCTGCCTCGGTCGCCGACGCCAGTGGTGCGCCGGCGGCGAGCGCGTCAAGGAAGGCTGCCTCGCCGCCAGCGAGCGCCTCGACCTCGACCAAGCCGTCGCGCCGCAGCACCAGCACCTGCGCGCCGCGCGAGAAGTCGACCGCCAACTCGCCCTCGTAGCCCTCCGCGTTGACGCGCCAGATGTCAGTCAGCGGCCAGGGCGAATCGAGCCGCGCATAGTCGCCGCTGAACGCGAAGCGCAGGCGGCCGTAGTCCTCGGGCACGCAGGCGGCCAGCGTGGAGAGATCGGCAGACGCCGGCTCGGGCGCGTAGTAGACCTCCTGCACCAGCCATTCGAGGCGCGCCACGTCGGCGAGATAGCCCAGCTCGCGCCCGTACGGATAGAGGGCGATGAAGTCGGCGAAGCCGCCGCCGTACTCGTTCAAGTCGCCGCTCGCGCTTGGATGCGCGCGTACGTAGGCGCGCGCCGCCTCGCGGAAGAAGGGCAGGCCGACGATCTTCGCCAGCACCGGGTAGGTGGCGGCGAGCGCGCTGACCAGATTGCCCATGATGCTGCGGCGATAGACGGCCAGACGTTGGCGGCCGAACGCATCGGGTTCGGCGAGGCAGACGAGCAAGCCGTCCTCGGCCGCGCCGCCGGACATCACGGCATTGAAGAAACGTGTTTGCATCTCAGGCAGCGAAAGCATGTTGCACCTCCGTGGCGGCGTCGAGCAGGCGTTGCGCCTTGTCGGCCTCGCCGACCAGCACCGACAGCTCGGGAATGTCGTTGTCCCATTCGATCAGCGTCGGCATCGGGCCGAAGCGACCCAGCGTTTCGGCGTAGAGTTGCCAGACCGGTGCGTAGACCGGCCGCGAATGGGTGTCGATCAACAGATCGCCCTCCTGCTCGTAGCCGGCGAGATGGATCTCACCGACGCGCTCGACCGGGATCGCGCCCAGATAGTCCTGGGCGCGGAAGCCGTGGTTGCGGGCGCTGACGTAGATATTGTTCACGTCGAGCAGAATGCCGCAGCCGCTGCGGCGCGACACCTCGACGACGAAGTCCCACTCCGTCATCTCGGCGCCGGCGAAGCGCAGATAGCTGGAGACGTTCTCGATCAGCAACTGCCGGCCGAGAAAGTCCTGCACCCGGCCGATGCGTGCGCAGACATGGTCGAGCGCCGCGCGCGTGTAGGGCAGCGGCAGCAGGTCGTTGAGGTAGTGTTCGCCGATCGACGACCAGCACAAGTGTTCCGAGATCGACGCCGGCTCGATGCGCTCAACGAGCGTCTTGAGTTTGCGCAAATGAGGCCGCGACAGTTCGTCGGCCGAGCCGAGCGACATGCCGACGCCATGCAGGCTGATGGGATAGCGCGCACGCACCGCCTCCAGCACCCGCAACGGCTCGCCGCCGGGGCCGAAGAAATTTTCGCTATGGACTTCCAGCCAGCCGACGTTGGGCGGCGACGCCAGCACCTGGCGGTGATGGGGCGCGCGCAGGCCGATGCCGGCGCAGGCGGGTAGGGTCGTCAAGGGTGTTGGAAGCGAATGCATGGCGCGATCCTCCGGCGCTTATTTCGACATGCCCATGCCGCCGCCCTTGGACATACCCATGGCGCCGCCCGGCGTGGTGCTGCCGCCCATCTCCTTGCACGTGCCCTTGGCGACGTACTTGAAGTCGTGCGGATCGTTGTCGACCGTGGACTGGCCGGCGCAGGAATGCTTGCTCTTGTTGCTGCCGCAGTCGTTGTGGCCGGCCTTGGCGACGCCGAAACACTTCACCTTGGCCTGGTCGGCGGCTAAGGCCGTAGCTGAGGCACCGGCGAGACCGAGGGCGAGGACACCGGCGATGGCGGACTGGATGAGGCGTTGTTGAACTTGCATGATCTTCTCCTTGAAGGTTGGGGTAGTAAGTTCGAATGTCCCGTCCGCAAGCGCGAATCCGGTGCATCCGTAGCCTTCGTCGGAGTGAAAAGCGATTCCTTACAACGGCGATCAAGAATTCTTTGGTGGGGGGAATATGAGGGTTGGCTTATTAACCCGGGGTGGCGCAAGACGAAAAGTCTCGTCAAGGAATCCACCACTAGGACGGCTGCTTGCCATTGACCATATTGGGCGGTAGCAGGGGACCGACCACGATTTCCGGTCACCCGACCTGCTCGCGCCGGAACCTGCCAATTGCCTCCTATGCGGTAAGGCCGCAACCGAAGAAGCGGGCGCGAATCGAGGCGACTGGGTGCGGTTTTCGGCGTACGTCGAGTCCAGCGTCGATTCCCTTGATCACCCTAAAGGGTTGGACTATTTCTGCGACCAACATGTGGAGGCGGCCCGGGCCGTGGCCATGAAGCCGTCGACACGGGCCCTGGCAGAACTGCAGCAACGATACGGAACCGCATTTGCTCCCCGTCCAGCGAAAGCTCATCAAAGCTGGTCTTGCTGGCGAAGACTCATGGGTGGTGAGTAGCACGTTGAGGTTGGGAAGGTAGGTAGCAGTTCCCTCCCGCACCCGCTGTCACAAGCCGTTCACACGAACGCAAGCGGTACGTAACGGCCGGTCCGTAACATTGCACTCCCGATTGGGAGCTGGAATCGGTGTTGCGAACCGATTCATCTTGTGGCATTCATTGATTCGGATCGACCGGGCGAGCATCGGCTACGCCGGCGTTGCACAAGAGATTCGGCCAGAAGTTAACGGAACCGCAAATGACCAAGCCTACCGTCGTCGTCACCCATTGGGTGCATCCGGAAGTCATCGCCTGTCTCGAGCCTATGTGCGAAGTGGTGCCCAACCCGACGCGCGAGACGCTGCCGCGCGACGAAGTCATGCGCCGCGCGCGCGAGGCGGATGCGATCATGACCTTCATGCCCGACAGCATCGACGCCGGCTTCCTCGACGCCTGTCCACGGCTCAAGGTGGTCGGCGCGGCGCTCAAGGGCTACGACAACTACGATGTCGATGCCTGCACTGAGCGAGGCATCTGGTTCACCATCGTGCCCGATCTGCTGACGATTCCCACCGCCGAGCTGACCATCGGCCTGATGATCGCCCTCGGCCGCCGCATGCTCGAAGGCGACGCCCACGTTCGCAGCGGCGAGTTCCAGGGCTGGCGCCCCGAACTGTACGGCACCGGGCTGGCCGGCGTCACGGTCGGCATCATCGGCATGGGCGCCGTCGGCCGCGCGGTCGCGCAGCGGCTGCACGGCTTCGATGCGCGCATCGTCTACGCCGATCCGCAACCGCTGCCGGCGGCGCAGGAAATGGCCTGGAGCGCCGAGCGCGTCGCTCTCGATGCGCTGCTGGCGCGTAGCGACTACGTGGTGCCGATGGTGCCGATGCGCGATTCGACCCTGCACCTGCTGAATCGCGACAGCATCGGCCGTATGAAGCGCGGCGCGCTGCTGATCAACGCCTGCCGCGGTTCGGTGGTCGACGAGGGCGCCGTCGCCATGCATCTCGCCAGCGGCCACCTCGGTGGCTACGCGGCCGACGTGTTCGAAATGGAAGAATGGGCGCGGCCCGACCGCCCGCGCGCGATTCCCGAGGAACTGCTACGCAGCAGACACAACACCTTCTTCACGCCCCACGTCGGTTCCGCGGTGGACGCCATCCGGCGCGACATCGCCCTCGAGGCGGCGCGCAACATCCTCCAGGCGCTGGGCGGAGAGCGTCCGCAGGGCGCCATCAACGAGCCCAGGCGCGCGTCATGAATCTCCTGCGCGCGCCGACACCGTTGCAACCTTAATGAGCGGCTCGGCAAAGGGCCGGCAGCGGCCTACAATCGAATGCATCCGCACGTTGCCTATCATGTTTCGAGAAAAGGCATGGAAGCTCGATCACTTCAACCGCCGCCGTCTTCGGCGCCGGAACTCGCCGCGGCTCGCTAGTGCCGTGGATACGGATCGCGCCGGCCTGGTCGATCATTTCGCGGAAATGTCCGACGAGGAGATTCTTCGGCAATACCGCTCCGACTCGCTCACCGAACTGGCGAGCGCCGTCGCCCTGGAAGAAATCGGCCGACGGGGACTGGAATTTCCGGCCCTGGAATCGCCGCTGCCGGAGGAAAGTGCATACGCTGGCGACTACGAGATCGTCGCCCGCTTCCTCAACCCGGTCGACGCCTACGTGGTCTGCTCCTGCCTGGAAGCGGCCGGTGTGCCGGCGATCGTCGCCGACGCCCAACTCGTCCAGACCAATTCGCTGTGGGCCGTGGCGCTGGGCGGTGCCCGGCTCCTGGTGCCGGCATATCACGTCGCCGAGGCGAGAAAGGTCATCGCCGCATTCAACGACGGCGCCTTTGCGCTTTCCGATGATGACGAGCCGACGTAGCCCTGGTTACGTGTCGGTCGATGCAATGATAGCGTCATTTCACAGCTTCGCCTGCGCCACCAGGATCTTGGCGAACGATCGCAGGTTCACCACTTCCTCCAGCGCCAGGCCGCCGTCGTCGAACAGTCGCGACCATTCGGCGAGCGTCCGCTCCCGGCCGCGCGTGCCCATGAACATCTGCATGTCGAAGGAGGCGCCGGCGATGTCGGCGCCGTGATCGGCCATCACCAGTTCCATGACGGCGATGCGCGCGCCGCTGCTGCCGCAGGCGCGGGCAAGGTTGCGCAGCGCCTTGATGCAGCCGGCGTCGTCGAAGCCGTGCAGGACGGCGCTGAGCAGGTAGATATCCTTGTCGCTCGTCGCGGCCGGCACCGATTCGAACAGATCACCGGTCTCGAAGCTCAGTCGGGCGAGCAGCGCTGGCGGTTCGCGTTCTGCCCAGTGTTGTCGTGCGTCGCGAATGATTTGTTCGCGATCGACCACCACGGCCTTCAGGTACGCGTGCCGTTTCAGGATGGCGAGCGACTTGCCGCCCTTCGAGCCGCCGACGTCGATGACGCGCTCGAAGCGCGCCCAGTCGAAGTCGCTGGCGAAGGCGTCGCCGGCCAGCGCATCGACACTATCCATGGCGCGCGAGAAGAGGGCATCGAATTCGGGATGGTGGTCCATGTAGTCGAACAGTTCCGCGCCGTGGCTGCGCTGGAAGGGAACGCCGCCCTCGCGCACGCCGGCTTCCAGTTGCTGGAACCACGGCCGGCTCATTTCGTCGGAGTTGTGCATCAGGATCAGCGCGCGCACGCTGTTCGGGCCGTCGTCGCGCAGGGGCGCCGACAGGCGGTTGTTGGCGAACACGCGCGGCGCCGTTTCCTTGAAGATGCCCATGGCCGCCAGCATGCGCAGCAGGCGGTAGACGGCATCGGGTTGGGCGCCGACGCGGGCGGCGAGCGCGTCGGCGGCCATGCTGCGATCGGCGAGGACGGTGGCGACATCGAGCCGGGCGGCGACGTAGAGCGCACGCGATTGCCAGAAGGCGGCGCCGATCTGCATCAGGCGCATCGGCGGCGGCGTGATCCTGTTGGGCAGATCCTGCAGCCAGGCGGCGAACTTCATCGCGCCGGCGAATAGTCCGACGGCGGCGGCGTTCTTCTGTAGCGTCATCGTGATCCTCGCTCAGTCGTGGCCGGCCGGCGCCAGACCGGCGGCAAACAGGTGGCCGTTGAAGTCGGCCAGTGCGTCGAGATAGGCAGTGTCCATCTCCCGGCCCAACTCCTCCTCGAAAATGTCCTTGAGCAGCATCGGCGTCATGGCCAGGCTGACGAACGCCATCCTGAAGACGTCCGGATCCACCGATGGCGCGATGCGGCCCTGCGTCTTCAGGTCGTTGATGCGATCGGTACCGCGCGTGCGGCCGCGCTCGATCAACTGCAGGATGAAGCGCCGCCCCGGCCCCTGATTGAGGGCCAGGACTTTGAGGACCAACTTGGGAAACTCGGGCCGTGTCGACATGCTCCGGTAGTAGAGGCGCAGGAAGTCGGCGAAACCACTCTCGGACGTCAGCATCGGGCCGTCCAGCTGATCGAGCAGCGGGCCCATGGTGTCGCGGATCATCTCCTCGTAGAGACCTTCCTTGCTGCCGAAGTAGTAGCGGATCATCGAGACGTTGGCATCGGCGCGCTTGGCGATCAGGCGCGTGGTGACCTTGTGGTATTCGTCGGCGAGGAAGCAGTCGAGCGCCGCCTTGAGCAGCCGCGCCCGGACCGGATCGCGCGTATCGTCCATTGGCTTCTCCTGTGCTCATGACGCGCAGCAGACTAGCATCGGCGCGCCGATGCCGACAGCGTTTTCGCCAATCAGATCGCGGCGCTTGATTGAAATGCGATGCCATGGGTTCGGCGAGAGACCTTTCACTGTTGGCATACAATCCGGCGCAAAAGCCTATTCAACGTCTTCGACGAGCCGACGCCGGCCGCTCAGGCCGGTACTTGGCGGTCTCGAAGACACTGCGCGGGAGGTCGAGGGGTATGGGTGAGCCGACGTTGCTGTATGTCGTCGCGGCGGCGGCGGTCCTCTGGCTGATACTTTACTTTGGCCGCGGGTTGTCAGCGTGGCTGCGCTTGATGCGCGTGCGCATCGGCGCCGGCGGCCTGGAGGTCGTCGAGCGTGCAGGAATGCCGGCGGACAGCGCGGCGGTCATCGAAAGCGCGACGACGCGGCTAACGGCGCTCGGCTTCGAGTACGAGAAGACGCTGCGCATGCTGCCGGCCATCGTCGGTGACGACCGCGAGCCGATCTGGGCTGATATCTACATCCATCGTGCCTGCGGTAGCCGCGCCACCGTTCAAGCCTCGGAAGGCCCAGAGCCGGGTTTTGTGGCGGCCGTTTCCTTTTCCACCTGCTATGCAGACAAAATGGTGATCACGGAGAACCGCAGGGCGCACATGATGTTCCCGCTGCCTCCCGATTGCCAGGTGGCGGACGCACAGGCGACCACGCTGGCCGATCACTGGGCGTTCCATTGCCAGCGGCTCGCCGCCGGCGCCGAACCGCCGGTGACCGACTGGGATGTCGTGCATCGACGCCATCGGGAACTGCTGGTCACTTCGCGCCAGTACTGGCAGGCGATCGGCTTCGCACGTCGTGTCGGCGAGGAGTGGCGTCTTACCGGCAAAGGCGCCCGGCGTTACCTGCGCCAGGTGCTCGCCGGCATGCGCCGCCTGGCCACGCTGCCGCCGGCCGCAGAGGCGGAGGATTTGAACGTGCGCGTGATGGCCGATGTGCGCGCTTGGCATATACAGGAGTCGTTGCAGAAGGCCCAAGCCATGTCGCTGCGCGACAAGGCCATCTGGTTCGCGATCAGCGCCGTGATCGGCACGATGGCGCTCGGCTACCTGATGTCATGGCAGATGGTGGCGATCGTTCTTTGCGTGCTGCTGTTTCACGAGTTCGGCCATGCCCTGGCCATGCGTGCCGTCGGTTATCGCAACCTGGGCGTGCTCGTGCTGCCGCTGCTCGGCGCCGTGGCGATCGGCCGCAAGGACGACGCCGGGCCTTGGCAGAAGCTCACCGTCCTCCTGGCCGGGCCGGTGCCAGGCCTGTTGGTGGCGGTGCTGCTGCTGCGTCTGGCGACGGGCGGCGGCGAGCACGCCGGCCTGCTGGCCATGGTGGGCGCGATTGCGCTCATCCTCAACCTGTTCAACTTGCTACCCTTCACGCCCCTGGACGGCGGCCAGATACTCGACACTTTCCTGTTCGCACGGCGGCCGCGTCTGCGCCTGGCGTTTGTTTCGGTCAGCGCGGTGGGTTTGCTGGCCGTGGCCATCGCGCTGAAAGCCATCGTGCTGGGCGGTGTCGGCCTGCTGCTGGTTCTTGCCATTCCCGCCATGCGGCGGCGCTCGCAGTTGTCGACCAAGCTTGGGCCCGTCGCCAAAGGCGAGGATCCGGTTGCGGCCATCTTCAGGCGCCTGCACGAGTCGACGAAAGCGCGACCGCCTCGCTTTGCGGGGCGGGTGCAAGTTGTGCGTCTGCTGCTGCCCGACCTGCGCGGTCGGGCGCCGAGCGTGCGCGAGAGCGTGGCTGGTATGTCCGCCTATCTCGTCGCCATCGTTCTGCCTTTCGCCTTGCTTTGGGATACGGGACTGCCGCAGCATCAGTTCGCCGTCGCCGCGCAATCCTCGCAGTCCGATTACCAGCCATCGACGCCGCCCGATTGGCACGAGCAACTGGCGCGGGCGAAGACGCCGGAAGCGCGTTGGCTGGTGCTATGGCATGCCGGCAAGTGGTACGAGGACAACGAGGATTACGAGGCGGCGCGCCAGCGCTACCAGGAAGCGCTGGCGCAGACCAAGGGATTCGCCGCGGCGGAGGACGACTTGCGCGTGCTCGATACGCGTCTCGCCCTGGCGCGGCTGAGCGGTGCCGACTATATCGCGGCCTATCGGCAGCTGCTTCCTGCGTTGCGCCGGCTTCCACTCCCCGAACGTTGGCGTTTGGCCGAGGCGCTGGAGACCATGGGCTGGGTGGGCGGCGACGGCCGGCCCGATGAGCGGGCGGCTTGGCTGCGTGAGGCGATCGCGGTGCGCGAGGCGCAGTCGCCGCCCGAGCCGCACGCGCTTCTCGGCGACCGTCTGGCACTGGCGCGCCTGATCGACGCCATGGGCGACCGCGTCGGTGCCGAGAGGCTGCTGCGCAGGAATCTGGAACTTCTGGCGGGCAATGACACACTGCAGCCCGCCAGGTACGTCGACGCGATGGCCTGGTTCCTGATCGCGCACGGCCGGGGAGGCGAAGCGGAAGCGCTGATCTCGTCCCAGCCGGCGCCATCGAAGAATAGGGAGTTGGCGATGCGGCAAACCCTTGCCTGGGCGCGCATGGCGCAGGGCAAGATGGAGTCCGCGCGGCAAAGCCTTGCCTTGGAGTGGTCGAAACGGGAACCCGGGCGATGGCAGAACCGCCTGCGCGTGCCCGTGCCCCTGGTGCTCGATCTGGTCCTTGCCAGCGCCGATGTGCCGGAAGGCGAAGCCCGCTGGTTGAGTCAAGCGGCTGAACTGAAGCGGGCGATGGCAACGGATTTCCGAGGCGTCAGCCGCTCGGTGTGTCACGAAGCGGCGAGCGGCAGTTGGGAGAGCATGCGCGGGCGCGCCAGGCTGGCGGTGATCAAGCGGCTGGCCGGTTCGGCGCAAATGCGGGACGACGAATTCTGCGCAGCCGGCAGTTGATGGTCGAAGGTGAACTCTAGTCTTCGTCGCCGGGGAAGCTGCGGCAGGCCGCACGCAGGAATTCCATCTGCCGCCCAAAGGCGGTGCAGGACTTGCAGATGAACACGTGAAAGCGCAAGCCGAGGTGCTTGATGAGCGGCAGACGGCCGTCCTGGGCCTGAACGACCAGTTTGTGGGCTTCTTGGCAAGTCATCACACGCGAACTCCTCCGGGTTCGTCGCCGAACCAGTTGATCTGGAGGCACTCGCGCAGGCGCATGCGCGCCCGGTAGAGCACCACCCAACAGTTGGACGTGGAAATCGACAGTTCCTTACAGATCTCGTCCGTTTCCAGGCCGAGGAACTCGCGCATCATGAACACGCGCGCGATCTTTTCCGGCAACAGTGTCATGCAGGCCTCGAAGACGTCGTGGAAGCGCTTGTTCTCGAGACTCTTTTGCGGATTGCCCCAATCGGCGGGCGCTTCCGCCCAGTGGCCGTCGGCGGCGAACAGGGCGTCGAAGTCGGTGTCCTCGCCTTCGTCGTTGACGGCCTGGATCGAGGGTTCGCGCGCGTGGCGGCGGATGTGGTCGACGATCTTGTTGCGCAGGATGGCCATGAGCCAGGTGCGCAGTGCGGCGCGGCCGGCGAAGCTCTCGCCGCTGGTCACGGCGGCGAGCAAAGTTTCCTGGACGGCGTCCTCGGCGGCGGCTTCGTTGCGCAGCTGAAGCTTGGCGAAACGCAGCAGCGTCGGGCGCAGGTGGGCGGCTTCGGTCGGGATGTCGATGGCTGCCATGTCGCTCGCCAGGGCTCCGGGCTATTTCTTGCCGATGCCGCCGAGCAGCGCGGCGACCGGTCGCTGCGGTCGCTTCGGCGGCTCGCTCTTGGCCGGGGCGGTATCGCTGCTCACGGCCGGTTCGTAGGGTTTGCCGAAATCGAAGCCATCGGCGGCGATCGTCGGCGGCAGTTGCACGGGAACGCGCGGGCCGTGGCGCTCGCGTTCGCGGTGGGCATGGCCATGGCCGCGCCCGTGCCGCTCCTCGTCGCGGCCGGCGCTCTCGAAGCCGGTGATCTCGACTTGTTCGATCTTGAACTTGATCAGCTTTTCGATATCGGCCAGGCGCGGCTTCTCCTCGGGCGCCACCAGCGAGGTGGCGTCGCCCGGCTTGCCGGCACGGCCGGTGCGGCCGATGCGATGGATGTAGTCCTCGGCGACGTGCGGCAGCTCGTAGTTGATCACGTGCGGCAGGTCGTCGATGTCGAGGCCGCGCGCGGCGACGTCGGTGGCGACCATGACGCGCGCCGTGCCGCCCTTGAAGGCCTCGAGCGCCTCGGTGCGCTGCTGCTGGCTCTTGTCGCCGTGGATGGCGACCGCGTTGACGCCCTGGCGTTCGAGCCAGGCGGCCAGGCGTGCGGTGCCGAACTTGGTGCCGACGAAGACCAGTACCTGCATGTCGGGCTTCTCGCGCAGCAGGTGCAGCAGCAGGTGGCGCTTCTTGTCGGAGGCGACCGCGTGCATGCGGTGCGTGATGGTCTCCGAGACCGTATTGCGGCGCGCGACCTCGATCAGCTGCGGGCTCTTCAGCATGTTGTCGGCGAGCTTCTTGATCTCTTCCGAGAAGGTGGCCGAGAAAAGCAGGCTCTGGCGCTCCTTGGGCAGCATGGCCAGGATGCGCCGGATGTCGGGGATGAAGCCCATGTCGAGCATGCGGTCGGCCTCGTCGAGGATGACGACCTCGACCTGGTTGAAGTTCACGCTCTTCTGCTGCACGTGGTCGAGCAGGCGGCCTGGCGTGGCGACGACGATCTCGCGGCCCTCGCGTAGTTCGGCGGTCTGCGGCTTGATGTCCACGCCGCCATAGACGCAGACGGCACGCAACGGCAGGTATTTGCCGTAGGTGACGACGCTCTCGTGCGTCTGCATGGCCAGTTCGCGCGTCGGCGCCAGGATCAGCGCGCGCACCGGGTGGCGCGCCGGCGACGGGCTGCTGTTGGCGTGGCGCGCCAGGCGCTGCAGCACGGGCAGCGTGAAGCCCGCGGTCTTGCCGGTGCCGGTCTGGGCGCCGCCCATGACGTCGCGGCCGGCGAGCACGACGGGAATGGCCTGTGCCTGGATGGGGGTGGGTTCGGTGTAGCCGGCGTCCTCGACGGCCCGCAACAATTCGGGCATCAACCCGAGGTCTGTGAATTTCATTGAATCTCCCGAACGGCCTGCCCGCCAAGGGCGGGTACCGGTTCAGGCGATTGGTCAGCTAAGTGGATTGGAACTTTTTAGAATGCGCGCCAACCGGCAGGGCGCGAAGGCACATTCTACCGGAAAGTCAAATGGTTCGGCGCTGGGTACCGTCGCGGGCGCC
>Ga0316583_10000249_pt1 | contig 14685 bp, 10 predicted proteins | sample J_170502JBrBrA_D_FD_204513 | JGI IMG/M metagenome (GOLD analysis project Ga0316583, IMG submission 204513) | Rhizosphere microbial communities from salt marsh grasses in Alabama, United States - J_170502JBrBrA | ecosystem: Host-associated > Plants > Roots > Rhizosphere | place: USA: Alabama... | reverse complement strand
AGCAGGTGGTGCCCCTGGAACTCGTTGGCCGCGGCGCCCAGGCTGTCGATCTTGAGGACCTGTGCGCTCCCCGACCACGCCTTCACCAGTCGGCGCACCTGGATGCCGTGCAGCAGCAGAATAGCCGCCATGCCGCCCTCCCCAGGCGGCAGGAAGTAGCCGCCCGGCAGCTTCACGGTGCGGGATGCGACGAAGCGGTCGTAGATCGGGAGCTGCAGGGTGTCGAAGTGGTGGTCGCGGTCCAGCACCACGGGCTCGACCCCGCGGGAGGCGGCCTTGAAGTCCACCGCCAGGTCGGGACGGGCGAGGTCGCCGCGACCCTCCAGGGTAGTGACGCGATCCGCCTTCCGCTCCAGCTCGCGGATGTGGTCCGCGTGGGCCGCGGCGTACTCGAGGACCTCCAGGACGAAGTCGTGCGTCACCTTGATGCGCGTCCGGAAGTCCGCGTGGGAATAGGCCTCGCTCAGAACGGCGATGCGGCCGCGCAGGCCCACGTAGTTCGTGCCGTACCAGGCCAGCGGGGAGTAGGTCGTCCACGCCTGCGGATGCTGCACGTTGCGCACGTTCCCGTAGGGGAAGACCGGCTCGTGGTACTTGCTCTGCATGGCCGCGCGCACCGCGGGGAGCAGCGTATCCTGCGTGAACGCCGTGGGCCCGGGAGGACCGTTGGGGTTCAGGCCCGGCGAGTAGGTGAGCAGGTAGCCGTGGAGGGTTCCGTCCGTGGTATGCAGATCCATCATGACGGCAGGGTCCCACGTGTCGTACACGTGGGCCAGTGACGCGCGGGTCTCGGGCCCCTCCGCCTTCAGGTAATCGCGGTTCAGGTCGAGCTTGAGGCCGTCGGGCCGCACCCCCACCATGGGGGGGCCGTCCTGCTCCGGACGATTCACGGCCACCGGCCCGAACGCATCGTTGCCGTCCGCGTTGTAGTCCGGTGCCACCAGGATGACCAGCTTCGAGAGCAGATCGTGGTGCACGCCCATCAGCTCCCGCAGGAGCTGCTGCACCGCCTCCTTACCCTCCACCTCGCCGGCGTGGATGTTCGCCTGGACGTAGACGACGAGCTTACCCGATCGGTGGGCCTCCCGCGGCGAGGTGACGCGCGGTTCGGAGGCGATGACGAGGTAGATCGGCCGGCCTTCGGCGGTCCGCCCCATGGTGCCCACGGTGATGGGCGCCCCCCTGGCCTGGAGGCTGTCCAGGAACGCGCCGACCTCGGCGGTGGACGATGTGCGCTGGTAGTTCGTTCTCTCGGGGACGGTCTGCTGCGCGCCGACCCGGGAGGCCGCGAGGAGCAGCAGCATGGGCAACGCCAGGGATGGTCGGATTCTCATCGCTCTCGGACTTGTCAGGGTGGTGGCTCAGCATCGCGAAATCGGGCGTGCTGCGCCAGCGAACCGGGGAGACGAACCCCGCGGCCCGCGTCCCCGCGCGTCGTCACCGCCGACGAGGAGCGCCGCCGTCCGGCGTCGGCCGCCCCGGGGCGCCTGCCCCCCCTTCGTCAGGAGCGCGCCGCTCCTCCGTGCTGTACGTGGTAGCGTACGACCCGCTGGACGCCGAGGCTGTCGCTGGTGACCGCCCAGACGGTGTCGCCACGGACGAAGGGCCACGGGTACATGGTGAAGTCCTCGGGTGCGTTTACCCTGCCCAGATATGTGCCGTCGGGCTCGAACACGTCGAAGGCGACCGGTTCGATCCAGCTCGTCGCCTGAGAGTCCGGCTTCTTCGGATCGTAGTCCGGATTGGGCTTCTCCACCGCCGGCCGAGGCACCGCCACCCAGACGCGACCATCCTGCCCCGTGAGGATGTCGCCGAAGGGCGGCTTGGTGTCGGGGATGGACGGGCCGTTCCACTTCCAGCCCGGCACCATGCCTTGCATGCGGTGCTCGATCTCTTGCTTGCGGGCCTCCTTCTCGCCGCTCTGGACCGCCACGGGCTCGGAGCTCCGCTCGATACGCAGGACCGGGGCGTCGGCGCGCAGCAAGTCGATCCGGTAGTCCGTGCTGAGGCCGTAGACGAAGTAGCCGTCGGGATGCACGGTCCAGTGCTCCGACGGTGTGAAGGGAACGCCGTAGGAGGCCGAGGAGCCTTTGCCGAAATGCGCCTCGACGACCGGTGTCCGATACCCGTGATCCGGCGGCTGGAGGGTGTCGCGTACAGCCCCATCCGAGCCGTAGCGGATGAGGTCGATGTGCCAGGCTCTCGTCACGGGATCGATGTTCACCAGGAACTCGATGTACACGTCGTCGTGCCGGTCCGTCCACAGGGGCGCCGAGGTGTGCAGCATGCTCCGCAGGAGCCAGGTCGTCACGGGAGAGCCGTCGGGGCCGTAAACCTGGAGGCGGGCGTTGCCGGGGTCACGTACGATGACCCTGCCGTCGGAGAGCACCGCGACGGCCTCGGGCTGCTCCAGCTCGCCTGGGCCCTGCCCACGGCGCCCCAGCGTGCGCACCCAGGCGCCCGTCGGGTCGAAGGCTCTCACCTCGGCAACCTGCGAATCCACGACGTAGATGGTTCCGTCGGCTGCCACCGCCACCGAGTTGACCGCTCCGAACAGGTAGTGCGGATCCCCTTCCATCCTTCCGATGGACACCTCCGGCACCAGCGTCGCCGGTGCGCCCCAGACGCTCCCCGAGACCGTGCGCACGACGATCGTATCCCCGGCGGTGTCGCGCACGACCTGCAGGCCGGAGGAGGTGGCACTCCCGCCGCCGCAGGCGGCCAGGAACAGGATCGACATCGTGACGGAAAGAAACGTCCGGACTCTCATGGCAGGTACCTCGGCGTCTACACCCCTCTGCGCTTCGGTCCCCAGATCAGCTTGTGGAGCTGGGTCTGGAAGCGCACGGGCAGCTTATCCCCCAGGATCCATCCTGCCAACTCCTCGAGGTCGATCTCGCCCCATACCGGTGAGACGAGGAGCGCCCGCAGCGATCCGTCCGCCACCCGCGCGTCCAGGGCACGCTCGGTGATGACCTCCTTCATCCACTCGTAGTCCGTCCGGTCCTTCACGACGAACTTCACCTCGTCGCCGGGGCCCAGGTGCTCCAGGTTCTGCCAGAGGTTCCGGTGGCTCTCGCCGGACCCGGGGCACTTCAAGTCCATGATCTTGTGCGCCCGCGCGTCCAGGGGGGCCACGTCGAAGGCGCCGGACGTCTCCACCAGCACCGTGAAGTCCTCGTCCAGCAGCATCTCCACCAGCGGGAAGGCGTTGGCGTGGGCCAGCGGCTCGCCGCCGGTCACCTCCACCAGGGGCGTGCCCGTCGCACGGACCCGGTCCACGATCTGGGAGAGGGTCAGGCGCTCGCCGCCGTGGAACGCATAGGCGGTGTCGCACCAGACACAGCGGAGAGGACAGCCGGTGAGGCGCACGAACGTGCAGGGCAGCCCTGCCCAGGTGGACTCCCCCTGGATGGAGTGGAAGATCTCCGTGATGCGGAGGAAGGGCTCCGCGGGCGAGCCCGCGTCTCCGGGCACCGTCAGGGGCCTTTCCCGTCGCCCCGCCGGGGCCACAGAAAGCCCAGCGGGGTCTCCTGCACCACGCTGCCGGCCATGAAGAGCACGTTGGCCGGGCGCTCCGCGAGGCGCCGCATCAGATACGGATACCAGTGTGATCCGAAGGGGATGTAGATGCGCACGTTGTAGCCGTCGGCGACGAGCTGGCGCTGAAGGTCGCGACGCACGCCGTGGAGCATCTGCATCTCGAAGGAGCTCTTGTCGATGCCCTCCTTCTGATGGAACGCGACGGTGGCGTCGATCATGGCTTCGTGGTGCGTTGCGATAGCGGGATAGTTGCCGCCCGTCAGCAGCATCTGCATCAGCTCGACGAAGTTCCGGTCCACGTCGGCCTTGTTCTTGAAGGCGACGCTGGGCGGTTCGTTGTACGCACCCTTGCACAGGCGCACGCGGGCACCGAGCTGGTTCATGCGTGCGACGTCGCCCGCGCTCCGCTTCAGGTACGCCTGGAGCACCACGCCGATGTTGCGGCGACCCTCGGCCCACAGCTTCTCGAAGGCGTCCAGGGTGCGTTTCGTGTACTCCGAGGACTCCATGTCGAAGCGGATGAAGTTGTCCAGCGACTCCGCCTTGTCGAGGATGCGGCCCAGGTTGCCGGCCAGGAAGCGCTCGGAGATGTCCTGACCCAACGCCGTGAACTTCAGCGAGACGTTGGCGTTCAGCTTCTCCGCGTCGATGCGGCTCAGGATGTCGAGGTAGACGTCGCCGGCGATCGTGGCGTTGGGCTCGTCGTGCACGGACTCGCCCAGGAAGTCGCCGGTGGCCGCCATGCCGACGGCGTTGGCTTCACGAATGGCGCGGGTGAGGTCGTCGACGCTCTCTCCGGGAACGAAGCGACGGCTCAAGCCCTTGAGCGGAGTCTTCGTGACCACCGACTTGGCGGCGTTGGAATGGCTGAGGAAGATGAGGCCTTCTCGAAGCATCGGACTCTACGATTCCGGATTCAGATGTCTTTGTCGTCGTGTCGGACCAGCGCCTCCTCGAGGAGATGCTGGACGTCGAGGAGGGTCAGGTCGCCCAGGCGGCGCTCGGCTTCCTCCTGGCTGCGGCAGGACGCCAGGGTGGGGGTCTCCACGTGTCCGACGATCCCCACGCCCGTCTGGGCCCAGCGCGGGAAGACGAGGTAGCCGTTGTAGGGGGCCACCAGGTTGCCCGTCTTCTCCACCTCGATGGAAACGGTGTAGGGATGGCCGTCGGAGCCGCCGAACGCGGGCGGCCGATCGTGGGTCCGGAGGTAGCCCCCCAGCGTGCTGTCGGGCACGCCGGCGGTGGCGCTTCCCTCTTCGCCCCGCTCTGCGGGATCGGCGTCGACTGCGGTCATGGCGCTCGAAAGCCGGTATCTGACTCCACCATACGGTGTGTGGACACTCTCGAAGCTAGGCGAAGCGGCCTCCCCGATCCACGCCCCGCACGTTGTGGGTGGGCGGGGGCCCGGATAGTGTTGCTGCACGCTCCACTGCACGACGTGCGGTTCTTCCCGACACGGAGGGACACGAATGGCCCGACAAATGCGCGCGGCGCTCTTCTCCGAGTTCGGCGGTCCGGAGGTGGTCTCGATTCAAGAGGTGCCCGCGCCCGACCCGGGGCCCGGCGAGGTGCTCATCAAGGTCGAGGCGGCCTCCATGAACCATTTGGACCTGTGGGTGAGACGAGGGCTGCCCGTGGAAACGCCCATGCCCCACATCGGCGGTGCGGACATCGCCGGCGTCGTGGAGGCGGTCGGCGAGGGCGCAGCCGGCGTGCCCACCGGCACCCGGGTGGTAGTGGACCCGTCCCTGGGATACGGATGGTACGACGGTCAGGGCCAGGGGGAGTCGTTCGAAGAGCCGCCGTTCCGGCTGCTGGGAGAGCATACGCAGGGAGGATTCGCCGAGTACGCCGTCGTGCCCGCCGCCAACCTGCTGGAGATCCCCCAGGGCTTTCCTTCGGAGGACGCGGCCGCCGCGGGGCTGGTCTTCGTGACCGCCTGGCGGGGTCTCATGACGCGCGGGGGTGTGAGGGCCGGGGAGAAGGTGCTCATCACCGGTGCCTCCGGGGGCGTCTCCACGGCGGCGATCCAGATCGCCCACATGGCCGGCGCCCGGGTCTATGCGGTGACCAGCGGGGAGGACAACGTGAGCCGCGTGCGTGCTCTGGGCGCGGACGTCGTCTATGACCGCGAGAAGGTCGAGTTCTCCCGCGAGGTGTGGCAGGACACGGCAAAGAAGGGCGTGGACCTGGTCTTCGACTCCGTGGGGGAGGCGGTCTGGCAGCAGTGCCTCAGGGCGCTGGGAGTCGGGGGAAGGCTGGTGGCCTACGGGGCGACCACGGGCTCGAGGGGGAGCGCGGAGATCCGCGTGGTGTTCTGGAAGCAGCTCTCCATCCTGGGGACCACCATGGGCACGCCGGCGGAGTTCCGACGGGTGATGCGTCTGGTGTTCGACGGCGCTCTGTCTGCGGTGGTGCACGAGGTCATTCCCCTGGCGGAGGCTCGCCGGGCCCACGAGCTGCTGGAGAGCGGGAAGGTGTTCGGGAAGCTGGTGCTGGTGCCGTGAGCGGGAGGGGGAAGCGCATGGAGCCGACGTCCTTGCGGATCTCCTGGGCGATGCGTGGATGGGACGCGGGACGGACCCCTGGGTGGGAAGATCACCCCCCGACCGGGGCGCGCCCATGGATCTGAGGGAAGCCCAACGCCGGGTGGACGCCTGGATCTCCCAGTTCGAGGAGGGCTACTGGCCGCCCCTGACGAACCTCGCACGCCTCACGGAGGAGGTGGGCGAGCTCGCTCGGGAGATGAACCATCGGTTCGGCCACAAGCCCAAGAAGGCGGAGGAGCCGGACCAGGACCTGGCCCTGGAGCTGGCCGACATCCTGTTCGTGCTCCTGGTCATCGCCAACGAGCAGGGCATCGACCTCGACGACGCTCTGGAGCGGGTCCTCGCCAAGTACCGGGAGCGGGACTCGGACCGGTGGACCCGGGTGGGCGAGGGGCCGGCGAAGGGGTAGCGGCCGGGCCTACGCGGTTCCCGGACGCCGGCCCCCAGGCGCCGACGTGCGGGACGACGGCCACGGGGCCGGTGCTCAGCCTCGTTTCCCCGGCTGCCAGCGCCAGTCCCGCACCTCGGGCATGTCCTCGCCGTACTTCCGCGTGTATTCGCGGTGCTCCACGAGCTTGTCGGCCATGTGCTGCCTGACGTGCGCGAAGCGAACTCCCAGGCCGGGGACCCGGTCGATGACGTCCTGGACGAGATGGAACCGGTCCATGTCGTTGCGTACGACCATGTCGAAGGGCGTGGTCGTCGTACCCTCTTCCTTGTAGCCACGCACGTGCAGGTTCTTGTGGTTGGTGCGCCGGTAGGTCAGCCGGTGGATGAGCCAGGGGTAGCCGTGGAAGGCGAACACGATGGGCCGGTCCGTCGTGAACAGACCATCGAAGTCCCGCTCCGACAGCCCATGCGGGTGCTCGCTGTCCGGCTCCAGGCGCATCAGGTCGACCACGTTGATCACGCGCACCTTCAGGTCGGGCAGGTGCTCACGCATGAGCGAGACCGCCGCCAGCGTCTCGATGGTCGGCACGTCGCCCGCGCACGCCATGACGACGTCCGGCTCACCTCCCTGGTCGCTGCTCGCCCACTCCCAGATGCCGATGCCCGCGGTGCAGTGCTTGATGGCCTGATCCATGGTGAGCCACTGCGGCTGCGGCTGCTTGCCGGCGATGATCAGGTTCACGTAGTCGACGCTGCGCAGGCAGTGATCGGTCACCGAGAGCAACGTGTTGGCGTCCGGCGGCAGGTATACCCGGATGACGCCCGCCTTCTTGTTGACGACGTGGTCGATGAAGCCCGGGTCCTGGTGGCTGAAGCCGTTGTGGTCCTGCCGCCAAACGTGCGAGGTGAGGAGGTAGTTGAGCGACGAGATGGGACGTCGCCAGGGGATCTCACGCGTCACCTTCAGCCACTTGGCGTGCTGGTTGAACATCGAGTCCACGATGTGGATGAAGGCCTCGTAGCAGCAGAAGAAGCCGTGGCGGCCGGTGAGCAGGTACCCCTCGAGCCATCCCTGGCACTGGTGCTCGCTGAGCATCTCCATCACCCGACCGTCGGATGCCACGTGGTCGTCACCCGGCAGGATCTCGGCCACCGACATGCGGTCGGTGGCGTCGAACAGCGCGGTCCACCGGTTCGAGGCCGTCTCGTCGGGACTGAAGACGCGGAAGCTCCGCTCCTCGCGGTTGCGCTCGAGAACGTCCCGCAGCAGGCGGCCCTGGGTGCGTGTCGCCTCGGCATCGATCGCTCCCGGCGCGGGCACGTCCACCGCGTACTGCCGGAAGTCCGGCACGCGCAGGTCCTTGCGCAGCAGACCGCCGTTGGCGTGCGGGTTGGCGCTCATGCGGCGTTCGCCTCTGGGAGGCAGATCGGCGAGATCCGGCACCAGCGCGCCCTTCGCGTCGAAGAGCTCCTCGGGGCGATACCCCTTCATCCACGCCTCGAGCATCCGCAGGTGCTCGGCGTTGTCGCGCACGCCCGCCAGAGGTACCTGGTGGGCCCGAAACGTGCCCTCGACCGGCACGCCGTCCACCTCCTTCGGTCCCGTCCAGCCCTTGGGCGAGCGCAAGACGATCATGGGCCAGCGAGGCCGCTCGCCGTGGCCACCCGAGCGCGCGTCCTGCTGGATCCGCCGGATCTCGTCGAAGGCGTCGTCGAGGGCGGCTGCCATCTGCTGGTGCATCCGTGCGGGGTCGTCGCCCTCCACGAAGCGCGGCGCGTGGCCGTAGCCCCGCAGGAGCTGTTCCAACTCCTCGCGCGGGATGCGCGCCAGGACGGTAGGCCCGGCGATCTTGTAGCCGTTGAGATGGAGGATGGGCAGCACGGCGCCGTCCCGAGCGGGGTCGAGGAACTTGTTCGAGTGCCAGCTCGTCGCCAGGGGTCCGGTCTCGGCCTCGCCATCCCCCACGACGCAGCACACCACCAGGTCCGGGTTGTCGAAGGCGGCGCCGTAGGCGTGCGACAGCGAATAGCCGAGCTCGCCCCCCTCGTGGATGCTGCCCGGCGTCTCCGGCGCGACGTGGCTCGGGATCCCCCCGGGGAATGAGAACTGCCGGAACAGCAGCGCCATGCCTTCCTCGTCGCGCGACACGCTGGGATACACCTCCGAGTACGTCCCTTCGAGATAGGCGTTGGCGACGATGCCGGGCCCACCGTGGCCGGGCCCGATGACGTAGATGACGTTCAGGTCGCGCTCGACGATGAGGCGGTTGACGTGCAGGTAGACGAAGTTCAGGCCCGGCGTGGTGCCCCAGTGCCCGAGCAGACGCGGCTTGATGTGCTCGCGTCGCAGGGGCTCGCGCAGGAGCGGGTTGGCGAGGAGGTAGATCTGCCCCACCGAGAGGTAGTTGGCGGCGCGCCAGTAGGCGTCCATCCTGCGCAAGAGGCTGGCTGACAGAGGTCCGTTCATGATCGTGCTCCCTCGTCGACATTCGTTCCCATGACCCGGAGCGTCTCGCGCGCGATGACCGACTCTTCGTCGGTGGCCACGACGCGAACGACGCATCCGCTTCCGTCGGTGGAGATGACCGCCGCGCCGGCGTCGTTGCGTGGCTCGTCGAGCCGGATGCCCAGATGCTCGAGCCCGCGCACGATACGTCCGCGGACGGCGGGTGCGTTCTCACCGATGCCCCCGGAGAACACCAGCGTGTCCAGCCCGCCGAGCACGGCCGCCAGGGCACCCACGGCCTTCTTCACCTGGTAACAGAACAGGGACACCGCGTCCGCCGCGCGCGCATCGCTCCCCTCCCGGGAGAGGAGCTCCGCCATGTCGGCGCTGGAATCCGAGACGCCGAGCAGGCCCGAGCGGCGGTTGACCAGATCGTCGATCTCGTCGGCGCCCATCCCCTCCGTCCGCATCAGGTGCACGAGGATGCCGGGGTCCAGGTTCCCCGATCGCGTGGCCATCATGACGCCCGACGCGGGCGTGAAGCCCATCGTGGTATCCACAGGCCGGCCCCCGGCTACCGCCGCCAGGCTCGCCCCGGCCCCCAGGTGTGCGAGCACGACCCGGCCTGCTGCCGCCTCGAGGCCCGCGACCCGGGTGAGCTCCTCCATCAGGAACGCATACGAGAGGCCGTGAAACCCGTACCGCCGCACACCGGACGCCTCGAATCGGCGTGGGATGGCGAGCAGGTGCGCTACCCGCGGCATGGTGCGGTGGAACGTCGTGTCGAAGCACGCCACCTGCGGGACATGAGGTGCGCGTTCCGCCATCGCCTCGATGATCGCTCTCTCGGCGGGCAGGTGGTCCGGATCGAGCGAGCTCCAGCGTCGCAGCTCCGCGAGCAGGTCTGCGCTCACCTCCCGGGCTTCATCGTAGAGCGTGCCCCCGTGCACGACCCGGTGACCGACGGCCAGCAAGCGCTCTCCCTCACCGCGCTGCGCCAGGTCGTCCAGCGCCGCGTGCAGCGCGCTCCCATGGTCGGGGGCCTTCACGGGCCGCTCCGAGGCGGGGCCGTCGCCTGACGTCACCGCGAGCCGGGCTCCGCCGCCTCGGCCAATGCGCTCCACACGCCCGCGGAGCCGTCGGCGCATCGGAGGTCCGGGGGCGAACACGCTCCACTTGAGGCTCGAAGAGCCCGCGTTGAGAGCCAACACCGTGCCGGCGCGCCGCCGCCGGCCGCCTCCGTCAGTCGTCGGAATTCAGCCTCTGAGGCTCCTCCCCTCGAGTCTCCGGCAAGACCAGGCGCTCCACGGCGCGCGCGAACCCTTCCTCGGTGTTCGCCGTCGTGCTGTAGGTGGCCCGGTGCTTCACCTCGTCGCTTGCGTTGCCCATGGCGATGCTCATCCGCGATTCCTCGAACATCTGCACGTCGTTCGGCATGTCGCCGATGGTGGCTACCTGCTCGGCGGAGATCGACATGTGGCGGATGAGGTAATCTACCACGGCGCCCTTGTTGGCGTCCGGGTGCGTGGCGTCCAGGTAGTAGGGCTGCGACCGTGCGGCCGACAGATGAGAGCCGAGATGCTGGGCGTCGGACTCACAGCGCTCCACCGCGGCGAGGTCGTCGCTAACCCCGACGATCTTGACGGCCTGGTCGAGCACGTCGTCCAGGCTGTCGACGACCGTGGGCGCGAACTCGACGGTGCGGCTTTCACGATCCACGTGCGGTGCGTTGGGGTCGCGGACGAACCAGTCCTGTCCCCGATACACCCACACGTCCAGGCCGTGGTCCCTCATGAGGTCGCTCACCTCGCGCGCGGCCTTCCGCGCGAGCGTGCGCTGATGCAGGATCGTGAGGTCGGGGGCGGCGAACATCCCGCCGTTGAACCCGGCCAGCGGCGTGGTGAGGGCGAGCGGCTCGATGAGCATGCGCAGCCCGCGCGGGGGCCTGCCGCTGGTCAGGGCCACCTCGACCCCCGCGTCGCGCAGGCGGTGCACCGCCTCGAGGGCCGGTCGGGTGAGCTTCTTGTCGGGCGTCAGCAAGGTGCCGTCGACGTCGACCACGAAGAGCCGGAGGCGGTGGGTCGCCATCAGAGAACCTCGCGCAGGGCCTTCAGGACGACCTGGAGCCCGGCCTCCGTGTCGCCGCCCAGATGCACGCCCAGCAGCCTCCTGTCTCTCTGGGAGAGGACGCGGAAGTCGCCCCGGGCCTGGGCCTGTTTGACGACTCCGAACGAGTAGCGATGCCCCGGCACGGGCAGGTCCCGCGGATCGTCTCCCACCAGATGTACGAACACGCCCGAGGGTGGACCTCCCTTGTAGGCCTGCCCCGTGGAGTGGAGAAAGCGCGGGCCGAACCCCACACATGTCGCGGCTCTCGTGCGGTCGCGCACCAGGAGACGAATGGCCTGCAGCGCCTCCTCGTGCTCCTGCCGCCTTTCCACCCACGCGAGCAGACCCAGGTAGTCGCCGGCACCGAGGCGCTCCAGATGGGCCTTCAGGTACGCGCCGAGGGACCGCTCGGACCCCACCGCCTCGTGGAGCTGCGCCCGGTTGCTCTCGTCGGCGAACAACCCGATGTGCCCCTGCTCGAAGAAGTACGTCTCGGGCTGCATCTCGCCGGTCTTCTCGTACTCGTCGGTGAGCTTGCGCGCCTGTTCCTTGCTCGCTTCCACGTCGGGCTGGTCGAAGGGATCGAGATCGAGGATCGCGCCCGCCACCGCCGTGGCGATCTCCCACCGGAAGAACTCCTGGGGGAGGTCGTAGATGTCGGTGAGGTCGAGCTCGACGACGGGATGGCCCGCCTCGGCAAGCGCCTTCACCTCCCGGTCCTGGGCGTCGTCGGCTTCGCCCTCGTGCCGCAGGTACGCGAACAGCCGATCGTCGCCGTACGCGTCGGGCGCGCCGAGCGGCTCACCGTCCACCGGCACGAGCCCCTTACCCTGCTTGCCGGTGGACTCGGCGAGCAGCTGCTCGAGCCAGGCACCGAGATGCGCGAGCTTCGGTGAAGCCAGGAACGTCACCTTGTTGCGGCCGTGCCGGAGCGCCGCCGAGCCGAGGACGACGCCGAGCATCACTCCGGGATTCTCATCGGCCGGCACCGAAGAGCCGCATGCGTGCACCATCCGCTGAGCGCGGTCGAGCATGCCGCGCACGTCGAGCTGCATGGCCGCAGCCGGGACCATGCCGAAGTCCGACAGCGCCGAGTACCGCCCGCCGATCCCCGGCACGCCGTGGAACAGGCGTGCGTATCCGCGCTCCCCGGCCTTGCGCTCGAGGGGCGAGCCCGGGTCGGTGACGGCCACGAACCGCCTGCCGGCTTCGTCCTTACCCACCTCGCTCGCGACGCGCTCGAAGAAGTGCGCCTCGAAGAGGTTCGGCTCCAGCGTCGACCCGGACTTGCTGGACACGATGAAGAGCGTGTGCGAGAGGTCGATCTCCGACTCGAAGGCGTGGATCTGGGCCGGATCGGTGGAGTCGAGCACGCGCAGCTCCGGGCCACCGCGCTGGCGGGGAAACGTCCGCGAGAGCACGTCCGGACACAGGCTCGACCCCCCCATGCCCAGCACCGCCACGTGCGTGAAGCCGCCCTCGCGGATCTCCTTCGCGAAACCGACCAGGCGGTCCGTGTCGGCGAGCTCGGCGTCGGCGATGTTGAGCCAGTCGAGCCAGCGGTTCTCGTCCTTGCCCGTCCACAGCGTGCGATCGCGGGCCCATAGCCGCTGCACCCGCTTCTCCTTCTTCCACTCGGCGAGCGTCTGCTTCACCTCGTCGTCGAGCGGCCGGGGAAGGTGGAGCCTGGTACGGTCCAGCGGGCGGCGGCCCCGACCACCTCGCCGCTCTTCCAGCGTCGACAGGAGCTGGTCGAACGACTCGGCGAACTTCTCCACGCCCTCCTGGAGAAGGCGGTCGGTGACGTCGTCGAGGGAGATGCCGATGCGCTCCAGCGACTGCAGGACCTCCTCCGAGTCGTCCTCACCCTCGTCGAGAGAGGCGCGGGCGGTGCCGTGGTCCCGAAGAGCGTCCAGCGTCGCCGGCGGCACGGTGTCGACGGTGTCCCGTCCGATCAGCGCCTCGACGTACATCACGTCGCTGAAGCGGGGATCCTTGGTGCTGGTGCTGGCGAACAGGATGCGCTGCGGCCGCGCACCCTCTTCGGCGAGCTCCCGGAAGCGCTCACCGTCGCACACCTCACGGAACGTACGGTAGATGCGCGTCGCGTTGGCGATGCCCACCTTACCGACCAGATCCAGGATCTCCTTCCTCTTCTGCCCGGAGGCGTCCTTGGCCTTCTCCTCGAGCATGGGATCGACCATCACGTCGAACCGGCTCACGAAGATGCTCGCCACGCTCGCCAGGGCACCCAGGTCCCCACCCTGGTCGCGATACTCCTCCAGCCCCGACAGGTAGGCATCGACGACCTGATCGTAGGCGCTCTTGGCGAACATGAGGGTGACGTTGACGTTGATGCCCTCGGAGAGGAGCTGTCGGATCGCGGGGATCCCCTCTTCGGTCGCCGGCACCTTGATCATCACGTTGTCGCGGTCGAGCCGCTTCCACAGGCGGCGGGCCTCCTGCAACGTCCCATCGGTGTCGTGAGCGAGCCGAGGCGACACCTCGAGGGACGCGAACCCGTCCGCGCGGTTCGACTCGTCGTAGACCGGCCTGAGCACGTCGGCTGCGCCCTGGATGTCTTCGACGGCGAGCGTCTCGTATACGTCGGCGGACGGGCTCCGCTCGTCCTGCAGGGAACGCAGGACTTCGTCGTAGTCGCTGGAGCCCGCGAACGCCTTTTCGAAGATGGAGGGGTTGGAGGTCACGCCCCGCACCCCCTCGTCTCGTAGGCGCGCGAGCTCCCCGTCGGTCAACAGGTGGCGTCGCATGTAGTCGAGCCACGGCGACTGTCCGTACTTCAACAGCTCGGAAGGGCGCATCGACTGCTCCTCTCTCTCATGAGTCCATGACCTCCCGAGCCCTGCGCACCACATGCTCCGGAGTGAATCCATACTCCCGCATCACCACCTCGCCGGGCGCCGATGCGCCGAAACGGTTCACGGCGATCACCGCGCCGCGCGAACCGACGTAGTGGCCCCACCCCATGGGGGAGGCGGCTTCCACGGCGACCCGAGCGGTCACACGTGCCGGCAGCACGCGCTCCCGATAGTCGGCGTCCTGCTCCTCGAACAGCTCCCAGCAAGGCATGGAGACGAGTCGGACGCGGACGCCGCTGTCGCGGAGCCGCTGGGCCGCGGCGACGATGAGCGACACCTCCGACCCGGTGGCCATCAGGATCACCTCGGGGTCCCGCCCGCCCGCGTCGTCGGGGTTCAGCACGTACGCGCCCCTTCGCAGCCCGTCGGCGGTGGCGAAGCGTGCGCGGTCGAGGGTCGGCACGGCCTGGCGTGTGAGCACCAGCGTCACGGGGCGGCTCGTCTGCTCCATCGCCACCTGCCACGCGACACGGACCTCGTTGGCGTCGCCCGGCCGGATGACGAGCAGGTTCGGGATGGCGCGCAGCGACGCGAGCTGCCCCACCGACTGGTGGGTGGGTCCGTCCTCTCCCAGCGCGATGCTGTCGTGGGTGAACACGAAGATGCAGCGTAGCTCGCTGAGCGCCGCGAGACGGATCGCCGGGCGCATGTAGTCCGAGAAGGCGAGGAACGTCGCACCGAACGGCACGAACCCGCCGTGGTACGCCATGCCGTTGACCGCTGCGGCCATCGCGTGCTCGCGCACACCGAAGTGCACGTTGCGCCCGTC
>Ga0316583_10000247_pt1 | contig 14754 bp, 9 predicted proteins | sample J_170502JBrBrA_D_FD_204513 | JGI IMG/M metagenome (GOLD analysis project Ga0316583, IMG submission 204513) | Rhizosphere microbial communities from salt marsh grasses in Alabama, United States - J_170502JBrBrA | ecosystem: Host-associated > Plants > Roots > Rhizosphere | place: USA: Alabama... | reverse complement strand
CCAGGTCCTCTTCTGTAGATACTGCAAAAAGCTCTGTTCTCGCTCTTTTTAAACTTTCACGAAGCTGCTTCTCGCGTTCTATACCGGCCGCATAAAAGCGACGACGGAATTCAGGGTCGCTGGTATCAACCAGGAGCTGTTCTCCAGTTTCGGCATCTTCAACGGCAATGATCCCGGCATCCGGCAGTTCCATCTCGCGTGGATCCCAAAGGCGGATGGCCAGCAGTTCGTGCCGTTGGGTGAGCAGGGTTAACGGCCGCTGCCAACCCGCTTCGCTGATAAAGTCTGATATGACAAAGACCAGCGAACGGCGCTTGAAGGTGTTCAATCCAGCATTGAGCAGCACACACAGGTTGGTCGTCATGTCGCCCGGAATGTCGCTTTCACGCTGCAGTTCATGTATCAGGCGCAGCACTTGGCTGCGGCCGCTGCGCGGGGGAATGGTACGTTCGATCTGCCGGTTATAAATAATTGCCCCAACGCGATTGCCGCTGCGGGTCAACAAGCGCGCTAATGTCGCCGTGAGATCAATCAGGATGCTTTTCTTGGGTCGATCTTGAGGGCCGAAGCCCATGGAGGGACTGACGTCGAGCAGAAACCAGGAGGTGATCTCCCGATCCTCCAGAAACTGGCGCACGAAAGGGCTGTTCATGCGCGCGGTGACATTCCAATCAATGGAGCGGATATCATCCTCCAGCTGGTATTCGCGCAAATCGGCAAAATCGATGCCATCCCCATAGAAGAGCGTGCGATAATCTCCCTGCAGCAGGCCATCCAGGCGGCGTATCACCTGCCAGTCGAGCCGGCGCAGGATGTGTTCGGGCGTTGAAGCGTGCGGCCGTGGTTCAGACGAAGGATTTGCGTTCATGCAGCGGGACTTCCGGGATGGGAACACTAGTAAGTATGCGCTCGATGATGTCATCGCTGCTGACGTTATCGGCCAGTGCTTCATAGGATAAAACCAGGCGGTGGCGAATGACGTCAGGGGCGAGATCGCGCACTTCTTGCGGCAGGACATAATCACGGCCGCGTAAAAATGCCAGTGCTCTAGCGGCAAGAATTAGATTGATTGAAGCACGCGGGCTGGCTCCAAATAACAGGAATGGATTTAAGTTACCTTGCCCAACCAGTTCTGGCTTTCGCGTGGCGGAAACGAGTTTAACCGTGTATTCGATCAAGGACGGATCAACATAAACGGTATCCACTGCCCCCTGTAAAGCCAGCAGCTGCTCCGTGTCGATCACTCTTTGTAGCGCCTGTAGGGCGCCGGTCATGCGCTCGACGATGACAAACTCTTCGGTTGTTGAAGGATAGCCAACTAACACCTTGAGCATGAAGCGGTCGACCTGTGCTTCCGGCAGGGGGTATGTGCCCTCCGATTCAATTGGGTTTTGTGTGGCCATGACCAGGAAGGGATTGGGCACCGGATAGGTTTCCCGGCCGATGGTGACCTGCCGTTCCTGCATCACTTCCAGCAGTGCGCTTTGCACCTTGGCCGGCGCGCGGTTGATCTCGTCGGCGAGGAGCAGGTTTGTGAAAACAGGGCCCAGAGAGGTATTAAATTCCCCGCTCTTCTGGTTGTAGATGCGTGTGCCAATGAGATCGGCCGGCACAAGATCGGGCGTGAACTGAATACGCTGGAACTGGCCGCCGATCGATTGGGCCAGGGTCTTAATGGCCATCGTTTTGGCCAGTCCGGGCACGCCTTCGACAAGGATGTGCCCGCGCGCCAATAAGGCCACAATCAGCCGTTCGAGCAAGATATCTTGGCCGACAATGACCTTTTTAACTTCGAATAGAACTTGTTCCATGGGTTTGTCGTTGTTCGGGTGTGGCGTGTGAGTCATATGCCTGTCCTTGGTGATAGTTTGTCAGCTGGTCATGCCGCTTCGCTAACGGATGTCGCTTCGCTTACGGCAGTATGTCAGATTCCCGGGCCGCCGGCCACGGCGACGGCCGTGCCGATGGGGACGGCGAAGCCGATGCCCACAAAAAAGTTTTGTTCAGAAGGGTTGGCTAACGCTGTCACGATGCCCACGACCTGTCCTTGCCGGTTGAGCAAAGGGCCGCCGGAGTTACCGGGATTAACGGCCGTATCGAACTGGATCAAGCGTTCCAGCCGTTGTTCGCCGTCTTCGCCCACGGGAATGGAGCGATTGAAGCCGGAGATCACACCGGCGCTCATGGATGCGGTCAAACCCAGCGGATTGCCTACAGCAAAAGCCTCATCGCCGATTTTCATGGCAAAAGGATTACCCAGGATAGCGGGGACGATCAGGCCTGGTGGTTGGCTGGGATGCAGCACGGCGATGTCATTTTGCGGCTCGGCAGCGCTGATTTCCACTTTGACAGATGTGCCATCGGCATATGTCACCTCAATTTCCGTCGCCTCGCTGACTACATGCAGCGCGGTCAAAATATCGCCGGCATCATTAACAACAACACCGCTGCCGAGCCCGAAATTCTCTTCCGCTTCGCCCCTATCGAACTGCGCTTGAACGAGAACAATAGAGGGAATAATCTGTTCATAGACCTGGGCTGAATAGGCTGGCCGCGGCGTCGCCAAGGCTATCGCCTCGACTACGGTCTCGTTTATTTCTTTTTCTGTAAGCGGCGCCGGCTCCGGGAACATGGAGGTGTAGATCAGTAGGGCGATCAAGGCGGCGGCAATACCCAAGGCAAACGGCCAGAGGCGGCCTATCGCTGTCTTCAGGTGTTTTGGCCAGGATGTCCGGCTTGTTGTGGCGGTTGTTAAATCCTGCAAATCTTCGCGCATGAGGCGTCAGTTGTCTCCAAAGCGTCAGAAGATTATAGACCATTGTTGCCAAGAGATTATGAATATTATAGATTGACACAGGAATAAGAAAACGAGAACCCGTTCGGAATCTTCCCTCCCGCGGGTTCCCGTTTTCCAAGCAAAGCGCCAGCATTTGCCGCAGAGCGCTAGCGTTTGCCGGCTGCATACTGATGCCGCTGGCCACTAACTGATGGCGGCTTTGCTAATGAACGTCTTTGTGGCCTCGATATTGGTCGTCTCACCGCTGACCCCAATACTGCCGGTGAGGAGAATGTTGTTTGAGGCATTACCGATCATGATTTTGAAGGCGCCTGGTTCGAGTATGGTGACCATATCAAGGCCGGTGTAGCCAAGCAGGTTAGCCTCCAGGGTGAAGGTGATCGTGCGCTGTTCGCCAGGCCCCAAAGAGACACGGCAGAAGCCTTTTAATTCTTGCGTGGGGCGGGTGAGAGCAGCGACTTCATCATGTACATACAGCTGAACAACTTCGTCTCCGGCCAGTTCCCCGGTATTTGTTACGTCGACACTTATCTCTACGCTCTCGCCGGGGGCAATACTGACGCGGCTCTGGCGCAGATTGTTTATCGCGAAGGTCGTATAGCTGAGGCCGAAGCCAAAAGGATAGAGAGGCTTGTTGCTGAGATTGACATAGGTTTCTTTCCAATGGGATTTGCCGCCGGATGGTTTGTGGGAGTAGTAAACGGGTATTTGACCCACGTCGCGGGGGAAGCTCATGGGCAGTTTGCCGCCTGGTGAGACATTGCCGAAGAGAACATCAGCGACGGCCGCAGCACCTTCTTCGCCGGGCAGCCATGCTTCGAGAATGGCCGGTACATGTTCGTCAATCCAGGAGATGGAAAGAGGACGGCCGTTGATCAACACAACGACTACAGGTGAGCCCGCAGCTACGACTGCTTCTACCAGCTGCTGCTGCATACCGGGTAAATTGATTTCATGCCGGTCTCGCGCTTCGCCGCTGGTGCAGGAATCGGTGAGGCCGGATTTACCACCGACGAAGAGCAGGGCGACATTGGCCGCTGCCGCCGCGGCGACAGCTTCGTCAAAGCCACTGCTGTCGCTGCCGGTAACCTCACATCCTTTCGCGTAGTCTATATATGTATGGTTTGATACGGCTGCCCGCACACCAGCAAGAATAGGCTCAATCGGTACAAAGTTTTCAACAAGATTTACTGGGGTCCCGGAAACAGGTATATCAAAGACATTCTCTCCCCCCTGAGTCATTTCGAGCAAGGATTCAATATGGCAGGGGTAGGCGTAATCACCTAGCAAGTGTCGCACATTGTTCGCCTGCGGGCCAATGACGGCAATGCGTTGCAAGTCCTTGGAGAGAGGTAGTAAATTCCCCTCGTTTTTGAGGAGGACCATAGATTTCTGGGCGATGGTACGCGCCAGCCCGCGCTGTTCCGGCGTGTCAAAGACTTTAATGGCGGCTTCAGCATCGACGTAAGGATTTTCAAAGAGCCCAAGTAAAAATTTGTGCCGTAATACGCGCATTACACTACGGTCAATCAGCGCTTCGTTGATTTCACCTTTGTGAACAGCATCAATCAGTGCATCACCATAGCAGTCGGTGTCCGGCAACTCGACGTCAAGCCCCGCCTCCAGGGCCATTTGTGCAGAGTGTCCCTTGCTGGTAGAGATTTTATGGAATGACTGCAGCTGTTCGATGGCAAAATAGTCGGAGACAACGACGCCATCAAACCCCCACTCATCGACCAGGATATCGGTCAGTAGTTCTCTAGAGGCTGTACAGGGCACACCGTCCAGCTCATTATAAGCATTCATTACTGACTGCAACCCCGCTTCTTTGACGGCCGCTTCAAAGGGATAGAGATAAACGTCGCGTAGTTCGCGCGGTGGGATGTGCGGAGGGGCCCAGTTCAGGCCGCCCATAGAACGGCCGTAGCCCACGAAATGCTTTGCCGTAGCTACAATGCCCTCATGCCAGTCATCCCCTTGCAATCCCCGGACAAAGGATACGCCCATAGTTGCGGTCAGGACTGGGTCTTCGCCAAACGTCTCTTCAGTGCGTCCCCAGCGGGCGTCGCGGGCAATATCCAGGAGGGGAGATAAGCCTTGATGCGCCCCACCGGCGCGCATTTGTTTGCGCACGACCGCCGCCAATGCTTCTGCTAGATCCGGTTCCCAGGTACTGGCCAGACCGATGATTTGTGGGAAACAAGTAGCATTACGGGCCATATAGCCGCTGCAGCACTCTTCGTGGATGATGGCCGGAATGCCCAAACGGGTTTCCGTGGTCAGGTAACGCTGGATTTCGTTAGCGAACCGTGCACCCTGGGCAGGCGTTAAGTTTGTCGCCCCGCCGATGCGTGTCACCTGGCCAATTCCGTGTTCCATCAGAGTCTTTGCTTTCTGAAGATCAAGCATCGAAGTAGCACCTTCTACACTTTCCTTTAATACCTGAAAGGACCAGAAACTGCCCAGCTGAGCTACTTTCTCCTGCAGGGTCATGAGCGATAGAAGATTGACAATGCGTGCTTCGGTGGAGCGTTCGGAGTTGTGATAAACTTCAGTTGTTTTCTTTGCCATGATAAATACCTGTCTGCTCTGGGTATGGGCGCATCGCGATACACCCTACTGATGTTCTGTTCTTAGTCTTTCGATATATATTCAAACCAATCAAAGTCTGCAAAGTTTTCACTCCTTTGACCGTTGCTGCTGGCATACATTCCGATAAAGGTACCGACAAAACCACCAGCGATAGGAGTGCTGAGAATGCGGCCGTCAACAGATTCGGATACCTGCTGCCATTTATGCGTTTCTTCTGCTATAAAAAATTGATACTCCTGCCCCTGGGCTTCTATTTTGAAGGTGAAATCAGAACCGTTGATGGGCTGCTCGGTCAATGTTGAATCCAAGCCTGCTTTGCGCTCAATCAACTGGACAACCTGGTTCCCGTTCTCATTTTGTGAGACGACGAAACGAAAATGGAAATCATTGTTTTGGAGAAGGACCAGACCGGCGCATTCCTGCGCATTGGCAGGAGAGAATGACATTGCTGCCTGAGCACTGAAATTGATGTGCTGCTGCCTACGGCCGACGAAGCTGGGATTAGCGCGCTCAGAGAGCGTTTGCGGTCGTAATTTTAGTCGCAGATAACCAGGCCGTTCGCTCAAGCTCCAAAAATGTTCACGTGGTGTGCGCAGGAAATTCCATTGATGGGCCAGCACTGGATCGTCAAAATGGTCCTTTGCAGGGACTTGCTGCCAGAGGTGGGGGGTGAGATCGGGTGAAGCGTGTTCAAATTCTACTCGGCCGACACCCGGGCTTACGATAGGCCAGCCATCTTCCCAGATCACGGGCGCGAGGAAGGTCTCTCGACCAAGATTGTAGTAATAGCCTCCGTAGGGGCGCATTGCCAGCAAAACCATCCACCATTCGCCTGTTTGTGTTTGGACAATATCAGCGTGACCGGTACCAACGATAGGGAAATCTAGCCCCAGGTGGCGGTGAGTTAGGATAGGATTGCCGCGATTACCTTCATAGGGTCCAGTAATGATCTTGCTGCGTGCTATAACTACGGCATGATGGTGTGCGGTGCCACCTTCGGCCGTGAGCAAATAATAATATCCATTTATCTTGTAAATATGAGGCGCCTCGGACCAAACAGCTCCCTTGACAGCACCATCCCATATGACCACTGGTTCGCTCACTAATTTCATGTGTGCCAGGTCAAGCTCTTGTACATAGATTTCAGTATGTCCCTCAAATTGGCTGTTTACGGCCATACGGTTGCTACAATACCAGGCACGGCCATCGTCATCAAAGAGTAGTGAGGGATCGATTCCTGGGGCGTGTTCCAGCCAATTCGGTTCAGACCAGGGACCAGCTGGGTCCGTTGCCGTCACAATAAAGTTTCCCGATCTTTTTTTGCCATCTACGAGGGTGCAGATCACGTAAAATGTGCCCTCAGAATAGCGAATCGTGGGAGCATAGAGTCCACCGGACGGCCGTATCTCGTCCAGCTCAAGCTGCGAAGGTCGATCCAGAACATGACCGATCTGCCGCCAATTTACCAGGTCATTACTATGAAAGATTGGTAGACCAGGAAAATATTCAAAGGTAGAGGTAACCAGATAATAATCATCCCCATCCCTGCAGATGGACGGATCCGGATAAAAGCCTGACAATATTGGATTCCGAAAAGTTTTAAACATTGTTCCTCAGGGTTATTAAGAGTGTGCTAAAGGTTCAACCCCACTTACACTTTCTGTACCTGCACCTGGCTGAAAAAGACTTTGCTATTGGAAACATCGCTTGGTGGGCTGACGATTTCAAATGAACCCGCAAGTGGCAGGTTTGTTGATGAATTGCCCACCATAACCTCGACTCTCCCCGGATGTACGGCAGATGTCATTTCTTCATCGTAGACTCCAAGCTGATTGACATACAGTGTGAAGGTGACCGACTTGCATTCTCCAGGCTGTAACGTGATCCGTTTGTAGCCTTTGAGTTCCTTAATTGGCCGGGGTGGAGCGGCGAACTGGCACGTGTAGAGCTGGACGACTTCATCACCGGCGCGATCGCTGGTATTGGTTATTACGGCACTAATGTTGACCTGTCCGCCAGCCGTTGCTTTTTCCTGGTCAACGCTCAAATTTTCAAAGAGAAATGTGCTATAGCTAAGTCCATAGCCGAAGGGGAAAAGAGGTTCTCCTTGGAAATAGCGATACGTACGACCGACCATTTTATACTCTTCAAATGGCGGAAGATCGTCAACTGATCGGTAAAAAGTCACCGGCAACCGTCCCGCCGGGTTGTAGTCACCAAATAGAACATCCGCTAGGGCATCTCCACCGGCCTGGCCGGGATACCAGGCCTCCACGATCGCCGGGATATATTCTGCTGCCCAATTAATGGCCAGAGCGCTGCCGTTCAATAGCACCAGAATCAGCGGTTTACCCAACTTATGGAGCTGTTTGAGCAGTGCTTCCTGGGGATCAGGAAGGCTAATGTCGGTGCGGTCGCCTCCGGAAAAACCGGGAATTTCAACAGGCATTTCTTCACCTTCAAGATTGGGAGAGAGCCCCATAACGGCGATAATGACGTCCGCTTTTTCGGCCGTTTCCAGGGCCTCGGCTTCATAATCGAATCCCGGAACCGCCCACAACAGCTGCATCTGAGGGTCAAGACCTTTGCTAATAAATTCCAGGCGGACTTTGTAAAACCGTCCAGCCTGCAGATCAAGATCCCTGGTGATTATTCGCGGATGATGCACATTGTCATAGGTGATTACCAGATCATCATCGAGATAAAGGTTGTAGGCGCTGAAGCCATTGCCGCCAAGTCTAAATGTTCCGCTTGTCGGTGGGACCAGAAAGCCTGTCCAGCGGATGGAGAATTTATCTCCCCCTTTCCCACCAAAAGGCGTTGTGTCTATCCAGCGGGCATCGACAGTGGGATCGATTCTCTCGATCTCAGGAACGCCTGCGAAATCGGGATTGTTGAAGTAAAGAGCCGTCAGGCCGGTCTCACCCGTTTTATCTTCATCTGGGCGGAGAAATTCAGTTAGAATCACATCCAGCGGTGGCCAACCTTCTGCAAGCCCGCAGCCTCGCGCGTACATAACCTCGGTTTGTTGGGAGACCTTTTCGCGGATACCTGCCAGGGGCGTGGTGTACTTCGCGGGCGTGCCGTGATAATTTCCCAGTAAAGGCTGCAGCTCATCGGCGTTGGGGCCAATGACGGCGATTGAGGCTGTATCTTTCGCTAGAGGCAGAACATTATTTTCGTTCTTGAGCAGGACAATAGATTCCCGCGCTGCCTGCAGTGCCAGGGCCTGGTGGCCCTCTGAGTTAACGATATCATATGGGATCTGGGCATATGGGACCTGATCCGGCGCATCAAACATGCCCAGTTCAAAGCGTGCTTTGAAAAGTAGTTTTAGTGCCCGATCTATCGTTTCCTCACTAATCAGTCCTTGTTCTACGGCTCCCAGAAGATAAGGATAGGTTGATCCGCAGTTAAGTTCGCAGCCGTTATTGACGGCCAGCGCCGCTGCTTCTTCCGGTGTTTCCACAATTCTATGGTGGAGATAAATGTCGATGATTGCCCAACAGTCGGAAACGACAAAACCTTCAAATTTCCACTCGTCGCGCAATACCTTTTGCAGCAGCGTGGGGCTGGCGCAGCATGCTTCACCATTGATGCGGTTGTATGCGCCCATGATTGAACGTGCATTGCCTTCCTTGATACCGGCCTCAAAATGGGGAAGGTAGGTTTCGTGCATATCGCGATCGCTTACGAGGGTGTTAAATCGGTGACGCTCGAGTTCCGGGCCGCTGTGGGCCGCAAAGTGCTTAGGTGTCGCTATGAGCTTTAAGTATTGCGGGTCGTCGCCCTGCAGGCCTTTGATGAATTGAACGCCTAGTGATGCAGTGAGATAGGGGTCTTCTCCATAGGTTTCTTGCCCGCGACCCCAGCGTGGATCGCGAAAGATGTTGATATTTGGCGACCAGTAAGTCAGACCGGTATAAATTTCACGGATACCGCGTCGCAGAAATTCATGGTGTTTTGCCCGCGCTTCATCTGATACGGCCGTCGCTATTTGCAGCATCAACGCCTCGTCCCAGGTTGCGGCCAGGCCAATTGCCTGTGGAAATACGGTCGCCATGCCGGCACGGCCGACGCCGTGCAGCCCTTCATTCCACCAATTATAAGTGGGTATTTCTAGACGCTCGATGGCCGGAGCGTCGTAAACCATTTGTAGAACCTTCTCTTCCAGGCGCATACGGGCTATTAAGTCGTCAACCCGATCATTGATTGATAAATTATTGTTGTTATAGTGAGACATAGAGACGGTTCTCCTATGCTAATAAGCTAGGTAAAGGTTCAATCCGCATCGCTAGTATTAGCAGACAAAAATAGCTTAAAGTGGCGGCTGCCCTCCCATAAAGAAAGATCTACTGGCTACAAGTCGGATTAGTACAAATAACTAAGCCTGTTCAGCGGGCACATTTTCGGAATAAAGGTGACATTTGACAAGTACTTCATCAACAATGATATCCTTGGGTACCTCCAGTCTACAAATATCCTTGACCTGTGGGCACCTGGCAGCAAATTTGCAGCCCATCGATAGATATTCTTCTTCCTCTGAATTGGAAAGTTTGACCCGGCCTTTCCAACGTTTCTCGGGATCCGCTTCAGGAATTGATTCCTTCAGTAACTGCGTGTAAGGATGTCTGGGGTTCATAAGAACCTGCTCAACGGTGCCCATTTCGACGATGTTTCCTCTGAACATGACCGCAATGCGATCACTTACATAGTAAGCAGTCGCCAGATCATGCGTAATATAAAGAACGCTCATGCCAAATTCTTTTCTAAGTTTGTCGAATAGATTGACAATCGACATTCTCAACGAGGCATCTACCATCGATACCGGCTCATCAGCTATCAACAAAGACGGGTCTGTCAAAAGGGCCCGGGCAACGGAAATCCGCTGCAGCTGACCTCCGGAGAACTCGCTTGGATACTTACCGGCAAACTGACTATATGATAGACCGACAGCTCTGAGTTTCTGATCGATCAATTCAATCGCCTCTTCATTACTTTTAGCCAGTTTGTAGTTCTGCACCGTTTCGAAGAAATAGCGGTCGACTGTTCTGAGCGGGTTGAAGGTTCCGAATGGATCTTGAAAGATTGCCTGTACACCTTCCGTGAACCAGACTTTCTTTTTAGTTGAACTTTCGTGTCGTTTCCCACCATGCACGATGGTACCTGAGGTCGGATCCTCAAATCCTAAGACCATTTTTGCGGTTGTCGTTTTTCCACAACCACTTTCCCCGGCCAGAGTGAATATCTCCCCCGCATCGATGGAAAAAGACACATTGTCGACGGCTGTAATATGAACCCGCGAGGTAATACTGCCTAATGTGTATATTTTTACAAGGTGCTCGACTTCGAGTATTTTTTCCATGTTTGTAATACTAACGGCTTGAGTAGCGTTAATGACCTTTCCCTTCTTCTACTAACCAGCAGGCTACTTTGTGATCAGGTTTTATGGCGATGTAGTCCGGCATTTTCTCTTTGCAGATATCCATTACATAAGGACATCGGGGATGAAAAGCACAGCCACCGGGCAAGTCCGAAAGCTCCGGCGGGCTTCCAGGAACACTTTCGCGCCGTGTCTTATCGCCAAATTGTGGCAAAGAGTTGATCAAATATTGTGTGTAAGGATGGAGCGGCTCGGCAAAAATAATATCAGTTGGCGCCTCTTCGACAATTTTTCCGGCGTACATGATGCCGATGCGATCGGCCACATTTGCATGCACACCCATGTCGTGGGTCACCAGAATGACCGTGTTTTGCAGTTTTTGTTGAATATCCTTTATGAGCTGTACCACGCCTCGCTGCACGACGACATCAAGTGCGGTCGTCGGTTCGTCTGCGATAATGATCTGGGGGCTTAACAGCGCGGCCAGGGCAATTGTCACCCGCTGTCGCATACCACCAGACAGCTGGTGCGGGTAAGCATTCATTACCTCTGGGGGAAGTCCCAATTCCGCAATGTGGTGCTTGGCGAGTTCATAGGCTTCTTTTTGTGACTGCCCGGTCACATGGCTAATAATAAAATCCTTATAGGTTTCCTTGATTTTGACTACGGGATTAAGCACGCTCATCGAGCCTTGTGGCACATAAGATACAAACCGCCAGCGCAGGTGACGCATTTCTTCTGCATCGAGCGTGGAAACATCGATCATCTCTCCAGCGACGTGATAATAGATCTTCCCGCCAATATGGCGCAGGGGAGGTTCAATAACGGCGGCAAGCGCTTTAAGTAGTGTTGATTTCCCGCATCCACTTTCGCCGGCAATACCATAAACTTCATTTTCCTTTATGACCAGATCGATCTGGTTAACGGCTTGCACAACTTTCTGCGTCCCATGAACATCAAGAATATAACAGGCATGCAATGTTTCAGTGCTCAATATTGTGTTATTCATAAAAATATCTGTTTGCTTCCAGCTAAGAATAAGCTCTGAATCCCTCCTAAAGTGTGATGAATAGTTGTCCATGATCGCTTTATTATGCTCCAACACGCTGGATGCGTGACCGCGGGTCGAGGTATTCACTGATGCTTACGGAAAGCCAGTATAAGGAGATAAACAGCAAAACCGCCAGGACAACCGGGGTTAGAACCCACCACCAATAGCCCAGCAGCACTGCTTGGTAGCTAAGCGCCCAATAGAGCATAGTTCCGAGAGTAGGAATATCGAGATTAACGAGACCCAGGATAGCCAGAGTGACTTCGAGACCAATTGCCCAGGCCATAACATTGATTAAAGTGGCAAATACCAGGGGCATGACGAAGGGCATATATTCTTTTAGAACAAGGGACAGCGTGTTCGTTCCTGAGAGGATAGCCGTTTGCGTGAAGCCCCGCTCACGAAGGCTCAAAATATCCGAGCGAATTACCCGCGCGTCCCAGGCCCAACCGAAGCAAGCCAGCAGCAATCCCAATGTCACCAGGTTCATACTATCACGGACCAGCATCGCCAGCAGAATGATGATCAGGAAAAGGGGAATGACCAGAAAGCTGTCGCTTATAAACATCAGCACCCTGTCAATAGTGCCGCCGTTGTATCCGGCGATCATGGCTACCGGCACGGCAATCATTCTCGAAATAATCCCGGCTATCAGGGCAATGATCAATGAGTTGCGCACAGCGAATGAGCCCACCCAAAAAATGTCGATTCCCCGCGAGTCTGTTCCCAACGGATGTTCCATGGACGGCGGTAGGTCCCTGGGTACTTCTCCCCAAAGGGCTGTGTCGTACGGGGAGAAAAAAGAGAGGCAAGCATAGAAGATCAGGATTAAGAGGATGATGAAGCTGACTTTAAATTTGTAATCTTGAAATAGATCTTTAAGTACATTCATTATGTTCGCGATCCTTAACTGTACCTGATTCTTGGGTCGAATAAAGGATAAATGAGATCCAAGATCAGAATAGCCGTTGTAATTGCGACAATAGAAATGACTGTTATGCCCATAATCAAATTGTAATCTCCATTGGTAATCGCGTTGTAAAGGAGTGAACCAAGTCCTGGATAGGAGAAGACAATTTCTGTGATCAGAGCGCCACTGAAAATCTGGCCGATCAATAGCGCCAGTGCCGTGATCTGGGGCAGCATTCCATTGCGGATCACGTAACGATTCACAATTCTACTTTCTTTGATCCCTCCAAATTTGGCATATTGGACAAAATCTTCTGAGTTGACATTCTGCACGATGAGCTTCATCGTTTGAAACCATGCGGCTATACCGAGAAGAATGAGTGATAAAGCCGGCAAGAAGGCATGCCTCAAAACATCTGAAATATAGGACCATCTAAATGAGGGTTGTCGGCCGATATCCGACCCGCCGGCAACGGGGAAGAGGGGAAAAATGTAGCCAAATAAAATGAGCAAGGCAAAAGCAAAAAGATAATAAGGCATCGGCCGCACGATCATTGCCGCTGTATCAAGTGCCCGTGACCAGCCCGCACGATTGAAATAGCCCGCAACCCCGCCCAATAGGATACCTACCGTCCAGGCGATTGCCGTCGTGATCAACAATAAACCTAAGGTCCAGGGCAGAGCATTTCCTATAAGCTCCATTACCGGTGTGGGAAATTGAAAGAAAGAGACACCAAAATCACCATGGAACAATCGCTGCCAGAAGGCAATATATTGATCAAATGCTGATCCTTCAAGACCATACATTTCGGTAAGTTCAGCGACCATATTATCAATCGAAGCGGGATCTAAATATGAGCCTCGAGATCTTAGTTCCGAAATGGTTCTCACGACTGGGTCTGAGGGCAATAGTCGCGGGATGATGAAAACGGCCGTAACGCCTACAAAAATAACCAGGAAATATTGAATGAGTCGTGGAATAAGATAGCTTCTAAGAAAATTCAAAACCGTTACCTCTCCAGTTTCTCGAGTTTAGCAATAAGGATTATAAAATTGTCAATAATACATGACCCTTGAGCAGATAGTAGATGTTATGTGTGATACCCTTTATATAATTGATATTCTGCAAAGCAAATCTATCTCGTTTAAAGATGAAATTTATGCTAATGAGGATATCCCAGGCGGATAACAAATCCGCCTGGGAATCCAAGCTAGGGTCTGCTACCTTCTTACCTTCCGGTTGCTTCTAGGAAGGGGGTCATATACTTGAAGGGACCCCAATGTGTATAAGGTTGGGTGTAAGCATTTTCAGCACCAGGCCAGTTATCCCAGTAGGTTTCATCCCAGGCGATAAAGCCAATATAACCGAAAGTGGGAATGCCCGGCATCTCGGTCACAGCGATCTTTAGACCTTCGATGCCAACGTCGACGACAGCATCGTAGTCGGCAGGATCGGTCTCGCGCAGCTTCTCAATGACAGCATCCATCTCCGGGCTTGACCAGCGACCTGGGTGTCCCGCGCCTACTTCACCGATCGGCGCCACATAGGCGGAGTTCCAATGGTCGAGCACACGGAATAGATCGGGGCCAGCGCCCCATGGTTCCTGGGCTGGCCAGTCACTTGAAACCTCGAAATCACCGGTATTATATAGATCTGCTCGAGCTTCTGATGGTAAAACCTCGGCGTCAATTCCGAATTTCTTCCACTCCTGGCTTGCAGCTACAGCATTTCTCGACCCCATGTCTGTTGCCAGATCAGTATCTGTCAGAATCTCAATTTTCCAGGGCGTACCATCGGGTAAGAGCCACATACCGTCTGCATCTCTTGAAAAGCCATTCTTGATGAGCAACTTTTCAGCAGCCTCGGGCGCATATTTATACCATCCCAGACCAAAAGCCTTGTCTTGAGCGGCTTGATCCTCAGGTACGGCGTAGCCTCTTTCCCGAGCATATTCTACTATACGCTGCGGTGCATCGGTATCGTAAGGCTTGAATGTCTCCCCATTACCCAGATCCAGTTCG
>Ga0316583_10000246_pt1 | contig 14769 bp, 9 predicted proteins | sample J_170502JBrBrA_D_FD_204513 | JGI IMG/M metagenome (GOLD analysis project Ga0316583, IMG submission 204513) | Rhizosphere microbial communities from salt marsh grasses in Alabama, United States - J_170502JBrBrA | ecosystem: Host-associated > Plants > Roots > Rhizosphere | place: USA: Alabama... | reverse complement strand
TCTGCCATGACTCTCTCCTCAGCCGAAGCGCCGGTATAGGATCGGCAGCAGGATCAGCGTCAGCGCCGTCGAGGACAGCAGCCCGCCGATGACGACAATCGCCAGCGGGCGTTGGATCTCCGAGCCTGGGCCGGTGGCGAAGAGCAGTGGTACCAAGCCGAAGGCGGCGATGTTGGCCGTCATCAGCACCGGCCGCAACCGGCGCCGGGCGCCCTCCACGACGACCTCCTCGATGGGTCGGCCCAAGGCCTGCAGCTGCTTGAACCAGGTCACCATGACGACGCCGTTCAGCACCGCGATACCGAGCAGCGCGATGAAGCCCACCGAGGCCGGCACCGACAGGTATTCGCCGGTGACGAAGAGCGCCGCGATGCCGCCGATGAGCGCGAACGGAACGTTGGAGAGCACCAGCAGCGCTTGGCGCACCGAGCCGAAGGTGGAGAACAGCACCAGAAAGATCAGCACCAACGCCACCGGCACCACCAGCGCGAGACGGGCTGCGGCGCGCTGCTGGTTCTCGAACTCGCCGCCCCATTCGAGCCAGTAGCCGGCGGGCAGCTCCACCTGCTCGGCGACGGCGGCCTTGGCCTCTTCGACGAAGCCTACCAGGTCGCGCCCGGAGACGTTGGCGATGGCCACCGACAGGCGGTTTCCCAGCTCCCGCGACAGGGCCACCGGGCCCTCGATGCGCTCCATCTGCACCAGGTTGGCGAGCGGCACCGAGCGGCCGTCCGGCGTCGCCACCTGCAAGCCCATGAAGCGCGCCGGGGAGTTGCGCAGCGCCTCCTCGCCGCGGATCACCAGCGGCCGGCGCTTGCCCTCGCGGTAGACGATGCCCACCGGCAGCCCCTCGACCTGGGCGCGCAGCAGCGCTGCAAGGGTGTCGGCGTCGATGCCGAGCCGGCCGGCCTCCAGGCGGTCCACGACCAGGTTCAGGTACTGGGCGCCCTCGTTGCGAGGCGTGTAGACGTCCTCGGCGCCGTCGATGCCGGAAAGCACGCGCACGACGTTCTCGCTGACGCGGTTGAGCTGGTCCTGATCGGTGCCGAATACCTTCACCGCCAGGTCGCCGCGCACGCCGGTGAGCATCTCCGAGACGCGCATCTCGATGGGCTGGGTGAAGGCGTAGTCGAGCCCCGGAAAGCGATCCAGCTCCGCGCGGATGGCGTCGATCAGCTCGTCTTTGGTGGCAAAGCGCCACTCCTCCCGCGGCGCCAGCACCAGAAAGCTGTCGGTCTGGTTCAGGCCCATGGGGTCCAGCCCCAGCTCGTCGGAGCCGGTGCGGGCGATCATGGCACGCACCTCCGGCACCTTGTCCATGATCGCCTGCTGCACGCGCAGGTCGATGGCCAGCGACTCGGCCAGGTTGATGGACGGGAGCTTCTCCAGCTGCACCACCAGATCCCCTTCGTCCATGCTGGGCATGAAGGCCTTGCCGATGCGGGTGTAGAGCGCACCGGCGCCCACCAGCATGGCCACCGCGACACCGACCACCAGCCACTGGTTGCGCAGGCTCCACATGAGCACGGGGGTATAGAGCCGCAGCAGCAGCCGTACCAGCCAGGGCTCGCCGTGGCCGCCCTTGCCGAGCAGGAAGGACGCCAGGGTCGGGATCACCGTCAGCGACAGCAGCAAGGAGCTCGCCAACGCGAACACAATGGTGAGCGCCACCGGCACGAACAGCTTGCCCTCCAGCCCCTGCAGGGTCAAAAGCGGCAGGAACACGATGATGATGATCAGGATGCCGGAGGCCACCGGCACCGACACCTCCCGCGTGGCGCGGAAGATCAGGTGCAGGCGCGGCAGCCGGCTGCGGCCGTCGCCGCCGCCCTGACCCGAATGCCCATCCTTGCCGCCTCCATCGTCCCCGTGACTGGAGAGCTGGCTGACGATGTTCTCCACCACCACCACGGCCGCGTCCACGAGCATGCCGATGGCGATGGCCAGTCCGCCGAGGGACATCAAGTTTGCCGACAGCCCGAACTGGCGCATCAGAATGAAGGTGGCCAGCGCCGCCAGTGGCAGGATCAGCGCCACTGTCAGCGCCGCGCGCAGGTCGCCGAGGAACAGCACCAGCAAGATCAGCACCAGCACCGTGGCCTCCACCAGCGCCTTGCTCACGGTGTGCACGGCCTTGTCCACCAGGACGCCGCGGTCGTAGAAGACCTGGATCTCGACCCCGTCGGGCAGGCCGGCGGAGAGCTCATCGAGCTTCGTCTTGACGCCCTCCACCACGGCCCGCGCATTGGCGCCGCGCAGGCCGAGCACCAGGCCCTCGACGGTCTCGCCCGAGCCGTCGCGGGTCACCGCTCCGTAGCGGGTCAGCGCGGCAAGGTGAACCTCGGCGATGTCGGCGACGCGCACCGGCTGGTCGGCGCTCCCGCCGACGACGATGCCGGCGAGGTCGTCCAGCGTCGTGATAGCGCCTTCGCTGCGCACCAGGAGCGCCTCCTCGCCCTCGTCCAGGCGCCCGGCGCCGTCGTTGCGGTTGCTGCGCTCGATGGCGTCGCGCAGATCACCGAGCTGCACGCCGAACGCCGCCATGCGGCCCTGATCCGGCACCACCTCGAAGGTGGTCACATGGCCGCCCAGGGCGTTCACGTCCGCCACCCCGGGCACCGAGCGCAGCGCCGGGCGGATGCTCCAGTCCAGCAGGTCGCGCTTCTCCGCCAGGGTCAGGTCGCCGCCCTCGATGCTGAACATGAGCATCTCGCCGAGCGGCGTGGTCATGGGCGCGATGCCGCCGGCGACCCCGTCCGGCAGGTCCGGCCACACCGCGGTCAGGCGTTCGGACACCTGCTGGCGTGCCCAGTAGATGTCGGTGCCCTCGGCGAAGTCGATGGTGATGTCTGTTAGCGCGTACTTGGCGACGGATCGCAGCATGGCCTGGCGCGGGATGCCGAGCATCTCCACCTCGATCAGCGCGGTGATGCGCGACTCCACCTCTTCCGGCGTCATGCCCGGCGCCTTGACGATGACCTTCACCTGGGTCGTGGAGACGTCCGGAAAGGCGTCGATGGGCGTGCTCTGAAAGGCGCGCCAGCCGCCGCCGACCAGCATCAGCATGGCCAACAGCATCAGCAGCCGCTGGGTGAGCGCGAATTGGATCAGTCGGGCGAGCATCAGCCGCCGTCCGCGGCGAGCCAAGCCGCCTTCAGCGCCGCGACACCGCCCACCGCGACGCGGTCGGACGCCGCGAGCGCCCCGCGCAACACCGTGCTCTGGTCCTCTTCCGCCAGCACGGTGACGGGTACGGGGCGGAAGCCGCCCTCAGCCGCAACGAAGCAGTAGGTGCCGCCAGCTTGGCGCACCACCGCGACACTCGGCAGGCGCCAGGCCTGGGTCGCCGTGTCGGCGCGCGGCTCCTCGGTGGTGAACTGCGCGGGCGTGAACTGGCCCGGGCGCAGCCGCTCGGTGCCCTTGGTGATCTCGGCGCGCACCAGTACGCCCTGGTCTTCTTCATGCACCAGGCGGCCGACGGTGATGATGCGCCCGTCGGCCCCCAGCTCCGGCAATCGCACAGGACCGCCCACCTCGATGCCCTGGAGCGCCTCCACCGGCACGTGCACCTCCACCCACAGCGGAGAGAGCTCGCCGACCCGATACAGCGGCGCGGAGGCGGCCACGGACTGGCCGGTGCTCACCATCTGCTCCAGCACCACGCCGCCAATGGGCGTGCGGACCTCAAGCATGCTGGTGAGGCGATGGCTCGTCGCGAGCTCGTCGATTGCCGCGGGCTGCAGCCCCGCCAGCATTAGGCGCTGGCGGCTCTGGTCCACCAGCGTCGCGAGCTCCCGGCGCCGGGCCCGGGCCTCGATGAGGCGCCGCTCGGCGGTGATGCCCTCGCGGTAGAGCATCTGCTCGCGCTCCAGCTCGCTGTCGGCCAGCTCCAGGCGCGTGACGGCCTCCAGGTAATCGCTTTGTGTCCCCACCAGCTCGGGGCTTGCCAGCCGCGCCAGCACCTGGCCCGGCGCCACGCGCTCGCCCTCGGCCACCAGCAGGCTCTCCACCACGCCCGCCTGGGGCGCGGCGACCACCCGCAACTGGCGATTCGGCACGGCCACCCGTCCCGGGTAGCGCCGGCTCAGCGAACCGCCGGCGGGCTCCGGTGCCGCGAGCGCAATGCCGAAGGCCTGCTGCTCGTCGGCGCCGAGCGAGATCAGGGACTGCGCGCCCTGATCCGGCGTCTGCGCCTGCGCCGGCATGGGCAGCAGTGCGATGAGGCCCACCGCGAGTACACCGCGCCGGCACCGGGCGCGGGCGGCGCTGGCGCTGGCGCCGAGTCGGACGTGCTGGTTACTGCCGAGCCACATCATTCCGGTATTACTCCCAGTGCTTGATTGAGACGGGACAGGGCGTGACCCTGCTCCAGCTCGCGCAGCGCGAGGTTCAGGTGCGCCTCGCGGGCGCGCTCCTCGGCGCGCAGCAGTTCGGCGAGATCGCCCTCCCCCAGCTCGAAGGCGCGGCGTGCCAGTTGCAGCGCGGCGTCGGTCACCGTGGCGCGCTCGCGGGCGCTGGCGAGCTGCTGCGCCGCTCCGGCGAGCGCGACCCGCGCGGTGGCCACCTCCTGGGCAACGGTCTGGCGCGCCTGCTGAAGCTCGGCGAGCTGTGCGGTGTAGTCACGCTCCGCGCGCGCCAGGTCCGGTGCGCTGGTGCGCTTGAGACCCAACGGCAAGATCACTTCCAGCTGCAGGGCATCGTCCTGCGGGGCGTGGCGGTCGGCACGCGCGTGTTTGGCACCGAAGCTAAGGATGGGGTGGCCGCGGCGGTCTGCGCTCACCTGGGAGCGCTCCGAGCGGGCCATCGCCACTGCCTGCTCCAGACTCGCCAGCAGCGGGTGGCCGGGCGGCAGCGGCTCGTCTGTCAATGCCGGCGCGGACTCGGGGAGCGGCACCGGCAGGGCCTGCTGGCCGGTGAGACTGCGATAACCGGCCAGGGCCTCGGCATGGGCGGCCAGCGCGGCGTCCAGGTCGCTCTGGCGGGCGAGGGTTTCCTGACGCGCCAGCAGGAGGTCGAGCTGCGCCAGCTCGCCAGCGCCCTTACGCTTGGCGACACTGGCCTCCAGGGCTTGGGCGCCCGCCAGGGCCGCCTCCCCCTGCCGCAGCCGAGCCTCCGCGAGTGCCGTCTCCCAGACCGACTCGCGCACCAGTCCAGCCATCTCCCAGCGCAGCCGCCCGAGCAGGGCGTCGGCGGCGGCCTCAGTGCTGTCGGCCAGGTCCAGCCGTGCACCGCGCTGGCCCGGGAGCAGCAACGGCAGGTCCAGCATGCCCTCCGTCTCGTAGGCGCCCTGGTTGCCGGTGGCGCGGTCCGACAGCAGCTTCATGCGCAGTGCCGGGTTGTCCGCCAGCAGGCCGCGGGCCTGCTCGCGCAGCGCGCCGCCGACGGCGCGCTCGGCGCCCACTCGCTGGTCTTGTCCAGCAAGCGCCAGTGCGGAGGTCACCGCCTCGCCGAGGGTTGCCGCGGCGACTGCCTGCCAGGCGCCGGCGGCGAGCAACACCGCGAGCAGCAGCGAAATAGCCCTGTGCGGCTTAGGCACGGCGATAAGACGGGCAGAGAGCGGTTGCGGACGTTGTCCGGGTATGTCGTCGATGGGCATGAAGAAGGGGCTGTGTGATCCGCGACCTCGGGCGCCCGCCGCGGCTGCAGTGCTGCCGCGGCGGGCATCGACGCCGTCCGCTGTTGCCGGCCGAGGTGAGCCGGCGCTCGAAAGCAGAGGCTAGCGGCCGATGCTGAAACGGAGCTGAACGGGAGCCGCTGATCCGGCAACCTCGAGGGCGTCCGATTCGAGCGGAGAACAAGCCACTTCCGCACTCCGCACTCCGCACTCCGCACTCCGCACTTCCTATTGTCATCCCCCCGCCGAGGCGCGTCGAGTCTCCGTGAGCGGTAGGTCCACCTGCGCCAGAAAGCCGCCGAGCTCAGCGGAGCGCCCCAGGGTGATCCCGCCGCCGTAGGATTCGGCGATCTCGCGGGCGATGGCCAGGCCAAGGCCGTGGCCGTCCACCTGCTCGTCCAGGCGCTCGCCGCGGCGGGCGATGCGGTCGAGCTCCGCGGGGTCGCAGCCCGGGCCGTCGTCTTCCACGAGCATGCGCACGGTGCCGGGAACCGCCCGTGCCGGGCGCAAGGTGCAGCGCACGCGCCGCTCGGCCCACTTGCAGGCGTTGTCCAGCAGAGTGCCGAGGATCTCCAGCAGGTCCTCGCGGTCCGCGGCGATGGGGCCGGTAAGACGGTTTCGGCAGTCGATGTCCAGGGGCTTGCCGCGGTACAGGGTGAGCAACAGCCGGCGCAGGTCCGGCAGCTCTTCGGCGGGGTCGAACACAGAGCCGGCCCTGGCACGGCCGGCGATACGTGCACGCTTGAGCTCACGCTCCACCAGGCTGCGGATGCGCTCCACCTGCTCGGCGCAGACCGCCCTTGCGTTGGGGTCGTCGGCTGCGGGCAGGAGCGGCGTACCGATTCGACCGGCGGTCGCGTCCGGTGCTCGCAGTTGCTGACGCAAGATGTTGAGCGGCCCCTTCAGCGCATGGGCCAGGTTGCCAGCGGCGCTACGCGAGCGCGTCAGGCGCTGGTCGTAGACCGCGAGCAAGCCATTCAGCTTACGTACCAGAGGCAGGATCTCTGCCGGCACACGCTCGGTCAGGCGGCTGGTAGCACCGCGCTCTAGGGCGTCGATGTCCGCATAGACCGGCCGCAGCCGGCGGAAGGACCAACGCAGGATCAGCCGTTGCATCACCAACATCAGCACCAGACCACCGATCGCGAGCGCTGCGAACAGCCGCTCGAAACGGTGCAGGGTGCCGAGCAAGGGGGTGAGGTCCTCGGCGACGGCGATGGTGACGTGACCGTTGGCGGCCTGATAGCCCGCGGCACGCACCAACAGCGGCCGACCCTCGGGACCCCGCGCGTGCCACGTGCGCACTGCGCCGACGGGCACCACCGGCACGGCGAGGTCATGGTCCCACAGGGAGCGCGAGCGGACCGTCGCTTGCTCTGTCAGCACCTTGAAGTAGTGCCCGGAGAAGGGCTGGCGGTAGATGGGCAGCAGATGTTGCGCGGCGCGCTCGACATCGCCCACATGCTCCATCCGCCCGAGCAGCGCCTGGGCGTCGTGCTCCAGCCTTGAGGCCACATAGGCATCGGTGCTGCGGTGCAGCGCACTATGGCCGAGCCACCAGGCGGTGCCGACCAGCAGCGCGAGGCTCAGCCCCAGCCCCAGGCCGAGCCGGTTCTCCAGCGAGTCCATGGGCGTGAAGCCCCAGCGGAGACGGGGGGCACGAATGCGCTGCATGGCGCCCTACCCGGCGAGACCGGCGTCAGGGACTGGATGGGAAGACATAGCCCTGACCGCGCTGGGTGCGCACGTGGTGCTGGCCGATCTTGCCCCGCAGCCGGCGCACGTAGACCTCGATGAGGTTGCTGCCGTGCTCGGCGTGCTGATCGTAGGCCAGATCGAAGAGCCGATCCTTGGAGAGCACCTTGTCCGGGTTGCGCATGAAGGCGCGCAGCAGCCGGAACTCGGTACCGGTCAGGCTATGCTCGGCGCCGCCCGGAAGCACCACGCTTTGGCGCGACTCGTCGAGCTCCAGGCCGGCGACACGCAGACGCGGGCTCGCCTGGCCGGCGCTGCGGCGGGTCAGGGCCTGCAGCCGAGCCAGCAGCTCCTGCACATGGAAGGGCTTGCCGAGGTAGTCATCCGCCCCAGCGCGCAGCCCGTCCACCCGCTCGTGCCAGGCGTCCCGTGCGGTGAGGATCAGCACCGGGGTGTGGAGGTCCGCGGACCGCCATTCGGCGAGCACCTGAAGCCCCGGCTTGCCGGGCAGGCCCAGGTCCAGCACCACCACGTCGTAGGGCTCCTCGGCGCCGAGGAAGGCGCCGTTGGTGCCGTCCTTGGCCCAGTCCACCGCGTAGCCGGCGCCGGCGAGATCCCGCCGCAGGCCGCGGGCGAGCTCGGTATCGTCTTCGATGAGTAGGAGACGCATGGCGTACGGCTCAGTCGTGGTCCGGCTCGTGCTCGATCAGCTCGCCGGTGGTGGCGTCGAGCTCCAGCTCCCAGAGCCGGCCGTTGGCGTCCAGTAGCTCCACTTCATAGACATAGCCGCCATGCTCGGTCTCTTGTCGCAGCCCCACCTCGACCAGGGTACCCTCACGCGCCTGTCTGACCCGCGCCAGGATCTGCTCCAGGGGCAGAATGGCGCCATGCTGCACCAACGTCCGAGCGCGCTCGGCGTCCGAATCTGCATGGGCCGGCAACGCACCCAGCAGCAGCACAGCGACGACCGGGCAGGTGAACGCGGCCGCGCGGGACAGCGCCACGAGGAGCCGGCCCCTGTTCGGACTCAGGGCCAGATACCCCGCTGCTCGACGACCAGCGCGAGCCGCTCCAACGCCTCCACCAGCGCGGCGGTTCGCAGGTTCGTGCACGGCCCGTCGGGGCCGTCGGCGCAATCCGCCGTGAGGGTGCGCCAGCGGCTGACGACGCGGTCGGTAGCGCTGTTGATGCGAGCCAGGAGCCGACCGTTGATGGACTCCAGCGGCCAGCTGTGGTGCTCGATGTTCTGGACCCACTCGTAGTAGCTGACCGTGACGCCGCCGGCATTGGCCAGGATGTCCGGCAGCACCCGGATGCCCTTCGCGGACAGGATGTCGTCCGCCTCGGGCGTCACCGGCCGGTTGGCGCCCTCGACGATCAGCCTGGCCTGCACCCGCTCGGCGTTGCCGGCGTGGATCTGCCCACCCAGGGCGGCCGGGATCAGCACGTCGCAGGGCAGTGCCAATAGGTCGTCGTTGGTGATGCTGCGGGTTGCGGGCAGGCCGACGACCGTGCCGGCCGCGGCCTTCTGCGCCGCAACGGCGTCCAGGTCCAGGCCATCGCCGTCCTCGGCCAGCACACCACCGCGAGAGTCGCTAACGGCGATGACGCGCGCACCCTGCCCCACCAGGAGCCGCGCGGCGACCCGGCCTACCTCGCCGAAGCCCTGGATGGCGACGCGGGCGCCGTCCACGCCGTCCAGCCCAGGCACCAGACCCAAGGCCAGGGCACGCTCCAGCGCGAAGACGCAGCCTCGGCCAGTGGCCTCATCCCGCCCCTCGGAGCCGCCCAGCTCCAGCGGCTTACCGGTGACCACGGGCAGGTTGTTCTCGCCCGGATGGAGGTTGTCGTAGGTGTCGTACACCCAGGCCATGGTCTGGGCGTCGGTGTACATATCCGGTGCCGGAATGTCCGTGTAGGGGCCGATGTTGTCTCCAAGCCCGGCGATGAAGCGCCGGGTGATGCGCCGCTGCTCGCGCCGGCTCAGCTGCTTTGGGTCGCAGGTGACACCGCCCTTGGCGCCACCGAATGGGATCCGCACCAAGGCGCACTTCCAAGTCATCAGCGCCGCCAGCGCAGAGATCTCCTCCAGCGACACCGCCGGGTGGAAGCGGATACCGCCCTTACCGGGACCGAGCAGGTCGTTGTGGAGCACCCGGTAACCGCTGAAATTCTCCACGTGCCCATCGTCCATCTCCACCGGCAGGTTCACGGTGATGGTTCGCAGCGGCAGCCGCAGGTAGTCCACCAGCCCCGGCTCCAGGTGATCCAGGTGGCGCCGGGCCCGGCTGAACTGCTCCTGGATGATGCGCACCGGGGCGAGCTCCTCGGTGCCGCTGCGCGATTGGACGGGATCGGTCACGGCAGTCGCTACACCGGCGCCGGCGGCACCGGTTCCATGTGCCAGATGTCGTTGTTGTACTCGGCGATGGTGCGGTCCGACGAGAAAAAGCCGCTGTGGGCGCTGTTCAGGATGCTCATCCGCAGCCACCGATCGCGGTCGCGGTAGGTCTCGGCGGCCAGCAGCTGGGCACGGCGGTAGCTATCGAAGTCCGCCGCCGTCAGCCAGGGGTCGTGCGGGCTTCTGATGCCGTGCACGATGGGATCGAAGATGCCCTGCTCGAACTGGCTGAAGTGACCGGACTCCAAGAGCCCGATGACCTCCATCAGCGCCGGGTCGCCGTTGATGATGCCGTTCGGGTCGTAGTGGCCGCGGATATTCTGCACCTCGTCCGCCGTGTGACCGAACAGGAAGAAGTTGTCGTCGCCGACCTGCTGGCGGATCTCGATGTTGGCGCCGTCCAGGGTACCGATGGTGACCGCACCGTTCATCATGAACTTCATGTTGCCGGTGCCCGACGCCTCCTTGCCCGCGGTGGAGATCTGCTCCGACAGATCCGTCCCCGGCGCCAGGACTTCCATGACAGACACCCGGTAGTCGGGGATGAAGGCCATGCGCAGCCAGTCGCGGACCTCGGGGTCCGAATTGACGACCTTGGCGACGTTGTTGATGAGCTTGATGATGAGCTTGGCCATCTCGTAGCCCGGGGCTGCCTTGCCGCCGATGAGTACGCAGCGCGGCGCGCCGATGTCGAGGTCGCCGCGTTTGATGCGGGTGTAGAGATGGATCACATGCAGGACGTTCAGTAGCTGGCGCTTGTACTCGTGGATGCGCTTCACCTGCACATCGAACATGAACTCCAGCGGAAACTCGACCTGGCAGGTGGCGGCCACCAGGCTCGCCAGCCGCGCCTTGTTGTCGCGCTTGATGCCGTCCCAGCGCTCGCGGAAGGCGACATCCTCGGCCTTCGGCGCCAGCCCCTCAAGGCGCGCGAGATCGTGCACCCAGTCCTTGCCGATGGTCTCGTCCAACAGCTCCCGCAGGCCGGGATTGCACATGGCGAGCCAGCGACGCGGTGTGACCCCGTTGGTCTTGTTGTTGAACTTCTGTGGCCAGAGATCGTGCCAGTCCCGGAACAGACCCTGCTTGAGCAGCTCCGAGTGCAGCGCGGCGACACCATTGACGGAGAAGCTGCCGACGATGGCGAGGTAGGCCATGCGCACCTGCGGGTCGTACCCTTCCTCGATGAGCGACATCCGCCGCTGGCGATCCATGTCGCCCGGCCAGCGTGCGGCCACCTGGGACAGGAAGCGGGCATTGATCTCGTAGATGATCTCCAGGACCCGCGGCAGCAGCTGCTGGAACAGACGCACGGGCCACCGCTCCAGCGCCTCCGGCAGCAGGGTGTGGTTGGTGTAGGCCATGGTGCGGGTGGTGATACCCCAGGCGGTGTCCCAGTCCAGGTGCTGCTCGTCGATGAGCTGGCGCATCAGCTCCGGCACCGACACGGCAGGATGCGTGTCGTTGAGCTGGAAGCAGTTCTTGTCCGCGAACTCGCCGAAGTCCCGCCCGTGCAGACGAATCCACTCGCGCAGCACGTCCTTGATGCTGGCGCAGGCCAGGAAGAACTGCTGCCGCAGCCGGAGCTCCTTGCCGTTCTCGCTGGCGTCGTTGGGGTAGAGCACCATGGTGATGTGCTCGGCGTCGTTCTTGGCGGCCACCGACTCCGGATAGCTGCCGGCGTTGAACTCGCCGAGGTCGAACTCGTCCGTCGCTGCCGCGGACCATAGCCGTAGCGTGTTGATCGTATCGTTCTTGTAGCCGGGGATCGGGATGTCGTAGGGCACTGCCAGCACGTCATGGGTGTTGACCCACCGCCGGTGCTCGCGGCCGGAATCGTCCTTGTAGGTCTCGGTGTGACCGAAGAACGGAATGCGCTGGGTGTACTCCGGGCGCTCCAGCTCCCAGGGATTGCCGTCGCGCATCCAGTGGTCCGGCTCCTCCACCTGCCGGCCATTCTCGATGAGCTGGCGGAACATGCCGTACTCGTAGCGGAGCCCATAGCCCTTCACCGGTAGCTGCAAGGTCGCGCAGCTGTCCAGGAAGCAGGCCGCGAGCCGCCCAAGGCCGCCATTGCCGAGGCCCGCATCCATCTCCGCGGACTCGAGCTCCTCGTACACCAGGCCCAGCTCGTACAAGGCCTGACGGGCGGCATCGTCGATGCCCAGGTTGAGCAGCGCATTGGACAGCGAGCGCCCCATCAGGAACTCCAGCGACAGGTAGTAGGTGCGCTTGCAGTTGGCCTCGTCATGGGCCGCACGGGTCCGCTTCCAGCGCTCCATCAGCCGGTCGCGCAGCGTGATGGCGAGCGCCTTGTACGGGTAGTAAGCGGATTTGCAGTCGCGATCACGGCCCAAGGTGTGGGCGTAGTAGCGTTGAAAATCGGCAGCGATGCCACCCTTGTCCATCGGCAGCGGGGCAAGCGTGAACAGGGCCTCTTTCGGCGTGCTCTGACTAAGATCTTTGAACGGGGACATGAAAGCGTGATCCGGGAATAGGGTCGGAAGTGGAACCGCGGCGGGGTCGTCGGCGGCATAGGCGGCGGGCTCCGTCTGCCGTTCCGCAAGAAGCCGAAGCCTGCAAGAAACGATCCGTCGGGGCGCTGCGTTGACGCTAAAGATAACGCGCCCCCGCCTCGGCGCGAAGGCGTTTGTGCGGATCGAGGACGGGATTTTTCAATAGCGACTGACTCGAAGCAGCAAGTCGCCCCACTTTGGGCGAGGATTCGGCGGCCATCTCGCTACCTGAAGAGGGCTCAGGGTATGCCAACTCGAGGCCGCCGACCCGCGACGGCCGGCTGAAGCCGGCGCTCCCGGGGAGGCAGTCGTTGCTTCGCCAGCGCTGCCGGGCGATCGTCAGGTCTAGTCTTGCAAGGCTTCCAGCTCTGCTGCCGCGTCGAGCCAGTCGGCCTCGGCCTGCTCCAGCTCGGCATCGACGCCCTGCTTGTCGGACAGCAGCGCCAGTAGTCGCGGCTTGGCGTCGTCGGTGTAGAGGGCGGGATCGGCCAGTTCCCGCTCCAGGGCGTGGCGGCGGGCCGTCAGCCGCTGAACGTCCGCTTCGAGCTTGTCCACGCGGCGCCTGATGGGCTGGAGCCGGGCGCGCTGCTCCGCTTCGCGACGGCGCTGTTCTCTGCGCGAAATGGCGCTGTCGGCATTGTTCGATGGGGTTAGCGTCGACGCAGGCTCGGATGCATCGGGCTCGCCATTCATCGACTTGGCGCGGGCGGCGAGCCAGGCGGGGTAGTCCTCGAGGGTACCGTCGAAGGGCGCGGCACGGCCGGCGTCCACCAGCAGCAGGGTGTCGCAGGTGACACGCAGCAGGTGACGGTCGTGCGAGACGAGCACCAGCGCGCCGTCGAACCCGAGCAGGGCCTCGCTGAGGGCGAGGCGCATGTCGAGATCCAGGTGGTTGGTCGGCTCGTCCAACAGCAGCAGGTTCGGGCGTTGCCACACGATGAGCGCTAGCGCGAGCCTGGCCTTCTCGCCGCCCGAAAAGGGTGCGACGGGCTCGGTGGCGCGCTCCCCGGTGAAGCCGAAACCACCGAGGAAGTCGCGCAGCTGCTGCTCGGTGGCCGGCTTGCCACCGCGCTGCCCTGCCTCCGCTTCCAGCCGCTCGAAGTGCTTCAGCGGCGAGGCGGCCGGGTCCAGCTGATCCACTTGATGCTGGGCGAAGTAGCCGATGGCGAGGCCCTGCCCTTCTTCCCGCTGACCCGCGAGCGGCGCCAGCCGGCCGGCCAGCAGCTTGATGAGCGTGGACTTGCCGGCGCCATTGGGGCCCAAGAGTGCGATGCGGTCATCCGGGCGCAGGCTCATGGAAAGGCCGGACAGCACGGTCCGCTCAGGGTAGCCGGCGCTGACACCCTCCAGCCGCAGCAGCGGATCAGGCTTGGCCTGCGGTGCACGGAAATCGAAGCGGAACGGCGAGTCCACGTGCGCCGGTGCAATCAGCTCCATGCGCTCCAAAGCCTTGAGCCGGCTTTGCGCCTGACGCGCCTTGGTGGCCTTGGCGCGGAAGCGGTCCACGAAGGCGCGCATGTGTGCGATCTCACGCTGTTGGCGCGCATGGGCCGCCTGCTGCTGGGCGAGCTGCTCGGCGCGCTGGCGCTCGAAAGCAGAGTAGCCGCCGACATACAGCTTGAGCGCGCGCCGCTCCATGTGGCAGATCCGGTCAACTGTCGTATCCAGAAAGTCCCGGTCGTGGGAGATCAGCAAGAGCGTCCCCGGATAGGCCTTGAGCCAACCTTCCAGCCAAATGACGGCGTCTAGGTCCAGATGATTGGTGGGCTCGTCCAGCAGCAGTAGGTCGGAGCGGCACATGAGCGCCTGCGCCAGCGCGAGACGCATACGCCAGCCACCGGAATAGCTGGACACGGGCCGGCGCTCCTCGCCCACCGCGAAGCCCAGGCCATGCAGCAGCCGCGCCGCGCGACTCTCCGCCGTGTAGCCGCCGATCGCCTCCAGACGGCCGTGCAGCTCGGCCTGGTGCACACCGTCGCCGACCTGCTCCGCCGCTGCGAGATCGCGCTGGACTTGACGCAGCTCCTCGTCGCCGTCGATGACGAAGTCGATGGCCGCCTGCTCGCCGCCGGGCGTATGCTGGGCGACATGGGCGATGCGCCAGTCCGGCGGCAGCGAGACCTCGCCCGCGTCCGGCGCCAGCTCGCCCAGTAGCAATGCGAACAGGCTCGACTTGCCGCAACCGTTGGCCCCGGTGAGGCCCACTTTCTGGCCCGGATGCACGCGCAGATCCGCATCCTCCAGCAACAGCTTCGGGCCGCGGCGCAGGCTGATCTGGGAAAGCGCCAACATGTCAGCCCCCGGCGCCCGGCTGCGCGGCGCCGCCGCGGTCCAGCCGACGGTAGCCGATGGCCTCCCCGAGGTGGGCCACCGTGATGGCATCGCTGTCCGCGAGGTCCGCGATGGTGCGCGCCACCTTGAGAATCCGGTGATAGGCACGGGCCGACAGCGATAGCCGGTGCATGGCCTGGGTCACCAGTTGCCGGCCGTGATCGTCCAGCGGACAGTGCCGTTCCAGCGCGCCGGTGTCGAGCGCGGCATTG
>Ga0316583_10000245_pt1 | contig 14776 bp, 17 predicted proteins | sample J_170502JBrBrA_D_FD_204513 | JGI IMG/M metagenome (GOLD analysis project Ga0316583, IMG submission 204513) | Rhizosphere microbial communities from salt marsh grasses in Alabama, United States - J_170502JBrBrA | ecosystem: Host-associated > Plants > Roots > Rhizosphere | place: USA: Alabama... | reverse complement strand
TGAGAAAGAACGTCGTCGACGGCCGGACACAGACATCTATCTCCGAGCTTGATGAAAACGAGCGGGTAGAAGAAATAGCCCGCCTCCTGGCAGGCCGCAAGATCACGCCCCAGGCATTGGCGCACGCCCGGGAAATGGTAAGCTAGTGCGAGGCCCACAAAAATTCTTGAGCCCGATCGAATTTCCAATCCATAAATGAGATTCACCCGGCTAAAGCACACTCTGCCGGTTATGGATTGGCTTACCCACATACGAGATAGGTCCTTTTTCGGAGTGACTGGCGGGAGGGCTTCGTATTTTTGCGACTTATCAGTGGGGGAACCCGCAGCTCGACGAAGTCGAGAATGCGGAGGGGGTAGCTATCCCACGCTGATAAGTCGCAAAAAAATACCAGCCCGGGAGACTCGGAACCGGAGAAAAAGGCCCTATCCCGTATGTGGGCCTTGCGCCTGGATGAAGGTGCACAAGAACAGGGTGAACCTCATTTATGGATGGAAACAGGTTAGTCCTTGAGAAGGATCGGCTGCCCGGCCGCGAAAGGCCCGCCGGAAACGGGCTTTGCCACGGAGTCCGTATCTCCCACCGAGACAATCTCGATCCGTCCCACCTCCTTGCTCCTGACAGGATAGAGACGACCGCTCAGCGACGGGACCGACTCCCCTTGAGAAAATACCCGAAAGACCTGGCCCCCCTTCACGCCTATGTCCTGCCCGCCGTCAACCCTGATGGTGTCGCCTTCAACGGAAAGCACCTTCCCAACCCAGGGTATGTCTTCAAGGACATCTGAAATTGCCGATACCTCTTTTTTCACAATTTCAGGCATGTGCTTATTCATCAGTTCTTCCATGAATTGCTTCTCATTGCCGATGAAGTCTTCTTCCGAGCTCGAATATGTCTTGGACTCCAGCCGCGTAAACATTACCGCGCCGCTGCTCAGATCGATGAGATTTACGACCATTGAGATTTCCTGAAAGTAGGAGTTCTTTCGAAACGGCCAGATACCGGCACGCTTCATGGTGACGTCAATCGGGTTGAGCACCCCGGTGATCAGGATATTCATTCCCCGATCCTCTGCTTTCCGGATATAGTCCTTCGGCGTCACGATCCCGAAACGGGGGGACTTCATATCATCGCTCGGCTTGGAGACGTCGAGGGGTTTCTCGGCAAGAACAACGGAGGGGACTTTCTTCAACCTTGAGACAAATTCTTCGGTGAATTTAGCGCCGAGACCGCCCCCGAGATGGGTTTCATCTATGAAAGGAACCACTTCCACCCGCTTTGCGAGCACAGGGTTGCTCGTGTGCAGCTCCGTTAACAGGAAATGGTTCGAACTGCAGCCCCAGAAAAAACCAAACGCGATCAAAAGCAGGAATCCGGCGGCCCAATAAGCGCTTCTCTTCATGATTTTCCTTTCTCTCTCCCTTTCCAGTGTGGCCTTCCGGCGGTGTCCCGGCTCAGACATGAATTCCTGTTTGCCAGTGACCAAAGATTCAGTAGATGACATCGAATGATCCAAATTCACCTGCCCAAGGTTCGTACCGCTCCTTCACCCGATCCACTCTGGCGGCAGATGGACCGTCGTGGCACCAGGCGATCAGCCTCTTGACCGCTTCCTCTGAGCCCTCGGCGAGGACTTCCACACTGCCTCCCGGACGGTTCCTTACCCAACCTGTCACGCCCAACTCGGTTGCCCGGCGCCGCGTGGAATCCCTGAACCAGACACCCTGGACCCGCCCTTCGATATTCAGTCTGACACGAAGATTATCCATGTGATGCCTCCAGCAAATTCAAAAAGGCAGCCTCATCTATGATCGTTAGCCCAAGTTTCCGCGCCTTCTCCAGCTTTGAACCCGGAGCCGTCCCGACTACCACATAATCCGTATTCCTGCTCACGGTAGCGGAAACCTTTCCCCCCACACCTGCAATCCGATCTTTGGCTTCTTCTCGTTTAAGCGTTTCAAGGGAACCGGTCAAGACAAAAGTCTTGCCCGCAATCGGCGAAGGCCGGGAAGGAGCCATTATCTCCGGCGCAACCCCGGAAGCAAGAAGGCGCTCTATCAGTCGGCGGTTGGCGGGATCTTCCTCGTAGGAGAGGACGCTGTCCGCAATCTCCTCGCCGATTCCCTTTATCGAAAGGAGAGCCTCCCTGCCGGCATTCATGAAATTTTCCAGGGTCTGAAAATGATCTGCCAGGAGCTGCGCCACGTGCTCCCCCACATGCCTGATACCCAGGGCATAGATGAATCTGTCGAGGGACGGATGCCTGCTCTCCCGGACGGCCCGCATCAGGTTTGTGGCCGATTTCTGTTCGATCTTGTCCAGCTTGAGCAGGTCCTCAAAGGACAGCGCATAGATATCGGCCTCATCACGGATCATCTTCCGGTCGAGGAGCTGCCCCAGTATCTTGTCTCCCATTCCGTCGATATCCATGGCCCCCTTTGACACGAAATGCCGCAATGACGCCCGGATCTGTGCCGGACATCCGGGGTTCGGACACCGGGAAACAGCCTCCCCCTCTTTTCTCTGCACCTTGGACCCGCACACGGGGCAGGTCTCGGGCATGACATACGGTCTTTCATCACCGCTCCGGCGCGATACGACAACCTTCACCACCTCCGGTATGACGTCCCCTGCCCGCTGAACAACGACCGTGTCCCCTTCACGAATATCTTTCTTCGTGATCTCATCCTGGTTATGAAGGGTTGCCCTCCTGACCACCACGCCGCCCACTTCCACGGGCTCCAGGTGCGCCACCGGCGTGAGGGCCCCGGTTCTCCCCACCTGGACCTCAATCTGCAGGATCCTGGTAGTCTCCTGGACGGCCTTGAATTTGAACGCGGTTGCCCACCTCGGGCTCCTGGTCTTTTCTCCGAGCCTTGCCTGGAGGTCGAGCCGGTTGACCTTGATCACGGCGCCGTCAATTTCAAACGCAAACCGGTCTCGCGTCTCTTCCAACCGGCGACAGTATGCTATTACCTCTTCAACGGCATCGCAGATCCGGATATGGGGCCTGTTTACCCGCAGTCCCCAATCCTGGAGGCCGAGCATCAACTCATACTGTGTTTCAAAGATCCGGCTACTGAGTTCACCGATCCCGTAGCAGAACATGTTCAGCGGGCGTCTCGCGGTTATCCGCGGGTCAAGCTGTCTGAGGGAGCCCGCAGCTGCATTTCTGGGGTTGGCAAAAGGAGGGAAACCGTGGGCCGTCCTCTCTTTGTTCAAGGCCCTGAAGGCCCCGACTTCCATGTAGATCTCCCCCCGTACTTCCAGGAGATCAGGGACCGGCTGCTGCCCGCTCAAGGACTTGAGTTTGAGGGGAACGGCCAGTATGGTTTTTACGTTCCGGGTCACGTCTTCTCCGGTGTACCCGTCCCCTCGGGTCGAAGCAACCGCCAGCATACCCTTTTCATATACCAGCTCCACGGCAAGGCCGTCCATCTTCGGCTCGACCGTGTACTGAACGGAATCAACTCCTCTGAGGAATCGCCTGACCCTGCCGTCGAAATCTCTGATGGCCTGGTCGTCGAAGGCGTTTTCCAGGCTCAGCATGGGCAGCCGATGGCTCACCTGGGTGAATGCTTCCTGGGGTTCGGCGCCTACCCGCTGGGTGGGAGAATCGGGGGTGGCCAGTTCGGGATGTTCCTGCTCCAGTTTAAGGAGTGTCTGGAAAAGGCGATCGTATTCCGCGTCCGATATCTCCGGATCATCCAGGACATAGTAGCGGCGGTTATGATACCGGATAAGCTCTCTCAAGCGGTCGATTTCTTCCTGTATCGTCGTCCCCACTACCCTTTGTTCTCCGTTTCTGAACTAAGGTTCGTCGCTGTTGTGGTCCGGGTTCCCGGACGAGATCAGCTCCAAGAAGAGTTCCGCACCCGCCCGAGTTACTTCTTTCACTGCGGTGCTGGAAAATCCCGTGTGCCATCGCAGGTCGAACAGCTCATCCGAGACAACAAGCATCGCCGTGAGCGCCACTGAGCGGAAAAGCGCCACCTGCATCAACGCCGACATCTCCATCTCAACCGCGAGCACCCCCGCCTTCTGGTAATGTTCCACCTTTGCCGGTGTTTCACGATAGGGAGCATCCGTGGACCAGACCGGGCCGGCCACGCATTCCGCCTGGAGTCCGTTCACGGACTGAAGAAGTGATTCAGTCAGGCGGCTGTCCGGTTCGGCCGGCCTCTCGCCAACCGGGTAGTGGCCCGACGTCCCCTCTTCAGATACGGCGGATGTGGGGACAACAACGTCTCCTATCTTCAGGAACCGCTGGAGAGATCCGCACCATCCCAGGACCCAGAACCGCTTCGCTCCCAGCACGATGAGCTTCTCCAGGGCGATCACAGCCTGGGGGGCCCCCAGAAACGGACCGGAGATGCTCGTCCGTTTCCCCAGCTGCCCTCGAGGTCTATACAGGTGCGAGAGCGCCATGTCACGCACCGGAAGTCTCTTTCCTTCGGTTCTCTTGATCAGGTAGCGCACTGCATCGGGGACCATGGCCATGACCACATCCGGGCCAAGGACCGGATCATTCCTCCCTCTTCTGGGAAAAATGATACCCTCTTCCTTTGGATCCCCTTCACCCTGTCCGGGCAGCCTGCTTCCCATGTATCTCCAGAATGACTAGAGTGACCGAAAATGCCTGGAGTGACTAGAGTTGAGGATTATTTCCATTCTATGGAATAAAAGAGCGAAGCCTTCCATTAACTCTGGCTCGCTTTAGTCACTCAGAACTCTAGATCACTTCATCACCTTGGTTTCCGGTACGGTCTTGCTTTTGACTGTGACCCGACCTTCAGGACCAGGGTTTCCGATGAAAAAAAATATGCGACCGCGGCTATGAACCCGGGTTTCAGACCCTGAGATACTAGTGGGTATGGGCCGTATTGGCAACCTTATTTTTTGGTGCGGAAGGGCTTCAGAGCGGGTCCGCCGGTACTCCTGCGTGGTCGGCGGTATGCGCTCACCGGAAGCGCCCGAAAGTTTTTTATGGAAAAAATACAATGCTGTGATAAAATAAGCAAAAATGAGTGGGTCGTGAAGTGTTCAGGATTTTGATTGACATATCTCACGCTGAAAAATAATAATGATAGATTTCGTTCTGAGAACCAGTGATGTTTGAAAACCTGACGGAAAAACTGAACCGAGTCTTCAAGAAGGTAACCGGGAGGGGAAAGCTTACTGAGGCGAATGTTCAGGATGCGCTCAGGGAAGTTCGTCTGGCGCTGCTGGAAGCGGATGTCAACTACAAGGTCGTAAAAAGCCTCGTCGAAGACATAAGAACGCGTGCCGTCGGCCAGGAGGTACTCGAAAGTCTGACTCCCGGCCAGCAGCTTATTAAGATTGTCAATCAGGAGCTGGCCCGTTTGATGGGAGGGGAGCGTCAGGACCTGGACCTGACCGGCAAGACGCCCCATATCATCATGCTGGTGGGGCTTCAGGGCTCCGGAAAGACAACAACCGCCGCCAAGCTCGCTCAGTATCTTCGAAAGCAGGGACGGCATCCCTACCTGGTGCCCGCCGACATTTACCGGCCTGCCGCCATTGAGCAGCTGACGAAGCTCGGTTCCCAGATAGAAGTACCGGTTTATCCTTCGGTCCCCGACCAGAGACCTGAACACATCTGTGTCGACGCCCTGTCGAAGGCAGGAAGGGAGGACTGCGATCTCCTGATTTTTGACACGGCAGGACGGCTCCATATTGATGAAGAGCTCATGGCGGAACTGGAGCGGATCAGGAATAAGACAAACCCCCATGAAATCCTGCTCGTAGCGGACGCCATGACCGGACAGGATGCGGTCAACGTGGCCGGGAGCTTCAACGATGCCCTTTCCATTACGGGGGTTATTCTTTCCAAGATGGAAGGGGATGCCCGGGGGGGAGCGGCCCTTTCCATCAGGGCGGTGGTGCAAAGGCCCATAAAATTTGTGGGTGTGGGGGAAAAGCTCGACGCCCTTGAGCCTTTTTTCCCGGACAGGATGGCTTCAAGAATTCTGGGGATGGGCGATGTGCTTTCGTTGATCGAAAAAGCCCAGGCCCAATTTGACGAAAAGGAAGCCGAAAAACTCCAGAAGAAGCTCAAGAAACGGGAATTTGACCTGGAGGATTTTTCCGCTCAGTTGAAGCAGGTAAAAAAGCTGGGTTCTCTCGAACAGATACTCGGAATGCTTCCCGGCATGGGCCAGATGAAAAAGCTGAAACAACTCAAGCCCGATGAAAAAGAACTGGTCAAGATCGAGGCGATCATCGGTTCCATGACCAGAGACGAGAGAAAGAATTACAAGATTATCAACGGAAGCAGAAGAAAGCGGATTGCAAAAGGGAGCGGGACATCTCTCCAGGATGTCAACCGGCTCTTGAAAAACTTCGCGCAATCAAAAAAGATGATGGAACGGCTGACCAAGAAAGGCTACCGAAATATGGGGTCGCTTTTTGGCTAGTGGATTTTCGTCCAAGAATGGCTATTTTTCACTACAAGGGGGTACTACTGGATTATGGCAGTGAGAATCAGGTTGACAAGGATGGGGGCAAAGAAAAAACCCTTTTACCGGTTAGTGGCAGCTGACTCTGAAGCTCCTCGCGACGGCAAGTTTCTGGATATTCTGGGGTATTACGATCCGAAAACCGACCCGGCAACAATCAAGATTCAAGAGGACAAGGTCCGTTACTGGCTGGAGAAGGGCGCGGTGTTAACGGAATCAGCCAGATCGATCTTGAAGAAGCAAGGTATAGCAAAGTCTCCTTCAGCCGCAAATTGAGGTGATACCCGGATGAACTCAAACATGGAGGTGAGACGAGATGAAGGACTTGATTTCCTACATAGCAAAAGCGCTGGTGGACAAACCTGAAGATGTGGTTGTCACCGAGATAGAAGGAGAGCAAACTTCTGTGATTGAGCTAAAGGTAGCCAAGGAAGACCTGGGGAAGGTGATCGGGAAACAAGGCCGCACGGCACGGGCCATGAGGACGATCCTCAGTGCAGCTTCCACCAAGATTAACAAAAGGTCGGTTTTGGAAATAATTGAATAGGGTTGGCTCCGAATACAGATCATAATCTGCTCCTGGTGGGAAAAGTTCTCCGACCTCATGGGCTGGGCGGTCAGGTGAAAATTTTTGCCTACGCCGGGTCGGATACAACGTTCCTGGACGCCGGCAGCATCTTTCTACGGGAGCAATCAGGCAAACTCACGGAGTTCGCCATGCTTTCCGCAAGTGCCGGTAAATCCGGTTCCGTTGTGGAACTGGAAGGGCTCTCTTCCCGCACAGAGGCGGAAGCATATCGGAATGCAGAGGTGCTGGTCAGAAAAGATGCATTACCCCGGAAAGACACGGATGAATATTTCTGGTACGAACTCCTGGGAATCGAGGTGTTCCTGGAATCGGGAGAACATCTTGGACGCATCAGCGATATCATCGTCACGGGCAGCAACGACGTCTATGTGGTAAAGAGAGGACAAGAGGAGGTGCTCATCCCCGGCACGCATGAGATCATCAGGGCTATTGATTTGGAGACGGGGAAGATGACGATTCACCCGGTTGAAGGTCTCCTGGATCTTCATGAGGTTTGATATCCTGACCATATTCCCGGAAATGATCCAGGGATACTTCAACGAAGGCATTCTGGCCCGTGCTGCAAAACGGGATCTGATCAAAACCGGGGTGACAGACATACGCGCCTTCGCAAAGGGCGCTCATAAGAATACGGACGACCGTCCCTTCGGGGGCGGGGACGGCATGGTAATGAAGCCCGGCCCCATATACAGGGCTCTGCGTTCGGTCCGGAGAGTAGGTGAGCGAAGTCTCGTCCTCCTTCTGACGCCTCAGGGAGAACAATTTGACCAGAACATGGCCTGGGAGCTGTCCAGGGAAGAACAGCTCATCCTCATTTGCGGACGCTACGAGGGAATTGATGAGAGAATCAGAAGACTGTGTGTTGACAGGGAGGTATCCATAGGAGACTACGTTCTGAGCGGCGGTGAACTGGCGGCCCTCGTGCTCATGGACGCTGTAAGCCGCCTCGTTCCCGGAGTACTGGGGGGCGAAAAATCGGCCCGGGAGGATTCTTTTGAAGGAGGATTGCTGGAATACCCGCAGTACACCCGACCGAGGGTATTCCTGGGAGAAGCGGTTCCCGAGGTCCTCTTGTCGGGAAATCATCAAGAAATCCGCCGCTGGCGGAGGGTTCAGTCCCTGAAGCGGACACTCGACAAGCGGCCTGATCTTCTTCACAATACTGTCCTCACCAGAGAGGATGATGCGATTCTCCAAGAACTGAAGAAAATCGCTGAAAAATAACGACATAAGGGCCGGTAGGGCTTGAATGCGAATGGGAATCGGGACGTTTTGTTGATGCGCCTGTATATAGGACTCGTTCACTATCCCGTTTCTAACAAGAACGAGCAGAGGATTGCTTCGGCGGTCACCACTGTTGATCTTCACGACCTGGCAAGGGTTGCCAGGACCTACGCGGCCAGGAAATTTCTGGTGATAACGCCGCTCGCAGATCAGCAGGACCTCGTGGATCAAGTCCGGACGCACTGGACGACCGGTTTCGGAGCATCATACAATCCGGACAGGAAAACGGCCATGGAACTCGTCGCCGTCCTCCCTTCTCTGGACAGCGCCGTTGAAAGCATCCGCTCCGTGGAAGGGGAAGACCCGTTTGTCATGGCCACTGACGCAGGGAGGCAGGAGCAGAACGTGCTCTCATTTCCGGAAGCGCGTGCTCTGCTTCACGAGGACCGGCTCCTGTTTCTCCTTTTCGGAACAGCGTGGGGGCTTGATCAGCAGGTCTTGAGGCAGTCGAACGCTGTGCTGGAGCCCATTATGGGGGTGGACGGATACAACCACCTTTCCGTCCGGGCGGCAGCGGCAATCATATTGGATCGTTTGGTTGGTTTCCACCCGTAAACGGCTATTTTTGGGTTGGAAACTCACTTGTGCCCGATTATCTGTTTCTGGATGGGCGCTAGTTGTTGTAGATAGGACATCATCGAGCACAGTTGAATGGTTGAAAAACGGACGGGTCGATGCTCGCACCCGCGATATTTTCCATTTGACCGCTTGAGGAACCGTGACATGAGGAGGAAAGATGAACGTTCTGGAAATGCTTGAAAAAGAACAAATGAGGACCGATGTCTCCGATTTTCGCCCGGGGGATACGGTACGGGTCCATGCCAGGATCAAAGAAGGCGAAAAGGAGCGAATTCAGGTCTTCCAGGGAGTTGTCATCCGGAAACGGAAGGGCACAACCGGGGCGAGCTTTACGGTCCGAAAAATATCCTACGGCATCGGTGTTGAAAGGATATTTCCTCTCCACTCGCCTTCTATCGAAAAGATCGAGGTGATGACCAGGGGTAAGGTAAGAAGAGCCCGGCTCTATTACCTCAGAAAGTTGCGGGGCAAGGCCGCCCGGATCAAGGAAAAAAGGTACTAATCCTTTAGATATTTTACGGTTCCTTGCCAAATCCACCCGAAAACCTATCCCTTTTTCCCCGGGATGCCGAACCCGGTGAATGCCTGCCCTTCCTTTTTGAGGCAATGGCCAGGAAGGCAGGGTTCACCATGGTTGCCGGGCTGGATGAAGCGGGACGGGGTCCCCTGGCGGGACCGGTTGTGGCGGCCGCAGTGATCCTTCCTGAGGAGGTGGATCTGCCGGGAGTCCGGGACTCCAAGCAGATGACCCCCCTGGCGAGAGAAGAGGCCTCCGAGCTGATCAAGAGAAAGGCCACAGCTGTGAGCGTCGCGGTCGTGTCCCATGCATACATCGATACTCATAATATCCTGAACGCCAGTCTTGAGGCAATGAAACGGGCCGTATCCGCTCTTGACCCGCACCCAGCCTTTCTTCTCGTTGACGGCATCCATCGTGTGCCGATTGCTCTGCCCCAGAAATGTCTGAAAAAGGGCGATCAGAGGAGCATGAGCATATCTGCGGCCTCCGTTATAGCCAAGGTCTACCGTGATGAGATAATGAGGAACTATCACCGGCTGTTCCCGCAATATGGTTTTGACCGGAATAAGGGGTACGGGACGCAATATCACCTGGATGCCCTCAGGCGGTTTGGACCCAGTCCCTTTCACCGCCGCACATTCCGGAGGGTGTGCTGACGTGACAAGAGAGCGTCTTGACCTGGGAAAGCGGGGTGAAGAACTTGCTTTGAAGACCATCCGATCCATGGGATACAAGGACATCCTTCAGAATTACCGGTGCCCCCTGGGGGAAATCGATTTGATCGCACGGGATGCCGGCACCCTGGTATTCCTGGAGATCAAGACGAGGCGGACCGGCTCAACGGCGTATGCCAAAGAAGCCGTTACCGCCCGAAAGAGACGCCAGATCTCCAAGGTCGCTCTCGCATATATGAAGGCGAATAACTGTAGTGATACACGTGCCAGGTTCGATGTTGTGGCTATAAGCCTTGCGGGTTCCTCCCCGAAGATCGAGGTAATAAAGAATGCGTTCGATCTCGCGTGCTGAAGATGAGTTTCAGCCGGGGACCCTCTTCATCGTTTCCACCCCCATCGGGAACCTGGAGGATATTACACTCAGGGCACTGAAAACCCTGGAAAGGGTCGATATCATTGCCGCCGAAAACGTGGGGCACACCCGCGGACTTTGTGAACACTTCGGGATCAAGACACGAGTTCTTCGGTATAACCAGCATAATCAGAAGGTGAAAGCCCCCGAACTGATCGGCAGGCTGAAAGGGGGGGCAGATATAGCGCTGGTGACGGACGCGGGGACACCCGGTGTTTCGGACCCCGGGGGCGTGCTGATCAGCGGGGCCGCCCGCGAATCCATTCCGGTTACGCCGATTCCCGGGCCGTCCGCCGTAACGGGGGCCGTTGCAGTCTCCGGATTTCCTGCCGAACAGTTCGTTTTTGGCGGGTTTCTACCTCCAAAGGCGGGAAAGAGGAGACAAGCCCTTCGCGCATTTGTGTCCGAAGATCGCACAATGATCTTTTTCGAGGCGCCTCATCGCCTGCAGGCCATGCTCAAGGATATGCTGGACATACTGGGTGATCGAGAGGTCGTCCTCATCCGTGAAATGACCAAACTCTATGAAGAGATACGCCGAGGAAAATTGTCCGGTATTCTCGGTAATCTGACCGAAGAGAGGGTCAAGGGAGAGCTGACCCTTGTGGTGAAAGGAAGAGAGGAAAAAGGCGACCCGGAAGAGATCCCGGCGCAGGTACTCGAGAAAATAGACGAACTTCTGATCCGGAAACAGTCGAGCATGAAAGATATCGCCAGGGATATCTCCACGGAACAAGGATTCCCTTTCCGGCAGATATATAAGGCCTGCCTGACGAGAAAAGCAATGCTGTCTTCAACGGGCACTCGATGATACCGGGCGACTTGAACATGGAAAAGACAAAGGTGCTGAAAATATCAAATAACCTTGGACTGCACGCACGGGCGGCAGGAAAAATCGTGGCCCTTGCAAATCAGTATGAGTCCAAGCTGTTCCTCAAAAAAGACAAAGACGAGGTGGACGGTTCAAGCATCCTTTCCATCCTGACCCTTTCCTGTCCAAAGGGAACAGAAGTAAAAGTAAAGATCGTAGGCGAAGATTCAGAGGCCTTCATGGAAAGCCTGACGGAGCTTTTCTCCAATAAATTCGGGGAGGAACCATGACCGCCAGCCCAGACGGATCAAAAGACACGATGCAGGGAATCCCCGTCTCTCCGGGAATCATCGTCGGCAAGGCCCACCTTGTGGACCGGTCCACAGTCAACATCCTCTATCAGTACCTCATCGACGAAAAACAGGTGGCCGGAGAGGTGGAACGTTTTGAAAATGCCATTCGGTCTACCGAAGAACAGATCAGGATTCTGAAAAGCAGAGTCCCCGAGCATGTCAAGGAACATTCCTTCATCCTTGACAGTCACTTGATGATCCTGAAAGACAGCATGCTTCGCGACTCCACAATACGCAGAATCGAGGAGGAAAAAATAAACGCGGAGTGGGCCTTGAAAAAATCGTTCCACGAAATCCGCAAGATCTTCGCCCAGATCGACGATGAATATATCAGCAACAGGATTCAGGATGTGGAGAGCGTGTCGGAAAGGATCCTGAGGAACCTTTCAGGCGAAACGGTGGAAAACCTCGCGGAGATACGCGAGCGGGTCATCATCGTAGCCCACGATCTCTCCCCTGCCGATACCACTGAGCTCAACATCAGCAAGGTCATGGGATTCATAACCGATGTTGGGGGCCAGACGTCCCATACCGCGATCATGGCGCAGGCACTTGAAATCCCCGCCGTGGTGGGCCTTGAATCGGCCACCGCCAGGATCGCGGACCGTGATCTGCTCATCGTCGACGGGAGCACGGGAGAAGTCATCATCAATCCTGACGACGCGGACATTATCCGCTACCAGGAAAAACAGCTCCAGCATGAAAAATATAAATCATCGATAGCGAGAATCAGTCACCTTCCCGCGGAAACGCCCGACGGTTACCGGATCACCATAAAGGCCAATATAGAATTCCTGGAAGAGGTCGCCGCCGTCCGGGATCATGGCGCGGAAGGGATCGGACTCTACCGGACGGAGTTCCTCTATCTCCGGAGCAAAGTCCTGCCGACAGAAGAGGAGCTCTTTCACGACTACAAAGAAGTTGCGGAAATCATGAACCCCGATCCCGTGACCATCAGGACCCTTGACCTGGGAGGGGATAAATTTGCCTCGCACATCGAGATCGCCCATGAGATGAATCCCGCCATGGGCTTGCGGGCCATACGATTGTGCCTTAAGGAGCCGGCGCTTTTCCGGACGCAGCTTCGCGCCATACTGCGTGCGAGCACCTTCGGACACGTGCAGCTCATGTTTCCCATGATATCGGGTGTCCAGGAGGTAATCGAGGCAAAACAAATACTCGCCGGAATAAAGGCGGAACTGGACAGCGAGGAGATTGTCTACGACGAAAACATACAGGTGGGGGTCATGATCGAAATTCCGTCAGCCGTGACCATTTCAGACCTTCTCACCGGGCATGTGGACTTTTTCAGCATCGGGACCAATGACCTCATTCAGTATGCCCTGGCCATTGACCGGGTCAACGAACACGTAGCGTACATGTACCAGCCGTTTCATCCGGCCATCCTGCGGATGATCCGCCAGGTGGTCGAGGAGGGCAAGAAAGCGGGAATCAAGGTATCACTGTGCGGCGAGATGGCCGGGGACCCCCTCTGTATTCCCATCCTGCTCGCCCTGGGCCTTGATGAACTGAGCCTGAATGCCCGCTCGATCCCGTTGGTGAAAACCATCGTCCGGGCCATCCCCCTCGAACAGGCCCGGTATGATTTCGAACAGGTCCTTCAGCTCAACACCGCAATGGAGGTACGGGACTACCTCCTCAAGCGAATGAAAAAGATGATCCCGGAACTGGGTGAAAAAGGCTTTTTTCCCTCCTGATGCACCCCTTGCGGCTGACCGTCGTACTGCTCCCGAGAGAGGAAGAGAATGGGTATAAAAATAGTCTGCCAGAATAAGAAGGCCTCATTCGACTATCACATTGATGAGACTATTGAAGCCGGACTCGTCCTTCTGGGACCGGAGGTAAAATCCCTGAGAGAGGGACGTGCGAGCCTGGTGGACAGCTATGCAAGGATACGGAGAGGAGAGGCCTTCCTCCACAGTATGCATATAACCCCCTACCCTTTTTCTCATCACCTGGAACTGGATCCGGTGAGGATCAGAAAGCTCCTCCTCAACAAAAGGGAGATCAAGCGCCTCATCGGCAAGACGGAAGAAAAGGGATACTCCCTCATCCCCACAAAGGTCTATTTCAAGGACGGAAGGGCAAAGGTGGAACTTGCCCTGGCCAAGGGAAAGAAGAAATACGACAAGCGCCGGGCACTGAAAGAAAAAGAAATGAAGAGGGAAATGGATCAGGCGCGCAAGAGAGGGCGTTATTGACACATGCCGAAGAAATGCTTATAATTGTATTATTCAAAGAAAGGGGGCGAATCGGTTTCGACGGGGATAGAGAAGCTTGGGTTGCATACCGAGGTCCACGTGCTCGTAAAACAGGTGGAACTAAAGACAAACGCAGACGATTATGCGTACGCCCTAGCCGCATAGACGGCTAGCGTCCTTTCATTGTTCGCCTGCGACATTGAACAGGGCGCCGACGAGCAGGCTAGCTGACCCGCCCTACCTGTGAGACGGGAAAGTTAAATCTTACACAGGATAGTTCCCTGGCCACTGTGCCTGGCAGGTTCCAGGGAGCGAACATCTTTTGCCGGGCTATGTATGTAGAAGCCTGAGTGGAATGTTTTCGGACGCGGGTTCGACTCCCGCCGCCTCCACCAATTGATAATCCAACACAGTCCAAAGACGTACAAAAAGCCCTTAAAAATAAGGGCTTTTTTTGTTTCCCTTGTCCAAGTCGGTCCCATAAAATCCATTGACATCCGGGGGTAATTGGGGTAATTTTAGAGAAAAGTTACCCCAATGTCGCATCAGTTACCCCCAACGGGAGGATGCCCATGCCACTGACCGACGCCAAAGTCCGCAATGCAAAACCAAAAAACAAGCAATTTAAGATATTCGACACCGACGGCCTTTTCCTGGTGGTATCCCCTGCCGGGGGGAAATGGTGGCGTTTCAAATACCGATTTGGGGGTAAGGAAAAGTTGATCTCCCTGGGAACCTACCCCGAAGTGAGCTTAGCCCAAGCCAGGGGACGGCGGGATGAGGCGCGGAAACAGGTCGCCGATAGCATCGACCCGAGCCAGGTACGCAAGGCACTGAAAAATACAACAATTCA
>Ga0316583_10000243_pt1 | contig 14800 bp, 9 predicted proteins | sample J_170502JBrBrA_D_FD_204513 | JGI IMG/M metagenome (GOLD analysis project Ga0316583, IMG submission 204513) | Rhizosphere microbial communities from salt marsh grasses in Alabama, United States - J_170502JBrBrA | ecosystem: Host-associated > Plants > Roots > Rhizosphere | place: USA: Alabama... | reverse complement strand
GAGATCACGAGCTTCCAGCTCAGCGGCGAGCACTACCTCAAGGTAGGACGGCTTGGCAGCCTGCTCGAGTGGCGTGGCGCGATCTCGGACGCCGCAACCAACCAGAATATGCGCATGACCAACTACGCCGACCGGGCGGACAACGGGACCTTCACGCTGACCGACAACGCCCAGAGCGGGTTTTTTTACTTCAACGACCTGGCGGACACCCTCGACGACTACGGGGTCGACTGGACCACCTTCATCTCCGGCGACAATAGCCACGGTTCGATCAAGTTCGGTCTTGCCTACACCGATGCCAATCGCGACTTCGACGGCCGTCGCCTCCGGTACCAGCCGCGGAGCACACGCGGCATCGACCTCACTCTGCCGCCGGAACAGATCTTCACGACCGAGAACATCAACCCCACAGGCTTCGAGATCGAGGAAATCACCCGCCCCACGGACACCTACACCGGCCAGCAGACGGTGGCGGCCGGTTACGGCATGCTCGACTGGAGTCGCGATCGCTGGCGGGTGATCGCCGGCCTGCGGTACGAGGACTCGCAGATTGACGTGGTGACCCTCAACCGGCAGAACCCCGACGAGCCACCCATCGTCACCAACCTGCCCGGGAACGACTGGATGCCCTCGCTGGGCCTGGTCTACCGCCTCACCTCCGACCAGAACCTGCGGTTCTCGGCAAGTGAAACCGTCAACCGTCCGGAGTTCCGCGAGCTGGCGCCGTTTCAGTTCACATCCATCACAGGTGGCTTCGAGCTGGTTGGCAACCCGAACCTCGTGTCGGCGACCATCGACAGCTATGACGCGCGTTGGGAGTGGTTCCCGGACCCTTCCAGCGTGATCGCTGCGGGCGTGTTCTACAAGCAGTTCCAGGACCCGATCGAGACGGTGCTGATCCCGGCCGTGACCATCACCCAGACCTACCTCAATGCGGACTCGGCTCGCAACCAGGGGCTCGAGCTCGAGTTCCGCAAGAGCTTTCAGCCCTTCACGGTGGTCCTCAACTACACCCACATCGACTCTCAGATCACCCTGCCCGAGGACACCGTCCAGACCAACCAGCAACGTGCCCTGGTGGGTCAGCCCGACAACGTCGGCAACGTGGTCCTCGAGTGGTCCAACCCACGTTGGAGCTCGATGGCACGCCTGCTCTACAACTACGTCGGCGAGCAGGTCCAGCTTGCGGGCGCCTACGGTCTGCCGGATGTCGTGGAGCAGCCGCGGAGCACCCTTGGTTTTGCCTTCATCCAGGGCTTTCCGCTCTTCGGTCTCGATTGCAACATCAAGCTGTCGGGTGAAAATTTGACCGATTCAGTCTGGGAGTACACCCAGGGTGGGGAGATCTACCGGCGATGGCAGCCGGGGCGGGTGTTCGGCTTCACCTTCGGCCTTACATTCTTCTAACACCGCCTTTGCCGTAGGTACACGGTTGACCGCCACCCTGATGACCTAGTGGGCGAGCTAACGAAAGTCATCGGTGTTCTTCCACGTCGCATTCGCGTACGAAATAAGGAGGATTGATCCATGAGACGATTTGCGAGTTTGGGTGTCGTGTGCTTGCTTCTCAGCGGCACGGCTGCTGCGGGAAGTCTGCAGCGCACTGTCTCTGGGCCGCAGCGGAGCTTCGTTGACGGTTTGCGGGGTTTGCGCATGGCCTCATCCGCGGACCTCGAGAAGGCCGCAGCGAAGACGCTGACACTGTCAGCGGAAACCGGCCACCGCCCGGCGGTTCTTCTCGAAACCGATTACTACGTGTACGAGGGGAGTGACACGCCGACCGTGCGGCTGTCCCTCGACCCCAACGGCTATCCCATGCCGGTCAGCCTTTACTTCTATTGGGAGAACCGGGCCAACGGAGCGCGCAACTACATCGCCAACGGCCAGGTTCTCGCTGCGGGCGTCGTGCAGGACATGTTCGGCAACGCCGGCATGCCGCTCGCGGTGTGGGCGCCGGCTTTTGACAACCTCGAGCTGTACGGCACTGCAGGCGCCTATGGAGAGGGGCCTTCCAACCCCACCGGGATGTACCAGTTCGTGCTCGAGGTGCGTGATTACACCGGTGAGTCCGTGCTCGCTCGCGGCAACGCCATGTACGCCCACGTCGACGACATCGTGACCGTTCCCGGCGACATCACGACAGATACCACCTGGACCAACAACAACGCCTACTACCTCAACAAGGCTCCGGTGTACATTGGCGGCGATCCCATCAACGGCACCCCGGTGCCCACGACTCTCACCATCCAGCCCGGCACCTTCGTGTACGGATCCAAAGCCAATCAGGGCACCCTGGTGGTGGTCCGCGACTCCAAGATCATTGCCAACGGCACCGCCATGCTGCCCATCGTCTTCACTTCGGAGTCGGTGGTGGGCGAGCGCGGACCGGGCGACTGGGGCGGCCTGGTGCTCAACGGGAACGCGCCCATCAACGTCACCGGTGGAGAGGGAGACGGCGAAGGTAACTCCGGTCCTTACGGCGGCGACGATCCCAACGACAGCTCGGGCGTTCTCAATTACGTCCGCGTCGAGTTTGCCGGCATCCGCTTTTCAGAGCTCAACGAGCTCAATGGTATCGCTTTCCAGGGCGTCGGAGCCGGCACCGAGTGTTCCAACATCGAGGTGCTGTTCAACCAGGACGACGGCGTCGAGTTCTTCGGCGGCACGGTCAACTGCGAGAATCTGTTCCTTTACAACAATGAGGACGACAGCGTCGACTGGACCGAGGGCTTCCGCGGTTATCTGCGCAACGTCGTCGTGGTCCAGAACCAACCCGACGCCGACAGTGGTATCGAAGCCGACAACTGGGAAAACGGGTTCGACAACCAGCCCCGCTCGATGCCCAAGATCTACAACGCCACCTTCATCGGCAATCAGCAGGAGTCGGTCGCTCCAGGTCACGGAAACCGATATCGCCGTGGCACGGGCTGCATCTCACGCGGCTTCATCATCATGAACTTCGGCGGCGCGGGCATCCGGGTCGACGACCCCGAGACCTATGCGCTCATGGGCACCGAGCTGGTGATGTCCAACAGCATCGTGTACGACAACGCGACAAACTTTGGCGGTACTGATCCGGCAGCGGTGCAGACGTGGTTCGAGGACCCGGCGGCGCTGAACCAGGTCACCGACCCGATGCTCGCCGATCCGTTCAACTCGCTGGTACCGAACGTGACGCCACTGCCGGGCTCGCCGGCGCGCGATGCCAGCTGGGCAGGCACCGGCGGCTACATCGGCGGCGTCGATCCCAACCATCCGTTCATCTACGACGGCTGGACCATCTTCTCGGACAACTAGGGAGGGAGTGAACATGAGACGCCTACTGATAGCAGCCGCCTGCTGCCTGCTCCTGCCAGCAGTCGCCCAGGCCACCGCCTACTCGGTCGCCCTTACCGGCGGCGCCGGATCGGGCTTTGCCACCATCAGCGTGGCGGGTGACAACATCGACTACAACATTCTGGTGTCGGGCATCGATCCGACCACCGCCACCCTGACCGACGGCGTTGATTTCCTGGACCTCGGCGCCAGCTTTGTCGCCGGATCCGCTTTCGGCAGCGTGACCGACGCCGCGACCGCCGGGGCGATCCTGTCCGACCCCTCCGCGTGGAGCCTCGAGATTTCCGACGGCAGCGACACGCTCAGCGGCATGCTGTCGGGTAATCCCAGCGCAGCCGTTACGCTCTACCTGCCGGTGGTTGCAACCATCACCGGGCAGGCGGGAACCGAGTACCACACAGACGGGCGGTTGGTGAATCGCTCGGGCGGCATGGCAAGCGTGAGCTTGGAGTACTACCCCGAGGGGGCGAGCGGCAACTCCGGACCGAGCGCGACCTATAACACGACCATCGCCAACGCCGAGCAGCTCGTTCTCGACGACATGGCCACCGAGCTCTTTGGCGTGACCAACAGCAAGGGCGCGGTGCGCATCGTTGCCGACCGCGAGATCTTCGGTGGTGCGCGTGTTTACAACGACCAGGTTGCGGCGGGGAATGGGACCTTTGGCCAGTATGTCAGGGCCGTGCCAATGGACCACGCCGTTGATTCCGGCACCGTCTACTTCCTCTCCAATGAGGACCCGATCTCGGGTATGGGCTATCGCGCCAACATCGGTTGGTTCAATCCGAATGAGACGGACATTGAAATCACCCTGACAGCCTGGGACACCGATGGCATGTTCCTCGCCGAGGTGACCAGGTCGGTCGCCGGTCTGGCGCAGCAGCAGTTCTCGGTTACCACTCTCTTCCCCTCTCTTTCGGAGTACGGCAACTTCTACATCACCTTCACCTCCGACCAGCCGATCTTCGTCTACGGCACGCTCAACGACAATGTCAGCGGCGATGCCATCTACATCGCTGCCGACATGAGCAACTGAAGACCCCAATCCTTCTTCCGTTCGTCTTTTCTCGCCCCGGCGCCCCGCCGGGGCCTTTTTGGCTTCTGCGGAGACAGCGTCAGGGATACCATGAGTCCGTCATGCGAGGGCGTCGATCGTGGTCGTTGCGGATGGGAATCGGTGTGGTCATCGCCAGTGCCGCACTGGCGCGGGCAGGTTCTGACGACGGATTGCGGGCGGCCGCTGAACGGATCTCGGCCGATAAGATCCGCGCCCACACGATCGTGCTCGGCGGTGACGCCCTCGAAGGGAGGGCGCCCGGGACCCCTGGGGGCGCTCGCGCCGCCGCCTATATCGCGGCCCAGCTCGAGTCGTTCGGCGTCGAACCCTTCGGGGACGATGGCGGCTTCCTGCAGGCCGTCCCGCTGGAAAGCAGCCAGCCTCTTTCGGGGTGTCGTCTCACGGTGTCAGGCGTGGGCGAAGACCGCCGCCTGCGCCTCGGCGAGGATTACCTCCTGCAAACCACCGGCGCCCAGACCTGGCTGCCGAGGCCCGCGCCGATGGTCTTCGTGGGCTACGGCATCGTCGCTCCCGAGTTCGACTACAACGACTACGCCGACGTCGATGTCCGCGGCAAGGTGGCGGTCTTTCTCAGCGGCGAGCCGGAATCAGAGGACCCCGACTACTTTGCTGGAGTCGAACGAACACCCTACGCCTCGATGGAGGCGAAGATGCGGATTGCTCTGTCCCGCGGCGCGGTCGGGAGCGTGCTAGTCCCCGTCGTCGGAGGAAACCCCGAGGATGACTGGGAGTGGCTCGAACGGCAGTACGCCTTCGCGCATCTGGGCCTGGCTTACACGGTGCCCAAGCACCTCGGCCTGCTTCTCCGTCCGGCTGTGGCGCGCGATCTCTTCACCGACGCCCTCTACGATTTCGACCAGGTGCTGTCGATGGCCGCGCGGCACTCTCTGCGCGCCTTCCACCTTCCGGTCAACCTGAGCTTCGAGGGGGAATTTCGCACGCGGTCCTTCTTGGCGGCCAACGTCGTGGGCAGAATTCAGGGCTCCTCCCCCAAGCTGGCGGACACCGCCGTAGTGGTGTCGGCGCACTACGATCATCTCGGCGTCGGTCCTGCCGTCGATGGCGACCCGATCTACAACGGGGTCATCGACAACGCCATCGGGGTCGCCGGCGTGCTCGATATCGCTCGCGTTCTGGCCTCGAGCCCGGATAGGCCGCGGCGTTCGGTCGTGGTCCTTTTCACCACTGCTGAGGAGGAGGGCAACCTGGGCGCCTCCTACTTCCTCGACCATCCACCAGTTCCCCTCTCCACCATGGTGGCAAACATCAATGTCGACGGGCTGGCGTTCTTTGACGGCTTCGAAGATGTCGTCGGCATCGGGGCGGAGCTTTCGGATCTCGGCGACATTTTGCACCAGGCAGCGGCGCAGCGGGGCCTCGCAGTAAATCGACCCGCAGAGTTCGCGTACGGTCGTGAAGCGTTCGAGCGCTCCGAGCAGGTAGTCTTCGCCGAGGCCGGCATCCCGGCCATCCTGGTCAACGAGGGCCTCGCCTGGCAGCACCACTCGCATGAGGAGGCTGTGCGCCTCGCCCAGGCGTGGTTCGAACAGCGTTACCACACACCGGATGACGACCTCTTACAGCCGCTCGATTTCGCGGCCGCCCGCGAGCACGCTGCACTCGTGCTCACCCTGATCCAGATGGTGGCCGATGCGAGGCAGGCGCCGGAGTGGAAACCCGGAGTTCCTTACGCCTACAGACGTCTCCTCAGCGTCAGCGAAGAGGCCGGTTCCCTCGGGGAACCGCCGTGAAGAATCTGGCCTTAATCTGCCTGGTCGCGGCCTCGATGGGGAGCTTCGCAGTGGGGTGCGCGTCGGCACCCGAACCGCGAACACGCGAGCTTGTGGTGGTGGGTTCGGACACCATGGTCGAGCTCAACCGCCGCCTTGCCGAGGCCTTCATGCGGGCTCATCCCGGTGACACCGTGCGGGTCGAAGGCGGGGGCAGCGGCATCGGCATCGAGGCGCTGGTCGCGGGCAGGGCTGAGATCGCAGCCTGCTCACGCCCGTTGGCCTCGGCCGAGGTGGCGGCACTGTACGAGCGGTTCGAAACGCTCGGCGTCCGTTTTCTGGTCGCTCAGGACGCCCTCAGCGTTTACGTCAATCAAGCCAACCCGGTGCGCGACCTGGGGCTCGAGCAGCTGCGCGGGATCTTCTCCGGTTCGATCACCGACTGGGCCGAGGTTGGCGGCACAAACGGGGAAATCGTGGTGGTCGTGCGGCCGCCGAGCTCGGGCACACATCGTTTCTTCCGCGACCACGTTCTCCTGGGCGCACCCTACTCCCCGCGTGCTCTCTCGATACCGACCACCCGTGGGATTCTCTCCGCCGTACACGACGAGGCGAGGGCGATCGGTTATGGCGGCCTGGCCTACCGACGCCAAGGCGTCGTCCAGATTTCCGTGGCAGGGGTCGGACCGACCCGCGACAACGTGCGGGCCAACGCCTACCCGCTCGCCCGCTATCTCTCGTACTACACCGCCAAACCCCCCCACAACCTCGCGCAACGGTTCATCGACTGGTCTCTGGGACCACAAGGCCAACGTGTCGTTGCCGAGGTGGGCTATATCCCGCTGTGGGAGCGCAGGTAAAACTTAACACCAGCTTCATACCGAGCACACGACAGACTTACACCAACTTCACATTGTCGTGGCGGCGCGAGTTTTCGCACCAAAAACCGGCGGCGCGAGTCGCGGAACGAGGTGATTCATGAGGCGATATTCGGTATGGGTGGTGGCTTGCGCCATGGTTTTCACGGCGGCGATTGCCGGCGCTGACGAGCCCAAGCTCGATCCCCTCCTCCAACTGCTGGTCAAGCGAGGCTTGATCACCATGGAGGAGGCGCAGGCGGTTCAGGCCGAGTACGATCGCGAGGACGGCCAGGAAACGAAGCACGCGGAAGCGGTCGCGCCGCCCACCCAGGAGCAGACTCCCTCCACTCAGGGGAAAGCCGAAGCAACGTTGCCGAAAGGGATCAAGGGTTTGAGCATCGGCTCCCTGGTCTACCTCTCGTATCAGAACGGCAACACCGTGACTGGGCAGGATCTCAGCCAGTTCCGCATCAAGCGCGGTTACATCGACATCAAAAAGGAGATCACGCCGTACTTTGACGCCCGCATCACACCGGACGTCTATCAGGACGAAAGGGGCGATCTGAAGGTACGGCTCAAGTACGCCTACGGACAGTTCACCTGGGACTGGGACGGAATCATCCAAAAGCCCGTGGTGGAGTTTGGCGTCGTCCACATGCCGTGGCTCGACTTCGAGGAGCACATCAACCGCTTCCGCATGCAGGACACCATGTTCATGGAGCGCAACGGGCTCTTCAACTCGGCAGATCTCGGGGTTTACTTCGGGGGCAACTTCGGTCCCGAGATGCCTGAGGACTTCAGGAAGAACGTGCAAAGTCATTTCGCCGGCCGGTGGGGGTCGTACGGAATCGGTGTGTACAACGGCGGCGGCTACCACGCGGCGGAGAACAACACCAACAAGGCGCTTGAGGGTCGTCTCACCTTCCGGCCCCTTCCCGACGCCGTTCCGGGCCTGCAGCTGTCGGCGTTCGGAATCACCGGCAAGGGGAATCGCATCGACCCCCTCGGTGAGCAGTATCCAGACATGCAGGTCCTCGCTGCCATGGTCAGCTACGAGAGCCGACCTCTGGTTCTGACAGCCCAGTACGAGCGTGGCAAAGGCAATCAGAGTGGCAGCGCGGTGGACCAGAATGGCAACGCCCTGCCGCATGACGGGTACTCTCTGTTCACGGAAATTCGCCTCGATCGTGATCAGCGCTTCAGCCTCATCGGTCGCTACGACAAGTTCGACACCCATCGTGACGACCCAACCTACGATGTCAAAACGCGCTATATCGCAGGCATCGCCTGGCAGTTTTACAAGGGCAACTACTGGGTCCTCGACTTTGACCGCCTCGAGCACATCGTTCCCGGCTACGACACGGAAGACCGCGTCCAGCTGACACTGCAACTCAAGTACTGACGGCTTCAAAGGAGCTTCATGCCAGCTCAACATCGTCACGACATCATCACACCGGACCTTTCCGGCCCCCAGCCGGAGGAGACAAGGAGATTCGCTATGAAACTCAACTCGTTCGTCCTGACCTGTGTCCTGGCTGTGGCCCTGCCCGCTGCTGCCGCCGGACCGACCCTCGACCCCGCCCTACCCTCCTATCACAAGGTCGAAGGCCTGCGTGGAACGTTGTCGGCGGCCGGCTCGGACACCATGCTCGAGCTGCAAACGCTGATGGCCGAAGATTTTCGCAAGCTCTACCCGCAGGTGAAAATCCAGATCGAGGGCAAGGGCTCGTCGACGGCCCCGCCCGCGCTGATTGAGGGCACCGTCCAGCTCGGCGACATGTCGCGCAAAATGAAGAACAAGGAGCTCGACTCGTTCGAGGAAGCCTTCGGCTACGAGCCGACGCGTTTCGACGTCGCCCTCGACACCCTCGCGGTCTTTGTCAACAAGGACAACCCCATCCCCTCGTTCACCATCCAGCAGCTCGACGCCATTTTCTCCAAGACCCGCAAGTGTGGCAGCCCCGCAGACATCAGCATCTGGGGTCAGCTGGGCCTCGAGGGACGCTGGGCCACGGCGCCGATCTCGCTGTACGGTCGTAACGCGGCCTCGGGCACTTACGGATACTTCAAGGAGCACGCCCTGTGCAAGGGCGACTACAAGGACTCGGTGAAGGAGCAGCCCGGCTCGGCCTCGGTGGTGCAGGGGATCGAGAAGGACATCTACGGAATCGGTTACTCGGGTATCGGCTACACCACATCGGGAGTTCGTGCGGTGCCCCTGTCGCCCGCCGAGGGCCAGCCCGCGGTGGCCGCCTCGTCGGAGAACGCGGCCAACGGCAGTTATCCACTGGCTCGCTTCCTTCACATCTACGTCAACAAGACGCCGAACAAACCCCTCGATCGCCTGACCGCCGAGTACCTGAAGTTCTTCCTCTCGGCCGAAGGCCAGAGAGTCGTCATCAAGGCGGGTTTCGATCCGCTCGATGCGGTGACGGTGGCCGAGCAGCTCAAGCATCTCGAGAACTGACCGGGTGGGACCCCTGCTCAGCGAACGCTTCAAAGACCGGCTCGCCACCGTGCTCATTCGAGCCGGTGGCGTGCTCGTGATCCTGGTGGTGGTGGGCATCGTCGTCAACATCGGTGCTCAGGCGTTGCCTCTATTCGTCGGCGCGTCCGAGGGACCCCTCGAGGAGGTGTCGACGAGCTCCCCGCCCCTCCTCGCTGCCAGCAGCCCCCGACGGGATCTTGTCTGGATGCTCGCACGAGACGGCGTGATCCGTATCCCCGGGCTCGAAGATCTCGCGGTGAGCAAAGAGGGAAGTGTGTTGACGGCTGCGGACTGCGAGATCCACGACGTGGTGTCGGCAATCACCGAGGAGGGTTCCGTTGTTGTCGGCAGGGTGCGGTTTCACGACGCGTGGACGGCGGGCCAGCGCCGCACGACGGCACGCTGGCAGGCGATGGCCGAGCCCCTTGACCTCGGCGGCGCCGACTGGGTAGGCGTGACCGCCAACGCCGACGAGGACGGCAATCTGATGGTCGCTGCCTGGAACCGCAGCGGCGGCTTTTCGGTGGCCATGTGGGACGCGGAGGACGAGGACTGGGACATTCGTTCCTCGGTAACCGGCATCTCGGGCGTGCGCGCGGCGGCCGTGGCGGAGGGACTTGGCAACCTCGCGGTGATCGACCACCGCGGCGGCCTCCGTGTGCTCTCGGGTCGCGATCTCGAGGGGTCGACGGTGGTCGGCGTGGACGAGCCGATGGTCACCGCGCGGTTCCTCATCGGGGGTGGCAGCCTGGTTGCCGTCGGCAGCGACGGACGGCCGCGGATTCTCCTGTCGACGCCGCGCGTCCAGGTGCAAAACGGCGGGGACGAATCCATGCGGGTCTCTGGTGTGGTGATCGCGCCCGGCAAGGCGGCCATTGTTCCCGACGACGAGGTTGGACGGCGGCTTGCCTCGCGGCCGGAAGTCGTGCTCCGTTCCTGCCCGCCGGAGTGGAGAGTCGTGCGGACGTTGCGGCCGGTGGACGGCGAGCCGACGGTGATGGCGGTTGCGCATCGACGTCGCGGCTTCGCGGTGGGAACCGCTGCGGGCGACGTGGCGCTTTACTACTCGACCTCGGGGCGTCGGCTGCTGGCCGATGAATGGTCGACCTCGCCGGTGCGCGCACTCACCATCGACCCCAAGGGCGACGGCATGGTCACGGTTGCCGGGGGCGCGGTGCTGCGTCGCTCGGTCAACAACCCCCACCCCGAGGTCAGCCTGCGCACCCTCTTCCTCCCGGTGTGGTACGAGGGCTACGCGGCCCCCAAGTGGGTGTGGCAGTCGACCGGCGGTTCCGACGCCTTCGAACCCAAGCTGAGCCTGTGGCCGCTCATCTTCGGCACCCTCAAGGCGACTTTGTACGCCATGCTCTTCTCCATTCCCCTGGCCTTGCTGGCGGCCGTTTACGTATCCCAGCTCGCTCCCCCGTGGCTGCAGTCGGTGGTCAAACCGACCCTCGAGCTGATGGCGGCGGTGCCCTCTGTGGTGGTCGGCTTTCTGGCCGCCCTGTGGCTGGCGCCTCGGCTCGAGTCCGCTCTGCTGGCGGTGATCCTGGGGGTTGTCGCCCTGCCCGTGGCGGTGGTGGTGGCCCTCGGAGTGTGGCGCCTGGTGCCCGACCGCCTGCGCAAAATGCTGCCGGATGGTGGTGAGCTCCTTCTCCTGTTGGTGGCGGGAGGGGTGGTCGTCGCGTGTGTTGGCGCACTGGCAGGACCGATCGAAGCCCGCTTTTTCGACGGCGATCTGCAGCGCTTCCTGTTCAGCGAATGGGGCCTACGCTACGACCAGCGCAACAGCATCGTGGTCGGCCTCGCTCTCGGATTCGCGGTAATTCCGGTGATCTTCACCATCGCCGAGGACGCCTGCTCGGCCGTGCCTCAAGCGCTGGTCAACGCCAGCCGAGCCCTGGGCGCGACGCGCTGGCAGACGGCTGTGCGCCTGGTGGTTCCGGCGGCGAGCCCCGGGCTCTTCGCAGCGGTCATGCTGGGGCTGGGCAGAGCCGTCGGTGAGACGATGATCGTGCTCATGGCGGCGGGCAACACGCCCCTTTTGGATCTGTCGCCGTTCAACGGCATGCGCACGATGTCGGCGGCGATCGCGGTCGAGGTTCCGGAGGCTCCCGTTGGTGGGACGCTGTTCCGAGTTCTGTTCTTGACCGGTACGTTGCTGTTTTTCTTCACTCTGGCCCTGACGACGTTGGCGGACCTGGTGGGTGACCACCTGAGGAAACGCTATGCCCGGTTCTGAGACCTTCGATACCCGGGGCAACCGATTGCCGTCCGGCCTGCCCGGGACCTGGCTCACGGGTCTAGCGACGCTGGCGGTGCTGGTGATGCTGGTGGTGCTCCTGTGGATCGTTGCCGTCAACGCCTTCGGCTGGTTTTGGCCGGCTTCGATCTGGAGGTTCGAGCTCGCCGACGGCTCGATTCGCGTCGGGCTGGTAGTCGATCGCGAGGAGGTGCCGCCGTCTCCTGCAGACGGTGCATCCGAGCCACGCTACAGGTTACGCATCAAGGTGGGGAACCGTGAGCTCACGCGGGCTGATTTCGAATGGGTGAACGAGGACGACATCGTATCTCGTTCGACGCCCGGTGACCTGGTCAGGGTGGTGCGTTCCGAGTATGGGGACGCCTTCGGGCGGATCGTCGGCGCGGTGGCGTCGAACGGTTCAGAGGTGGATGTCGGGCCCCCGGGGGCTCTCGAGGGCTTTCTCGAGACGGGCAGGCGGTGGCGCCACGAGCGAAATCGTGTGGAGGCAGAACGCGACCGGGTGCGCCGGCCCCTGACGAGACTCGAAGAGAAGCTCGATCTCGTGGAACGGTCGGCCCACGCCGACTCCGCGGCGGGCAAGCTGGAAATCGAGGCTCTCGGAAGCAAGGTGACGGAGACGGCGGCCCGGCTCAAACCGCGCCTCGATGGCCTCGAGCACGATCTCGAGACGCTCGATGCTCGTCTCAGCGGGTCCAGCATTTTACTGGCCGCGGGTTCGGACGAGCTCGAGGTCACCCTGGGCTCGGTTCGTGAAATCGTATGGCCGAACCGCATGGGCTTCGCGGCACGGCTCGTTCATGCCCTGCGCGAGGGTGTTTTGTTCCTGGTCACTGAGCCGCGGGAGGCCAACACCGAGGGCGGGATCTTTCCGGCTCTCTTCGGAACGATCCTTCTGGTGTTGCTGATGAGTGTCGCGGTGGTGCCTCTCGGGGTCGTGACCGCGGTCTACATGACCGAGTACGCGCGCGCCGGGCTGCCCCTGCGGCTTGCCAACCAGGCGGTCAACAACCTCGCCGGTGTGCCGTCGATCGTCTTCGGCATGTTCGGCCTGGCGTTTTTCGTATACGAGGTGGGTGGGGCGGTGGACCGGGCGCTGTTCTCGGATGTCCTGCCGACGCCCACCTTCGGCACCGGCGGCGTGCTGTGGGCCTCGCTGACCCTGGCTCTATTGACAGTCCCGGTGGTGGTGGTGGCGACGCGGGAGGGGCTGCACGCGGTGCCCGGAAGCTGGCGCGAAGGATCGCTTGCCCTGGGTGCGACACGCTGGCAGACGCTGCGCAGGATCATTTTGCCCGCCGCCATGCCCGGCATCCTCACGGGTCTGATTCTGGCGGTCAGTCGGGCCGCGGGCGAGGTCGCACCGTTGATGCTCACCGGTGCGGTCAAGCTCGCGCCGAGCCTCCCGGTGGACGGCACACCGCCGTTTCTTCACCTGCAACGGAAGTTCATGCACCTGGGCTTCCACATCTACGACGTCTCGATGCAGTCGCCGAACGTGGAGGCGGCCAAACCCATGGCCTTTGCCACCACCCTCGTGCTCCTGCTGCTGGTGGTCTTGATGAACCTCACGGCGATTATTGTCCGGCGGCGGCTGCGCCGCGCGTTCAGGGGACAGGTGGTGTGATGGAATACTCCGGAACCGCACACGGCGCCCGCGGAGCGAATGCCGGGGCCTCTCGAAATCCTCTGGCGGACGGCGCTGCGCCGTATGCGACGTCCTCGGAACAAACGACGCTCGCAGCGCAAGGACTTCATCTCTACTACGGAGAGACCCACGCTCTCAAAGGCATCGATCTGGAGATGGAGGAACGGCGGATCACGGCCCTCATCGGCCCCTCAGGCTGCGGCAAGTCGACCTTTCTGCGCTGCTTCAACCGCATGAATGACATGATCGAGGGCGTGCGCGTCGAGGGACGCGTTTTGGTCGAGGGCGCCGACGTGTACCGACCAGACGTCGATCTCGAGCAGCTGCGCAAAAGGGTCGGCATGGTTTTCCAGAAGTCCAACCCGTTTCCCATGTCGATTCACGAAAATGTGAGCTTCGGCCCGCGAATGACAGGAGTCCGCGGACGCGGACGGTTGGACGAGCTCGTGGAGCGCTCGCTACGCCAGGCAGATCTGTGGGGGGAGGTCCAGGACCGACTGGAAGACTCGGCCCTCGACCTCTCGGGAGGCCAGCAGCAGCGCCTGTGCATCGCCCGCGCACTCGCCAACGAGCCCGACATCCTCCTGCTCGACGAACCGGCGTCGGCGCTCGACCCGATCTCCACTGCCAAGATCGAGGAGACCCTCCTGCAGCTCAAGGAGAGCTACACCATCGTCATCGTCACCCACAACCTGCAGCAAGCGGCGCGGATCGCCGATGTGACCGCCTTCTTCATGCTCGGGGAGGTGGTGGAGGTCAACGACACGACCACCATGTTCACCAACCCGCGAGAAAAAGTGACCGAGGAGTACGTCACCGGGCGGTTTGGATAGTAAGTTCTTAAATGATAGAGTTTACGAGAGAATCAGGGAGCGAGCATGCACCGCCAGTTTGAAAAAGAGTTGGACGAGATCAAGCGTGGCGTCCTGTCGATGGCCGGCCTGGTCGAAAAATGTCTCACGGACATCGCAGTCGCTCTCGTGGAGCGAGACATCGAGCGCGCGGAAGCCGTGATCGCGCTCGATGACGCGATCGACCAACGGGAGGTCCAGATCGACCGCCTGGCGACCGAGTTCATCGCGCGCCACCAGCCGACCGCCACCGATCTGCGCTTCGTCATCGTCGCCATCAAGCTCGGGCCCGAGCTCGAACGAATTGCCGACAACACTGTCAACATCGCCGAGCGGATTCTCCACCTCAGCAAGTACCCGTTGGTGAAGCCACTCATCGATCTGCCGCGGATGTTGGCGCTGGCCCACGCCATGGTGAGCGACGCCGTGGCTGCCTACGCCGCGCGCGACGCGAAGACAGCGCGCGAGGTCATTCTGCGCGACGACGAGGTTGACGCCCTGTACATGCAGATCTTCAGGGAGCTGCTCACCTACATGATCGAGGAC
>Ga0316583_10000242_pt1 | contig 14821 bp, 8 predicted proteins | sample J_170502JBrBrA_D_FD_204513 | JGI IMG/M metagenome (GOLD analysis project Ga0316583, IMG submission 204513) | Rhizosphere microbial communities from salt marsh grasses in Alabama, United States - J_170502JBrBrA | ecosystem: Host-associated > Plants > Roots > Rhizosphere | place: USA: Alabama... | reverse complement strand
GGAACTGGCCCGCGTTCCGGAGGCCACCATCGTCCCGGAGCAAGCGTTGACCATGCGCGATGACAAGGACGGTATTTTCATCGTTAGTGAGGATGGACGATCGGTCGCCTGGCATGAGGTTAAAGTGGGCATCCGCAACGGCGACCGGGTGCAGGTGCACGGCGAGAAGCTGACCGGTCGGGTCGTAATTCTGGGGCAGCAACTGGTAAAGGACGGCTCTCCGGTCATGTTGCCTGCCGAGCAGGGAAATACCGGTGCCAGCCACAAAAAGGTCGACTCCTGATGAATCTGCCAGACTTCAGCGTCAAGCGCCCGATATTCACGACAATGGTGACCTTGATCCTGGTCGTCCTCGGGGCCGTCTCCCTCAGCCGGCTGCAAATCGACATGCTGCCCAACATCGAACTGCCGACCCTCAGCATCCGAACGGATTACGAGGGTGCCAGCCCCGAGGTGATGGAGCGGCTGGTTACTCAAATTATTGAAGAGATCGTTGCCACGGTGCCCGGGGTAGAAGAAATCACATCATCGTCCTCGGAAGGCCGAAGCACGGTTCGAGTCAGTTTCGTGTGGGGCACAGACATCGATACGGCGGCGATCGACGTTCAAGGTAAGCTCGAGGACGAGATCAACGAACTGCCGGAAGACATCGTCAGGCCCCGCATCCGAAAATTTGACATCGCCAGTTTTCCAGTCGTGCTGCTGGGTATTTCCAGCAACCTCGATCCCGTGGAGCTGACGGAACTTATAGAAGTCCAGATCCGTTACCGCTTTGCCCGTATTCCGGGCGTTGCGCAGGTTGACGTCTGGGGCGGCTTCAACCGCGAGGTGAGGATCGAGTTGGATCCCGACCGGATCAAGGCCGTCGATCTGCCGCTGGACAAGGTGCTCGAAACTATTCGCGATGCCAATCTCGATCTTCCGGCGGGCAAGATCGAACAGGGGCGCTATGAGGTTGTGCTGCGCGCACCGGCCGAGTTTGTCAATCTTGATCAGATCCGGGACACGGTCATCGTCCAGCGGGACGGGGCTGCCGTGACGCTGGGTCAAATTGCCGTGGTTAAAGACACCTATGAAAAACTGACCCGCATCGTGCGCGTCAACGGTGGGCGCGGACTGCGTGTGGCGATACGCAAACAGGCCAATGCCAATACGGTCGAAGTGTCCAAGCGCATCCTGGCTGAAATTGAAGCGGTCAATCAAGCCTATCCTCAAATCAAGATTGTCCCGGTCATCAACCAGGGCAATTTCATCGAACGCTCAATCGCCAACGTCGCCCGCTCGGTCCTTTACGGAGGCGGATTGGCCATCGTGGTGTTGCTGTTTTTCCTGCGTAACATTCGAAGTACGCTGGTGATTTCCCTGTCGATACCGATCTCAATCATGACCACTTTTGCGCTGATCTTCTTCGGGGGCTTCACGCTCAATCTGATGACCCTGGGCGGGCTGGCTTTAGGAGTGGGCATGATGGTCGACAGTTCCATCGTCGTGCTCGAAAACATCTTCCGCCGCCGCAGTGAGAATGGCGAAACGCCGGAAAAAGCCGCGGTTGAAGGTACCCGTGAAGTCGGGCCGGCCATCATCGCCAGCACCATAACCACGCTTGTCATTTTTCTGCCGTTGATTTTCGTGCGCGGTGTTTCGGGCATTCTCTTTAAGGAGCTGGCATACGTGATCATCTTTGCGCTGATCTGTTCGCTGATGGTATCCCTGAGCCTGGTCCCCATGCTGGCGTCCAGATTCCTGGCCCGAAACCAACAACAGCTCAAGGAGCCGTCGTCTGGAACGGGTCGCTGGAGCGCCATCGCCATCTCCGTTTTTTCGGATCTGGAAAATGCTTACCTGGATTTGTTGCGCTGGGTCTTGGCCCATCGCCTGTACACCGTCTTTGCGGCGGCGGCGGTGCTTGGCGCGAGCCTGCTGCTTCTGCCTCTGATCGGCAGTGAATTTCTGCCTCCCAGCGACGAGGGCGAGGTTCGCGTCACCGGCAAGATGGAAATCGGCACCCGGCTCGAGTTGGTCGATCGGCAGACACGCCTAATGGAGCAGATTGTTCAACCGGCCGTGCCCGAGGCAGTTGCGTCGGTGGTCAGTATCGGCGCCTCCGGCTGGCGGGCTGACGCGGGCTCAGAGGGTGAAATAAACATGTCTCTGCTGCCAACCGCCCAACGCGACCGTTCCAACGTCGAAATCGCCCAAGACCTGCGGCGCCGCTTGGGTGGCCGCGTCCCCGGCATGGAGATCCGTGTCCGGGCGCCGCAGGGTCAGTTTTTACTCGAGCGACTGCTGGGCGGTGACGAAGGGCTGACCATCGAGATCCGCGGATACGAATTGGACACACTCGACGCTTTGGCCGCGAGCGTTGCCAAATTGATTGCGGATGTGCCGGGCATCACGGACATTCAGACCAGCCTCGAAGCCGGCATACCCCAGCAGGAAATCCGCGTGAACCGTGACAAGGTCGCCGACCTCGGTCTGAGTGTTCGCGACGTCACCCAACTCCTGCAAACCGCTGTGGCCGGTTCAAAAAGCGGCGAGTACCGAACGGGGGGGAATTCTTATCGCATTCTGGTGCAACTCGAGGATGCCGAGAAACGCTCCATCGACGAAATTCTCAACCTTACCCTGACAACGGCATCCGGCGAAAAAGTGGCGCTGCGCAACCTGGTCACATCCGAATCGAGCCGAGGCCCGATTCTGATCGACCGCAAAGATCAGCAGCGACAAGTGACTGTCAGCGCCAACGTCGCCGGGCGTGATCTGGGTTCCGTGGCCGCAGACGTGCAGGCGCGGTTGGATCGGATTCCGCGACCCGTCGGCTACGGTCTGACGGTCGCGGGCAAATTCGAAGAACAACAGAAAGCCACCCGGGAACTGGGCATCTCGCTCGTGCTGGCCCTGGTTCTCGTTTATATGGTGCTGGCCTGTCAGTATGAGTCGCTGCGGGATCCTCTGGTGGTCATGTTTTCCGTTCCCTTGGCGGCTATAGGCGTGCTGGTGGCATTGTTTATGACGAAAACAACGCTGAATGTGCAGTCCTACATCGGTTGCATTATGCTGGGGGGAATTGTGGTCAACAATGCCATTCTGCTCGTCGACCAGGCCGGTCGATTGGTTCGAGACGGGTTGCACACAACGGATGCTCTGATCGAGGCCGGTCGGCGCAGATTGCGGCCGATATTGATGACGACCTTTACCACCATCCTCGGTTTGCTGCCGCTGGCATTCGGCATCGGCGAAGGATCCGATGCCCAGGCCCCGTTGGCACGGGCGGTTGTCGGCGGTCTGACCGGATCGACGCTGATAACGTTGGTCCTCATCCCGGCGGTCTACTCGTTGTTTCATCCGGATCCGAAGACCGGTAGACCGTTATGAACCGGCGTTCTTACAAACTATTTTCCCGCAGTTGCCAAACGTCGGCCACGCGTGTAATAGGAATACCTTTTTCGGGACAAGCCCCGATATGAACGGCGCAATGATGTGAAAAAATATGATCTGAGATCTTGCGTCAACCGCTCAACGTTATTAATTTTTCTGCCTTTGGATCACATCCGTTAGAGTCGACGACGACCAAAAAAATCAACGTTCGGTGCATCCGAAGCGGTGCGTCAAAGATGCCAACCGATAGAATGGTCCGGTCAATCAGGGGGAATACAGCCAATGCACAGCGTAAATCGGGTGTCGAACAGAGTCGCGTTTCCCATTTTATTCTTCAGTCTTTTCATCGCCGGCCTCTTTAGCGTATTGATCTACTTCGGCACTGTGGAATTCGTCAAAGAGTTGCGTCCAATCCTGCAAACCTCTGCGAAAGAAGCCTCGGGCACACAGGTCTTGAATCTCGTCCTCTTTTATACCCCTCGATTCTGGTACACGGTGTTTCCCGCTCTGCTGTTTTTAGCTCTCGTTGCAGGGCTTTTCACCTGGCTCATTGTCCGATCACGAATTCGTCGACTGAAACCGACCATCGAAAAAAAGGCCGACATCGCCGGGAGAGGGCCGGATATAAAAAAAGAAGATACCGCAGACCGTCGCCTGTTTCTGCACCTCTTTTCGATGATGCAGCGAGAAGGACGGCTGATGGACTTTTTGGCCGAAGATCTGGATAAGTATGAGGATTCCCAAATCGGTTCGGCCGTCCGTGCGATTCACGCCAACTGTGTTCAAATCGTACGGGAGTATCTCGATCCCAGACCGATAATGACCCAGGCTGAAGGAGAGCGTGTGACTGTCGAGGTTGATTTCGATCCTGGAGCCATCAAACTGACCGGAAAGGTCGTCGGTAAGCCCCCGTTTAGCGGCATTATCCGCCATAAGGGATGGCAGGTCGGCAAGATAAAACTGCCAACGCTTTCGGGCCGGCAAAATGCAGAAATCATTGCACCGGCGGAAGTGGAGTTATGACGATCCCGTCAATAGGCCAGTATCGGGCGATGTGCTTCGTTTTGCCGCAAATGCGGCACCAGATCGGCGCGCCGCATGCGGCACAACATGCGTGCGGTTCGATCTCGTAGCGTTTACGAAACCTTCTATATCCCTGACACCATGACATCATCGAACGCGAGAACTGAAAATGAATGATGCGAAGTTTATCGTCGGCATAGACCTGGGGACAACCAACAGCATTCTGGCGTACACGGAGGCTGAAAAGGGGACCCGGGACGCCCCCGACATTCAGATTTTTGAAATTGCTCAGTTGATCGGCCCCGGTGCGGTTGCAGAACGCGAGATGTTGCCGTCCTTCCTCTACATGCCCGGAGAAAAGGACCTCGCTTCGGATGCCCTCGATTTGCCATGGCACCGTGATGTCAAACAGATTGTCGGCGAACTGGCCCGCAATCGAGGCGCCGAACTGCCGCAGCGGCTGATCAGTTCGTCCAAGTCCTGGTTGTGCCATGCGATGGTGGACCGCAACCAGGCCATTCTGCCTTGGGGATCTCCGGCGGAAGTTCCCAAACTCTCGCCTGTAGAAGCCTCGGCCGCCATTTTGGATCACATTCGCAGAGCCTGGAACCACACGATCGCCCGTGACGACGAGCGCTTGATACTGGAACGACAGGAAATTTTTCTCACGGTACCGGCCTCGTTCGATGCCGTTGCACGCGAGTTGACCGTCAAAGCCGCCGCCATGGCGCAGTTGCCCGACATCACCCTGCTGGAAGAGCCGCAAGCGGCGTTTTATGCCTGGATTGTGGCCTCCGGTGACAGTTGGAGAGAGGCCGTCAGGCCCGGTGACCTGGTGCTGGTTTGCGACTTGGGCGGCGGCACGAGCGACTTCAGCCTGATCCAGGTTTCCGACTCTTCAGGCAATCTCGAGTTGGAGCGTATCGCCGTCGGCAACCATATTTTGATTGGCGGAGACAACATGGATCTGGCTCTGGCATATGCCGTCGCCAATCAGATGGCCGCGGTCGGTCAAAAGTTGGACGCCTGGCAAATGCGTGCTCTCTGGCACACCTGTCGAAGTGCAAAAGAGAAACTTCTGGCGTCTTCTGACACCGCTGCCGTACCAATTTCAGTGCTGGGCCGCGGCAGCAGCCTGATCGGCGACACGCTGAGAACCGAATTGACGCGAGATGTCGTCGAAAAGGTCGTTGTGGAGGGTTTCTTCCCGTTTTGCGAGCCTGAGAGCCGTCCCCAGACTGGGCCGCGGACCGGTATTCAGGAAACCGGTTTAGCCTATGAAGCCGATCCGTCCGTGACCCGGCATCTGGCGCAATTCCTCAGTCGCCAAGACGATCGCCCGCGTGAGTTGCCCACAGCCGTTTTGTTCAACGGCGGCGTGATGAAAGCCCCGCTGCTTCAGAGAAGAGTGACGGACGTACTGGCTTCCTGGCAAAGCGATGCCGATCTGAGGGTGCTGCAATCTTCCAATCTGGACCTGGCCGTTGCCACAGGTGCCGCATATTACGGCTTGGCCCGTAGAGGAAGAGGCGTTCGGATACGCAGCGGCCTCAACAAAGCCTATTACATCGGAGTGGCTGCCTCACTGCCGGCCGTGCCGGGAATGCCCGCCCCGATTAAGGCCCTTTGTGTGGCCCCCTTCGGCATGGAGGAAGGATCGTCCACTGAACTGACCGAAAGGGAGTTCAATCTCATCGTCGGTGAACCGGCAAAATTCGATTTCCTTGGTTCCTCGGTTCGCACGGGAGACCCCGTCGGCGCCCTGATCGAAGATTGGGAAAGCGACATCGAGCCGATCACCACCATCGAAACCACTCTTGACGGCACCTACGGCAGCGTCATCCCGGTTTCGATCCAGGTCAAATTGACTGAAATCGGTACCATCGAACTCTGGTGTGTCTCGCGGCAGGACGGCAAGCGCTGGAAACTCGAATTCACCGTACGGGAAAAGGCATGACAAGCGACATCGAGGATCGGCGGTTCATTATCGGCATCGATCTGGGAACGACCAATTGCGCCGCCGCCTATGTGGATTTGCAGGAAAGAAAAACGACGGGCAAAGGACTTCGGATTTTCACGGTTCCTCAGCTCACCGGACCCGGCCAAGTGAACCGCCTGCCGCTTCTGCCTTCATTTCTGTACATTCCCGGTGAATACGATGTACCCGAAGATGCCGTCGTAAGACTCTGGGAGAATCAGGAAACCACCTTCGTCGGCACCTATGCCAGAGATCAGGGAGCACTGGTGCCGGATCGGCTGGTGTCTTCGGCCAAAAGTTGGCTCTGCCATTCCAATGTCGATCGACGCGCCCGCATCCTGCCGTGGGGCGCGGCCGCCGAAATCCCCAAAATCTCTCCGGTGGTGGCCACTGCCGCCTATTTGAAGCACATTCGTATGGCTTGGAATCACGCCTGGGGCCAGGATGAGAGTCTGCACCTCGAAAACCAGTTCGTCGTCGTCACCGTGCCGGCCTCTTTCGACGAAGTTGCCCGGGAGTTGACCCTGGAGGCGGCGAGAACAGCCGGCTTCGACTCCGTCGTTTTGCTCGAGGAACCTTTGGCGGCTTTTTACAACTGGCTCATGCGCCACGAAAGAACCTGGCGCCAGCACGTGCAACCCGGAGAACTGATCCTGGTCTGCGATGTGGGCGGCGGCACCACCGATTTCACCCTGATTGTCCTGCGGGACGTCGAAGGAAGCCCCCGTTTCGAACGGATTGCCGTTGGAGATCATCTGGTCCTGGGCGGCGACAACATCGATCTGGCCCTGGCCAGACAGGTCGAGGCGCAGCTCACCGGTATGCGCCGGTCCATGAGCACGGATCGCTGGAAAGCCTTGTGCCACCAATGCCGTCAGGCCAAGGAAGCTCTCCTGAGTGGTAAGGCCGAGAATTTCAAGGTCACGCTGATGGGAGAAGGCAGTCGTCTAATTGCCGGAACACAACGAATGGACGTGAACAAGGCCGTGGTCGCAAAACTCGTCTTGGACGGTTTTTTTCCAACCGACATCGACGCTGCCCACCAACCTGCATCCGACCGTAAAGGCATTACAGAATTCGGCCTTCCCTACGAGCAGGAACCCGCCATTACGCGGCACATGAAGTGGTTTTTGGACCGTCATCGAAACGACATTTCGAAAATTCTGCAGCGATCTGCAGTCACCCCCGATTTGATCCTTTACAACGGTGGCTCGCTCAAACCGGTCGAAATTCAAGCACGAATCCGGACGGCATTGCAAAATTGGACTGACGGCCAGGATTCAGAACTCCCGAAAGTGCTGGAAAACCCGGATCTCGATTTGGCGGTGGCCTTCGGCGCGGCCTATTACGGCCTGGTCAAAATAGGCGCGGGGGTGCGTGTCGGCAGTGGCAGCCCAAGGGCCTACTACCTTGGGGTGGCGCGAAACGATCGGGGGCAGTCAAAACCCCAAGAGCGTGAAGTCATGTGCATCGTCGAACGCGGCCTCGACGAAGGCAGCCCGATTCCGCTGGATGACAAGGCTTTCGATGTATTGACCAATCAGCCGGTCAGCTTCGATATCTTCAGCTCGAGTTACCGCAGCGGCGACCGAAGCGGCGATGTGGTTCGCGTCGATGACTCCTTCACGGCCCTTCCGCCGCTGCAGACAGTCGTGCAGTATGGAAAAAAAGGGGCCCAGAAGGCCATTCCGGTCAAAATCGAGGCCGAGTACACCGAAGTCGGGACCCTGGCCCTCTGGTGCCGATCCCGCATCAGCGAGCATCGCTGGAAGCTCCAATTTCAGCTGCGCGAAACCGCGGCACCGGAAGCGACCGACGATGCCCAGGTTTTAGAATTGGCGGTCGTCGAAACCGCCCGCGACCATATGCACCGGGTTCTGAGCGGTGATGACAAATCCAGCGTTGAAAAACTTGCTAAAAAATTGAGCCGGATTGTCGATCTGCCTCGCGACGACTGGCCGTTGGGATTCATCCGCAGCCTGGCCGACGATCTTCTGGATTTGACGCCGGTTCGCCTCAAAGGACTTGATTTTGAAAGTGCTTGGATGAATCTGCTCGGGTTCTGCCTGCGACCAGGCATTGGCGAGAGCCTGGACAAACAGCGCCTGAAACGGCTCTGGAAACTGTACCCGGGCGGGCCGGTACATGTCAAAAACCCCCGGGTGCGGCTGGAATGGTGGATTATGTGGCGCAGAGTGGCCGCCGGACTAACACCGGGACAGCAGCGTCAGTTCTTCCAAGACCTATCGGCGGTGTCTTTCGAAAAAAAAGCCGCCGCCAAGAAAGTCAGCCCCCAGGAACGGTTGGAAATCTGGATGACCGCCGCTAACTTGGAAAAGCTCTACAGCAAAGACAAGGTCCGGCTGGGCCGCCAACTTCTGACTGAAATATCGCCCAGAAAGCTCAAATCTCAGCACCTCTGGGCGCTTTCCCGACTGGCCGCCCGTGAGCCTTTGTACGGTCCGGCAGACCGCACTATCCCGCCGGCTGAAGCCGCCCGCTGGATTGAGCAGTTGATCGGCTATCCCTGGTCGAATCCGACGATAGCCGGCCGGACCATTTCACAGATCGCCCGCAAAACAGGCGACAGGGTGCGGGATCTCGACGAAAATATGCGACAACGGGTGCTTGAATGGATGGCGGCCAATGAACTGTCAGAGGATTTGAAGCGTCGCGTTATGGAGATCACACCCCCGGCTCGCAATGATCAGATGGCCATGTTTGGCGAATCCCTGCCCCTTGGAATCATTCTGAGGGCATAAAGACGATCGGGACTTGACCAGTATGCAGCCGGGGATGATCAGGGGTATAACGGCCTCCAACTGTTGAACATTTCGGCTTTTAATACGGCATCGCCGGGCCGCGACGCTCTGGGAACAGAGGATGTGGGGACGTTTGCAGAATCAGATTATTCCCTGAAGTTCGACGGATCCAGTTTGTATCTTTTCATCAGTTCATAGAGATCGGCGCGGTATTTGCCGGCGAGTTTGGCGGCTTGGCTCACGTTGCCCTGCGTGAATTCGACCAGTTGCAGCAGGTAGTTTTTCATAAAGTCGTCCTTGGCCTCCTTGAGCGGCTTGATGCATTCATCGTCGGCTTCGCATTTTGGCAGGATCAAATCAGCACCGATCTCATTGTCTGCACCCATGGCGACGGCACCCTCGATTGTGTTCTCGAGTTCGCGGACATTGCCCGGCCAGTGGTGACGGAGAAGTTTTTGTAGAGCGGCGGATGAAAAACCGGTGATTTCCTTTTTCATTTCGGTAGCATATTTTTTAAGAAAATGTTTCGCCAGAAGTGGAATATCATCCTTTCTATCTCGCAGGGGCGGCAGCTGGATTCGAATTACGTGAATGCGGTAATACAGGTCTTCACGGAAATGTTTGTTTTCGACTTCCTGCTCGAGGTTCTTATTGGACGCCGTGATGATCCGCGTGTCAACCTTAATGGTCTGATGACCGCCGACAGGAAAGAATTCGCGCTCTTCCAGCACACGCAGCAGCTTGCTTTGCATGGTCAGCGGCATTTCAGAAATTTCATCCAGAAAGAAACTGCCGTTGTGGGCTTGGACGAAGAGGCCCTTCTTGTCGTTAACGGCTCCACTGAAGGCCCCTTTTTTATACCCAAATAACTCGCTTTCCAAAAGGGTTTCCGGAATAGCGGCGCAATTGATGGCAACGAAAGGACCTTTTTTTCTGGGGCCGGAAAGGTGCAGTGACTTGGCGATCAGCTCTTTTCCGGTGCCGCTCTCGCCTTCGATGTGAACGTTCGAATCGGTCTCGGCGGCTTGGGCGACCTGTTCCAGGACCCGCTTCATTCCCTCGCTTCTGCCGATGATGTTTTTGAATCCGAATTGAACAGCGCAGATATTTCGGAGCGTGTTGACCTCTTTGGACAACTCGCTTTTCTCCAGGCAATTCTGGATCTGCAACAAAAGCTCCTGATAGTTGAACGGCTTGGTCAGGTAGTTGGCTGCGCCACGCTTCATGGCTTCCACGGCACTGTTGATACTGCCGTGAGCCGTCAGAATAATGATCGGCAGATCAGGGTGGGCGCGATGGATATCTTCCATCAACGTAATGCCGTCTTCGTCTTTTAATCTCAAATCGACCAACACCAGGTCGATGTCGTTGTCTCCCAGAAAGGTGAGGGCCTGATTCGAATTGAGCGCCTTGAAGACGCGGTAGCTTTCGGCCTCGAGTCGCATCTGGATCACATTCAGGATATTACGGTCATCATCGACCACCAGAATATTGTTCATGACGTCCTCTTTGATTGCTTATTTGGGTTCAAGGAGCGACCTTGCGTTTTTTTTCCTCGATCTTGATATCAACCTCTTTGAGTTGGTCGATGTTTTCCTCCAACTCTTTAATCTGTCGATCCTTGGCTTCGATAGCCTTTTCGTAATCATCCTCTTTGGTCTCGCTGTCTTTCTGTTTCTTCTTCTGAAGCTTTTTCACTTTTTCCAACTGATCCCTGAGCTGGTCCTTAGACCGGGCTAATTCCTGATTTTTAGCGTTCAACACGCTTTCCATGTCCTGCAGGTTCCGCAATACCATCATCCACATTTCGGCCTGAGGTTTGAGCGGGCTGTCAGGATACCGGTTGACGAGTGAACCGAAAGCCTCACGCGCTTTCGTAAAATCATGTTCTGAGTTTTCGGGATGACTGTATATGAGACCGATCTGAAAGAGAGCCCGGTCTCCCAAAAGCTGGGGATAGAGATTCAGTACGGCCCGGCTTTCTCTCAGGGAGGCGCTGAAATTTCCTTTGCCCAGGTAATAGTTGGCTGTCGCGAGGTGTTCCTCCGTTTTCCAGCGCTCGGGCGGATAAAGGCACCCGGCCAACAGGAGGTTTAACATCAAGCAGCCGGCAATGCGAAATAAAAGGTACTGCCGCTTCCCGGCGTACTTTTGGCCCATATTTCACCTCCGTGATCTGAGATGATGTGTTTGGCGATGGTCAGTCCCAGACCGGAACCGGCGGCCTTGTGACCGTTGGTTTCGACCCTGGAAAATTTTTCGAAGATGATTTTCAGCGACTCGGCGGCAATGCCGATACCGGTATCGGAAACAGCCACGCAAACAGCCTTTTTCGAGTGATTGTAGGGTACCGCCATAATGCGGACGTGGCCGTTTTCAGGTGTAAATTTCAGCGCATTGCCGATCAGGTTATCCATCACCTGGCTGATGCGCTCCTCGTCCATCATAATCAACGGTAATTCGGGCAGCGGCTTCAGTTCAAGTTGAATTTGCTTGGCCCGCGCAATCGGTGTCAGCTTCAGTACCGATTGTTGCAACAACGGCGTCAAATTGGCTTTTTGACACCGATACTCCATCATGTGAGCTTCCATGCGGGAAAAATCGAGAATCCGGTTGACCGATCGGATCAATCGCTCACACTCTTCTCGGGTAATCATTAACAGTTGCTGTTTTTTTTTCGGCGCGTTGGCGTAGGTGCCCTCGATCAGCATTTCAGAGGCTTCCCGGATGGCGGTCAGAGGGGTCCGAAGTTCGTGTGACAAGTGGTTGATAAAATCTATTTTCATCTCGTCGAGCTGTTTGAGCTTTACGCTCATCGCATTGAAATCGTCGGCCAGGTTCTTGATTTCAGGCGGACCTTTCATCTCGGGGAACTGCACATAATTTCCCTTGGCAATTTCCTTCGTTTTTTTCTGCAGCAACACGATCGACCGGTTGATTCGGCGGGTGCTGAAAAAAGATATCAGCGTTCCGACCATCACGGTAAGTATTGCCGTGAAAAGGGTCATATTCAATACCCGAGAGCTGATCAAGCCGGCCGAGAGAATTTTCTCTTCGCGGCCCTTTTGAACGATGGCGATGATGCCGTTGAGTCGCAGGGCGATGCCGTCCAGCAGAGCTTCATTCTGGGTCGCATATTCGCGGCTCGGCTTGGAGTTCCCTTGGGACAGGCGCTTGTTTTCCTCGTCGAATAAAGCGACATACTGGTCGTATAATTGGCGCGTTTCCGTAAAAAGCTCGACTTTACGATGTGTGTCCATCCGATATTCATTGTCGTCGAGCCCGGCCAGAAAGAGTTCGCGGATTTCCCAGAACTTCTTTATGAAGTCTTCGTCCTTGGAGATATGGTATTTTTTCTCGAAACTGACCTGTGAAAAAAGCGTATCCCGCAGATGTTCCATCTGGGCGATGGTCGTCCCGTCGACCGCTGTTCCACGAATCAAGCGGTTTAATAAGTTGAGATTGAGGGACACGTAAACCCCGAGCAGAATCACCAGGAGCAAGATAACGACGTATCCGAGAGTCAGACGTTTTAAAAGGGTAAATTTCATTATTATCCCTTTTGGGGCAAAATTTCAACCAATGTGGCCGTTGCGCATTACTCTAACGGTCATAGTACCTGAAAAAAAGGGTTGAGGAAACAGCTTTGAGAATCTTGCCACCTAATTTTGATCGTATTTTACGGATCCTCAGGCGTGTTGGTTTCCAGAGGCGATTGTCGATCGGTGCGTTCGGCTGCACTGCCTCAAGTATAGCGTGCCACCAGCCGATATTTATTACCGATAAACCTGCTGCAGCGGTAAGCGTTCACAGCGACTCGCATTTGCTGTGTTGTCGGGCGGTCGAAATACAACAAGTCGTCTGCGCACCCGACGCCTTGCATCTGCCTGCCCCGTGAAATGCAAGCCTATTTCACCGGGGCGGCGCCCTGCCCACACGTCCAATAAGGTGGCTTGAAGCGCGTCGGACCTTGCTACCCTGTGAGCTTACCTGCAAAGAGACCTATGGCAGGTCTTGTGTCCGGTGTCCCGCACGTCAGATTTTCGGGGGTTCTGTCGGACGGCAACCGCCTTCTGAAGTTGTATCTGAAATAACACCTCATTTGTCTGGTGGTCGATGAATTCCTTAAGTCGTCTTCCGATTAAAGAAGGGAAAGCGCTGAACGCCCGCCCTGAAAAAACTATCATCGCACAGGTTCGTCGCCGCGCCAGCGGTCTATGCACAGTCATCCTGATGGCATTGATGATCGGTTCGGGCTGCAATCAACCGCTCTTTAAAAACGATTTAGAGGCGATTCAGGCCAGAGGGGTTTTGAGGGTCATCACCCGCAACAATGGGACCTGCTACTACGAAGGACCGCATGGAGAGGAAGGCTTCGAATACGATCTTGTCAAAGCCTTTGCCGATTATCTGAACGTCAGACTGGAAATATTGGTCATGGAAAATGACAGGGCGATGGTTACCTCACTTCTCGGTGGTGAGGCGGATCTGATCGCCGCCGGTTTCATCGTATCGGATGATCTGCGCCGGCATCTGGCCTTCGGTCCGATTTATCAACAAATACAGCAGCAGGTCGTGGGACGCCGTGACGGCACCGACCTCAAAACAACCGCGGATCTGATCGGCAAGCCCATCTGGGTTACCGCCGGCGGCTTTCAAGAAAAACGGCTAAACATTTTAAAGAAAGAATACCCGGAACTATCCTGGTTGTCCATTTCCGACTATGAATCAGAAGAATTGCTGGAAATGGCCGGTCAGGGCGTCATTCCGTTGACCATTGTAGAATCGACCACTGTCGCGCTGAATCGACGCTATTACCCGGAACTGGCGGTCCATTTTGCCATTGACAAAGGCCGAAATCAGGCTTGGGTCCGCCACCCTCACAACTGGCACCTGGGCCGCGCTCTCCAGCAGTGGTTCGACCTGCCGTCTACCGTTTCGCTAGTGGAGCGGCTCAAGCAACACTATTATGGTCACCTGGAGAAGTTCGATTATGTCGACATCACGACTTTCCGCAAACGATTGGAACATCGTTTGCCATCATTTCGTCACTATTTCGTAAACGCGGCCCGTAAGCAAGGCCTGGACTGGACCTTGATAGCAGCCCAATCTTACCAGGAATCGCACTGGGACCCCAAGGCCAAGAGCTTCACCGGTGTCAGGGGGATGATGATGCTGACCCTCGAGACTGCGCGTCTGCTAGGGGTGAAAAACAGGCTCGATCCCAAGCAGTCCATTCATGGCGGCACACGGTACCTGGCCCGACTTCACAAGAAATTACCCGTGGAGATTCCGGAACCGGATAGGACATTTATGGCTTTAGCCGCTTACAACGTCGGCTTCGGACACCTGGAGGATGCCCAGGCACTGGCGGTCGCGCTTGGGAAAGATCCGAAATCCTGGTCCGACATCCGTGCGACACTGCCACTGCTGCGCCTTAAGAAATATTACCGCGGACTGACGCATGGATATGCCCGCGGGGCTGAACCCGTCAATTACGTTGACCGAATCCGAACGTACCACAAAATTCTGACCCGCTGGACGACCGGAGAAAGCAACCGAGGGACCGCAGCAGTCGCGGCTGAAAGCCACCCGTCGCTCTGATCCTCCCCGCTCTCTTCACGTTTCGCTCATCGTTTTAAATAACGGCGATTCTTGATGCTCTTAAACCATTGTTGAT